>Ga0118677_10005797_pt1 | contig 21368 bp, 20 predicted proteins | sample AliMusrvi5mmetaG_FD_86154 | JGI IMG/M metagenome (GOLD analysis project Ga0118677, IMG submission 86154)
TATTTTTTGTTTTTTTACAAGGTTTTTTCATCTTTCCGTTGAAAGCTAAGAGATAAATAGTATACTCAAACTCAACAGACATTTTTTCCTTATCGGAATAATGTCGACGTAAAAAATCATTTTTTGTGATTTTTTCGTCTCTTTTTATACTATTAATTATTTTTATTACCATGAATATACTCAGTATTGTCCTGATTATCGTTGCCCTAGGGGCGTGATGAATGGGAGGGTTCTATGGATACAAGAAGACCCTGACCCAAAAAGCATTGGATTTCAAAAAAAGAATGGAAAGAGTAAAGGAGATTGAAGAAGAGATGATTGAAGCGGCTAAGAAAAAAGCTGAAAAATCATTGGAACTCGCAGAAGAAAAAGCCCAAAAAATCGAAACACAAAGATTGGAAAAGATGGATATCATCCAAAATAGACTTCTTGCTAGAGAAGAAAAAATGGATGAAAAACTTGAAAAATTAGAGCAAGAAAAAGTGAAACTTACAGAAAAACAGAAAGAAATGGATACTATCATCCATGAGCAAATGAATAAAATCTCTGAGATCGCTAAATTAACAAGAGATGAGGCAAGACAGCAGCTTTTCACTAATGTAGAAAAGGAATATCAAAAAGATATGGTTGTCTTTATCGAAAAGCTCAAGACCATCAAAAAAGAAGAGGCAGACAAAGAGGCTGCTATTATTGTTTCTCAGGCATTGCCTAGGGTAGCAGTGAATAGCGTCGATGAATTTACCACGAGAAGCATCGATCTGCCCAATGAAGATATCAAAGGAAAACTTATCTGAAGAGAAGGAAGAAATATCTGATTTTTTGAAAAGATGACAGGAGTAGAGCTTATCGTGGACGATACTCCATTGACCGTAAGAGTTTCTTCTTTTGATAGTGAGAAGAGATATATCGCTTCCACCATGCTTCAAAAGTTGATTAAGGATTGAAGAATCAATCCATTCTATATCGAAAAGACCTATAATGAGGTTGTTGCTGACCTTCAAAATTTGCTTGCTGAAAAAGGTAAAGAAGCATTAGGTTTACTCAATATCCCTATGATGAAACCTGAATTGGTAAAAATGATTGGACAATATTATCTCAGATATAGTTATGGTCAGAATCTTTGGCAGCATAGTATAGAAGTTGCTAAGATTGCTGAAGCTATTGCGACTGAACTTGGACTCGATCCTATCTTGGCTAAAAAAGCCGGGCTTTTCCATGATATCGGAAAGATTATAGCAACGACAGGACAATCTCACTCTGTTATCGGAGCTGAAGTTCTCAAAAAACTCGGTATGGATCCTGTCATCATCAATGCAGCAGAATCCCATCACTATGATGTTCCTATCAACAATCCTATCTCTTGGATCATCGCTGCAGCAGATGCTATTTCAGCTTCTAGACCTGGTGCAAGATTTGATACCAAAGAGCTCTTTATCGAGAAGATGGGAGAATTAGAAAAACTCATTTATGAAATCCCTGGTATCGATAAAGTACATATCATGCAAGCAGGAAGAGAGATCATGGTCTATGTCAATCCAAAAGAAATCTCAGATAATGAACTAGAAAAACTCCTTAAAACTATCGGAGAGAAGATTGAAGAGAAGCTTGATTATCCTGGTATCATCAGAGTGACATGAATTAGAGAAACTAAAATTATTGAATTCCTAAGATAACTAGATAACTAACAACGAACAACTAATAACTAACAATGATGGAAAGCATTTATTTGAGTAAAAATAGACCAAAATTGTTAATTGTTAATTTTTAATTGTTAATTCATTTTATGTATCCCTATCTCATCTTGCGGTGATCGAAATTTTATATGACGTGAATGGGTATCATTGTTTCTCTGCTTGTTTTTATTGGTATTGCGCACTATCTCACTAAAAGATATCATCAAAACTTCTGGAAACTTTTTTACTGGTTACCTTTTTTGATTGTATTAACGTATTTTTTCTGATCATATGTAAATTTCTTTTTTGATGTGGGTGTCATCCCTACCAATTGGACTCAATTTATGACACTTCTCTCTCCGTATGGATATAAATTTCATTTTCTAGGATTGCTCATTGGACTACTTATTTCCATCTTCGTATTTCTCAAGAAGATTGTAAGGATAGAGAATAAAAAAGTCTGGTCAGATATATTATTTTTTTCCTTTGCATTATGTCTGGTCCCTTTGTGATTATTCCTTCTGATGTGAGATAATTTTATCGGTATAACAACTACATCATGGCTAGGTATCAAGTCATTACATTCTGATAGTCAGTGGAATAAATTCAATCTTGTCTATCCTATAGGGCTCTTTCTTTCTCTAGGATCGCTTTTTATTGCTCTCTATATCAAAATCCTCAAAAAAAAGAGATTTGGTTATGGAATGCTAGGTTTCGCTGTTCTTTTGATTTTTATAAGCCTTGTTTTGATTCTGCAACAATATTCTAGACATGCAGTGTTTTCTTTAGGAACTATTATGTTTGATATAAAACAATATGCTGCATGGATACTAGCTATTATATGTTATGTTACGTATAGAAGACGACAAAAAACGAGTTAACAAATTGCAAATTAGTAATTAGTAATTACTAATTATAGATTCTAAATTAATATTGTTTTATGGTTTCTTGGTGTAGACATATGAAGTTATTTTTTCTCAAAGAGCATAGTTTATATAAGATATTCAAGACTATAGAGAAAGTGCCTAACTGAAGGACTATCTACATTTATATCGATCCTGAACATTCGTTTTTTGATAATGAATGGCGGGGAAAGGAAATCAAGGAGCTTCTCCAAAAGAAAAATCTGAATGCAATGTTTGTTACCAAGACAGATAAATCTAAATATTTTTTCTCTAGTCTATGACTTACCGTTTTGCATCAGGAAAAACATAAGATCGTCAAATATCTTAGACTTGCCTATGATTTTTTCTTTAATATCAAAAAATTCCATCTCCAGGTATATACTAAGAAAAATTATGTTTTTTATGTGGTATTTTGATTTGAGATTCTCTTTGTTTTGGTGATTTTATATCTTCTCTATTCGCTTATTCTCCCTAGCACTCGCATTAATATTATTCCTACAAGTCAAATAGAGAGTGTAATCTATAATTTCCGCTACTATCCATTTTCTGATACAGAATTTCCCAAGGATTCAAGATATCTGGATATTCCCTATTATACCTGATATATCGATTATAAATATGATATGACCATAAGCACAGCAAATATCAAATATATCCAGCAACCATCACAAGGGACGGTTGAACTCGTCAACAAAATCCCCAAAGATTATTCATTCATCAAGGGTACAAGATTTGTCACTGATGATGGACGTCAATTTGTAGCAGTACAAGATTTTCTCGTGCCTCAAGGGACTGAAAACAATCCTGGTAAAGTATTGGTGACTTTACAAGCTATGGAACAGGATATCCAATGAGTGCTTATGTGATCTAGAGGAAATATTATCAAATGAACTACTGTATTCATCAAAAATATGAAGAATAGTTATTATGCCCAAAATATCTATGGTCAAGTGATAGAGGATTTTACCGGTGGGAATCTCCAGTCCCAAGGTATTGTCTCTGTCAAGGATATTAACATTCTTTCGTGAAAACTTATAGATACTATCTATAAACAGAAAAAGAATATCGTTTATACTAATTTCAAATCTCCTGATACTATGATACTGAATTTTGATTCTCTTATATCTACGCAGATCAAAAGTGTTCAAAGCCAAAACGTCCCTGGAGAGAAAACATCTCTCCTCAAATGATCCGTCATCGCTCGTTTCAATTTCATGTATATCAAAAAGGCAGATCTTTTGTCTGTAGTAAACACCTATGTAAAGCAGAGATTATATGATAAGATGAAGGTGTTTCAGGTCGATGAATCTTCGATAGTATTCTTCCAAGATATGAAGCAAGAGACGTGAAATATTCTCGTAATCCCAACCAAAATAGATATCAAACAGTCTTATGACTTTACAAAAGATATCAACAATATCTTACCTGATATGAAAGAACATATTATCTGACTCTCTCAAGATAAGGCGAGAGAATTCATTTTCACGTATCCAGAGATCTCTTCATTCACCATTACTATCAGGCCGCCATGGTATACGACCATTTCTAAGTTGAAATCTAGGATTAAAGTGTATGTGGATGGGAAGACGATTAAGCATTAACTGGTTACCCCACCCTCAATCCCTCCCCATTTCATGGAGAGGGACTAAATAAAGTCTGCTGAGAGGTAGATTTTTTGTTTTTGTGCGAGAAAAGCTATGTAGTAACTGAACAAAAAAAGTGGTCACAAAATTTGACAGAGAGAGATTATGAGTATAATTAGAGTAATGGAAAAAGTTTTACTCACTTATGATAAAAGAACAATGACAAAAAAATTATTTGATAAAGGAAAACATATCATAGAAAAGGGCTATGAAAAGGTTAAATCATGAGTTAAATCAGGAGCTATTTTTTGATTAACTTGATTGACTGCACTTACTTTGAGTGGTGCTATAAGTAGTTGTAATAGTACACCTAAAACATCAGAAAAAGATTCTACGGAACAAGCACCTGAGGAAGTACATACTCTCCATGAAGAAGCAAATAATTCTTGGGACATCAAATGACAGGCTGAAGCTGTTTCAGCCCAAGCATATAAAGATTTAAAATTAGAAGAATATAAGCCAGGCGAACATTTAGAATACTATGATGTTTGAATGCAAAATTGAGAATTGACCCCCTCGTGTTATAAATTACTTCCCATTGTTGTTGATGGAAAAGAGATTTCTTTGGTTTCTTATGTAAATCGAGATCTTTTTGGACTACAAAATGGAAATTCAATGACGATAACCATTAAAGATAAAACAGATACTATTGTTTGAACTATTACATTTTGATTAGTGCAGTATGCTAATTGAATATTTTTGGATAAGCTAACTGTGGCTGTAAAGGTAAATGATGTTCTCGTAACTAACGAAACGGCAAAAGCTTCTGGAGAGTTTAAGGATAAATCAACATTGGATTATTTAGTATATTTAAATAAATATGCTCAACATCTTGTTCGAGCATATCCTATTGTTATAAAAAGCAAAGTTTTAAGGGATAAACCTAGATTGGATAGCATACAACAGGCAGATAATAGGAAACAACATAAATCAGATTCTTTGAAACAAGTACAAAAAATAAAAGAAAAGGCTGCTAGAGATCTTTTGAATAAAAAAATCTCTGAGAAATATAGTAGTAGAAAGAAAATAAAATAATTGGGGATAATTATATCTTTTTTAGATATAAAAAAATGGCCAGTGCGGCCATTTTTGGTTATTGCGGATTATTTTCTTTTGTCTACATATTGAATTTTCATTAGGAATCATTATAGTTACTGATGATGTTTAGCATATAACTAAAGAATACATATGAATACTTTGACTGTGGCTGTGCCTTCGAAAGTTGCGAAGAGGTATGGTAGTAAGGTAGTTGATTATAGAGAATTACTCCGCTTTATAGAAGAAAAGATGCGGGTAGATATTGATGTTAGTCCAAAAATGAAGATGGAGAAGTTTTATGAGATGATCAAGAAGAACAATGGTGGAAAAGTGGCTGAAGTTAGTACAAAAATCATGAAGAAAAAAGGATCTGTTGTTTGTAATAAATAGTATCATGAAAGGCGACTTTTCTCGTTTGGATATCGTTCCTATGGAAAATCAGAAAGGTTATTATAGGTGTAGAGTAGGGAAGTTGAGAATCATATTTTTTGAGAAAGATTGAGAATTCTACATAGATAAAGTTTGATATAGATGAGATGTGTATAAATAAAAAAATGGCCAGTGCGGTCATTTTTTGCTAAATTACATTTATAAATCTCCCATCCTAAAGGATACCTCCCTCTTTCAGTAAAGAGGGTATGTTAAAAGGAGTTAGAATGGTAAGTCGTCGTTGCTCTCTTCTTTTTTATTGCTTCATCCGCTTGATTTGCTTTCGCTGCCAGCTCATTGTTCTAGTCTTCGGCCTGTGATACTATTGAAGTATCTGCCTGGTTGTGTTTTGGATTCGTTGACTCTGGTGTTGATGTAGACGGTGATAAGATCTCCGACTTTTACGCTACTGAGAAGCTCTGTCTTGTCTTTGAAAAAATCTACTGCTAATCCACCTTTGAACTCTCTGTCAGTTTCTTCTTCCAATACAATTGTCTGTTTTTCTAATGCATTTACTCCGATGGTTTCTTTGGGTCAAATGAATTTTACGGTTCCTGTGTACTGCATGACTATATGATTAAACGATAAAACGACTAACTAAACGACTAAATGGACGGGATAGATGAAATAGACGGGATAGACTGTATAGGGGCTAATCCATCCAATCTGTCTTTATCTGTCTAATCCGTCTTATTATAGGTAATTGTAATTTTCTATTTCTTTTTTTCAAGTATAACTGAAAGTATTCGTCGAATAACTCAGATAGTCAGCATGGTGTCTGCAAAGTTGAAGATCGGGAAATTGAAGAGGCCGATGTTGATGAAATCTCTCACTCATCAGTATATAATTCTATCGATGAAATTTCCTAGAGTCCCTGCTATCAAAAACGCCGTGATGAACCGATTGATTTTTTTTATTATGAATAATCGAATGAATGCTCCTATACCTAGTATGCTTATTGTCAAAATGATGATGAATGGTATGGGTAACGACCAAGAAATCCCTGTGTTGAATGCCGGAGAAATCAGCGATGTATGGTCCAGATATATTAGGTTATAGAAAAAATATTTAGACAGTAGATCAATTGTTACTAAAATAATCGTTCGTATTCGGAGTTTGAATTGTTTCATACTTGAATACTAAGTTTTAAATGCTAAGTGCTAAATATCTGTCATTACCAACCTTAATTTAAGATTGCTTCGTCATTTTATTCCTCGCAAAGACCTTGTTGCTATTCTTTTTTCTTGGTTCTGTGGCCATATGCTTCTTTCTTCTCCTTGGTTCCTCAAGATGCCTCTGTATCTTGTTCCTGTTCGTCTTCTCTTTTTTCTAGTCTTGAATCTTTTCTTTCTTTGAATCTGATGACGAGTGGGGTCCCCATAAAACCGAAATGTATTCTGATAGTATTTTCCAATCGTCTTTTGAAGGCAAAATTAGCCCTTTCTTTGTGGTTTACAAATGCAATAAAGGTCGGTGCATTGATATCTATCTGGGTAATATATAAAATTTTACAGACTTTATTTTTTGGGAATCTCGGTGGTCTACTGATGAATTCTTTTCCTATGATATCATTCAATTCGCTCGTATCTATCCTCTTTTCTGCCTCTTTTTTGATCTTGGCTAAGACTTCGAAAATCTCTGCTATTCATTTTTTCGTCTTGGCAGAGATAGGAAATACTTGGATATATTTTGCGAAATCCATCATCGCCTTTGTCTTGGCGACAAGGAGTTTTTGGTGCTTCGCATCTAGTAAATCTACTTTGTTGACACAGAGGATCATCGGTAACGCAAGATTATTTATTTCTTGGATTAATGTCATATCTCTATGGGAAAGTCATTCGACTCCATCTACAAGGAATAAAATTATCGGCCTCTTGTACTTCAACATCTCTAGTGTTTTGTCGAAGGCAATTTTTTCTATGCCATGAATATCTCATTTTTTTCTGATGCCTGCAGTGTCATAGACTACGTATTTTTTCTTGTCCACTTTAAATTCTCATATGATGTAATCGCGCGTTGTGCCTGGGATATTTTCAACTTTGGAGACTATTTTTTTCATAAAGGTGTTGAGGAGTGTAGATTTCCCTGAGTTCGGCTTGCCGATGATGGCCATATGGATACGGTTGTCGGTCTCAGGGGTTTTGGCTGGCAACCTCTCCTTCGTTTCCTCTCCTGACGGAGAGGTGTTTAGTATTTTGGTTATTAAGTCTTTTAACTCGGAGAGGTTTTTCTGCTTTTTGGCGGAGATGCCGATGATGTGTTCAAAACCTAGATTGTAATACTCATTCACAGCAAGATCGTATTCTTTCTCTTTGTGTTTCACATCAACCTTATTCACGACGAGGATCGTGTTATTCTTTTGATGTTTTTCGATAATGTAGGAATAAATATGTTGTTCTTTGGCGGTAATCCCAACGCTGTCGTCGATCATAAAGAGAATAAGGTCAGAATGATTGATTATTTGTTTGATCAATATCTCTTCTTCTTTGAAGTCTAATAATCCTGGGCTATCGAGAAAAGTGACCTTGCCGATGTCGTCGATCAAGGTTTCATGCTCAATAATATCTCTGGTGGTGCCTGGAATGTCCGTCACTATCGCTCTAAATTGGCCGATGAGTCTATTGAAGAGGGTAGATTTTCCGACGTTGGTGGATCAAACGAGTCAAATATTCATGTGCTTTTTGTTAATTAAAGTTGTTTGGTAAGCATAAAAATATCTTCTGTAAAAACAACCACTTATTTCATATTTAAAACGCTCTGCTGTGCCGTGTTTACTTATCAAGATGTAAACTATCTATTGTAATTACCTCTGTCTTATACTTATTTTCAAACAAAAACGTTCCTAAATCTATGATTATGTTGTTTCGATTGTATCCGAGGGCAATGATATCGGGTTTGTGTTTTTTTATTGCAAAAAAATAATCGCTTTCACTCCCCAACTCTACAACATCCGCTATGTTTAATTTTTTGATGTTTTGTAGTCTTTGATCTTCTTTATTTTGGGGTAGTTGTCCTTTAAATCTTTGCACGTTGTTGTCTCTTGCAACGATAGTAATCAGCCTATCTCCATATGTTTTTGCTTGTTGGAGAAAATAGATATGTCATGGGGTTATGATATCAAATGTTCCAAAGGCAATTACGGTTTTCATGGTTATGTGAACTAAGGATAAACTTATGTCTATGATAATAATTTTGTCTAAAATTGCTATGATTTTCTTTGGGTGCTTTCAATATACTACTCTTTAATATATAAAAAAAAGTCCGCTTAAAAAAAGCGGGCTTTGTTATGTTGTGTTTTTTTTTAATTTATTCAATGATTTCTGAATCCATTTTCATCATCATGAAGATGATTTTCGTCATGTTTTTTTGGAACGAACGTCCTTTTTCCGTATCATAGCGATAGTGAAATTCAACGACAACGAAGTATGGTTCTTCCTTTTCCTTGCTTTCTTCTCTGACGAATGCTTTATAGTCATTCGAAAGCACATCAAGATTGTATTTTTTGTCGTTCCTGTTTTCTTCGTCGAAAATCCACCATCGTTGATCTTCCAGGTCTTTGGTTGTAGGCAATGCCCCATTATGAGCAAAGAGTGCTGCCAGATTCATTGCTCGTGCAATGTTATCTTCCAGATTTTTTTTTGTTTTTCCTTTAATCTTTAATTTTTTTCCCATATGATTTTTTTTATTTTATATTTATTTTGTTTCTAATGTCAAATATTAATTATGTAGATGGTGTAAGCGATCGAAGATAAAAAAAAAGAAGTCCGAAATCGAACTTCTGATATATTTTTCTTATACCGACTGTATTTCAGAATTACTCGCTTCCTCATTCTATTCGTCGCTTGTACGCTGAAATATCGCCGGTATAACCATGCTATATATACATCAAAATGATGTTAGAATTCAAAACTTAATGCATTACTAAGGTTCTGAGTTTCTTTGGGAGCATCTAAAGCGGGAAATGCATCAAAGAAGTAGAAATAACTTACTTTGAAGGCAAAGTGTTTTGAAAAGACAATCTTTAGATCAGTCTGTGAGGAGAGTCTATAATCCTTGAACTGGTTAATCTTGGGCTGATAATACGTCGTGTTTATCACACTGATGTTCTTGCCCAACCTACAAGACAGCGACACATAAGAACTTACCCTGTGATCTCGGTTATATACCGAGTTGGTCAATTCTTCGTATTCATACATATACAAAATACCTGTATACATTCGTAACTCCCCAATATTGGCAGTGTTGAGTGTTTTGGTCTTTATCAATGTAAAACGTGGTCCTGCACCTATCAACCAGCGAAACTTTACATTCAGCATACGATTGAATTGAGCTTGTGTAAAGACTTCCGGATATAGCCATGGTTTTATTTTGTAATTGTACCGGATATGCTGTGTTCCGGCGTTTGCATAATCAGCTCCCGCGGCCTTTGAGAATGTGTAGTCCGTCAGGATGAGGAAGAGACTCTTGTTAGTTTTATATTGCAGATGTATATCACCCTCAATGTTGAAGACCTCTGATTTGTTCTTCATGTATTGGAATGCGACTTGCGTTGTCCCAGCAATCCCCGTGGTATCGCTCTTGATTCTTTCTTGCTCAACGTTTACCACTTGAGCATTGGCACCTAAAGAGAGGAATAGTAAAATAATGATGATTTTTTCCATTTTATATTTGTTTATGTTTTTTGTTATATTTTTCGTTTATTTCTTATATATATTTCCTATTAGATGTCAAGCCGATGCTTAGGATGTTTTTTTTTCGTCATAAAAAAAAGAAGTTCGAAAACTGAACTTCTTGTGTGTGTTTTTCCTTATGGATGTTCTTCAAGGTATAGATTATGTGCAATTTTCCATATTTTCCCAAAGTCAGAATGGCGTAGACTTGAGAAAGAAATTTGATCTAGAAGATAAAAACTCCTTTCACCATTTCTATTCAGAATTAGATCATACTTGATTGCATGATAAAAGCCTGTGCAAATGATGTCTGGCTTACTAGCAAGAAGAACTTTGAGACCATATAAATCACGGCGAATTGCTGTGTACCAGGCACTTAATCTATTCCATGACATACCCATCGATTCGCTTCTTTTTCGAAGATTATCGTCATTCTTATCTTCTTTTATCCATTTCGTCACATCATCGTGCTCTATGGATACAACATTGCGATTGTTTTCCATCAACCAAAGCAATAATCCTTGACCATGATCTCTTTCTACCTCTGTCCTGTACTTTTGGAGTTCTTCCATCCTTTGTGGACTCGGTATTTCTCCTTCCATCGTTCCTTTTGCCTTAAACTCCTTTTCATCTCTGAGAAGATAACTAATCCATTTAGGTGCCATTGGATTTGTTTCAAGAGCAATTGTTGCATGGGGATATTGTTTCACTAAATTGATATTATAATTTAGCGCGTTGATACCGTCATGATCATAGCCAATAATGATTGGATTATAATCCTCAGGTAATTCTCTCATTAAATCGCCATAAATCTTTTCGAAAATATTACCAATTATTTCAATGAATTTCAATGAAAATTTTGGTAAACTCATGACATCCTCATCTACCAAACTCTCTACATCAATAATATTTGGTTGAAAATTTTCTGATATTTTTATTTTTTTCATGTGTTTTATAGTTTTATTTGTCTATCTATAACTATTTATTCCACTAAGTCAAGTCTTTTTTGCTTGGCTCCCAATCTAAAAACCAACTTTTGTGAATTGAAAACCTCTCCCTAATCATTACTCTGTAAGCGATTACCACACCACAAATCCTGCCTGCCGTAGGCAGGGATATGGTTGATTTATTTGACTTTATTATATGATACTCCATACACCAGTTTTACTGCATGAGGTCTGCTCGTTCTTGCATCCTGAAAGTAATCTCATCGTTGACTGCACATTGTGACATTGAGGTCATGCAATGGCGCTTTTGGCGATCGCAAAAGAAGCGAAATTGATTGGGTTTGATGTGGATGAGTTGATGATTGAGAAAGCTAAATTACAAATTGGAACAAGGGACAAGGAACAAGGGACAAGGAATGTTGAAAGGATGGAATACACGCATGGGAATTATTCAGATATAAAAAATGTTTTGGGAGAGAGGAAGGCCGATTTTATCTTGAATGATCTGGGCGTTAATCTAGAACATTTCAAAGCTGTGGAGCGTGGATTCAGCATCAGAGGAGTGGCACCGTTGGATATGAGATTTGATACATCCCAAGGGCCGACTGCTGCAGATATCGTCAATAGCTATACGACAGAACAACTCTCATCTCTTTTTGAGCAATATGCAGATTTTTCTGCAGCAAAAGCTCTTGAACTTGCAAAACATATTGTTACTACAAGGAAGCAACATCCTATCGTGACTACGCAAGATTTCAAGACTGTTTTGAATGCATGCGGGCTGTGAGATAAGGCATGTACCGTTATATTTCAGGCTGTCAGGATTGAAACCAATCATGAGTTGGATAATCTGCAGAAATTTTTGTCTGTCTTTCCAGAAGTTTTGAATTCATCTTGAAGATGTTTGGTAATTACCTATCATAGTATCGAAGATAGGTTGGTGAAGCAAGCATTCAATGTATTGGCTGCTACGTGAAATTACCAGTTGCTTAGCAAGAAAGCGATTAAACCCAATTATAAAGAGGTTGCTGTAAATAGAGCTGCGAGAAGTGCAAAACTGAGGGCTATTGAACTTAGAATTTAGCTCTTAGAACTTAGACTAATGAACCCTATCTAAGGTCTAATCTCTCCTATCTAAGATCTTTATTTGTTTTGAAATATGAGAACATTTGCTTTTATTCCTGGCCAAGTAAATAAGGCCTATATCTGAATAATCAGTAAATATAAACGTTATGACAATATCGTTGAGCTTTTTAAAATTTCTGCATTGGCTGTGTTTCTCTTGGTTTGCGGATTTTTTTATCTTTACTTTGTAAATCTCTCTTCTACTCGTGGCTATTTTCTGAAACAAGCAAATCAAAATATGACTACTATTACTTTCCAATATGAAATTCTGAAAACTAAACTTCTGGCTTATAAACAACAAAACTGGGATGCTGTCCAGTCTACTGATTTCAAAAGAGATGTTGTTGATGTAAGTGCTGAAGTTGTGAAGATTCCTAACGCAGTACAACTTTGATTTCTATGAACTAATGGAGTAAGAGATTAACGAATTGCGAATTATTAATTTTCCCCCTTCGAAGATAAATAATTTTCAATTTTTAATTTCTAAACTCTAATTATCTCTATACTATTAACTCTGTACTCAAAAAAGGCCCCGACGGGCTGATTTTTTTTATGAAACAATCTGATTTATTCTATTCTTTTTTGAAAATTCCCTGTATTTTCTCCAAAACCTCTTGATGAATATGCCCATTTGTAGCTATCAAAAGATTATTAAGTCTTTTGTCTCCTGTAAGGTAATCCACTGGTCCTCAATCGATATCCGTCACCATTCCTCCTGCTTCTTCCACTAGGATCTGTGGTGCACAGGCATCCCATTTGCATGATTTATGATTGGTCAAAATGTAGCATTCTCCCTTGCCAGCTGCAATCGCTCACATCACCACCCCTAGACTTCCTCCATCTACGATCTCTTTGAAAGGGATTGTTTCCTTTATTTTTTGGTTGCTTGCTCTCATCTCTGAAAATTTGCTTTTGGAAAAACATGTAGCTTCTGTGATCTTGTCTATTGGAGTTACCTGTAATTTTTTTGGAGGTTTCTTGGTTATCTCATTCATAAAAAAACATCACCTTCATTTCTTCGCATAATATAAATTTCCTGTACTCGGAGTGAATACCGCTCATACGGTGGGTATTCCATCTACGCATAATCAGATCATTATCGAATATGCATCTCCCTGTTCTATGAAATCTTTCGTTCCATCAAGGGGATCGATCATCCACACTCTTCAGGTAAAGTCTGTTAAATCATTTTCCGTCTCTTCGCTGAGTATTTTATCGTCAGGGAAATTTTCTCTGATTTTTTCAATGATATATGTTTCTGATTCCATATCCGCTTGCGTCACGGGATCGAATTCGTTCTCCTTATATTTCGTATCAAGATTGCTTCATCCATAATATTTCAAAACGATCTTCCCTGTCTCTTGTATGATATTTACTACTGCCTGTAGTTCTTTGTCCATGCTCAGTATTTTTTCTATATCTTCATGTTGTTCCTTATTCTTATTATCTGTATATGTGTGTATGTCATGTGATGGGATATTTTTCATTGCTGATTATCATAGGAAATAAAGAAATGAACCATATTTTTTTAAAAAATTATTTGATGATTTTATTAAAATCAGATTTGGATATCTGCTATTTTTTATATTTTTCATTGAATTTTACAATCTCTCCTACTAGTGAGACTGATTTGTAGGGTATCAAGACTCTCAGTAAATATGGTTCTGTCTCTTTCATATATAATGCGGTTTTGTAAATTTTTGGCAACCCTACATATCCTGTTTGTATTTTTATCGAGATATCTTATGAAACTATCTGTTTTTTTCTTTCATATGCATATAAAATGCTATTGAACACAAAGAATACTATCCAGATACTAGTATTTCTAGGCAGAAAATGATACTGATAATTTACTCATAAGAATATGCCAGCTAGAAAAAAACAGCATATGGACATTCCTATCTTGGTTTGCCTGTTTGAATATCTTTGGATATGCTCTTCTTTCAGTTTTTTGATATCCTGAAAGTATGCTTTATTAAACCATCTGTTTTTGCTAGGCAAAAATCATACTATCATAATTATATTTTGTACTATATATACGGCACATACTCCCAATAAAAAATATCCTAGACCGATAGATATTCCTTGTCCTATGCTTGTTGCTTTTTCTATCGATCCATTCTGAGACACCGTATATATATTATCTATAGCCAGTAATATCATGATGATAGAGCTTCGAATACTGAGTATAAAACGATTGTTTCTCGTTAATCTTATCTTTGTGAACGCATTGAGTATGGAATAGAGAGAAAATAGTAGCCCTAATCACATAATAATCTTCAAAAATATGCTTGATGTATAAGTAAATCAATGATCTATCACTCGATAAATAATCACTACCGATAATATTAATGTTGTCCCTTCACTGAGTTTTGCAATCACCTTTTTTGTATTATGTGCAAGTTCTATGAGTATCAATCCTGCTAAAAATACATATGGTCGAAATGTAATATGATCATTAAACCTATATATATCTTCTCATTTTCCAGGCATAAACGCCAAAAAACTTGCTACAAATGCTCGTAATGTGTTTTTTACTGTGGTTCATCGATTGTCTGATAATTTTATGTTTTCGACGATAGCTCCAGCTATCAGTGCTATGGCACTCAGAGGAATCAATGAACCATCTGCCGTCCATATACAATATATTGCATATACAAATACAGGTAATATTACAATACCAGCTATCCATATGATGTTTTTGAAATTATATCTTTTATAGATCTTTAGCATCTGCTATATAAACTTTAAATGAGTAGTATTATTATTTTCCAGATTTTTTTTTCTCAGGCATCTTCACGACCTTATCCATAAACAACACCCCATCGAGGTGATCTATTTCGTGCTGGATGATCACAGCATTGAATTCCTTATATTTCTTATTCTGTTTCTTGCCTTTGATATCCATGAATTCTACCGTGATAGCTTTGTGTCTTCTGACCATACCTGTACAATTTGGGAGTGAAATGCATGCTTCCTCTCGGAGGATAGTTTCTTTGGATTTTTCTATGATCTTGGGATTGATCATTATCGTTTCCCCCAAGAACTTGTCTTTGGTCTTTTTTCTGTCTCGTTGACTCGTGGCGATGACTCTGATGTTCTCTCCTACTTGGGGAGCAGCCAATCAAACTCCTTTGTTCTGATACATCAGTACGATGAGCTTATGACAAAAAATTATCAATTCCTGGTCGATTTCTTGGATTTCTTCAGAAATGGTTCTCAGGATAGGATTATTCATTCCAGTCTGGACTTTTTTTATGGGGTAGCTCATACTTTGATGACTAATTAAAATTATTAACGGATTATGGAATGCGAATTAACGAATTTTCAATCCCGCTTTAGCGGGACTTCGTTTCGCTCGAGTTCTAAGTAAAGGTAATGAATAGTGATGTGAATTCAATGTTTTTCGAGAAAAAATATCGAAAAAATAGTCAGTATATTTATTACTTGAATATCAGAGGCAAATAATTAGGATTCCTTACTGTAAGTATTCAACCACGTAAGAAACCCGTTCTATAATCTCTGTGGAGAGATGGCAGAGTGGTTGAATGCAGCTGCCTTGAAAGCAGCCGTCCGGGCAACCGGACCGTGGGTTCAAATCCCACTCTCTCCGCCATTTATCACTTGTATCTTGTATGATAAAATTTAATCGTGTAAACTACTTTAAATTCGTTTTATCGTTATGTTTTATTGTGTTCTTTATTTTTGTCATCGCAAATGCAGATTTGTTTGACAATAATCAGGAGCAATTAACCATTAATTCAGGTTTTATTGCAGGTGATGATTGAGTTTCTTACGACATCAATCTGGACAATATCAATATCGATGTTGACAACAACAACGGTATTATAGAATATACAGTTCAGAACTGAGATACTTTACTCAAAATAGCAGGCGTCTTCGGGACGACTGTTTCTGATCTTCAAAAAGATAATGGTATAAAAAATGGTGAACCTGTTGTGGGGCAAGTTTTGAAGATACTTAATAAGACAGATGGTATCATCTATACTATTGTTGACAAGACCAATGTTGTGGTCTTTGCTAATAAATATAATCTCAATCTTCAAGATCTGATGACATTGAACTATGTTCAAGATGAATCAGAGATATTCACTCCTGGCCAAGAAGTGTTTCTCAATATATCCAAAGAAAAGGCTTATGATCTTTGATTACTTGAGAGACCAATACCAGAAATTATTCCTAAAACAACTATTACGTATAGGCCAGTTATCAATAAATCTGGTAACAAGCCTACCACCAAAATCATTAAAAAAATAACAGAAATTTCTCCTGATACTTCTTCAGATACAAATTCAGAACCAATATCAAACATTATTTCAAAGCGAACATATACCAAGAAAATCAAAAATGGATTTGCTGTAGGATATTGTACATGGTATGCGGCTATCATCAGTCCAAATATATTTCCGTATACAGATGAAACAACTCAGTCTAGAACATTCGGTTGAGATGCAAAAAATCGATGCGCTAATGCAAAAATAGCATGATTTAGAGTAGGCAGCAAACCAGCTGTTGGTGCTGTGATAGTCTATAGTAGATTGAGATCAAGCGCTGGACACGTAGGAAAGGTTATCAATTATTATCCAGATGATGCAAAAATGATCATCAGAGATATGAATTATGTAGGAAAATTCGTTGTAACTGAGCGTCGAGAACAGACAGACAATAATGCGATCAAATGTTATATTTACTGAAAATAGATTTTATCTTGAAATATAATGCTCTGACCATTGAGCTGTTCTAAAGTTTATCCATTGAAAATACATCATATATTTCTATAAGGGGTCTACTATGTTGCTATAGTAGATTTCTTGTTTTATTCTCTACCTCTTTCTCTATGAGTTATTTTAATCAGAAAAGATTGTATTCGCCAAATTTCAACGGGAATTCTTTTTCATCACATAGCCAATCATATGGTCAACCCAATAGAAAAAAGAAAATAATGTTTTGGCTTCTTGCTCTATTTATTTTTTTTGTTGTCGTATTTGGCGTTTGGTTTACTAGAAATATTTTGATTGATTTGCCAAATATAAGCAAAATAAATGATATGGTATTTAGCGAAGCTACCATTATCCAAGATAGAAATTGAGAAACACTCTATAAACTTTTCGATGAAAATAGAGAATATGTCTGATATACAGGTATCTCCATCAATATGGTCAATGCTATTGTAGCACTTGAAGATCAACGTTATCGGGAGCACAATTGATTGGATACCTTATGAATGATAAGGGCAGCAGTAAGTGCTGTTCTCAATCCTGGCTCAAGAATCCAGTGAGCATCTACTATTCCTCAGCAACTTATCAGAAATCTTTTGCTTACAAAAGATAGAAATATAGTCAGAAAGATAAAGGAAATTATTCTTACAAGCAAACTTAGTGGAGTATTGGAAAAAACGATCCGTAAAGAAAATTGAAATCTTTCTGCGGCAGAACTCCGTAAGGAAATGAAAAAAAGAACGCTTGAATTATATCTGAATTATATTTCATTTGGTAATAATGCATATGGTGTAGAAGCAGCATCAAAAGCGTATTTTGATAAATCTGCTAAGGACTTAACTATATTGGAAGCATCTATATTGGCTTCTATTCCAAAGTGACCATCATTGTATAATCCGTACAAAAATAGAGATTTAGTTGTCGGTTCATTTACTATCAAAGACTGATATGGTAATCCTGTCCTTTTTTCTGGAGATGTTCAAAAACTGGTGATAGAAAAATTTACTCAAATTCTCACTAATGCAGATCTTTCTAATAAAAAAAATAACAATGCTGTCATCAAATTTATAAATGGCATCTGATCTTTTTCACTCAATGTTTGAGGCAATACCCTTGATGTAAAATATGAAAATGGAAGAAAGGACTTGGCGTTGGATAGAATGTATGAAGATGGATATATCACCCAACAGGAGCTCAAGGATGCAATTATTCAAGGTATTGACTATGTATTTCGTGAAAATACCTTTCCTATAAAGGCTCCTCATTTTGTCCAATGGATTATTGAAGAGCTCGAAAAAACTTATGGATCTGGTACTTTGATGAAAGGCGGATTTATTATCAAAACCACGCTTGATGAAAAAATACAAGAAGTAGCAGAACAAGCTATTCTTTCAAATAATGCGGTCCTCCAGAACAATGGTGCCAACAATAGCTCTATGATCTATCTGGATAGTAAAAATGGCGATGTACTTGCTTATGTAGGTTCTATTGATTACTTCAATACCACTATTCAGTGACAAAATGATATGGTCAGAAGACCTAGACAGACTGGTTCTTCTATCAAACCTTTCATCTATGCTCTAGCATTGGAAAAACTTCCTTTGACTCTCGATACTCCTGTTTTTGATATTCCATTCAAGATTTGAAATGATCAGCCGAATGATGCTGATGATCTTTTTGAGGGCATATTACCACTCAAAAAAGCTCTTGGACATAGTAGAAATATTCCTGCTGCTAAGGTATTTACTGCTCTTGGTGGTGAGGTGATTGCAAAACCATTTCTCAAAAGTATTGGACTCAGCTGAATATCTGATAATGTAGAATATTGATATCCATTGGCTCTGTGAGCTGCAGAAGTGACCATGCTTGAATTTGCTAATGCTTATGAACATCTTTCAACCCCTACTCCTGCAGTCATAAACCCAATATTGGAGATAAGGGCGAGGGATTGATCCATACTTTATGAAAAAACAGGACAAAATCTTCAGCCTAATATTATCAAACCGGGAATTATTTCTCTTATATGGAAAATCCTCTCCGATCCTTTGAATGGCATCCCAGGTCGAGAAAATAAATTTACTGTATCCGGACTTAAATTTGCTCTAAAGACTTGAACATCAGATGTAAAGACTGCAAAATGAAATCGTCCAAGAGATGGATGGCTTGTCGCATATACACCTAGTAAAGTTATGATGTTCCGAGGCGGAAATGCTGATGGGACGCCTATGAATGTAAATGCATTCGGATGAGATCTTCATGCTACTCCTGTCAAAAAGATATTCTCTTGGTTATTTAAAAACAATTATATCACTAATGAAACTATCCCTGAAGTTGATCTGACTAGTGTATCCATCAATAAGATTTCTGGAAAAGCTGCTGGACCAACTACGCCTGCAGACCTTGTCGTCAGTACCGTAAAATATAAAGATTCTCCAGGGCTTGCAGCAGATGATTGAGTTACTCCTCTTACCTTTGATGGCATGTGCAATGGTATGGTGAGTCCGTATACTGCTCCTGCTGACCTGAAAAATGGATATCTCATTATCCCAACAACCTTTATGCCAAATGGCATGGATCTGCAAGAAATAACCCAACGATGGAAAGACTCAACAGCATTTATCTCAGGAGGTGTCTCTAGAAATTGATGAGCATTTTCTAGTGGGAAGGTCACCTATAATTTCAGCAATATATTTGTTCAATCGCCGGTGCAAATGTGTCCATGAAGAAGTGAAAAACCTGATACTAATATTCAAGTAAATATTACTTCACCGAGTGCTAATGGTATTATCAGTTCTTCATTTACCGTTTCTTACAGTATTGTTGCTCCTAAAAACATCAGGAAAGTCCTTGTACTTATCGATAATCAACAAATTTCGCTTTTTACCTATGTCCAATGAGATACCAAAAGTATTACTGATACGAAACAAGTGACTATTCCTGAGACATGATTTAAAAACTGAATGCATACTTTAGATCTTGTCGCTTTTGATTTTGCTTGATTCTCAAATAGGGCAAGCACTCAGGTTAAATTAACTCTTGGTGGAACTCCACCTCCTTCCTCTCCGGTTACCGATATCACTGCTCCTGTCATCAATACCGCCGCCATTAACGTCAACAAAAATGCTGATGGGACCTATACAGTCATCATCCCTTTAAAGGACGCAACTGCCGTGATTTCATGAAAGGTCATGAGAAACGGAACGCAACTCTATGAATTCAAAAATGGTATCGCTACCGCAGATTTCCAGATAGATGTTTTGGGTCCCGTCGTTGTCACTGCTCAAGATCCCGCTTGAAATAAGCTCAATCAGACGATTGATTTAAGTAGTTACTATACTCCATAACTAGTCGATACATTTAAACTTATTGGCTAAAGATTATTGACCAACAAAAGAGGGGAAGTGTCCCTCTTTTTTCAATATGAGCCCGGTGGAGCGAAGCGTAATCCCCTTTAGTGTGGTATAACGTTTGCTGCTCTGTGGCCGGACCGATATTCCATTAAGAATATGGTAATCGGGCTGGACACTAGCAGCTGTTGTACGCCCCGAAGGGCTTGAGTCCTCTCACTTTTATTTATCTATTGAATATTTTTTTACTATCACAGGTTTTTCAAGTTCTATTGCTTTATCTATAGCATCTTGAGTTCATTGACTTTCATTTACTTGAAATGCACATAATTCATCACATTTCTCTATGATAGTTGTGTTTCTTGCATAATAACTTTCGACATTTGCTTCTGTATATGGTGTTTTGTCGTGAATACTTTCTGGTGCAATGTCGAATGCTTCTCTTAATTGTGATGTAATTATATCTGCTTGTTCTTGGGTTATGACTCATTCTGTGGCTCTTTTATTGTAATGAGCACAAAATTTGTCCAAAGTAATTGGCAAATATATTTTAAGTTGAGTCTTTGGATCTCATAGAGACAGAACCAATTGCGTAGCAATATAGTCAACTCATAGTGCTCATCAAGTAACTATTTAATCTCATTTTTTAATGATGTCTTTGACGGTGTTTTCTATGTCTTTTTTGACTTCTTCATTGGTAACTCTCCAAGAGCCACTAATTCAATAGAACTTCATTTTTTGTGATTTACAATATAAAAGTGAAAGGATTGCGAACAACGTTTGCTGCTAGTCCGAAGTGCCGACCTCCATTAAGAATTTGATATGGAGGCGTGTAGGATAGCAGCTGTTGTA
>Ga0118677_10005798_pt1 | contig 21367 bp, 9 predicted proteins | sample AliMusrvi5mmetaG_FD_86154 | JGI IMG/M metagenome (GOLD analysis project Ga0118677, IMG submission 86154)
CGGTAATTTCAAGCATTGCGGCAGATGCATCACTGCTCCAAGGCCTAAGCCACCCGGTTGTCCGTGATGCAGCCCATCAGATCGCTGGTCGGTTCAAGGTGATCCGCACCGAAATTGGTGCTACCACCATGTCACTGCGGGATATCCTTGTTTCTGAACTGGAAGAGCATCTCGATAAATTTGGGGTTGAGTATGTTTTTCCTGATGCGGATACTATTAGCAGCCATAAGCGGGCATTTGAAGACATGATGGAGAAGTTCGCCCAGGTTTATCCTGAGCAGGGGTTGCTTCTTGTGGTCGATGAATTGCTGGATTACCTGCGCAGCCGTAAGGAATATGAACTTATTCTGGATCTCAATTTTCTTCGGGAGATTGGCGAAATATGCAAAGATCTGCGCTTCCGCTTTCTGGCTGGTGTTCAGGAAGCCATTTTTGACAGCCACCGTTTCGCCTTTGTTGCCGACAGTATCCGCAGGGTAAAAGATCGTTTTGAGCAGGTTCTCATCGCTCGAAATGATGTCAAGTTTGTGGTAGCAGAGCGGCTGCTCAAGAAAAGTGTTGAGCAGCAGGCCAGTATCCGGGAATACCTCCTCCCTTTTGCTCGTTTCTATAGCGCTCTTAACGAACGCATGGATGAGTTTGTGCGTCTCTTTCCCGTACATCCCGATTATATCGACACCTTCGAGCGGGTTACGGTCGTGGAAAAGCGTGAAGTGCTTAAAACCCTGTCATTCAGCATAAAAGCCCTTCTCAACAAAGAGGTGCCGTCGTATGAACCTGGAGTAATCGCTTTCGACAGCTACTGGGCCACGCTGCGCCAGAATGCATCATTCCGCACGCTCCCGGAAATCAGGGCGGTTATTGAATGCAGTGAGGTGCTCGAATCACGTATTGAAAATGCGATTACTCGCAAACAATACAAGCCGATGGCCTTGCGCCTGATTCACGCGCTTTCGGTGCATCGTCTGACCATGGGCGATATCTATGCTCCGATGGGTGCATCCGCCGAGGAACTTCGTGACCGCCTTTTTCTTTATGAACCATTGATTGCCGAAATGGGCAGCAATGAGCCTGATAAGGATCTGCAAACCCATGTGGAAACTGTTTTGAAAGAGATTATCAAGACAGTCAGCGGACAGTTTATCTCGTTCAATGCGGACAATCGCCAGTTTTATCTTGATCTTAAAAAAACCGACGACTTCGATGCCCTGATTGACAAACGGGCTGAAAGTCTGGATAACAGTCAGCTTGACCGCTTTTACTATGAAGCGCTGAAGAGGGTTATGGAGTGCCAGGATGCAACCTGGGTTTCGGGTTACAAAATCTGGCAGCATGACCTTACCTGGCAGGAGCGCAAGGCCGCCCGCACCGGTTACCTTTTTTTTGGTGCCCCAAATGAACGCTCGACGGCTGTTCCGCAACGGGATTTCTATATTTACTTTATACAGCCAAACGACCCACCGCGTTTCAGAGATGACAAGCAGAACGACGAGGTTTTCATCAGGCTCAAGGGAAGAGATCAAGAGTTTATGACTGCACTCAAGAGTTATGCTGCTTCACTGGATCTTGCTTCGACTTCATCAGGGCAAGCCAAGTCAACGTATGAATCCAAAGCCAACTTATTCCTGAAAAAACTGGTGCAATGGCTTCAAAAACAGAGCAGCGATGCCTTTGACGTAACTTGGCAGGGGCGTACAAAATCCATGATGGAGTGGGCAAAGGGCAAGTCCATCCGTGATCTTACGGGAATTCTGCCCCATGAAACCATTAACTTTCGTGATCTGGTCAACACCATTGCCGGTATTTGCCTGGCTCCTCATTTTGCCGATCAGGCCCCCGACTATCCCTGTTTTTCTGTGCTGATTACTGCCAATAACCGGTCACAGGCCGCACAGGACACTTTGCGGGCCATTGCAGGGCAAAATCGCACCAAACAGGCAACCGCTGTCCTCGACGCATTGGGGTTGCTTGATGGAGAAAAGATTGATCCTCACAAGTCGAGTCATGCCAGGTTTATTCTTGAGCTTTTCAAGAGCAAAGGCCATGGTCAGGTTCTCAACCACAGTGAGCTTCTTCAGGATGACCACGGCATTGAGTATATGAATCCTGGAGCATCCCGTCTTGAACCAGAATGGGCTGTTGTGATTATTGCTGCACTGGTCTATTCCGGAGACGCAGTACTCTCCATTCCCGGTAAAAAATTCGATGCTACCCAGCTTCAGCCGCTTGCGGCAACAGGTATGGATGAGCTTATCCGCTTCAAGCACCTTGAGCAACCAAGAGAGTGGAATATTCAGGCACTGAAGGCACTCTTTGAACTGCTCGGAATGACTCCAGGCATGGCTCAACTGGTCACTCAAAGCAAAGATGAACCGGTACAAGCTCTTCAACAAGCGGTTGAAAAAACAGTCAATCGCCTTGTGATGGCCCGTCAGACGACGAATGCCGGGCTCTCTTTTTGGGGTTTTGATCTCATGACGATTGCAGGCATTACCGACCCGATGAACGTTCTGGACGAAGCAAAAAACTTTTTTGAATCGCTTCAGGTCTACACCACACCAGGCAAGTTAAAAAATTTCCGGTACAGTGCACAAGAGGTAACTGCTTATGAAAAAACGATCAAACTTCTTGGCGATATTGATCTCTTGCGTGATGTTGTCATGACACTCAGTCCTGTCGCATCATGGCTCTCAACCGCCGAATCAGTGCTTCCTGGAGATCATGACTGGGTAAAACGCATGAAGATCGCGCAGCAGGATCTTCTTGATTCACTCAGGCAGGCTGATGTTTCTATCTTTTCCTCTCAGGCTCAAGGCATCACAGCAAAGCTGTTGCAGCTTAAAAAGGAGTACAGTGACGCCTACATCGCGATGCACACCCAAGCCCGTCTTGGTGTCAATGACGACAAGCGCAAAGCGGCCCTGCTCAACGACTCCCGCGTTCAAACACTGAACAAGCTTTCGGTTATTGAGCTGATGCCTCGTCAGCAGCTTGGCGATTTCCAGAACCGGCTTGCCGGACTCAAAAGCTGTTTTGCCTTGACAGAACAGAATCTTGATGCGACTCCTGTTTGCCCGCACTGCGGGTTTCGGCCACGTCTCAATGAATCCATCATGATCGGAGCTGCATCAATGATTGAAAGGATGGATGCAGAGCTTGACGCAATGGTGGCTGGATGGAGCACGACAATTTTTGGTAATCTCAAAGACCCGATTACCCAGGCGAATATGGATCTGCTCAGGAGTGAAGATCGCCAGCCGCTTGAATTGTTTATCAAGTCAGGTGAACTGCCGGAGCCACTCGACAACAACTTTGTTCATGCCCTTAAAGAGGTCCTGTCAGGACTGCTGAAAGTAAGTGTGAAAGCCAAAGATCTCGAAAAAGCGCTACAGGTTCATGGCGGAGCCGCAACACCGGGAGAGATGAAGAGGCGCTTTGAGGAGTACATTGATCAAATCACCAAAGGCAAAGACCCGGCCAAGGTGCGGATCGTCATGGAGGGCTGAACCTTCGTGTACCCTGCAAGTACCCAGCAAGTAAAAGCTTTTTTTCTGGAGGGATGAGTCAAACAAGGAAGATGAAAAAGACAGAATCGAATAATGCCGCCGGCCAGTTGGATTTCAATCAGCTTGTTGTGGCAATCCGGTATGCTGATACCGAACTGTCTGCACAGGCCAGCCGTGCTGTTAATGTGAGCCTGACGCTCCGTAACTGGCTGATCGGTTACTACATTGCTGAATATGAGCTCAACGGTGCGGATCGTGCAGTTTACGGCGAAAAGATACTGTTGGAACTGTCTCTTCGGTTGAACGATATCAGCAACTGCAATCGACGGCAGCTCTACCGTTACCTGCGCTTCTACCGACTCTATTCTCAAATTGTGGCGACATTGTCCCCACAATTTCAAAGGCTTCTGCCTGTATCTGTACATTCTGGAAAAGTGGGGACGGCGTCCCCACAATCAGAATACCAGGGGCTGCCGCTGCTGGAAAGAATCTCCTATAGCCATATAGAGCAGTTGGTCGCTATCGAAGTGGATACAAAACGCGCATTCTACGAAGTTGAGTGCATCCAGGGCAACTGGTCTGTTCGGGAACTGAAAAGACAGATCAACAGCCTGTATTATGAACGGTCAGGGCTTTCTCTGGATAAAAAGAAACTCTCTGAGCTGGCTCACCTGAACGATGAACACGCATCGCCAAAATTAGCGATTCGAGACCCCTATATCTTTGAGTTTCTTGGTTTGAAACCCCGAGAGGTCATGAGCGAATCGCATTTGGAAGAGCAACTCATCGATAAGCTGGAGGATTTTCTCCTTGAACTTGGTCATGGATTTTGTTTTGAAGCTTGCCAAAAACGTATTCTTATCGGCGGTGAACATTTCTTTATCGACCTGGTTTTCTATCATCGTATTCTAAAATGTCATGTGCTGGTTGAGTTGAAGCTTGAACCATTCAATCATGAAAATATCGGCCAGCTCAACACCTATGTGAATTGGTACAAACAGAATATGATGATCGAAGGCGACAATTCGCCGATAGGCATCTTGCTTTGTACTGACAAAAATCACGCTTTGGCAGAGTATGCCCTGGCAGGAATGGATAACCATCTCTTTATTTCAAAATACCTTCTGGAACTACCAAAAAAAGAAGAGATGCAACGGTTCATGGAAACTCAGATAAAAAAACTGGCAGGTACCGAATGAATTCAAAGCAAGAAGCACTCTTTAAAACAGAAATGGTCCCCGCAAAGGATGGTTCTGGCCAGTTGTTTGAAGAACAGATGATACCGAATGCCACTTCTGTAACCTGTCTTGGCAAAAGCTTCCCTGATGATGAAGCCCGGCGGGCATATTTCAACGAGCTGTTAGCAGAGAAGCTTCGCGATCCTGAATTCCGCAAGATCGAAGGTTTTCCCATTGGGAGAGATGAAGATATCCTGAAGCTGAGTGATCCACCTTATTACACAGTTTGTCCGAACCCATGGATTGCCGATTTTGTTGCCGAATGGGAAACACAAAAGCCTGAGAAACCCGAAGGTTTTACCTATCACCGTGAACCCTTTGCTGCGGATGTAAGTGAAGGCAAGAACGATCCCATCTACAATGCGCACTCCTATCATACCAAGGTGCCGCACAAGGCTATCATGCGTTACATCCTCCACTACACAGAACCGGGTGATATTGTGTTTGACGGCTTCTGTGGTACAGGAATGACCGGTGTGGCGGCTCAGCTTTGCGGTGATCGTAAAGTGGTTGAGTCACTCGGATTTCTTGTTCAGCATGATGGTATCATTTTACAGGAAGAAACCGATGAGAACGGCAACAAAACCTGGGTGCCTTTTTCCCGTTTAGGTGCACGCCGTGCGGTACTCAACGACCTCTCTCCAGCCGCCACGTTCATTGCCTATAACTACAACACACCGGTAGATGTTAAAACCTTTGAAAAGGAGGCAAAGCGTATTCTGAAAGAGGTTGAAGATGAATGCGGGTGGATGTATGAAACTCTACACACTGACGGGAAGGCGAAGGGTAAGATCAACTATACCGTTTGGTCGGATGTATTTGTTTGTCCGAATTGTTCAGGTGAGGTGGTTTTTTGGGAAGTGGCGCTTGACAAGGATGCTGGTAAAGTAAAAGATGAATTTCCCTGCCCGCATTGCTCGGCAAGTTTGACCAAACGCAACATGGAGCATGCATGGGTTACCAGGTTTGACCCGGCAATCAATGAAACCCTACGGCAAGCCAGACAGGTTCCTGTGCTGATCAATTACACCGTCGGAAAAAAACGGTATGAAAAAGCGCCGGATGCTTTTGACTTGGAGCTGATTGAGAAGATTGACCGACGCGAGATTCCTTATTGGTTTCCCACAAATTCAATACCTAAAGGTGATAAAACAGGAGAACCTATTCGGATTGGATTGACGCATATAAACCATATGTATTCCATGAGAAATCTTTCAAGTCTTGCTAGTTTTAATGACCGAATTCATTCGGGAGCTTTTTTTGTTAAGCAACTTGACCTTTGGTTTACATCATCACAGGTATGGGGTACTAAACAAAATAGGCTACTTGCATCTAACTATTTCAATAGAACAGGGGGAGTAATAGGTCAAAATCTTCAGGGCACGTTATACATCAGTTCATTGTCTATTGAAACAAATTTAATAGAGAGATTTAGGTTACGTATTTCCTCAGTTCCATTCACTGCAAATGGAAATTCAGCAATTCTGGAGACAGGTTCAGCGACGTACCGTCATTCTTCAAATGACAACTCTTTAGATTATGTATTTATTGACCCGCCATTTGGGTCAAATTTAATGTACTCTGAATTGAATATTCTTTGGGAGTCATGGCTTCGAGTTTCAACAAATAATAAATCAGAAGCAATTGAAAACAAAACTCAAAGAAAAGGATCGTCAGAATACCGCATGTTAATGATTAAAGCTTTCGGAGAAGTCTATCGAACACTGAAGCCCGGGCGATGGATGACGGTAGAGTTTTCAAATACTAGTGCTGTTATATGGAATGGAATTCAAACGGCAATTACGGAAGCTGGATTTATTGTGGCCAATGTTTCAGCACTTCAAAAAACGCACCATGGTTTTAATGCAGTTACAAACCCTACCTCCGTCAAGCAAGATCTCGTTATCTCCGCCTACAAACCCAACGGAGGCTTTGAAGAGCGGTTCCTGAAAGAAGCTCAGACCGAGGAAGGTATCTGGGATTTTGTCCGCACACACTTGCTATATCTGCCGGTTACCAAGAGACAAGGGGCATTGATGCAGGTGATTCCTGAGCGTGATCCCCGTATTTTGTTCGACCAGTTGGTGGCCTATTACGTCCGTAAAGGCTATCCCGTACCCATGTCCAGTCAGGAGTTCCAGATTGGGCTGTCACAGCGTTTCAGCGAGCGGGATGGAATGTACTTCCTTCCAGATCAAGTGGCTGAATATGACAGAAAAAAAATGCATTCTGGCGGTATAGAGCAAGCCGTCATGTTTGTCAAAGATGAAGCAACAGCCATCCAGTGGCTCCGCCAGTTCATCAAAGAGAAGCCACAAACATTCCAGGAGATCAATCCCCAGTTCATGCAGCAGCTTGGTGGCTGGAGCAAAAATGAAGCCCAGCTTGATTTGCGCGAATTGCTGAACCAGAACTTTCTCTCTTTCGACGAAAAAGGGAAAATACCTGCTCAGATCGTCTCCTGGATGCGCCGCAGCTCCGAACTTCGACCAATCATTGAAAAGGAGTTCGAACAACAAGGCATTTTACCAGTGGAAAACCTTGAACTTGAAACCTTGAATCTTGAACTTCGCAGCAAAGCGACAGACCGTTGGTATGTTCCCGACCCCAACAAGGCCGGTGACCTCGAAAAATTGCGCGAAAAGGCCCTGCTCAAAGAATTTGGCGAATACCGGCAGTTCCCCAAAAAACTAAAGGTCTTCCGCCTCGAAGCCGTCCGTGCAGGGTTCAAAAAAGCCTGGCAGGATCGCGATTATGCAACAATTATTGCCGTCGCTGAAAAAATTCCAAACAATGTGCTCGAAGAAGACCCAAAACTGCTCATGTGGTACGATCAGGCAATAACAAGAATGGGAGAAGATTAAGATGACAGAGATGTGGGATTATCCGGGAAGCAAATGGTGGAAATTTGATTTTCATACGCACACTCCTGCCTCCAATGACTATGGTCATGGAGATGAGTCTGTCAAAAATATTGCAGAAGAGGAGTGGCTCCAGAAAGCTATGGAATCTGGCATCGACTGTGTTGTGGTGACCGACCATAACACCGGGAGATGGGTTGATAGGTTAAAAGAAAAGAACAGGTTGCTTCAAGAACAAGAAGAAAAGCCCGACTGGTTCAGGGAGCTGACCATCTTTCCAGGTGTTGAAATTACCGTTGGCAACTGCAATAGCCGGGTTCACCTTCTTGCTGTTTTTGATCCAGACTGCGATAGCCAAAAGGTGACAGGAGTTCTCGGTTCATGTGGAATCACTGCCGGTTTTGGAGATGATCAGCAAACATCCACTTCAACGAGTTTTATTGAAACGGTACGAAAGATTAAAGATGCAACAGGTCTTGCTCTTCCTGCTCACATTGATGGTTCGAAGGGATTACTTGACGGAGTGACATCATTAACACCTGAGTTGAAAAAAAGTATAAGCTCTGTATTTGTGGCCGAGTTATGTGATCTTCGCAAATTTGATAATGCTGAATTATCTCTTAAAAAAGAGGTGGATATACTTGCAAAAGTAGCTGGTTCCGATGCTCATAAACCTGCCGATATTGGCAACTATTTCAGTTGGTTAAAAATGAGCAGTCCATCCATTGAGGGGCTACAGCTTGCGTTACTTGACCATGAGTACTGCGTAAAGAACCAGACGGAAAATCCGAATCGGCTGCCTGATATTTTTCTGTCAAAGTTGACTATTCATGCTATGCGTCATTGTGGGCGCATCAGCGGTCAGCCATTTGTTATTCAATTCCATCCCCAGTTCAATTCCGTTATTGGCGGTAGAGGGACAGGGAAATCAACCATTCTTGAGTCGATCCGTATTGTGTCTCGTCGTGATCAGAGTTTGACATCTGAAGCTCCCAGGGTTAAGGATGAACTCGACAAGTTCATGAAGCTCTCGCAGAACAAAGGTGTTATGCTAAGTGATACAGAGATTTTGCTCGAAATTCATCGTAGAGGGAAAAATTATCAATTGCGGTGGAAATATGATGGACAAGGTGCTGTATTGGAGGAACAAACCGATACTGGCTGGGAGGATATTGAGCAGGGAGATCTTAATGGGCGTTTCCCAATAAGTATCTTCAGTCAGAAACAGATCAATGAGCTTGCATCAAATCCACGGGGGCTTTTAGAAATCGTGGATCGCACTCCTGAGGTTGATCGTGCGGAATGGAAGTCTCGCTGGGAGAGTGTGAAAAGCCAGTTTCTTCAGTTGAGTGAGCGAAAAAGAGAGCTTGTACGGCAACTGGCTGAGGAATCACAAATTCACGTTAAACTGCAGGATGTTGAGAATGATCTCAGGCAGTATGAAGATAAAGGCCATGGAGATGTGCTTAAAAACTATCAGAAACGGAGCCAGCAAATAAATAGCATTCCGGAAGACCAGATTTTCGATGATCTATCTGCTGCTATTCGAGAGCTTGCATCTACTGCTGAATTGGCCGATTTTCCTACACACTTGTTTGATGACCTGGATGAGACGACCGGCGAAATCAGATCCATCCATGATCAGACCGCGCAAGAGCTTAAGACAATCAGTGAGGCTCTTGAGAAACTTGCCGAAAGCGTTGATGTTCTCAAGGATAAGAGAAATAAGAGTCTTTTGTCAAGCGCATGGTATCATGTCACCGAGGCCAGCATCAATGCATATGATGGATTGGTAAAAGAGTATGAGGAAAAGAAAAGTCCATTGAGCATTTCCTTGTATGGTGAATGGGTTCAGCAGCGCAATCAGTTACAGCTGCAACTGAAAAAACTTGATTCTCTTCGCAAAGAGAATACCACGATAGAAAAACAAATCGAAGAAACGTTGACAGAGCTTCTCGGTTTGCGAACAGAGCTATACAATAAGCGACAGGATTTCCTTCACAGGGTTATAGGCAGCAGTGCTTTTGTGCGAATGGAATTAGTTCAGTTTGGTGACGTGAGCACTCTGGAAGATGAATATCGCACGATACTCAACCTTGAGGATGGAAAATTTATAAATTCGGTATGTGATCGAGATGGCCAGTTAGGAATTCTTTGGGATTTTTTAAAATGGGAAGATTCTAAAACACAGATTTCTGATTTACCCCGGCTTATTTCGACCATTAAATCGACAACACGTTCTATTGCGACAGGTAACAGTTCAGGTAATCATGGCGCGTTTGATAATCGACTGAAGAAGTTGCTTGAAGCCCAACCGGCTGTGTTCGATCAGCTTGATGCATGGTGGCCTGAGGACATGTTGCAGGTTAAGTATTCTAAAGATTCGACTTCCGGCAAATTTGATGATCTGGAGAAAGGATCTGCAGGACAAAAGGCAGCGGCAATCCTTGCTTTCCTGTTAAGTCATGGAAGTGAACCATTAATCATAGATCAGCCAGAGGATGATCTGGATAACGCATTGATCTATGACCTCACGGTCAAGCAAATTCAAGAAAATAAGAGTCGTCGGCAACTTATCGTTGTTACCCACAATCCAAATATTGTTGTTAACGGTGATTCCGAGTTAGTGCATGTCCTGAAGTTTGAAAATGGTCAAGTGCAAATTGATCAACAAGGCGGACTTGAGGAATCAACTATTCGTGAGGCGATATGCAACATCATGGAAGGCGGACGAAAAGCCTTTGATAAACGCTATAGACGAATTACCCTGGAGGTTTAAGAATGTTTGACACTACAGATGAATTATTGAGGCAAATTCGGCTGGGAGAGGACTCTTCGCTTGAATTGAAGAGTCTTGAATACAAAGGTCTTCAGGTTTCTGGTCCGCATAGAAAAAGCATGGCTGACGAACTGGCTGCAATGGCCAATACTGCTAATGGCGTTTTTGTTTTGGGAATTGATGACAAGTCCAGATCGATAGTTGGGATACCCGAAGAGAAATTGGACATTGTGGAGACATGGTTGAGGTCGATTTGCAACGATCTGATTACACCGCAGCTTTTTTGCCGGATCAGGAAAATCCCTGTTGTTACAAATGATGGAATTGAACTTATCATTGTTCGTGTTGACGTACCCAAAAGCTTGTATGTCCATCAAAGCCCGGAAGGTTATTTTCATCGTATTGGCAGTTCAAAGCGTCAAATGACACCTGACGTTTTGGCTCGACTTTTTCAACAACGCAGTCAAGCCAGAATTATCAGATTTGACGAGCAGTCCGTAACGATAGCTCCGCGAGATATCTTGGAAAAGAGTCTATGGGAAAAATTTAAAACGCCTTTGTCTCCAGGAAACGATGAAGAGTTTTTAATGAAACTGAAGCTTCTCACACAAGATGAAGACGGGAAGATTTGCCCCAGTGTAAGTGGAATATTGATGGCAAGTGAACAACCACAAAATTTTCTTACTAATGCCTTTATTCAGGCAGTTGCTTATCGTGGTACTGAACGGAATGCCGCCTATCAATTAGATGCAAGAGATATCGAAGGCCCATTGGATGTACAAATTCTTGACGCTTACAAGTTCGTTGAAAAAAACATGAAAGTTTCTGCTGTAAAAGAGCCTGCTCGACATGATATTCCGCAATATGCGATGCAAGCTGTCTTTGAAGCTTTGGTTAATGCTGTTGCGCATAGGGATTATTCAATTCAAGGTTCAAAAGTTCGATTACACATGTTCTCTGATCGACTCGAAATTTTTTCGCCTGGAGCAATTCCAAATACGATGACGATTGAGAGCCTTCCGCTTCGACAGGCCGCTCGAAATGAGCTGCTTACCAGTTTACTTGCACGTTGCTCCATGCCTTTTGCAAACTTTCCGGGAGACCGCAAGTTTCTCATGGACAAGCGAGGTGAAGGTGTGCCCGTAATCTTGACTGAGAGTGAAAAACTTTCAGGACAGCTTCCAGTCTATCGACTGATCGATGACGCTGAACTCATGTTGACCATTTTTGCAGCAAATCCACCGCGAGGAGAAGACATATAATGACGTTAGTTGGTTTCTGGCAATACAGTACAATCCACAAATGCTTTTGTAACGTCATTTAAAAGAATGACTTGTACAGAAAAAAGTTTGCGGTGTATGATTGCCGAATCAAAAAAGCCTGACAGGATCGTGACTATGCAACAATTATTGCCGTCGCCGAAAAAATTTCAAATAACGTTCTCGAAGAAGAACCAAAACGGCTCTTATGGTACGATCAGGAAATAACAAGAATGGGAGAGTGAAGAGATGCGGTTGACCAAGCTGAAAATTGAGCATTTTCGAGGCATAACCTCGATGGAGATAGCTTTTGAACGAAATGTGACGGTACTGATTGGTGAAAACAATTCAGGTAAGACATCTGTTCTTGAAGCAATCAGGTTTGGCCTTGACTCAATCAAGTCGAACAAGAGTTGCGTTTTTTCTGAGTTTGATTTTCAAAGATCTTCACCTGAGTCGATTCTCGCTGAGAGTCCTGAAATTCTCTTTGCCTTCTCCTTTGAAGAAACTGAAGAAAGCCGATGGAATGATGACATTTTACGTATTCTTGACCCGGTAATTGTTGGTGATGAATTTTCCGCGATTAAGCTTAGGCTGAAAGGAAGGTTTGATATTGAACAGGGTGAAATGTGTCAGGACTGGACCTTTCTTGATGACAGCGACAATGAAATGCCGGGAAAAAGCGGCAGTTCGAAGGATATTCGTCGGTTGAGGCCTTTCTTTTTTCAATCGGCCTTGCGTGTTGCAAGGGAAGAATTCAAGTCGGGTATGTATTGGAACTCCTTTGTTAAAAATAAGGACATTGACGATACTCTGCGGAAAACACTGGAAAGTGAGCTCTCTGAAGTGAATCTGAAAATTATCGGCGCTCATGGCAGTTTTAAGGATATTACTGAAGAGGTCAAGCGCATTTCTACGCTGGTTTCAATGGCAAGCGATAATGCCGTCTCGATTGATCCAGTTCATGCAGATGTTTATCGAGCGCTGCGTTATGCGGAAGTTAATCTCTTGACAGAAGCAAATGCCAGGATTCCTGTCAACCACCACGGGGAAGGAACTCAGAGTTTATCGGTTTTGCTCCTGTTCAGTGCTTATCTGAAAAAGCGGTTACAACAGGAATACGATCGGCTTGCAGAACCCATAATAGCCATTGAAGAGCCGGAAGCCCACCTTCATCCCGGAGCTATCCGATCGGTGTGGTCAATTATCAATGATCTTCCTGGCCAAAAAATTATTGTCACGCATTCTGGCGATATTCTTTCGGAGGTGCCCATTCAGAGTATCCGCCGACTAAGCACAACATCAGGAAGTTGTACATGTCACTTTATACCTGATGGAGCATTAGATCCGGAAGAGCTCAGGAAGTTCAACCATCATGTTCGACGAAATCGGGGTGAACTGCTTTTTGCACGAACCTGGCTGCTTGTTGAAGGTGAAACCGATGTTTCGGTTTTTGTTGAATGTGCTGAAATTCTTGGAATTAATCTTCATCAGCATGGAGTCAGAGTCGTTGAATGCAGTCAAGCTGGTGGTCCTAAGCTTTTTGTAAAGGCAGCGGATGCTCTTGGCATTCAATGGCATGTTGTTGCGGATAATGATAATGCCGGGCAGAAATATATTGATGCGGCTAAGGCGCTCTTGGATGGGCGAACTGAAGGCGACCTTATTACTAAACTCAAAAGCTCAAATATAGATGTTTTGCTTTGTTGTTCCGGTTATGGTGAACCATATAATAAAGGAATACCATCACAGCAACAGCAACCATTTGTCGGGACTTGGGAAGAAGTGCTTGATGAGATGAAACGGACGTACCCGAACAAACCAGGTCAAGCACTGAATGTTGCAAAAAAGTTGCAGGATAGAGCTATAGCCCGAACTGAAATTACTGCCGATGAAGGAACGATAGAATATTGGGAACAGGTATACAAGGTTTTGAAAAACGGTTTTTCAAAACCTGCAGCATCACTTGAGTCGATTGAGATAATGAGACAAAAGGGTTCTGAAGGAGTACCTCCTCAAATTGTTGACATATTCAAAAAGATCATCTCTCAACCTGGAGATAACTGATGGCACTGACTTATGAGCAGTTGAATGACAACCAGCAAACAGCGGCGGATTGGGGTGATGGTCCGATTCTTGTTTTAGCTGGTCCGGGCTCCGGAAAAACGGCGGTCTTGACGCTCCGTATTGCTCGGCTTATCAAAGAAACACCTGAAGAAAATTTTAAAGTCCTTGGCTTGACCTTTACTGTAAGAGCGGCCAATGAGATGAATAAAAGACTCCTGGAACTGCTTGGAGTGCATTCACAACGAGTGCAACTGAAAACATTCCACTCTTTTTGCAGTGAACTGCTTCGCCAGCACGGGAGTCATCTTGGCTTGAAACCCGATTTTTCGGTCATTACCGACGACAAGGATCGTACGTTGATTTTGAAAGATATCAACGACAGGGGTGAAGTTTTGATTGATGATCCAGAGGACACTCTGAAAAAAATTGATAAAATGTTCATTCGTGGAATACTTCCTGAAGAACTTGAAAGCTATTTTGAACCGGATAAAATTGAACAATGCAATAAATTACGTGCAATTTTCAATTCCTATATTAAAGCCCTCCTGCTGAGCAACCAGCTTGATTTTGGTTCAATGATTTACTTCGCGCACAGAGTTCTTTCTACAAAAAAAAGAATTGCGAATCAGATCAGAACGGTTTATAACTATATCTGTGTTGATGAGTTCCAGGATACCAATCTTGCTCAGTACCAGATTTTGAAGCAGATTGCCCCGGACGAAACATCAAATCTTTTTGTGGTAGCTGATGACGATCAGGTTATTTTTCAATGGAATGGAGCTGACCCTAAAAGACTTCAGGAATTGAAGCTCGATTACAAGCCAGAAATTGTCCAGCTTCCTGAAAATTATCGGTGTCCTGGTAAAATTGTTGCCATCGCAAATATCCTCATTAAGCATAATGCCGACCGCATTGACTCGAAAATTGCCGGAGTGTCCCATAATAGTGATGCTGGCGCAATCAGTCTCATGGATTTTAAGGATGCAGAGCAGGAACTTGATGGGCTTGCGGCTGAAATTGTAAAAATCGAAAAAAGTCGGCGTTCAACTTGTCTTGTGATTGCCCGCACCAATCAAATGCTGGTAAAAGCTAAGCAAGTGCTTTTATCATATAACATTGAGGCAGAGATTGTTAGTAAAAGCCAGGACTTCTTTTCAGCAGTATTTCAGTTTCTCTATCTCATCCTGAAACTTTATAACTCTCCAGAATCCAAAAGTATTCTTAATAAACTTTGTGCTGTTGCCACATCGTTGAATGGAATCACCTTATCGGCAGAGGAAATCGCGACACAATCAAGTGTTGATGGAAGTGGGTTGTTGCGAACTTTTTTCAACTATGCCTCAATAAGCGCAATTCTCGAACCGGTTTGCACATTGGCAGAGGCAAATCTTTTTGAAACAATCAATTATCGTGAATTTGCCAAACGTTTTCTGGAGTATTTTGAGTTACAAAATCCTGATCTACCTATCGATGAGAGATATCCGGATTATTCATCTGACAAGAGTGAGTGGGAAAGAATCTCCCATGAGATAAAACTAACTCACGGTGAACATGTTGGTCTTCATATCTTTCTACAGGAAATGGATTTAACACCAAAAGAGAAATCGCTTCCCAGAACATGTGTTCGTCTGCAAACGGTCCATACTGCAAAAGGGATGGAATTTGAACATGTTTATGTTATAGGGCTTGCAGAAGATCAGTTTCCGACATACTTCGCAATAAAAAACGGCAAGTCGGCAGTTGAAGAAGAACGGAGAAATTGTTTTGTCGCTATCACTCGTGCATCAAGGACACTTTATTTGAGTTACGCGAGAAAATACAACGGATGGAGTAAGGAACCATCAAGATTTTTAAGAGAAATGGGTTTGCTTGGAAAAAAATGACCTGTGTATGGACATCAAGGGGTCAAGTGACTAAGCTTGTGACTAAGTTCACGTCAGTTTACAATCAACTTAGTCACTGTACTCTGACTAAGTCGATGGGAATTGTTTGATATGGACAAAACCTGGCAATACAGCACCATCCACCACTCTCCCTGCAAGGTCATCGAGGAAAAGGCTTTGTGGGGTCAAACGGTTTGCCGGGTATGGTTGCCGAATCAGGATGCGGTTGTGCGTGTTCCCCGTTCTGCGTTGCAGCCGATGAATGTTGCCCTGCGGCCTGAGATAGAGGCTCACCGGATCGGGTATATTGCAGCGGCAGCAAAGGTGGCGGAAGTGCTGGAAGGAGGTAGTAGTGCTTCTGAAGGCCATGTGCTGCTGGCTCCGATGGAGTCAAACGTGATTCCGCTCCCTCATCAAATTCATGCCTTGTCAAGAGCGGTTTCCGGTGACCGGGTTCGATATTTGCTGGCTGATGAAGTTGGCCTTGGCAAAACCATTGAAGCGGGCCTTATCATGCGGGAGCTTAAACTTCGCGGATTGGTGCGTCGTACACTGGTGGTTGCTCCCAAAGGTTTGGCGACTCAGTGGGTCGCGGAAATGCAGACTCATTTCAACGAGCAGTTTCGACTGGTGCTTGGTGATGATATCGGAACGCTCCAGCGTTTGGCTCCCGGATCGGAGAGCGGCAATTCACCGTGGTCAATGTTCGATCAGGTTATTGTCTCTCTGGATTCGGTGAAACCAATGGAGAAACGGCGGGGATGGTCGGCTGAACGAGTTGGAGCATATAACCGCAGCCGCTATGAAGAGCTGATAACTGCTGGATGGGATCTGGTCATTGTCGATGAAGCTCACCGTTTGGGCGGCAGTACTGATCAGGTTGCCCGTCACAGGCTTGGTCAAGGGCTGGCAGAGGCTGCACCTTATGTACTGTTGCTTTCGGCTACTCCTCATCAGGGGAAGAGTGATGCTTTTCACCGGTTAATGTCGGTACTCGATAAGGAGACCTTTCCCGATTTGGAGAGTGTGTCTCGTGAACGGGTGATGCCCTATGTGATTCGTACTGAGAAACGAAATGCTGTAGATGCCGACAATAAACCGCTCTTCAAGCCTCGCCGGACGCAGTTGATCGCGGTATCATGGGAGCCACGCCATCATCTCCAGCAAAGCCTCTATGAAGCTGTAACCGAGTATGTTCGTGAAGGATATAATCAGGCAATCCGCGACAAGAAACGGCATATCGGCTTTCTCATGATTCTCATGCAGAGGCTGGTGGTTTCAAGTACCCGCGCTATCCGCTTTACTCTGGAACGCCGTCTGGAAATATTGAAAGATGGTGAACGGCAAACCAGCTTGCGCCTTGAAGAGAACAGTATTGGAAGTGATGAGTTCTATGATATGGATGCGGAGGAACTGCTCGATGAGCTTTTGACCTCGAAGGTATCGGCCTTGCAGAACGAAGCTCTCTTTGTTGAAACGCTGCTTGAAGCTGCCCGCAAATGTGAAGAGGCAACACCCGATGCCAAAGCGGAAGCCTTGATTGAGTGGATATACCAGCTTCAGTCGGATGAGAACGACTCTGAGTTGAAGGTGCTGCTTTTTACGGAATTTGTGCAGACTCAGGAGATGCTGAAGCAGTTTCTGGGAGATCGAGGGATTACGGTTGTAACGCTCAATGGTTCCATGAGCATGGATGAGCGGCAACGTGCACAGGATGCTTTTTGTCGTCGTGCGAGGGTTCTTGTTTCTACCGACGCCGGTGGCGAGGGATTGAATCTTCAGTTCTGTCACGTCGTCATTAACTACGATATGCCCTGGAACCCGATGCGGGTGGAACAGCGGATTGGTCGTGTTGATCGTATTGGGCAGACCAAAGTTGTCAGGGCGATTAACTTTTTGCTTGAAGAGTCAGTGGAATATCGGGTACTTGAAGTGCTTGAAAAAAAACTGGCAGTGATTTTCGAAGAGTTCGGTATCGATAAAACCGGGGATGTACTCGATTCTGCAGCCGCTGGTGAACTGTTTGATGAACTCTTTACTTCCGCTGTTCTTAATCCTGAAGGGGTTGATAGTGCAGTTGAACAGGGAATAGAACGTCTTCGGCATGAGATCATTGATGTTCGTAACTCATCAGTTCTCTACGGTATTTCTGACGAACCTGACCTTCAGGCGGCAGAACGGCTACGCTCCCATCCTCTGCCTCACTGGCTGGAGAGGATGACGGTTTGTTATCTGCATGCTCATGGCGGCAAAGCAATACAAAAACGTACCGGCTGGGAGTTGACCTGGCCTGATGGCGATGTTTCTCATCGGTGCGTATTCAGCTCCAGAGATGCACAAAACAAGCCGGATACACTGTTGCTTAATCTGGAAAATAATCAACTTCGTGGGCTGGCACTCAACTTGCCCCAAATTATGGCTGCTCAGCCCATACCTTGCGTCTCCTTAAGTGGACTGCCTCCAACGATTTCAGGTTTCTGGGCTCTTTTTGAAATCCGCCTACAAGCAGGGATGCACCAGAAAGGCGGGCTTATAAGAATCCCTCTCGTTCGTCGTCGCTACATCGCGGTTTTTCAGAGTGAAGAGGGTGCCGTTTTTATGCCGACGGCCCGCCACATCTGGGATTCATTGCAATCTGAAGAGCTGAAGGTGCTTGCTGCTATGGATTCAGATGAATCAATCACCATCTATAACCGTCTTCTGCAAGTTTGTGAAGAGGAGGGCAAAGAGTTGTTTGATGCATTGCAGCAAGAACATCAATCGGCTGTCGCTCGTGAAGACGAGCGGGGTGCTGTTGCTTTCAGCGCCAGGAGAAGGGCTATAGAACGGGTAGGATTACCGGAGGTGCGTCAATATCGGACAACGCAGTGTAATGTTGAGGAGACCGGATGGCGCAAAGAGCTTGAATCAGCAAGGCAGGTAGTTCCGGAGATTCGTCCGCTGCTGCTCATGCGCATCATGAAAGGAGGTTCACAGTGAAGAGCTGGAGAGAGAGTATTCTGAACGACTTTGTGCCGAATGTGAGCCGCCTCACCCTCGTTGCGGACCCTGACAGCCTGTTAACGGAAGAGACTCTTGCTCTTGAACTGCGCCATCGCGGTTTTGAGCTCATTGAATTCAATGATCCTGTTGAGTTTCGATATGCCTATGAATCAAAATACCGTGCAATTTGGGACAGGGGTGAGCATACCGATTTGGTGGTTATTCTTCGACTTCAGGATACAGAACTGGAATCTCTACCTTATGACTTGCTGCAGGCCGGAAGAAAACTCTCGTTTAACCTTGGCAATCTTTTCCCAAACTTGAGCTACCCGGTTCTTGAGCAACTGGATCGCTCGTTTCTGGATGCATTGTTCGAAGCTCAGCATACATTTTCGCAGGACCGTATGGGTGACAATGCGACCAGAGATTTTATCCTGCGCCATGTTTTCAGGGTTGCAGCAGAACTGATTGTATCCGATGTCGATCTGCTCAGGGTTCTGCTCCGCCTGCATTACAGTAAGATTGCACTTCCTGATATTTTGGCCCTTCGTCTGGTCCAGCAGCTCCGGGGGCAAGCAGGGTTTCTTGAATGGCCACTGGATGTAATCGTTTCGGATGAGAAGGCTTTTTTTGCATTCCTTCAGGAACGGTGGCCACTCTTTCTGGGCAGAATCAGTGCTGACAGACAGCTTCGTGAAAATCCCATGAAGTACCAAGGGCCTGATTATCTTCCGTTTGACCATCATGACATACGGGTTTACATCGACAATCTTTTTGTTGAAGGAAAATTGCATCCGGTTCAAAAACCTGGAGTCACCATTGATGTATCGTCCTGGATTCGGAGCGGTATTGTTGACTCTGTATCAGCAGATGATACGTTAAGGATTTCCCGGCTTTTTGAGATTATTGAAAAAGAGATGCCTGTCGAGGATTGCCGTTATTCTGACTGGATCACTTATGCCTTGAAATGGGCGGAGCTGACGGCATTGGTTCATTGCGCTGAGGATGAGGAACGTAAAACACGGTTGCTGCAAATCGGTGATAAACTGAATGCCGCCTTTGCTCAATGGTTAAACACTCATTATTCAAGTATCATCAATCTGCCGCCAAAGAATCCGGCGATGCTGCACCATGTGCCAAGAGCTCTTGCCCGTGAACTTGATGATGATAAAAAACGTCGTGTGGCACTGCTTGTTGTTGACGGTTTGTCGCTGGATCAGTGGGTCTCTGTTCGTGAGATTCTCCGGGTTCAGAACAGCAGTTTAATTATGAGGGAGTCAGCGGTTTTTGCCTGGATTCCAACATTGACCTCGGTGTCAAGACAGGCTATTTTTTCAGGCAAGCCGCCACTTTATTTCCCTGCGTCAATACAGTCTACAAATAGTGAAAGTAATCTCTGGAAACAGTTCTGGGAGGATGCAGGGCTCTCTCGTCTTGACATCGCTTATCAACGAGGTCTGGGCGATGGAGATGTTTCAAGCACCCTTGAAGCGACTGTACATCCAGGAAAAACGAGAGCACTCGGGCTGGTCGTGGACAAGGTTGATAAAATCATGCATGGTATGCAGCTCGGCGCGGCGGGCATGCACAATCAGATCAAGCAGTGGTGTCAGGGAGGGTTTCTCAATTCGCTTATCGATTACCTTTTGCTTCATGGTTATGACGTCTGGTTGACCTCTGATCATGGCAATATTGAGTGCCAGGGCAAAGGTCGACCTTCTGAAGGTGTCATTGCTGAAACTCGTGGAGAGCGGGTTCGTGTCTATCCGACGCCTGAACTTCGCACAACGGTTGCTCGTGAATTTCCTTTTGCCAGCGAGTGGCAACCGATCGGGTTGCCTCAGGGTTATTTCCCGCTTATTGCCAGCGGCAGGGATGCATTTGTTACTCCAGGCACGGCAATTGTCGGGCACGGAGGCGTTTCAATCGAAGAGGTCATTGTTCCTCTGATAAAGTTTGAGAGGGGTTTATAATATGAGCAAGCGCCATGAAAAACTGGGGATCAAGCAGACCATTCAGAAAGAGTGGATGGACAGGACGCTGAGGATGGTGCTGGCAGGAATGACTGAAGAGGAGATCCGAGAAGATCTCGACCAATATCTTTCCACGCAGAAGCAAAGTGGAGGGATTGGAGAGCGAGGTCAAAAAACTTATGGGATGGCTATAGGGATACTTGCCTCATGGTTTGCTCCGGAAGATGAGCTTCTCAGGTTTCGGGATGAAGCGCTGAATATTGCACGTGTAGTTCCTGAAGAGCATTGGCTTCCACTGCATTGGGCTGTTATTTCGGCTGCATATCCTTTCTGGTTTAACGTAGCTAAACAGGTTGGTCGGCTATTCAACCTTCAGGAAAGCGTGACCCAGGTGCAGATATTTAATCGCATAAAGGAGCAATATGGAGATCGTGAGACCGTAGCCAGAAATGCTCGATATACCGTTCGTTCATTTGTTGCTTGGGGTGTTTTGCAAGAATCCGGCAACAAAGGTTGTTACAAAAAGGCTCCTTCAATGCAGATTCAGGAGCGAAAACTGGCCGCATTGTTGATTGAGTCGGCACTGCACGCAATTCCGGAAGGAAAGGTATCTGTGGCATCCTTACTGAATAATCCCGCATTTTTCCCGTTCGATCTTCCAATGCTCTCCGGTGATTCACTTTCCAAAAGCTCGGGCAACTTTGAGCTGATCCGTCATGGTCTGGATGATGAAATCTTGATGTTAAACAACTAAGAACTGTAGTTAACGAGGAGTTAAATGAAGCGCAAATTACAAGATTTGATAGGTCACTCTCCTCT
>Ga0118677_10005801_pt1 | contig 21360 bp, 17 predicted proteins | sample AliMusrvi5mmetaG_FD_86154 | JGI IMG/M metagenome (GOLD analysis project Ga0118677, IMG submission 86154)
ATCCGGAAAAACTGCCCGGCCTGCCAGCGGGGCGACAAGCACCCGGCTTGGCTCCTATCCCTGAGTTCACGCGGACGACGCAAAACCATGTACGTGCCCCAGGTCATGGTCTCAACCCTCAAAAAAGCCATCCGAAACGGCCGCCGGATCGAACGGTTGCTCTACCGGACAGGCCCGGAACTCCTTAGAGAATACAGAAAAACCGTCAGAAAACCCTGAGCAGACGCCCTCAAAATCCTAGCGGCATTGGACAAGAATGTCCGCGCGCCGGTGGCAGTGTCCGGATGCGCTCTTCCAGGCGGACCCGGCCGTATGGGAGCCGTCAAACAAGTCGGATTCAGGTTTGGAGATAGTGGTGATTCTCGCCATACTCCACGCGTAACAAATGACAACAGCAGAACACAATTCGGCCGAGGGCCTCCTCGTCATCGGCTATGGCAACACGTTGCGTCGGGATGATGGGGTGGGGCCAAAGGTAGCAGAGGTGGTCGAGGGGTTGGCCCTGCCAGGGGTCCGCACGCTCGCCTGCCCTCTTTTGACGCCGGAATTGGCTGAGGAAATTTCGCAGGCGCAGCTCGTCATCTTTGTGGATGCTGCGGTGGACGCACCCCAAGAAGTGCAACTGCGTAAACTGGCGCCCGCAGGCAGTTCTCAGATCATGGCTCACGCAGCGAGCCCGGCCACCATGCTGGCGCTGGCCAGGGATGTCTTTGGCCATGCCCCCGAGGCTTGGTGGCTGACGATTCCCGTCCAGGACCTCGGTATAGGAGACGACATCTCGCCGCTGGCCCAGCGCGGCTTCGAGATCGCCGTGCAAGAAGTCAGGAAGTGCGCCACGGGCATGGGCAAACCCAACTCCCGGAGTTGAGGTCGGAACCTCGCTTACGGGGTTACTCCCTGCGGCCCTTTCCCGCCGTTTACGAGGAACAGCACCGCCATCCGCACGGCCAGGCCGTTGGTCACCTGCTCCAGGATCACCGAGCGGTCGCAATCAGCGATCTCACTGTCAATTTCCACACCGCGGTTGATCGGTCCAGGGTGCATGATCAGGGCGTCAGGTTTCGTGCGAGTCAGCCGGTCCTTGTTCAGCCCGAAGAGGCTGGAGTATTCGCCCAGGCTGGGAAACATGGACTTGCGCTGGCGCTCGTGCTGGATACGTAACAAGTTGATGATGTCCGCCTCGCGGATAGCCTCTTCCACATCGTGCGTTACGCGGACGCCCATCTGCTCGAAAACCGATGGCACCAGCGTGGACGGGCCACAGAGTGTCACGTTCGCACCCAGCTTCGTCAGGGCCCAGATGTCCGACCGGGCCACGCGACTATAAAGGATATCCCCGAGAATCGTCACATTCAGACCCTTGATGCGGCCTTTCTTCTCACGGATGGTGAACGCATCCAGCAGCGCCTGGGTGGGATGCTCGTGCGCACCGTCCCCGGCATTGATGACGCTGGCATTGAGGAACCTGGACAGGAATTGGGGCGCGCCCGACGCGCTGTGCCGGATGACGATAAAATCAATATTCAACGCCTCCAGGTTGCGGGCGGTGTCTTTGAGGGTCTCGCCCTTCTTGAGCGAGGAGGCCTCGGTGTTGAAATTGATGATGTCCGCCGAGAGACGCTGCTCGGACAGCTCAAAGCTGGTGCGCGTGCGGGTAGAGGGCTCTACAAAGAGATTGACGACGGTCTTGCCACGCAGGGCGGGAACCTTCTTGATAGCACGCTCACCGACAGCTTTGAAGGCGCGCGCGGTATCGAGCACGAGGGTGATTTCCTCGGCGGTGAGGGATTCGATGTCCAGCAGGTGTTTACGATGCCAGCTCATAGGCGGGTTTCATTTCTCGATAACTACCTCGTCCAAGCCGCCTAGCTCCGTCAGCCTCACACGGACGCTCTCGGTGTGGGCGGTGGGTAGGTTCTTGCCGACGAAATCTGCTTTGATCGGCAGCTCGCGGTGGCCGCGGTCGATGAGCACGGCCAATTGAATGCGCCGGGGCCGGCCGAAATCATTCAGCGCGTCCATCGCCGCCCGGACGGTGCGCCCGTTGAACAGCACATCATCCACCAGTACCACCGTCTTCCCAGTCACGTCGAACGGAATCACCGTGGGCTGGACATTGGGCGCGACCCGTTGGTCCAGGTCATCGCGGTGCATGCTGACATCCAAGCTGCCGGTCGGGACGGGCTGTCCCCAAATCCCCGCCAGCAGGGTGCCCAGACGCTGCGCCAGCGGTACGCCGCCCCGCTGGATGCCTACCACGACCACTTCGCTGCCGGCTTCGTTCCTTTCCGCGATTTCATGGGCGATGCGGGTGAGGGCACGGTGGATAGCGGTCGCGTTGAGAATAAGCGTGGATTCAGACATAAGAGGAGAGAGGGAAAAGTCCGAAGTCCGAAGTCCGAAGTGCGAAGGAAGGCCGCAGGCCGAAAACAGGATCTCGCGCGTGCCTTTGGGAAGAGCCAAAGCCAGGGTGCCCGAGCGTATCAGCGGCCACATACGAGTATGCGGCGTCGCGAGGTTGCCCACCGGCTACTTCGGACTTCGAATTTCGGACTTCGGCCTTCCTTCGGATTTCGGACTTCGGCCTTCGGATTTTGATGTCGGTCATGTTCCCTTGGCCGCCTCACTGGGTTGCCTTAAAGGAGTAGTGGAGGCCCTAGTGCTCGGCTTGGACTGCCGTTTGATGCCGGCTCTTGCGCCACTTGGAGCGGTGCTTGATGATCCAATCTGTCAGTGCTCGCTCAAATCCAATGTCGCGACCTGCTTTTTCGGATTCGATCCACTTGTGCTTCAGAATCTCCTCGCGTTCCGCCTGAAACTCCCTGTAGAGCGAGGAGTTCTTCAACAAGTCGTTTGCTGAGCCAGGCTCTTTCGTTTGGTCAGACATATTCGCGCATGCAACTGCTTCGAGGACGGAAATCTAACAAAGCGTCCAGCAATGACAACCCCTATCTATAAAATCACACAGGGGTCTCATCCTTTACTCTGATGGCTTCCGCCTTCATAAGCGTGCGTTTCTTTCTGAAACAACATAACACACAGGCCCGGTTGCGCCATCGTCCTCAAGCCAATAGCTGGCGCAGTGCCTCAGCCACCTTAATAAAGGCCTGCCCGGCCGGCTTTTCGGGCGCTGACACCACCACCGGCACGCCCTGGTCGCCGCCTTCCCTGATCTCGGTAAACAGAGGCACTTCCCCGAGAAACGCGACTTGCTGCCGCGCTGCCTCCGCCTGTCCGCCACCGTGGCCGAAGATTTCCACCCGCTGGCCGGTTGGGGTGGTGAAATAACTCATGTTCTCCACGATGCCCAGGATCGGCACGTTCACCTTCTGGAACATGGCGATGCCCTTGCGCACCACCCCCAAGGATGCCTCCTGCGGGGTGGTCACGATCACACCACCGTCCAGCGGGACCGTCTGGCAGAGCGAAAGCTGAGCGTCACCCGTGCCCGGCGGCAGGTCCACGAGCAGCAGGTCTAAATCGCCCCACTCCACTGCGCTGAAGAACTGCTGAATCGTCTTCATGATCATCGGGCCGCGCCAGATCACCGGCTGGTCACCCTCGACCAGGAATCCCATGCTCATCAGCTTCACGCCGTAATTGGATGGCGGGACCATTTTCTCCTGCTCGCTAATCGTCGGCCGCTCATGCACGCCCATCATTAGTGGGATGCTCGGACCATAAATGTCGCAATCCAGCAAACCGATCTTGACACCGAGATGCTGCAAGGCGCAGGCCAGGTTGACCGAAACGGTGGACTTGCCGACGCCGCCTTTGCCACTGGCGACGGCGACAATCCGGCCAATGCCGGGCACCTTCTGCTGCTGAGCCCAGGGACTTTGCGGCGCGGCAGCCTGCGGCGCCCCCTGTTGGCTGACCTCGACGCGGACCTGAGTTACTCCGGGCAACCCTTTCAATGCACGTTCGCTCTCCGACTTGATCTGGCTCGCGATGTCAGGGCTATTTGTTGTGAGTTGCATCGCGACGCTGACCGCGCCGTCTTTGGCGGCGATCTGTTTCACCAGGCCAAATGAAACAATGTCGCGGCTATAGCCAGGGTATTTGACCCCCCGCAAGGCCTGCTTGATGTCGTCTTCCGTCAGCATGTTCAGTGTTTGTCGTTGGACGAGGGAATGTAGGGCGGACCGGAACGAAGTCAAAAGCATTCCCCGGAGCATTCTCCGGCGGCATTGGATTCCCTCAAAAAACGAGACCGGGGTTGCCCCCGGTCTCGCGTGTCGCATTAACGATCTAGCCGCCTGCTATTGCTGGAGACGATAGAATATCCGTGGTCCGGCAGTAGCCGGGGTCACGGTGTAAGAGCCGTTGGGATTGCCCGGGACGGGCGTCCATTGGCTCATGGGCAGCGCCACGTTGGTGGACTGCATGAGAGTTCCCGTCCCGGTCCAGGTAATGGTCAACTGCCCGTTGCTGAAGACCGGCGCGTTGAACGCGGGCGGCACTGAAGGCGCAGTCACGGCGACATAAACAGGAATCCCGGTGCCAGTTGGGACGCCGAGGGCCTCCATGTAGGCATCGCTCCGTTTGCCCGCACTGACCTGGATGCTATCCACGTAAACCGTACCGCCATGGTCATCGGCTTGGCCGTCAGCAAACAGCAGCACGGTGTGCTGCCAGGCACGTCGGGCGGCGTCCAACCCGTTGTTCGGACTCACCCAATCCTGCGCCTTGACCCCGTCCACCCACTTGGTGATCAGGTTCTGGGTAAGATCCACGGCAAACGCCAACCGGTGCCAACCAACGGTAACGGGGCCATGATCCATCGTGTAACCGTCACCACCTTGGCCCATGGCTCCGCCCGGGTTCATAAAGAGGCTGCCATCATCAGGCACATTGTTCGTATTCTGGCAGTTGAAGAACGGAAAATCGCTGCCAGCATAATACAGATCCCAGATGATCGTGTACTGGTTCACCTTCACCCCACCGCCATTGGGCGCGATCTGGTGATCCATGATGTAGCCGAAGTTGTTCTCGACGGCAGCACCCAAGGGGGTTATGGCCGGTACCTTCATAACCTTGGCATCGACGCCATTGATCAGAGGAATGCCGAAGGAGCTGCAATTAGTGAAGACCGTGAGCGCAACGGTTTGCCCGGCGGGCCCATCGAAGTACTGCAGGTTCTTCCCGACCGTCGCAGACAGATCGCCAAAATTGAAGTCCCATTGGCCCGTGACGGATGAGGCCGGCGCCGCCACGGAGATGGGTTTGCCATCGGGGGCGCCCAACGCCACCATTTGAGCATCGCTCATCTTGCCGGCGCTCACCTGGATGCTCCTGACATAGACGGTACCGCCATGGTCATCGGCTTGGCCGTCGGCGAACAGCAGCACGGTGTGCTGCCAGGCACGTCGCGCGGCATCCAAACCATTGTTCGGACTCACCCAATCCTGCGCCTTGACCCCGTCCACCCACTTGGTGATCAGGTTCTGGGTAAGATCCACGGCAAACGCCAACCGGTGCCATCCAACGGTAACGGGGCCATGATTCATCGTGTAACCGTCACCACCTTGGCCCATGGCCCCGCCTGGGTTCATAAAGAGGCTGCCATCATCAGGCACATTGTTCGTATTCTGACAGTTGAAGAACGGAAAATCGCTGCCAGCATAATACAGATCCCAAATGATTGTGTACTGATTCACCTTCACACCACCGCCATTCGGCGCGATCTGGTGATCCATGATGTAGCCGAAGTTGTTCTCAACGGCAGCACCCAAGGGGGTTATGGCCGGCACTTTCATAACCTTGGCATCGACGCCATTGATAAGAGGAATGCCGAAGAAACTGCAATTTGAGATGACCGTTAGCGCAGCGGTTTGTCCGGTGGGTCCATCGAAGTACTGCAGGTCCTTTCCGACCGTCGCAGAAAGATCGCCGAATTGAAAATCCCATTGGCCAGTTACGGTGGACACTGGAATTTCGGTAGGAATGCCAGTAGCGGCAGGTCCGCCCAAAGCGACCATTTCGGCGTCGCTGAGCTTACCGTTACGCACCTGGATGCTATTCACGTAAACCGTACCGCCATGGTCATCCGCTTGGCCGTCAGCGAACAGCAGCACGGTGTGCTGCCAGGCACGTCGGGCGGCGTCCAAACCATTGTTCGGACTCACCCAATCCTGCGCCTTGACCCCGTCCACCCACTTGGTGATCAGGTTCTGGGTAAGATCCACGGCAAACGCCAACCGATGCCAACCAACGGTAACGGGGCCATGATTCATCGTGTAACCATCACCACCTTGGCCCATGGCTCCGCCCGGGTTCATAAAGAGGCTGCCATCATCAGGCACATTGTTCGTATTCTGACAGTTAAAGAACGGAAAATCGCTGCCAGCATAATACAGATCCCAAATGATCGTGTACTGGTTCACCTTCACCCCACCGCCATTGGGCGCGATCTGGTGATCCATGATGTAGCCGAAGTTGTTCTCGACGGCAGCACCCAAGGGGGTTATGGCCGGCACCTTCATGACCTTGGCGTCCACGCCATTGATCAGAGGAATGCCGAACGAGCTGCAAGTTCCAAACTTCGTCAGAGTCGCGGTTTGACCACTCGTCCCGTCGAAATACTGCAGGTCCTTCCCGACCGTCGCGGTCAGGTTGCCATTGTCGAAGTCCCACTGGCCGGTGACGTCAGGCAGCCCGCCGCCACCGACAACAATCGTGAACGCCCAATTATTGGTGAACGACTTCGGGGTGCCAGCGTTGTCGCGATAGACCAGCGTGACGTTGTTGGTGACCGTGGTGCGTGAAGCGCTAGGATTGTAAAGGATCGTGGTGAGCTTGCCGGCTTTCGTAATGGAATTCGGCGTCACCTGCGTGCCGTTCAGGAGGAGTTTCGGCCCATTCGCGCCGGTGCCGACCTGCAGGTCGTCGTCACTGAGAATGATCTTGATCGGGTCGGTCGCTGCGAAGCCTGCGCCACCGGGTGCCGGATAGACCTCCGCCACGTAGGGCTCTCGCTGAATGGTGCTGACCCGGTAGGCAGGGATCGAACTGCCCGAACCGTTGATCAGGACATTGTTACCACTCACGGGATCCGCATAGTACCAGGCCAAATCAGCCTCTGATTTGGTCTGCCAATGCACCAGGCGGAACGGATAGACGCCGTCCGCAGGGGCGACGAAGGTAAACGTGTTTGTATTGGCTTCATTGACAAAAGCAGCGACCGTTCGCTGATACTGGCCCACCAGGGTGGCAAACCGGTCACGCGGGTTAGCCCCGCAGAACAACTGGTAGCCATTATCGGGCGGACTATCGGTGCGCGTCGCTCCGACGGCGACGCCAAACGTGTACGTGCCGGCGGTGAGTGGCAGATAGGCGAGAACGTCGGAAGAAAAGTTCGCCACGCCCCCATTCACGCCGGGCATGCCTGGAAACTGAACTGCAACCGGGTCGAAGTCGGGAAGTTTGCCAGAAAACCCAGGGGGAGTACGAGTACTGAAGGAGACGGTGCCACTGGTGCCTTCATATTGATCCACAAAATAGGTGCCACCGCCCTGCGAGCCCTGCTGCGTCAAATCGGCTTCGTTCGCAAAGGGAAGGCCATTAGTCGGATTCAGCAGCGTGCCATCCAATTGCTGCAAGGCACGGCTCAAACTGTTAGCCAAAACGGCATCAGCCGGAGCCTGGGCCACCCGGTAGATGAATCCGGGCGTGCTTGCCGAACCCAGCGGACCGGCCGCCGAGCTGGGCAGCACGGTGAAGGCTCCTACGTCGAACTGCCACTGGGCACCCAGCGTGTTGGAGGCGCTGTCTTGGTAGGTCAATGCCACAAGATTCCGTGAGCCGGCGGCCAGCAGACCGGTTGGCACCTGATAACTGATGGTGGTCGTCGGGGCCGCGTAGGTTACAACCGGCATTACGGTCGCGCCGTTCAGCTTCAGGACAATCGTGTTGGTCTTGACCGTAGCGGTGCCATCGCTGAGGACGATCTGAATGAGCGGGGTGGGTGCGATGGTCGAGCGCGCCGGGAACCGCAGGTCATTCTGGGGCGCCAGTGAAACAACCCAGGGCGACGGCGGGGGCCCAGTGAGAATACCGGCGGCCACCGGGGCGCCGAGGGCGGTAATCAAGCCGTCCGGCAGCCGCGTGTCGTTGAACTGGAGGCTGGCCAGATAACCAGTCGCGGAATTCGTGTTCTGGTCATCGAAAAGAGTAAGCAAGTAGGAGATGGCGAAATTGCTGTCTAAGGCTGCTGGCGCTGGCACACTCGCCGCAACGATCGTGCCGTCAATGCCAATTGAGAGGCCCGCGGTCGCACTGGTCAGGTCCACGGCGATCGCGATGCGATGCCAAGTGTTCGGAGTCACGTTCCCGGCTGACAGGCTGCCGCCCGAATAACCGATGCCGCCGCTGGAGTTGACGAAGAATTCGCCGCCGCCACTACCCATATCCAGGTCGGTGTGGAAGAGAGTGAAGGTTTTCCCTGCGGCCGGGGTGTTGGTAAACAACACATCCATAATGATCGTGTATTGGTTTACGTAGCTGCCACCACCATTGGCGCCGGCACTAATCGGGACCCCGTAACCGCCAAAGGAGTCCGGGGCCTTGGGGAAGAGCATGACATTGGTGGGCACTCCGCCGATTGGGGAAACCCCGAAAGTCGTCGTCGAGCTGAAACGAGTTCCACTGGTCGTGTAAGTATCCAACGGGAACATCGGCTGGCCGATGGTGGCATCGTAGTTGCCTGCCTTAAAATCCCATTGGCCGGTGATCGTAGCTTGGGCCGATACCGCCCAGCCGACGCAGAGGCACATTAGAATGGAGGATTTAATATTGAGTCGTCTTTTCATATGGTTGAAGGGTTGCTCTATTTCGTTTAACTCCTGCTTCATAGAAGCATGAGGCTGGAGTTTGGACATTTGGGGCTGGACTCGGCGCGCAGGATCGCGTAGATCCTGGGGCCAGTGGAAACGATTTGTATACAACGCCGGACGCTTTCGAGCGAGGATCTGGCCGCGGTGCGCGGGCTCATTGGGCAGCATCCGGATTGGCATCGCACGGCTCTGTCGCTTCATCTGTGCCAGCTCTGGAACTGGCGCAACGGTGCTGGGCGGCTCAAAGACATGGCCGCCCGCACCTTGCTCCTCAAGCTACAGGCGCGGGGGTTGATTGTGCTGCCACCGCCGCAGAGCTGCACGGCTCGGCCGCGCGCGCAAGCGCCACCGATTTTCGGACCGGAGTGGTTGCCCCAAGCCCCACCGTCCCTTATCGGCGGGCTGGCGGGGTTGCAGCCCTTGCACCTGGAACCGGCTTATACCCCCGAGCTACGCCGCCGGGTGCGCCGCCTGCTCAGTCAATACCACTATCGGGGCTTCCACGGTCCAGTCGGGGAGAATGTGTCCTACCTGGCCCACGATGCCCAGGGGCGGGAGTTGGCGGTGATGGTCTTTGGCGCCGCGGCCTGGCAGGTCGCCGCGCGCGATCAGTTTATCGGCTGGTCGGTCGCCCAACGCCAAGCGCACTTGCCCCGTCTGGCCAACCAGCAACGTTTTCTCATCCTGCCCTGGGTGCGGGTGCCGCACTTGGCTTCCCACCTGCTAGCGCGGGCCACGCGCCGTCTCTCGGCTGACTGGGAGTTGCGTTACGGCCATCCGATCTGGCTGGTGGAAACGTTCGTGGAGCGCCAGCGCTTTGCGGGCCTAGCCTACCGTGCCGCCGGCTGGCTTTGCCTGGGAACTACCACCGGCCGCACCCGTCAGGACCGCCAGCGCACCCTGCAAACCCCACTCAAATCCGTCTGGATCAAACCCTTGCACCCCGCTTTCCGAAAGCAGTTAACCACCCCATGACTCTCTTGACCTATCTACTGGAACAGACCGACCGCTGGAACTTTGTTTTCCCCCAAGCCCGCACCCTCCAGCGAGCCATCGCCTTGGCCTTCGGCTTGTTGGGTGGCCTGGGCCGGCGTACCGTCACTCGGGCCATCGGGTTCCACGGCAATACGCAGAAGGACTGGTCGGCCGACTACAAGCTCTTCTCCCGCTGCCGGTGGGAACCCCGCGCCCTGTTCCACCCCATTTTGGAACAAGCCATCCAGGCGCACCAACTGGAGCGGATTGTCATCAGCACCGACGACACGCGCCTCTGGCGCAACGGCAAGCACGTGCCGCAAACCCAATGGCACCGAGATCCCCTGGGACCGCCCTTCCAGACCAATCTGCGCTGGGGCCACCGCTTCCTCCAGGCCAGTCTGGTCCTGCCGCTCTATCAGCAGAACCCGGAGAGTTCTTCCCGGTCCATCCCGGTGCGTTTTGAAATGGCTCCGGTGGTCAAAAAACCGGGCCCGAAAGCCTCGGCGGACGAGCTAAAGACTTATCGCCAGCTCAAAAAGGAAAAGAACCTCTCGGTGCAGTTTGTCGCGCTCACCAAAGAGTTGCGAGAACGCCTCAACCAGACCGGCCACACCCCAAAGCGCCTGGTGCAGGTAGGCGACGGCTCTTTTTGCAACCGCACGGTGTTCGGGCAGGACTGGGAAGCGCAAAACGTCACGGTGGTCGCGCGCTGCCGCAAGGACATTGTCTTGTGTCGGCGTGCTCCGGGTCGGGGCCCCCGCTTCTATGGCCAAACCAAGTTCACCCCCGCGCAGGTCCGCCGCCGCGACTCCCGAGCGCGCTGGCAGAAGGCTCAAATCTTCCACGGAGGATGCTTTCGGGAAGTGCGTTACAAGGAACTGACTAAGATCTATTGGCAAGGCGGCTCCCGCAAACGCGAGGTGCGCCTGCTGGTGGTGGCGCCGGTGGGCTATCGCACTAGCAAAAACGGGCGCAAATATTACCGGCAACCGGCCTACCTGCTGACCACCGACCTGCGCACCCCGGCCGTCGAGTTGCTACAAGCCTACTTTGATCGTTGGGGAATCGAAGTCAATCACCGGGACGAGAAGGATATCCTGGGCGTGGGCCAGGCCCAGGTCTGGAATGAACACTCGGTGAGCAAGGTGCCCGCGCTCTTGGTGGCCATGTATAGCTGGCTGCTCTTGGCGGGCCTGCACTGCTATGGCACCACTCGCACCCAAGTCTATGAACCGTTGCCTAAATGGCGTCGCGGGGCCAAGCGCCCCTCCTGCCTGGATCTGGTGACCCTCCTACGCAAGCAACTGGCCGAAAAACCAACCACCTTTGCCACCGCTCAAGCCCCGCCCACGTATCGAACCATGGTCGGGGCTGCCGCCGCCTGAGCAAATCAAACAAAACAAAGCCCTGCTGCCGAACGAGACCCGCTCAGAATGTCCAAACTCCAGGACACCCCCATAAATGGGGGTGTTAATGAGAGACTTGGCGCGGTGGATGAGACCAGGCGCTCTACATGTAGCGATACACGGAAGGTCTGGATTTGCGGGGAAAAATCACCGCGAGAAAAAGACGGTCCTGTGCCCCCAACCATAGGTTTGGCTGGTATGGGGGGGGGGGGCAAAACGTCCCAAGCTCGCTGCGTTTCCTGGGGCAAGCGTCTGGAATGATCCAGCCCTTTGAATCCAACCATAGGCGCAAGACAGATTGCTTCGTGGCGGACGGCAGGCTCTCATTAACACCCCGCTTCAGCGGGGTGATCGAGCGGTCCAGAGCGAATGAAACCGTTTTCAACGGTTTCCTCCTCCCTATCCCACTGAAGCCCGTATCGCTCCACGAACATCCGCAGTTCTTGCGAAAAGCTGCGCTTGCGGTGATGCTCCTCCTGCTGGGCGATGTAACTGCCTACCTCCTCGACCCCGGAGTGCGACACCGAAAAGATGCCGTAGCCTCGACCCCAAGCGAATTTGCCAGGCAAGAGGTGGTTCTCGTTTATCCAATGCGACGAAGCCCCCTTGAGCAGATGCATCATCTCCTCAATGGCCAATCGCGTCGGCAAATCCACCAGCACATGGACGTGATCGGGGTTCAAGTAGTTGACTTTGAGGTAGATGCCTTTCTCGGATGCATACTGGTGCAGGTATTGAGAAACTCTTGCCGCGGCGGGCTTGATCAAGAGGGGCTTGCGCTCCAACGTGCCCCAAACCGCATGTAGCCATACGCGGGAATAGGAATGCAAAGACATGGCCGGAGGGGTAATGGCTCGTGGCCGCGAGCGCAAGCCGAGAAACCGTTGAAACGGTTTCCTCCATCGAGCGCTGGTCGGACACCCCCATGAATGGGGGTGTTAATGAGAGACTTGGCGCTCTCTCATTAACACCCCGCTTCAGCGGGGTGATCGAGGGGCGCAGGGCGAATGAAAGCGTTTTCAACGGTTTCCTCGATCGAGCTCCGGCCTGACACCCCCATGAATGGGGGTGTTAATGAGAAACCTAGCGCTCTGTATCAATGAGAGACCTGGCGCGGTGTCGATAATGTAGCGACATACGCAAGGTCTGGATCGTCTCGAGGCGGGAACGATTTTACGCGACATGCCGAGGTTCTTTTGCCACCCTGTGAAGAACGACCATCAAACGCGGGCTGATGCTTTGGCCCCGGCGATGCAAACGGTTTTTCATGAAAACAAAGATCAAATGGCTCGTCCTCGGTATGGTTACCGGAGGGTTTCTCCAATTCTCGAACGTCACGACGGCGGCCGAGTTCCACGTGGCAACCCAGGGCAGCGACACGAATCCCGGCACGAAGAAAGGACCCTTGCGCACGATTCAGCGTGGCGCGGATTTGGCCCAGCCGGGTGATACCATCACGGTGCATGAGGGCATTTACCGCGAGCGCGTCAACCCGCCTCGGGGCGGAGTTTCGGACCAGCGGCGCATCACCTACCAGGCGGCACCAGGGGAGAAGGTGATCATCACCGGCTCGGAAACCATCAAGAATTGGGAGCATGTCACCAATGCCACCTGGAAAGCCACGATTCCAAATGCGTTCTTCGGCAAATTCAATCCCTATAGCGATTTGATTCACGGGGACTGGTTTGGCGCCAATGGGAGGCGGCATCATACGGGCGCGGTCTATTTAAATGGCGACTGGCTGACTGAGGCGGCGCACTTTGTTGAGGTGCTTGGGCCGCCGGGCAAATCACCGCTGTGGTTTTCCTTAGTGGACGGCGTGCCTTTGGTGGAGCCAGAGCCGGAATATCTGATGAACATCGCCTGGCTCCAACCGGGAGGCGGAACGCGCGTCCCGGCGGCGCGGAGCACGGCCCGGAATGGCACGCAGGTGGCCGATTGTTCTGAAGGTGGCCAATGTGTCGGCTTCATCCGGAACGGTGATTGGGTACGCTACGAAGGCGTGGAATTCATAGCGGGCAGGGGAGAGGTCACCCTGCGCGTGGCGGCAGCGCCAGGCACCGGGGGAGTGGCGGAATTGCGCCTGGACCGGGCCGACGGTGAGTTGCTGGGGGCCTGCGAGGTGCCGAGTACCGGGGGCTGGCAAGCGTGGCAGTCGCTCACCGCTAAGGTCGTGCCGACGGAGGGAAAGAAGAACCTGTGTCTGGTCTTCAAGCCGCTTAAACCTGCCAAGATTGAGGAGTATTCCAAACCGCCGGCAAACAGTACAGTGATCTACGCTCAATTTCCTGCTGGCAACCCCAACCAGGCCGAGGTGGAAATCAATGTCCGCCAGACGGTGTTCACGCCGGAGAACACGGGAATTAATTACCTGACGGTGCGAGGGTTTGACTTGCGCAACGCGGCGACACCCTGGGCGCCGCCAACGGCCGGTCAGATTGGGATTGTGTCCGCCTATTGGTGCAAAGGCTGGATCATCGAGAACAACCAGATCAGCTATTCCACTTGCTGCGGCGTCGCGCTGGGGAAATACGCCGACGCGTGGGACAACCGCGCGGAGTCCGCCGAAGGTTACGTTGGCACCCTGACCCGCGCGCTGACGAACGGCTGGAACCGGGCGACCGTGGGCGGACACATGGTTCGTAACAACCATATTCACCACTGCGAGCAGACGGGCGTGGTGGGGAGCCTGGGGTGCTCCTTCAGCACGGTCAGGGGCAACGTCATTCACGACATCCATATTCGTCAGCTTTTTAGCGGGGCGGAAATGGCCGGCATTAAATTCCATGGCGCGATTGATGTCGAAATCAGCAACAACCACATCTACCGCTGCGGCGATGTCAGCGGGGTATGGCTCGACTGGATGGCGCAGGGCGCGCAAGTCACGGGCAACCTGATGCACGATAACATCGGTGGCTTGGGGGATCTTTTCCTGGAAATGCAGCATGGTCCCACTTTGGTGGCCAATAATCTTCTGCTATCCCAGGGCAAGTCTTTCGCGCTAAACGCTCAGGGCATTGCTGCGGTCCACAACCTGATCGTCGGCCCGATCGAGAACATGCGCTCGGACACCCGGGCTACGCCATTTCAGCGGCCGCATGCGACGGAACTGGGCGGGATGCATCAGGACGCGGCTCAAAACGACAGCGGCGACCATCGGTTCTATAACAATCTCGTGGTCGCGCCGTGCAGCTTCCGTGCGCTGGACGGCTCTGCGCTGCCGTGTTTCGCCGGCGGGAATGTGTTCACCAAGGGGTCTTCGCCTTCGAAATTCGATGCTTCAGCATTGGTAGTGACCAACTTCGATACCGGCGTGACACTGACCCAGAGGTCCGACGGTTGGTATCTGACGATCAGGGAAGACAAGGCATGGCGAGACGGAGCAAAATGCCAGTTGGTGACGACCGAATTGCTTGGCCGAGCGAAAGTACCTGATTGTGCTTTCGAAAACCCGGACGGTTCACCGCTGCGAATAACCACTGATTATCTCGGATACAAGCGGAGTAATGAGCGGCCATTCCCGGGGCCGTTTGAGAAGGTCGCCGCCGGTCAAATGGAACTCAAAGTCTGGCCCAAATGACCAAGGTGCAGTAGCCGAAAACTGAAATTGAAATGAAACCTATGAAAGCCATCTTTTATCCGCTCGCGCTGTCATTGGCAATGTTCGCGGGCAGCTCCTGTCCCGTGTCCGCCACCGTGCGCCTGCCGGCCATTCTGGGCAGCCACATGGTGCTGCAACAAAAGGCGCCGGTGAGTTTTTGGGGCTGGGCCAACCCAGCCGAGAAGATCCGGATCATGACCGATTGGGACAACACGGTGTATGACACCACGGCGGACGGGGGAGGGCAATGGCAAGTCCGGGTCCAGACGCCAGCGGCCGGGGGACCTTACAAGGTCATCGTGAACGGGGCGAATGCGATCGTGCTGGAGGACGTGATGATCGGCGAAGTCTGGGTTTGCAGCGGCCAGAGTAATATGGAATGGAGCGGGGATCAGGGTGTGCCGCAAAGCCTGGAAGAGGCTCCTCGCGCCACCAATACCAGGATACGTTTCTTCTCAATCCCGAAAACCACGGCCGACACGCCGCAAGATCGCTCGGAAGGTAGCTGGAAAGTTTGTAGCCCGGAGGAAATGATTCACTTCAGTGCTGTCGGGTATTTTTTTGGCAAGCAGTTGAATCGGGAATTGGGCGCTCCCGTCGGGCTGATCGGCAGCAACTGGGGGGGAACGCCGGCCGAGGTCTGGACACCGCGCGACGTGGTCCAAAGCGACGCGGAGTTGCGGGATGCGGCCGGCAAATTACAGTCTTTTGCCTGGTGGCCGAAGGACCCGGGTAAGTGCTTTAACGCGATGATTTATCCCCTTGCGAAATTCAAGATTGCTGGTGCGATTTGGTATCAAGGTGAGAGCAATGCGGGCACGGCGTACGCTTACGAGAAACTGTTCAGGGCCATGATCTCGGCCTGGCGTGCAGCGTGGGGTGAGGAGTTCCCCTTCTATTTCGTCCAGATTGCCCCCTTCGCGTATGACAAGGCGGGAATCGGCGCGTTGCTGCGCGAAGCTCAGACCAAGAGCGCCGCGCATCCCAATACCGGAATGGTGGTGGTGAGCGACTTGGTGGATGACGTCAAAAACATCCATCCGGTCAACAAACAAGATGTGGCCAAGCGGCTGGCGAATTGGGCCTTGGCCAAAACGTACGGTCGCAAAGGCATCGCGTATCAAAGTCCGGTTTACCAGCGCATGGCGATCGAAGGGGATAAAATCCGAATCTCCTTCGACCACGCGGAAGACGGTTTGCAGGTCAGCAAAGGAGAGCCCACTGAATTCTTTATCGCCGGTGCAGAGCAGAAGTTCATGCCCGCCAAAGCAACGATCGAGGGAAGCCAGGTGGTGGTCTCCAGCGACAAGGTCAGCCAGCCGGGCGCGGTCCGCTTTGGGTTCAGCAACACCGCCATGCCCAACCTGTTCTCGAAGGCGGGGCTGCCGGTGAATCTGTTCCGCACCGATGATTGGAAGGTGGAGACCGAGGCGCCCGGCCCCGGTCAATGAGCATTCTGGCCGCTGCCCAATAACCTTGGGTTACAGTTCCGTAGGGGACCCCGCGCTATGTGCCACTGGCCACGATGCGCGGTCTTCGCTTTGGTAGAGGCCGATCTTCTCGAAAGGAATACGCTGGAAACCCAGCTTGAACGCCGGTGAGTCGTTCTGGAGCTCAAAGGTCGCGGCGTTTCGGAATTGCGGATCGGTATCCAGCAGATTGTCTTTGAAGAGCACGTGCGGCAGGGCCTTCGACTCTGTGGAGCCCCACTTACCACCCCAGCAAATGTTGCGGGCGACGACGTTGCCCTTCGGGGCCAGCGGCTCGTCTTCCAGAATGTTCAACAGCTCTGGGTAACGCACCGACCAGGGCGGTTGTTTGTAGTTGAGCGAAACCAGCTCTTTGGTGGCAAACTCGCCTACGCTTTTGGCCCAGCCCAGGCCGCGTGCGTCGATGCTGAAGGCGCTACTGCATTTGATGAACATGTTGTTCGTGATCATATTGTCGCGCCCACCCCCAATCAGGATCGCCGTCGCCACCTCGTGGAAAACGTTGCAGGAAATGTCTGCGGACGAAAAGCAGTCATCCAGATAGACGCCTAAACACCCTTTGCCCTGGAAGCCGCGGATATCGTGGAGGTAATTATAGCGAATCCTGTGTCCGCGCATGGACCAGGTTTCATCGGGCGGGGAGGTGTAGATGGCTCCGGCATCGTTGGATTGAAAGACCGCGCTGTGGATCTCGTTGTACTCGATGACTTGATCATTGCCGGTGAACCCGATCGCGACGTGCGGGACATGGTGAATGAGGTTATGCGTGACGCGGTTCCCGACCCCAAAGGCTGTAATGCCTTGCTGATAAACCGGATCCCAGCGGGCAGTGTGGTGAACGTGGTTGTTGTCGGCGTAGTGAGCGGCGGGGGTAAGAGTCTTGCGGTCGCCACCTTCGAGATGGATGCCGCCTTGACCGGTCTGGTAGATGTCACAGCCGGCAACGCCATGCTTGGTGCCGCCATGAACTTTCACGCCCCAGTTTCCCATGTTGCGGATGGTGCATCCGACCACCCGCACGTCCGAGCCGCCTTTGATCACAATCGCGCTGCCGCGCCCTGCTTCGATCAGGAGCCCGCGGAGATCGATGTGTGAGACATTGTTCAGTTGGAAAGGATCTCGCACGAGAGAGATGACGGCCTGCCCTGGTGAAAGGGGAGCCGGTGGCCAGAAATAAAGAATGCTTGTCTCGCGGTCGAGGTACCACTCCCCAGGGCGATCCAGCTCACACAAGGCGTTCTCGGTGTAAAACCACTGACCCTTGCGGATGTCGTAAGAGTGGCCGGGCTGAATCGGCAGGCTCAGCGAGTGGTTGGAGAGGGTGACGCTTCCCAGCGGGATGCGCTGGTCAGCCCAATCCCAAACCCAGAATCCGTGGAGCCAGATGTCCTTCTCACCGACCCAGCGTGCGATTCGAGGGTCATCGCAGATAAACTTGCCGTCAGGGGTTTGCGCCTGACCGGTTTTGACGACGCCCTTGGCATCGAGTACGTCAGCAATGTGCAAGTAGCCCGTGTTCGGATATCGAGCCAAGGTCATTGGCTGATCCTGAAAGAATAGTTCCAAGCCGGGATCCGACTGGTAGACACCGGCATTCCCGATGCCTTGAAGATCCGTCATGCCGAGGGCTTTGAGGTCAGCTTGGAGGACTTTGCCGTGTGCCGCGGCGTCCAGGCGATTCAGAATGGCCTGATTCGTGACCGGCTGCCAGCCCGCCACCGCTCGGCCGCCCAAGATCCTCGGCACTTCACCTCGTCGCGCACGATAGACAATTGGCGCGTTGTCAGTCCCGCTGTCTCGATCGCTCAGTTCCAGTGGACGCGCCAATTCGTAGACACCGGCTCGGACTTCAACGGTGGTCCCGCCGACAGGCAGCGGCCCGGCAGCTTTAATGCGCCTGATCTCGTCGCGTGCTCGTTCCAGTGTTCTAAAGGGTTTCGCTTCCGTCCCCGGATTCGTGTCGTTGCCGTTGGCGGCTACGAACAATGTGCTGGCCAGTCCCGCGTGGCCCGCGAGGATCAGGATGCCAGTAATCACAACCTGAGTGCGCTTGTTCATGAGGGGAGACTAGCCGGTTTTGCCGGAATGCACAGCCTCAAGGAAGCCACAGCCTACTTTACCTGCTGATTGAAGAGTGGCTGGATCGGCCAGATCGCCGGCGTCTCCTGGGGAGCCCCGACCGAGTTCCGCTGGAAAGATCAGATCATCCCCGAGGACAAGAGGCCGAAGTGGAAACCGGCGATGATCAACGACGCTTTTGGCCAGGATGATCTCTATGTGGAAATGACGTTCTTGTGTTCGCTCGAACTGTACGGCATCGACGTCACAATCCGGCAAGCCGGCATTGACTTTGCCAACAGCCGCTATCCGCTGTGGTGCGCCAACAACGCCGGACGCACGGCCCTGCGCAAAGGCATCGCGCCGCCAGATTCGAGCCATCCGCAATTCAACAAATGCCCGAACGACATCGATTACCAAATCGAGGCTGATTTCTCGGGTTTGATTGCTCCCGGTCTGCCGCAAGCGGCCATCGACCTCGGCGAAAAATTCGGCCGACTTATGAATTATGGCGACGGCGTGTACGCGGGCCAGTTCATCGGCGCGCTCTACGCCGAAGCGTTCTTCGAAACCGATCCGGTGCGGCTCACTGAGACTGCCCTTAAAGCCATTCCGGCCGAGAGCCAGTACGCCGAGATGGTGCGCGATGTGGTCGCCTGGTACCGGGTCGATCCCCTGGATCTGGCAGAAAACCTGGCGCCTCTGTCAAAGGAAATATCGCGAGAACCTGAATTATCAGAAAGCTTCCAACGGCGGCATTGACTGCAAGATCAACGGCGCCTACGTGCTCCTGGAGCTGCTCTTCGGAAAACGTGACTTGGATCAGACCATCCTCATCTCTTGCCGCAGCGGCATGGATTCGGACTGCAACCCGTCGAGTTCCGCGGGTGTGTTGTTCACGACTATCGGTTATTCGAAACTCCCGGCTCGATTCAACACTGGCTTGGACGAGGAGAAAGAGTTCAGCCACACCGCCTATAATTTTCCGCATTTGCTGGACGTCTGCGAAAAGCTGGCTCGCCAGTTCCTCGCTCGTTACGGGGGCAGGGTGGAGAAGGATGCTGACGACGAGGAAGTTTTTGTCATTCCCCGGCGTGAGCCTAGGTCAAGCAAACTGGAACTAAGCTGGGCGCCCGGGCCAATTGCCAACAGCCGGTTCACCCCGGCGGAAATGGCCCAAGCACGGAGGGCAACCTCCCCGTCAATATGGCGAAAGCCGTCGAAAAGTTCGCGCCCGGGTGGAAAGTCACGGACTGCGGTCCCGAAATGGACCCAGGGCTGCGGGCGGAATGGGCGGGCCGGAAGAACGTCCTGGTCACACATCCGCTCGATCGCCAGACCGGTTGTGTGTTGAGCCGCAAGATCGAAGTCACCGCCGGTAAGAAGACGACGTTGCACATAGTCGTCGGGCATGATCCGCAAGGCGACTTCGATTTGATCGTTCGCGCTGACGGCCGGCAACTGGCCCGCAAGCCGGTCAACCCGCAAACTGCCACCGATCACTGGCTGGCCCTGGACGTGGACCTCTCCTCCTTCGCCGGCAAGCAGGTGATTCTCGAACACGACCCGGTCGCATCACAGAGTTGCCAACGACCGCCACGGGCGCGCTGCGTAGTTGGTGGAACGTCGGGTTTTTCAGGGGCTATGACCAGGAGGGCTTGACCTGCGGCTACGTGGATAACCAGTCCGCCCTGGGCCTGGTCAGCGTGAGCGCCGTGAGTCTAGATGAAATCGAGCTGACCGCCGAATCCGTCCTGGCCAAGGGTTTTGAACTGGCCCCCGGTCAGGCGATCGGCTCCGGAAGGTTTATGTTAAGTCTTGCCCCGGACCCGTAATCCGCGCTGGAGAGGTATGCCGAGGCCATGGGCCGCGCACTGAGAGCGCGAGCCGGGTCCATAGTCAACGGGTGGTGCGACTGGTTTTACGCATTCGAGTACATCACCGAGGAGGAAGTGCTGCGCACCGCGGAATTCGCCGCCGCACTCTGAAGCCGTTTGGCTTCCAATACGTCCAGGTGGACGAAGGCTTTGAGCGGTGGCACGGCGACTGGGAAGGCAACACGAAGTTCCCCCACGGCATGAAGTGGCTCGCCGAGCGCATTCGCTCGCTGGGTCTCAAAGCGGGCATTTGGCTCGCTCCGTATGTGATCTCCGAACCCACGGAGGTTTTCCAGAAACACCCCGAGTGGTTGTTGCGACACCTGGATGGCCGCCTCCGGCGAGTCGGTCCGTGGCCGAGCGAGGATTCGGATTGGGCGCGCAACGAGAATCCGAAACGTCAGGGGCTCGACATTACGCATCCCGGGGCAGCCGCCTGGCTCGCCGAGCTTTTCGACACAGTGGCAAACCGTTGGGGCTACGAGATGATCAAGATTGACTTCGTCGATTGGTCTCTGTTGGCGAACCAGCGCTACTACAACCCCGGTGTTACTAGGGCCCAGGCTTACCGGAAGGGAGTTGAAATTATGCGTAAAGCGATTGGCCCGGACTGTCACCTGCTCGACTGCGGGCCGGGCCCGGTTTCGGTGGGAATGCTTGACAGCATGCGAATCGAATTGGATCAACCGCCCGTGACCTGGAAACAGTATTTTCTCAAGTCCGCTAGCAGCGCTCCGGCGGCTGCCAAACGCTACTATTTCCACAAGCGCACCTGGATCAATGATGCCGACCACGTGTGCTTAAATCTGCTGACCACCGCGCAAGGCCAGGCAGCAGCCCCGCTCATCGCCTTGAGCGGCGGCAACCTAAAGTCCGGGGATCGCCTAGCGGACCTGGACGCGCCCCGCCTGGACATTCTAAAAAAGGTCCTCCCAGCTTACGGCGAAGCCGCGCGCCCAGTCGATCTGCTCGATACCGACCGGCCAACTATATTCGCAGTCACTGTTCAGATTCTTGGGGCCAAGAATACGTGGAGCTATGGAGTAACTCAGGGATGAGTTTAGTGGTGGAAGGGTCGACCTCTGTGCCTGCCTCGAAGAAGGCTCAGGGTGGTCC
>Ga0118677_10005803_pt1 | contig 21354 bp, 16 predicted proteins | sample AliMusrvi5mmetaG_FD_86154 | JGI IMG/M metagenome (GOLD analysis project Ga0118677, IMG submission 86154)
GCACTCATATGAACAACGTATGGTATACTTCACTCTCCCCGGTGAAGGAAGCTTATTTTAATTGCATTGGGCGTCTCGCCGGCACGTCGCAATAACCCATCAACCAATCCTTCACCTTCCGTGAACTATGCTATAATCGCCAACAGCTTTGACCTGACTATTCGCATCTTGAAGTAAAGGATCGTATTGCCGTGCTGAAACCTGCTGACAACAATATTACCGAAATGCATCTCACCCTCGAAAACGGCGTCGAGATCGACCTGCTGGTCAACCAACGTCGGGAATTGCTGGGCATCGGCGGCGTGACCGTCGCCGGCACGCTGTTGCGGAAAGCGCGCCAGCCGCTCTTTCCGTTGATCACGTCGTTGCGTGGGGTGGAATACCACACCTTCCGTATTACCGATGTCGCGCCGTTGCCGGAAGGCGGTATCGCGGTGAAGACCATCGCGGTCGGGCGTCCCACCATGAAGGGCGCGCATGCCGATGAATACGATGTCCCCATCCTCTGGCCGCGCGAGAGCGACCCACCGGTGGAAGATGAACTGGTCTGGTTGCTGCGTCCGGAATCCACCGGGATCGAGGAGTTGACCTATCGCGGTTTTTCCTACGCCTGGCGCTTCACCTCGGCGACCGAGCAGATCAGTCATGTGCTGGTGAACAGCACCTGGGAATTGGGCGGCAGTGCCGACGGCAACACGTTGCTTTCGCTGGGGCAAGTGACGCCGCCGATTTATACCGCCGAACGCGAGACCAGTTTCACCAGCGCCTGCCTGAAGCAAATCAAACGCTTCGGCGATCCGCTGGGGATGTCTTTCCAACTCTCCCCGCGCTACAGCCCGCAACAGTGCTTCGATTTTCAGGCGGGACCGCTCGGGTCGCTGCTCGGGTATTGGCCCGAGCGGGCCGATGTCTGCAGCTTCGTGCAGAAGAATCCCGGCGAAAATGTCTTCTTCGTCATCGACGACACGCGCTTCGCCGCGGCGGCCAAAGTCGAAACACCGCGCAAATGCCTGCTCTTCGCCCCCGCCGGCGCTGATGACATGGTCGAGCACGTGCAGCGCAATCGTTGGAAGGATGCCCATGATTTTTGCCAACAGCAGACGCGCCAGCTCTTCGGCATCAAGCGCTCGCGTCCGCTGCCGGAAGCCACCATCGGTTATGATACTCGCCTGATGGATGACCGCACGCTGCAGATGCGCGTCGGCAACGACTGGGTGCCATCCCAGCAATGGCTCATCGCCATGGCCGATGTCTATTTCCCCGAGTTGGCCGCCCGCGGCACTAAACGCGTCATCTCCGAGCCGATCGTGGAAACCGATCCCTCCGAGCGCGGGTTCACTTGTAAACTGGACTCCGGCATCCACGGCGATCTGAACGTCGGCTCGGTCTGCTGCGTGCTCCGCTATCGTCCGTCGGCGCTGTGGGGTGGGGAAGCGGCCTGGCGCTATTTCTATGACAAAGCCCATGCGCTGGGCATGGAAGTCGGTCATTGGATCGGCCCGCACCTGTCCTATAACGCGCCGATTCTCGCCGAACATCCGGACTGGATGCTGCGCGGGGTGAATACGCTGTCGTTCGCCGGCGGCTATCCCAACTTCGAGCTGGCGGTGCTCAACTGGAACACCGGCGTGCGCGCCTGGATCCTCGACGACCTTCGCCGGTGGAAGGAAAATCTCGGGCTGGATTACATCTGGTTTGACTCCCTCGGCAATCTCGGCTTTCTGCCCATCGATTATGCGAAAAACTTGCAGCCGAACGCCTGCGCCATTGCCGAGTTCATCGGCGAATTGCAGGGGATCGGCATCGCGAATATCGAGGTGGAAGGCACCAGTCCTTTCGGCATCAGCGCCTCCGGCCTTTTTGATCCCAACCAGGGGCAGATTCGCCTCGCGCAGGATATCGTCGGGCAGAACACGATGGATTGGTATGTCGGCAATGAAGATATGCTCTGCGACCAGGCGCCGCGCATCGAATTGCATCGGCAGCGCAGCGACGAGGAAGCGCGGCAGATCTACTTCCGCTGCCTCGCCAACCGCTGCAATCCCCTGCTCGGTCGCTTCTCCCGCGGCTTCGGTCCTCGCCCTGATTGGTTGCCGGCGTATCGCCAAACCTACCTTACGGTAGAAGATGACCTCTGCCGCCGCACGCTGCTCCCCGATCGACAAGGGGTCGTCTGGAGCGGCGGCAACACCCGCGTTTTGTTCTCGTATGTCCCACAGGATTTCCCGCTGCCCGTCGGCACACGCGTGGAACAACTCGATGGCGGCGAGACGAAGGCGATTGCGCTGGAAGGCGGCGTGTTGAAAGCGGAGGCATGGAGCGTGTATCGGATGAAAGGGTAGGGGAAGCAAGCTCGGACCGCAGATTGCGCAGAATAATATGGTAACCGTTCTGGAGGTGGAAAAAAGGTATCCGTTCAGACTGATCTGGCGCGCGAGCGTCCCCGCGAGCACTCCGGTCACTCTGGCGCGCAAGCGTCCTCGCGAGCACTCCGGTGGTAGAGTAGACCACGGAGGGTCGTATCGAAACCACCGGAGTGCTCGCGGGGACGCTTGCGCGCCAGATCAGTCTGAACGGATACAAAATAATCTGCGCAATCTGCGTAATCTGCGGTTCCTAATCTGCGACTCCTTATTCCTCTTCGCTCTCCATCGGCACCGCGACCACCACTTTGGCCGGTCGGAATACGTCGCCGTTTTTGAGATAGCCGCGCTGAATCTGCCCGATGATGGTGTGTTCCGGCGCGGTGTCGGTGGCCATGCGGCTGATGGCGTCGTGGTATTTCGGATCGAAGGGTTTACCTTCCACTTCCATCGGCGTCACCTGGTAGCGCTCCAGCAGGCGCATCGCGTGGCGATAGATCAATTCGATGCCGGCAGCCAGGGTGTCGGTGGTGCTGGTTTCATTGACTGAAGCCAGCGCGCGCTCGAAGTCGTCGATCAACGACAGCAAGTCCGCCAGCACGCGCTCACTGCCGCGGGCAAATTCCTGATCGCGTTCCGCGCGCATGCGCTTGCGAAAGTTATCAAAATCGGCCTGGGCGCGCAATTTGGCGTCGCGGCTCTCGTCCAATTCGCGCCGGCATTGCATCAGCAACGCGCGCAACTCGGTTACCTCGTCCGCCGGTTCACAGGGTGGTTCCGCCGCCGCGTCCGCGCCGGCGATATCCGCTGCCGTTTCCGGCGTCAACTGTTCGTGTTTGTCGTCCATTCTTCACTCTCTCTGCTTGCGTGATTGTTCGGGCGATGTTGCCCGAGAAGGCCGGCGCTATTGTACCATGTTCCGTTCGCTCGTTGCGAGGGATAATGTGACGATAGGTGTCGGGTGTCGGGTGTCAGGTGTCAGGTTGCAAGTGGCGGACGGGGCAGACAGCTCCGAGAAGTCTGCGAGCCCCCGTTTCACTCCCCTGGCTCCCCTTCGCACATTTTCTTGACGCTCGCAACCCGGGAATGGTACACTAACGTGCATTTTGCAATGAAGGCTACAAAACGCCTTCTTCACGCACGGTAGTTATCTGGAGGTAGGCATGGCAACGACCGCCGAATTCAAAAACGGACTGACCCTCGAACTCGACGGCGAGGTGTTTCAGATTGTCGAGTTTCAGCATGTGAAGCCGGGGAAGGGTGGGGCGTTCGTGCGCACCCGCTTGCGCAATCTGCGCGTGGGCACCACGATCGAAAAAACCTTCCGCGCTGGTGAGCGGGTGGAGATCGCCCGTATCTTGCGACGCCCGCTGCAATTTCTCTATCACACGGGCGATGATTTTGTGTTCATGGACAACGAGTCCTTCGATCAGATAACCCTCACCGCCGAACAGATTGGCCCGCAGGTGAAGTTCTTGAAGGATAACCTGGAAGTCCAGGTGGTCACCCACGAGGAGCGTGTGCTTGGGGTGGATCTGCCGGATACCATCGAAGCGAAGGTCGTCTCGACCGATCCGGGCTTGAAAGGCGATACCGCCTCCGGGGGGTCGAAACCGGCGACGATCGAGACCGGCGCGGTGGTGACCGTCCCCTTGTTCATCAATGAAGGCGATCTCATCCGGGTCGATACCCGCTCGGAGAAGTATATCGAGCGCGCGTAAGTCTGATTGGCAAGCAGGCGCGTATTCAGACACAAACGAGGGAACAGTGGTTGCGTTTCAGTACGAAGATGTCGATGAATTATTGACGATGATGGAGCGATGGGGCATCGCCGAAGTGCACTTGACGGTGGAAGAGGCGTCGCTGGATCTCGTGCGCGCCCTGCCCGCCATGCTGCCGCATCCCACGCCTCCGGCGCAGGAAATGCCCTGTCTGCCGGAGGATAAGCTCGAGCGCGAACCGGCCATCGTGCGCGCGCCGGCCGTCGGCACCTTCCACCTGGCCAAACGCGGTTTTCGCCATGGCGCCCCCCGCGTGTGCGATCAGGTACAGGCCGGCCAGATTATTGGGACCATCGAATTGATGCACGTCCCCAATGACCTTATCTCCCCCGTGTCCGGAATCATCGATGAGATTCTGGCCGCTGACGGCGCGGGCGTCGAATATGGCCAACCATTGATGGTCATTCGTCCCTATGAGGAGGTCAGTGAAGATGAAGCAGGTATGTTGCCGCCACCCGCGCGCTAGCCGCGGTATCGGGGCTATCCTAGAGATCCTGATTGTCGCCGCGTTGATTCTCGGCGGCTGGTACATGTATGTCAGCATGAATAAAGGGGTAGCGCAGACGCAAAAGGATTTGGATAAAATCGGCACCGTCACCCCCGGACAAGGTCTCGCGGATGCCACTGCCCCACACTCGCTGCCCGGGCAAGCCATTCGCCGCGCCGAGGGGATGGAGTGCCAGAGCAATCTGCGCCAGTTGCGCATGATGATTCAAACCTCGACGGCGGAAAAAGGCAGTCCGCCCGTGTCGATCACCGATATCCCGGATTCCATCCGCATTCGCACTTGTCCGATTGGCAAATGCGATTACGCGTATAATTCCGCGACCGGCGAGATACACTGTCCGTATCTGGGACACGAGAAGTATTAATGAGCTGGGTGAGAAATCCGTCCTCTCCTGGGAGCGCGGACGTCTTGCCCGCCTTGTGAGCGGGCGAGACGTCCGCGCGCTTAAAAGGAATATCGATCAGTGTTCAAAAAAATCCTCATCGCCAACCGGGGGGAGATCGCCGTCCGGGTCATTCGTGCCTGTCGTGAGCTGGGCATTGCGACCGTCGCGGTCTACTCGCAGGCGGATGCCAATTCGCTGCATGTCAAGCTGGCGGATGAATCGGTCTGCATCGGCCCACCGCCGAACCGCGACAGCTATCTGAACATCCCCAACTTGGTGACCGCGGCGATTATCACCGGCTGCGATGCGGTGCATCCCGGGTATGGCAATCTCTCCGAGACCATCGCCTTTGCGGAAAACTGCGAAATTGCCCGCCTGAAATTCATCGGCCCGCGTCCGGAAACCATCGAGAAGATGCAGGACAAGGCGCAAGCCAAGCAACTTGTGGCGCGCGCCGGTGTACCGGTGATCATGGGTTCGGATGGCGTGTTGCAGAATGCCGCGGAAGGAGTGAAGATTGCCCGCCGCTTCGGCTATCCGGTGATGATCAAGGCCTCCGCCGGCGGGGGGGGACGGGGTATCCGCATCGTCGGCAACGACGATGAACTCCGGCGCAACCTGCCATTGGCGCAGGCCGAAGCGCAGGCGTCGTTCGGCTGTCCCGATGTCTATCTGGAAAAATACATCGAAGAGCCGCGCCATATCGAGATTCAAATCATCGCCGACGAATTCGGCAATGTGCTGCATCTGGGCGAGCGCGATTGCACGGTGCAGAAAAAATCGCACCAGAAACTGATCGAGGAGTCGCCCTCCATCGCGCTGTCCGCCAACCTGCGCCAGAAGATCGGCGAAGCGGCGGTGCGCGCCGCGCGCTCCATCGGCTATGTCAACGCCGGCACCATGGAGTTCTTGCTGGATAAAAAAGGCAAGCTCTATTTCATGGAGATGAACACCCGCATCCAGGTCGAACACTGCGTAACCGAGCTGGTGACCGGCATCGATCTGGTGAAGCAGCAGATTCTCATCGCGAACGGCGAACGACTTCCCTGGACACAGCGCGACATCCGCTTTACCGGGCATGCCATTGAATGCCGGGTCAACGCGGAAGATCCCAGCCGCAACATGATGGCCTGCGCCGGCCTGGTGAAGAATTTCCGCGCTCCCGGCGGTCCCGGCGTGCGCATCGATACCCATCTGTATTCCGGGTATGAGGTGCCGTCCTATTACGACTCACTGCTGGCCAAAGTCGTCACCTGGGGACGCGATCGTGATGAAGCCATCGCCCGCATGCGCCGCGCGCTGACCGAGATGCAGGTGGAAGGTTTGCCCACCACCATCCCGCTTTTCCTGAAGATCCTCGACGATCCGGAATTCTTGAGCGGTGATTTCTCCACCGATTTCGTACCGAGAAAATATCACACCTAGTGTGTGACCAGCATGAATATGCGGTGCTGCTGACTCGGGAGGGCGAGACTCCGTTCGAGCCCAATTTTTGCCGTTGCGTGCTACTATTCGCAGGGCTCGAACGGAGTCTCGCCCTCCCGTGCAAGCAGCGTGGCAATTATACGCTGGTCATACACTAGCGAGGTTTCAGGTTTCGAGAGTGCTGGTCGGCTTTGGTTCAGTAGCGTAAAGACTGACAAAAAGCATCCAACTGAGTTGGTAGCAGCGTTGCAGCGAAGCAAGGCGCGTCCGGCTTCCGCACGCTAAAGAAGAAATAGCATTTATGAATCGACGACAACGACATCTAGGCCGCGAGCTGGCGCTGCAGTGGCTATTTCAAATCGATATGGGGCATCTGCCGCCTGACGAAGTGATGACCAATTTACCGGAGGACCTGGAAGAGCAACCGGCCATCGGTGAGGAAGGGCTCGAATTTGCCCGTCAATTGGTGCATGGCGTGCTGGCCACCAAGTCGCGTATCGATGCCGGCATCGCTAAATATGCGACCGGCTGGTCGCTTTCGCGCATGGCCGCCGTCGAGCGCAATATCTTGCGCCTCGCACTGTTCGAAATCCTCGAGATGACGGATATCCCTCCCAGTGTGACGGTCGATGAAGCCGTCGAAGTCGCTAAATCGTTTGGCAGCGATGAATCCGGCAAATTCGTCAACGGCATCCTCGGCGCATACCTGCGTGGGGAGCGAGGCGAAATCGAGCACGCGTGATTGCGGAAGTATGGGAGTATGGAAGTATGGAAGATCACTCCCACACTCTCATACTCCCACACTCCCACACTCCCACACTCCCGTCCCAGGTTTGCCCTCTGCTCGTCGGCGGTAGAATAATATCGGCGTCGGCGCTCGCTTCCGGCGCTGACAAACGCAATCTGTCCTGGTTGGAGCGAATGGTTTGCATGATCCGTTGTGATGGTGTCGAAAAAATCTTCCTCTCGCACGATGAACAAGCTCCTCTCCGCTGGCATTTGCCACAGTTGACCGTGTCGCGGGGTGAGCGCGTGTTGGTGACCGGTCCGAGCGGATGCGGGAAAACCACGCTGCTCAATCTGCTGGCCGGGCTGCTGCGTCCGGATGCCGGCGAGATCGAGGTGGATGGCGTGCGCATCGATCAGTTATCGACCGCGGAAGCGGATGTCTTTCGCGGTCGTCATCTCGGACTGGTCTTTCAATCCTTCCAACTGTTGTCCTCACTGACGGTGTTGGAAAATATCCTGCTGGCCGCCCGCTATGGCCGCAAATGGGATCACGGCACCGCGTACGAAAAGGCCGAACAGTTGCTCGACGAAGTCGGTCTGCGCGAGCGCCGTCACTATTACCCCGCCGTGCTGTCCATCGGCGAGCAGCAGCGGGTGGCTATCGCGCGTGCCCTCATCAACGAGCCGCCGTTGCTCTTAGCCGATGAGCCGACTGCCAGCCTCGATACGCGCAACAGCACCATCGTGCTTGATCTGCTCTTCCGTTTGTCCGAACGCCATGGCGCGACATTGGTCGCGGTAAGTCACGACACCGGCATCATCGAACGCTTCGCCCGCCAAATCAACGCGGGGGAGTGGATGAAGAATGTGGAGGAGGTGGCGCATGTCTGACCTGCGTCTGGCCTGGTGCTATCTGCGCTCTCGCCTGCTGGTCACCACCCTCACCGTTGCCTCGATCGCGCTGGGATTAGGACTGGCCGTCATCGTTCTGCTGCTGTCCAATCAGGCCTCCGATACCTTGAGTAAGGAAACCGGCGATTGGGATTTGGTCGTGGGCGCCAAAGGCAGCCAGTTGCAGTTGGTGTTGAACGGCATCTACTATCTCGAAGCGCCGAACGGTTATATCACGACCGATATCCAGCAACGGTTGCAGCAGGATAAACGCATCGATACGATCGTGCCGCTCACCATGGGGGACACCTATTACGGCGTGCCGATTGTCGGCACCACGCCGGCGTTTTTGACCGCGCGGCAAGCGCCGTTTGCGCAGGGGCATCCCTTCAGCAAGCCGTTCGAAGCGGTGATTGGGGCGGAGGCTGCCAGCCGTTTCCACGCGCTGAAACTCGGCGAAAAGTTTGCCGGCAGTCACGGCTGGACGCGCACCGGCTCCGACGATGTCCATAACGATTTTCCCTATACCGTTGTCGGCGTGCTGGCACCCACCGGCACCAGCCTGGACCGCGCCATCTATACCGATTTTCACAGCACCTGGATTCTCCACATGGCCGACACGGACGAGAAGCCGGCACTGGGCGAACCACCGCCCGATCATCGCCTCACCGCGCTGCTGGTGCGCATGGTACAGCCCATCGAGCGGATGCAATTGCAGCGCGTCATCAACACCAGTTGGCAGGCGATGGCGGCGGCGCCGGTGGATGAGATCGGCGGATTGACGAAGACGTTCATCCGTCCGGTGCGCAGCATCCTGATGCTGGTGGTTTTCATGGTGGTGCTGGTGTCGGCGCTGTCGATTCTCATCAGCCTCTATTTAACCATTCACGCCCGTCGGCGCGACCTGGCGATTTTGCGCTCGCTCGGTGCGACCCAGACCGATGTTTTCCGGTTGATCACCCTGGAGGCGTCCACGCTCTCCGGCTTGGGTGTCATCAGCGGATGGTTACTCGGGCACCTCCTGCTCGCGGCCGGCTCTCCGTATTGCCTGCTGCATTACGGCGTGTCGCTGAATGCCTGGCAGATTGCTCCCCTGGAGTTGATTATCGCCGGCTGTGTGTGGGTATTAGGTATCTGTGCGGGCCTCTTGCCCGCCATCATCGCCTACCGGTTGCCGGTGGCAGAGACGTTAATTCGGGAGTAAATGAGAACATCATGGTCTTGACCCACAAACAGCGACGACGGCGTGATACGATGATCGGCCTCGTGTTTACCGCGGTCCTCCTCGGGGTGTTCGTGGTGCCCGCGGTGCTCAAAGCGGTAGTCGCGCCGAAGCTCCCCGGCTTTGCGACCAAAGCGCCGGCCGGCGCCTACACCGATTTGGACTGGAAGATACTCACCAAAGGCGATGTGACCACCGACGACAAACCGCTGATTCCCGCGCCGATCAAAGCGCTGAACGGCAAACTGGTCAGCGTGCGCGCCAGCATGATCCCCTTCCATAGCGATACCACCTCGTCGCGCTGGTACCTGGCGGAAAAACCCCGCATGTGCTACTTCTGCAGCCCCCCCGGCATCGCCGAAGTGGTAGAAGTGGATGTCGCCGGGGGCAAACAAGTCCCCATCACCGACTGGTCCGTCCGCGCCTACGGCAAATTAAAAGTCGCCACCGGCAAACGCGGCGAAGCGCTGTATACCATCGAGGACGCGGTGCTGGTTATCAGTTAGCCTGTGTGGAATTCGGGTGTCAGGTTTCAGGTGTCGGACTTGTGTCCGGCACCTTTTTTGTTTTGGTCTTAAGGCTGCTACCGCGTGTTGGCATCGCATCCGCAGCAGAACTGTTACCTGGGGTGCGCGAATACTGATCACACTCTCTGGCGGGAATATTTTGTCGAATTGCTGGCCCGGGTCTTTACAGTCGCGCAGGATGAGACGCTCACTTGTATTCGCGAAGGCCTGCTCGCTGCGCCGGAAGCCTTGCGACATCTCGACCACCACGTCCGCGCTATTATCGCGCTCTTCGCCCGTCATGATGCGGATCACCACCACGCGGGTTCGCCGCGGCGCTTGGACTATCGGCTGCACCTTGCGCGCACATTGGTCACCAGTTGGGGCACGGATGGCTGACTACCACCCACGGGGCATGGCAATACGCGACGCGAAACATGCTGGAATCCCCATCGTATCCCCGCCAATGACCAACAATCCGCTGCGTCCTCGGCAGTGAAAAATCGCCCATGTTATTGCTTCGGCGGCAGCGTAACAGTCTTAGTCCAAAAATCGCCGATTTGGTGCAGCACCTCGGTGAAACGTCCCATTTCGATCGGTTTGCGGATATAGCAGTTGGCATGGAGGTGGTAGGCGCGCAGGATGTCTTCCTCCGCATCCGAGGTGGTGAGTACCGCGATGGGGATGGTGTTCAACAGCGGGTCCTGCTTGACTTCTTCCAACACCTCGCGCCCATCTTTGCGCGGCATATTCAGGTCCAGCAGCACCAGGTCGGGACGCGGCGCTTCCGTATAAGGTGGTTCCCGGCGGAGATATTGCATGGCTTCCTCGCCGTCGCGCACGACGCGCAGGTCGAGTTGAAAACCATTGTTCTCGAACGCCTCTTTCGTGAGGAGAATGTCGTCCTCATCATCTTCCACGAGCAATAGCGTAAACAGCTTTGATTGCGACAGATCAGGCATGAATCTTGCTCCAATCTACAAATATGGCAGGCAACTCCGGTACGATCGGGCAGGTGCGCTGTCACGGCATCATGTCAGTATTGTACCGCGGAAAAGGCATTTTGGAAAGATTTCCCTTTGACAAAAATTTCCCGGCCATTTACTCTATAGTGCTATGAGTCAACAATCAGATGCGGAATGGGAAGCCCGTTTTCAACGGATGACGGTGGAAGCATTCAAAACATCGTTTTTGGATATTCTGGCGTACCGGCTGGGCAAGCACATTCACAGCGCAACCAAATACGATAAATTTTTGAGCGTCGCCTATAGCGTGATGGAGCGCATGGTCGAGCGCTGGATTACCACCCAGGATGCCTACAAAGAGCGTCGGCCCAAACGCGTCTATTACCTCTCGATGGAATGGTTGCTGGGGCGCTCGCTGGCCAACAGCCTGATCAATCTGGGGTTATACGACACCGTGCGCGTGGGCTTGGCGGAACTGGGGCTCGACCTGGCGGACGTACTGGAAAGCGAGTCGGACGCCGGATTGGGCAACGGGGGCTTGGGCCGACTGGCGGCCTGTTTCATGGATTCGATGGCCACGCTGGGGATTCCGGTCGTCGGCTACGGCTTGCGCTATGAGTATGGGCTGTTCAACCAGAAGATCAGCAACGGGGAGCAGGTAGAAACACCCGATAAATGGCTGGCGTTGCCCCATCCCTGGGAGACCGTGCGCCCGGAGTATATCCTGAAAGTACAATTCGGCGGCAGTTCCTGCCCGATCACCAATCGCGCCGGCACGGTCTGTGGGAAATGGGAAGACACCGAGGAAGAGCAGGCGATGCCGTATGACATCCCGATTCCCGGCTATCACACCGGCACGGTGAACACCCTGCGGCTCTGGAGCGCGCGCGCCACGGATGAATTCAACCTGGAATACTTCAACCACGGCAACTACATCCGCGCCTGTGAAGACCAGGTGGCGGCGGAAAATCTCACCCGCGTGCTCTATCCCAGCGACCAAGTGTTCGAGGGAAAGGAATTGCGGCTGAAGCAGGAATATTTCCTGGTGGCCGCTTCGATGGAAGACATCATCCTGCGCTTCTTCAAAGAGTGGGGATTCTGGCGGTTGTTGCCGGAGAAAGTGGCAATCCAGCTCAACGACACCCATCCGGCACTGGCGATTCCGGAGTTGATGCGCATCCTGCTCGACCGCGAAGGGTTGGACTGGGAGACCGCGTGGGATTTGACCGTGCGCACCATTGCCTATACCAACCACACCATGCTCCCGGAAGCGCTGGAGGAATGGCCGGTCTCCCTGCTGGAGCACATTCTGCCGCGCCATCTGGAGATCATCTACGAGATCAATCTGCATTTCCTCAAGCGCGTGGCCAGTCGGTACCCGGGCGATGTCGAGCGCCTGCGTCGCATGTCGATCATTGCCGAAGACGGGGTGAAGCGTGTGCGCATGGCGCACCTGGCGGTGGTGGGCAGTCATTCGGTCAACGGCGTATCGGAGTTGCACACCCGGCTGGTGCGCGAAACGCTGCTGCGCGATTTCGTCGAATTTTGGCCCGAGAAGTTCAACAATAAAACCAACGGCATCACCCCGCGGCGCTGGTTGCGGCAGTCGAATCCCAATCTGTCCGCGTTGATTACCGAGAGTATCGGCGATGGATGGGTGAAGGAACTGGCGGAACTGCGCCAATTGGAGCCGCTGGCGGACGATGCCGCGTTCCGTGACGCCTGGCGGCAGGCGCGTAAACGGGCCAAAGAACCGTTAATCGCGCTGGCGCGCCATGACCACAACCTCGTGCTGCCTGCCACGGCGCTATTCGATGTGCAGGTGAAGCGCATCCACGAATACAAACGGCAGTTGCTGTTCGCGCTCTATATCATCGCCAGCTATCTGCAGTTGAAAGAGCAACCGCACGAAGGGACGGTGCCGCGCGTCTGCCTGTTCGGGGGAAAAGCCGCACCGGGCTACGAGCGTGCCAAGCGCATCATTCACCTGATCGCCAACATGTCGGATATGATCAATCACGACCCGCAGACGAAAGATTTGCTGCGCGTGCACTTCCTGCCCAACTACCGGGTGTCGCTGGCGGAAAAACTCATCCCCGCCGCCGATCTCTCCGAGCAGATTTCCATGGCCGGCATGGAAGCATCGGGCACCAGCAACATGAAGTTCGCTCTCAATGGCGCGCTCACCATCGGCACGCTGGACGGAGCCAATGTCGAGATCAAGGAGGAAGTGGGCGACGAAAATATCTTCATCTTCGGTCACACCGACGAACAGATTCGCGCGCGCAAGGAAGAAGGCTATGATCCCGCGGCGCTCGTTGCCGCTTCACCGTTGCTGCAGCGCGTGCTGCATCTGCTGAAATGCGATTTCTTCTGTCCGGGGGAGCCGGGGGCATTTCGTCCGCTGTTCGACGATTTAATCACTGGGGATTATTACTTCCTCCTCGGTGATTTTGCCGATTACCTGGCATGCCAGCAGCGGGTCGCCACGGCGTTTCTCGATCCCGAACACTGGACGCGCATGTCGATTCTCAATGTCGCCCGCTGCGGCAAGTTCTCCAGCGATCGCACCATCACCGAATACGCGCGCGACATCTGGCACGCCGACGCCGTCCCGGTAGCCATCGAAGAGACCGCGGGTGTGCGGATTCGGGAAGAGGGAAGGTAGCAACGCCTGAAGGTAACAGGTCGTCAGCTTGGAGATTATTTGACGATACATTAGTTCGGTCGTCCGCACCCCGGTGGCGCGGACGACCAGCTTATCAGATGCCAAAGTCCGCGACGCTCCCTCCTACCCAAATCCTTATCCATAACTCCTATGCTTCCCATAACTCCCATAACTCCCATCCATCCGTCCAATCCGTCCAATTAGTCCAATCACCACCCCCCAGACGACCGAAAGCCCGCCCCAACCCATTTTTTTCAAAAAAGACCGGTGCGAGCTTTTCCTGGTTCTTCTCTCTTATCTCTGCCCCATCAGTGATGAGCGCGCAGGCCTCGCCGCTGTACCAGCCTTGCGCGGCTGGTTTAGGGGAGGTCCGTCGGCAACGCCTTGCGTGCCGGCGGCAAGCCGCTCCCGCAGTGCAGGAGCGGCAAGGTGCCGCCTCTAAAAAGAGGCGGCGGTGCCGCCGCGCCGAGATCAGCGCGGCGGGTGTACCGGCGAGGTGCACCCTCCCGGTACGCGTTGCCCGGCATTGCTACCGGGACTCCTCCCCCTGTATAATGGCCATCCATGGCCCTTTCAAACGGCGAAGCCTGCGCGGACATGCCCGACACGACGGCAGCAAACATTGTCGCCCGGGCACTCCATCCCTGCTCACCACTGATGGGACAGCACCTCTGTTGAGCGCCGTCCCCTCGTGGGTGCATCGCACAAGGCTCCCTTGCTCAACATATAGCATTGTACCCAACCCCTGGCACAGGTAAACCTAAATTCGCCAACAATATACAAAAAAATTTTCGGTAATATTGGAGTGCGCCGCCTCAGCGGCGCTTTAGCACGTTCACCAAGTCATCGCCAACTAATGGGGCTCGTAGTAGCGCCGCAGCCGCAGCAAGGCGCGTCCGCGTTGCCACTCACCCGATAATAAACCTGTGAGGCTGTCTGAACAATCTCAGTACCGGCCTGTTGGACGTTTTACGCTTCCCGCAAGGCACCTATCCGGAGGCATCTGCAGACATATTCCGCTGGAGACGAAGGCGGGCACATATTCAAGTATTCCGACAAAATACGCACCGCTATTTCAGTTTATGCTGAAGCTGTGAAGAGTTAAAGTATGCAACATTCCTGGCGCGCGAGCGTCCCCGCGAGCATCAGTGTCTGACCGATGTGCTCGCGGGGACACTCGCGCGCCAGAGGCTGACCACCCCCTATTGGTATGAGAAAGCAATACTCTTTCAGACATTATGATATTCACCGCCTGATAATGATTGCATAGCCACTTAATATGAGGTAGGATATGTGATCATAACAAGTGTAAGCAGGGGAAAGCCATGACTGACGGCGATCTGTGGCAGCGTTTTACCAACCCGGCGACCAAAATCGTTCAGTTTGCACAGGAAGAGGCAAGGAGGGCGGGGGTGCTTGTGGTGGGCACCGAGCATCTGTTGCTGGGATGCCTGCGCGAGGGAGAAGGGCTGGCCGCGCGCGTGCTGGAGCGGTTGGGAGTCAGTCTGGGCAGGCTGCACGCCGAGTGCACAAGTCAATTCGGTACCTTCGAATCCCTCCCACTGGGCACCGAGCGCGTAACGTTGAGTCCGCAAGCGAAGACCGCGCTGGAAAATGCGCTGACGGAAGCCCGTGATCTCAATCCCAGGTTGGGATTGCGGGAATACGTTGATACCGAACACCTCCTACTGGGATTGCTGCGCGATAGTGGCGACAACCATGCCGTCAGCCTGCTGATGAGTCTGGGCGTCAGTGTAGCATGCGTGCGCGAAGAAGTGATGCAGTGTTTGAACATGCCGTCTCAGCAAGCGGCGTCCGATCAAATCGGATCGGAAAACCCACCGTTCCCACCGGTGCCACCTACGGACTCGCCGATCGGTTTAACGGGAAAAACGATGGCTGATGGCGAGATGGGGCAGCGTTTTACCAATCCCGCGACGCGGGTCATTCACTATGCGCAAGAGGAAACCAAACGGCTGGGGATGAATGTCGTCGGCACGGAACATATCCTCTTAGGATTAGTGCGTGAAGACGAAGGAGTCGCCGCGCGGGTGCTGGAGCGCCTGGGTGTTAGTTTGGGTCGTATACGTTCTGAGTTGAATAGCCAGGTAGACGCCTCGGAAGGGCATGCCGTCGGTTCGACGCGTTTGACGTTGAGTCCAAAAGCGAAAAAGGCGCTGGAATATGCGCTGGCGGAAGCCCGCGAACTCAATCCCAAGTTGGGATTGCTGGACTTTGTCGATACTGAACATCTTTTGTTGGGACTGGTTCGCGAAGGGGCAAGTTCCGGCAGCAAGGCCGTGCGCTTACTGGAAGGCCTGGGCGTCGATCTGGAACGCGTCCGCAAGGAAGTAATGCAATACCTTGGCGGATCGGCCACGACGGCTCCCATTACGCGTCAGCGCAGCAGCACGCCGGTGCTGGATGCCTTTGGCCGCGACCTGACGAAAATGGCGGGTGAACATGCGCTGGACCCGGTGATCGGACGCGAAAAAGAGTTTCAACGCGTCATGCAGATCCTTACCCGCCGCACCAAAAATAATCCATTGCTCATCGGCGATCCGGGCGTGGGCAAAACCGCCATTGTCGAGGGGCTGGCCCAGCGCGTCTTCCAAAAGGATGTGCCGGAAGTACTGTTCGACAAGCGGTTGGTAGCGCTCGACCTGGCCGCTCTGGTAGCCGGCGCGAAAAATCGCGGCGAATTTGAAGAGCGCATGAAGCGGGTGACGGATGAAATCCGCCAAAGCGCCGGCGAGATCATTCTGTTTGTCGATGAGTTGCACACGGTCGTCGGGACCGGCGTGGCGGAAGGCACCGTCGATGCCTCGATCATTCTCAAACCCGCGCTGTCGCGCGGGGAACTGCAGTGTATCGTCGCGACCACGCTGAACGAATTCAAAAAAGATATCGAGAAAGACCCGGCGCTCGAACGATACTTTCAACCGGTGCACGTCAACGAGCCGTCGGTCGATGAATCGATCAGTATCTTGCGCGGCTTGCGTGGACGCTATGAAGACTATCACCAGGTGAAGATCACCGATGATGCGTTAGCGCTGGCCGCGCGGCTGGCCGATCGGTACATTACCGATCGCTTCTTGCCGGATAAAGCCATTGGCGTGATGGACGAAGCCGCAGCTCGCGTGCGCCTGGAGGCGTCGATGGTCCCGCCGGACCTGCGCACCGTGCGCCAGGACCTGGAACAGATTACCCAGGAATTGCAGGAAGTATTGAACGTCAGTCCCTACGAGCGGGATTACGATCACGGGTTCGAACTGCGCGATAAGCAGCGCGAATTGAGAGAACGCGCCCAGGAGCTGGAAGAGCAGTGGAAATGTGTGCGCGATAACGCCCGCACCGTAGTGGAAGAAGATGACATCGCCGAAGTCGTTTCCATCTGGACCGGGATTCCGGTGTGCGAGTTGACGACCGACGAATCCACGCGTTTATTGACCATGGAAGAACATCGGCATCAGCGGGTGATCGGGCAGGACGAAGCGAGCAACGCGGTGGCGCGTGCCGTGCGCTTGTTGGAAGGCCTGGGTGTCGATTTGGAATGCGTCCGCAAGGAAGTGCTGCAATACCTGGGTGGAACGTCCATGGAGACGCCAATCATCGAGGAGCCGCAATTCGGTGCGTATGAGGAATCGATCGCATACCAGGACGCGCTGGCGGCGGCGAAGCGCGTGTATATCCTCAGCAAGCGCTTTCCGGCGGTCGAACACGATGCGCTGACACACGATCTCCGCCGTGCGTCCCGCCATCTCTGTTTGTGCGTCGCCCAGATGTGGGGACAGCGCGCCGATGTGATCGAAGTGCGGAAGACCCTCACCACGGCGAAGCTCAGAGTAATTGAGATCCGCACCCTGGTGGATTGCGCCATCGGCTGCGGCTATCTCGACTCGCCGACAGGCGACGAACTGAAAATCCTCTACGATGAACTCCTGGTGAAATTAGCGCCATTTTACTGATCGATATCAGCGCTCGACGGATTTGTTTTTTCTTCGCAACAACGATGTGGCTTGTCGGGATTTTCTCACATCGGTAAGCTCCCTCCCGCCGGGATAATAGGTAAAATAGCTTTGGTGACTTGCGGCACACCCGGATTGGCAGCGTAACATGGGTTGGCAGTCAACGGGAAAAGCGCACACCACACCAAATTATTTCACCTCCCGGCACACCTGTCGGGGAACACAGAAGGAGGATACCGATGCGAAATATCCTGGTTGTAGGCATGGCTATCGCACTGTTGACGTGCGGCATGGCGGCCTGGGCCTATCCGACCCTCACCGGCCCGACGGGCCAGGCGGTGATCCCGACCGCCAATGTAGCCGCTCCCGGCCTGACGCTGGCGGCTGATTGGGCCAAACTCCAGTCCGGCGATTCGTTCCCGCTGCGACTGCTCTATGCGTTTGGATCGAACATCGAAATCGGCGGCACCTATGATCCGTTCGGCAGCGATGCCCAGGTGCAAGACGCGCGCTTCGGTCCGATTGGCCTTTCCCGCGCGTGGAGCGTTAATGGCAAATTCGGCCTGAGCAAGATCGCGGGCGGTGACCTGGCCGTCGGCGGTATCTTCCGCCGTGAAACGATGAAGTCGGCCTTCCTACCGCCGACAGGGGATTTCGACACCGATTACACCCAGGCCTATCTTGTCTGGACCGATCATCTCGGCTATAGCTATGGCAAGTTCTCGAACTTCGCCTTCACCCTGGGGGGCAACTGGACGAAGGTTTCGACGGACAGTGCGACCGGCATCGACGATAGCGATGCCATCCGCGGTTTTGCCGGGTTGGGATTCACCTTCTCGAAAGACTTCGCGATCGAAGGCGATATCCAGACACGCGCCAGCCGCGTCGGCGATGCGAAAGCCATGTCGGCAGCGGTCGTACGCTTCGGTGTGACGCCGGCGGTGGTACTCGAAGCCGGTCTGACCAACGCCCTGGGCCTGCGCGGCACCAATCGGCACGATATCTTCATCGGCGCCGACTTCAGCACCGCGATGTGCAAATAAGCCACGCCACGGTGAACCCGATGACCAAACACTGCGCGCCCCGGAACTTCCGTGGCGCGCAGTGTTTATATATTGTATCCTATATCCTATATCCTATATCCTGTGTCTCCCGTGCATCCGGTAAATTCGTCGTTCTCCTCACACCGCCAATGGTTGTACCAACGCCGCCAGCGCATCCGGAAGCTGGGTAGGCGCGTGGGGATCCAATCCCTGCCCGATGCGAGCGAAGAGCGACAGGCGTTCCGCAAGTGTGGGAAAACGGGCACAAGTGCCGGCGCCGAAGATGCCATGACCGGACGCGATGGTCGAGAGTTTTTCGTGCCCGATGAGCGCCCAGGTGGCGGTGATCAGGTTGGCGAAGCGCGGATCGAGCAACTCCGGGCAGTTGAAGGTCTGCCGTGACGAATTGATATCCACCCCGGAGATTTGCATGAAGCCGTGTTGCTCGCAGAGGGAGGCAATGCGCGCTAACTGTGCGGGAGTATTGCGTGGTGGCATGTAAGTGATGGCGCGAAAGCCCAGTTCGCGCAAACACAGCAGCAACTCCTCCAGGAAGGTATCCTCGAACAGTTCGGCCTTCTTATCGCCGGTGGGCGATTCGGTCACGTCGCCCAGGTACGCATACGCGGAGATGGCGCCGATGGCTTCGCTGAACATCAGCACTTCGCGCACGTTAAGGCATTCCGTGTGATCAGGATGAATGAAGAAGTCATCGGTGTAATACGCCTTCAGCAATCCCAGCAGGTCGTAGAGATAATGGGGATTCTGCTGATCGAGCAGATAACCGCGAGCGCGGGCGGGGAGCGACAAGCCTAACGGGCCTTCCAGAAATGCCACCAACGGTGCGCCCATCCCGTGCGCCTCGATGAGCTTGCGGGACAGCGCGGCCAGCAGATGCCGCTCAGAGATGGTGCCGCCCTCCGCGGCGAGTGACGCGGCGTAGACATCCCGCTGATAGTCGATCTGCGGGACCCCGCGCGGTTGCAAGACGGCATTCAATCGCTCGACCATCGCGGCGTTGCGGGCATTGCGCGCCCGGCGGATGGGACGCAGAAACGCATCACAACTCGCCAACGCGGTAGCGGGAATGCCGTGCAGTGCGATATAGGCCACTCCGGTCAACCCGGGGCCGTTAATCACCCGTCCGGCAAACGGGGTGTCGTCGAAATTCACCCGTACCTCGAAGCCCGCAGTGGTGGCGATGCCCAGCAGCTCACCGGCCTCCAGCATCTCCGGCACGCCCGCCACCGCGTCGTGATCCATGATGCCGACCGCCTGTAATCCGGCACGCGAGGCGTGCCACGCCGCGCTCGACGGCGAATGCGGGCTGAAAGAATAACAGGTGTGGACGTGATTGTTGACTTCCATGGTCCGCGGGATCGGCGGAATCTCTCCCGTGGTCAATCCCTGCGCCAACAGCCGCACCGCGGCCAATCGCTCATCTCGTGTGGCGGCATTCAACTGCATCTCCGCCGCGCGATATCGTTCCGGCAATAGCATATCTGCTCCTATAACAAACACTCGGGACGTATGCGCTACAGAGACACGCCCCCATTATGGTGTTCTCCAGGAGACCGGGTAGTTCCTGTCAACATGTAAACTTACCAGTGAACTGGCAAAGACCTTTCTCACCGCCAATAGCCAACAGTCTCACCTGACTATTGACAGCCCCAAAACGAAGGAGTATCTATAAGGCCAAATTCTTATCGAGCGACTGTTTTCAAGATGATCGTCACCGTTCTGCGGAGGATGGCGATCATCTTGAAAGCAGTCGCTAAGTTTCGGAGGGCGCGATGCGAGAGCAAGTGGATTTACCTGCGGGATGGACGGTGTCTATCTCGGCGCGTGATGCCGAATTAGCGGCATCCGGTCAACCGTGGAACGCAAGTGCACTCGAATGTGCGGACGATGCGGAGAATCATCCGCGGGTGATTGCCTTAACCGACGGACAAACCGAATACGGCAAGCGGCCGTTGACCGGCGGGGTGGGGGAGTTGGCGCCGACGAAGAACGGCGAACGCCTGCCGAACCCATTCCTCTGTTATGCGCAACGGGTGCCGATTCCCGCCGCCTACGCCGGGCAGGTGATCTTCCTCACGCTCGATAGAACGCGCTACCACGTCACCCTGCACATCGATGGCGTGCAGGTCTGTCACTACGTGGGTGGCTGGGAGCCGCATCGGATCGATATCACGCGCTTCGTCACCCCCGGCACGGCGGCGATGGTGCGCATTACCGTCGGCGATTCCGGCGTGAGCGGGAAAAAGCAATTCGACCCCTACAACTATACCGGCACGCGCCTCCCCTCTTGCTTGGAGATTCAGGACAACCTGGTGCATCCGGTGGCCTATGGTGGGGCAGACCGCGCGGTGGGCAAGGTGACACTGGAGACGGCGCCGCTTACTCGCGTCGATTATGTCTTTGCCAATCCCAAAGTCGCGCGCGGCGTGCTGCGCTATACCCTTGCTCTGGTAAACGACCGCGCAGAAGCTGTCACGGTACAGGTGCGTAGTGAAGCGGTCGGCGCGAAGAATTTGATTGACGAATCCGCCGTCATCCCTGCTCAGGGTCGGACCACGATCACCCGCGAGATTCCCTGGCCGGATGCCATTTTATGGGATACCGATACGCCGCATCTGTACGAACTGCGCACGGTGCTCTCCACTGCTGACGCCTCCCTCGACGTGCATGACGATTATTTCGGCTTTCGCGAATTCACCATCGATGGCAACGGCTTCTATCTGAACGGCAAGAAGATTCATCTGCACGGCAACTCCGGGCATGTGGATACGCCACAGGAAACGATGACGCTGGAAGAGAAAATGCGCTTCCTCACCGATTGGAAGGATCTCGGTCATGTGAATCATGTGCGCATCCATGCGCGCCCGCGCGATAAACGC
>Ga0118677_10005804_pt1 | contig 21352 bp, 17 predicted proteins | sample AliMusrvi5mmetaG_FD_86154 | JGI IMG/M metagenome (GOLD analysis project Ga0118677, IMG submission 86154)
GGGCTTCTTTCAGCGAAGAAACCACCTTGTTGCCGTCCTCAGGGTAATCGGCGCAGGATGCGATCTTTGTTGATGCCTTGAATCCCGTGGGCCTGTATTTGCCTACTCCCATATAGGGAACCGCGGGCTTCCCGTTTATGATGGTAGGCACGATACGGCCTAAAGCGTTGGTTACCAGTTTATCATATTTCATAGCTTTCCCTCCAGTTTTCAGCAAGCTTATTCATTTTAACAGCAAGGTTTATCGTATTCAGCGCCCGTTTCACCACGGGGGGATCAATCATCTTGTTTCCAAGTGCCACTACTCCGAGCCCTTTCTTTTCGGCCTCATAGAATGCAAAAACTATCTTTTTTGCTTTTTCAATTTCTTCGGATGAGGGAGCGAAAGCCTCATGAATGACCTTTATCTGCCTGGGATGTATGCAGCCCATACCGTCGAAACCGAGAGCTTTCGAATTCTTGACGTTCTGCCTGAGGGCCTCCATATCGCCTATGTCGGAGAACACCGAATCGATCGGCTGTATCCCTGCAGCCCGGGCTGCATTGACCACCATGCTGCGGGCGAAAAACGATTCTTTCCCTTCCATCGTGCGCATTGTCCCGAGATCTGCAGTATAATCCTCAAGGCCTATGGCAAGTGCCACCACGTTATCAGCAGAAGAAGCAATGGAATATGCATTGATCACCCCCAGGGCCGATTCAATGATGGGCATGATCCAGATGGGATGTACGATGTACGATGTACGATGTACGATTTCTTCAATCTTTTTATTTACCGCGTGTACCTGTTCGGCATGCTCGCATTTGGGTAAAAGGATAAGATTCACATTATGGGCGATCACATATTCGAGGTCTTCCAGGCCACGTTCGCCTTGGTTGATCCTCACCATATGCTCGGCACCATAGAAATCGATTGAGCGCAATGCATTACGCACCAGGAAGCGGGCTTCATATTTTTTATCAGGTGCAACTGCATCCTCCAGGTCCAGGATGATGCCATCGGGATGATGTATCCCTGCATTGATCATCAGGGCAGGGGAGTTCCCCGGGAGGTACAGGCGTGAAAAGCGGTTTTTGTCGCGGGCTGTCGCATAAACATGTTCGGCAGGGACGGGCAGCAGGTATTCCTTATCGGTTTTATGCAGTTTCTTAACAGCAGCTTCTATACGTGCGGCTATCACCAGCGGAAGAGCCCCGGCATCTTCTATCTTCAGGTTTGCATTTTTAATCTCCAAAAATGCCATGATCTCATGAGCGAGTTTACGTATTGACTCTCCATACATTACCCCGACTTTCGATTCAAGCTGGAGGTTAATGCCTCCCTTTGTTGTAAGTTCAAGTGTAACAAAGCAATCGGAACGTATCCCCTTGCCTTTGTTACCTGTTGTTGCAATCCCAGCCATTTGCAGTTATGTTAAGCGTTTCACAGGCAAAAATAGGCAGATTTTGCTACATTTGCACCTCATTTGAAAAGAAGATGGCCAGAAGAAAGAGTTCCGCGGGGTCGAAAAAAGGAAGGAAGAAGGGCTTTAAATGGATGGCGGTATACCGTGGCAACATCCACCTGGTGCTGTTCCTGCGCCTGCTTACCGTGACAGTATTTCTCTTTCTTTCCAGGGCGGTGTTTTATGTGTTCAACCTCAAATACTTTGCAAATGTTCCTTCACATGAGGAGCTGATGATATTCTTCCACGGAACCCGCTTTGACATTGCAGCCATCCTCATGGTGAACCTTCCCTTTATCGCCATGTACCTTCTCCCTTTCAAATTCAGGGAGAAGAAAGCCTACCTGGTTGTTGCCGATATATGGTTCTATATAGCCAATACGCTGGCCCTGCTTATGAATTTCGTCGATATCATTTATTTCCGCTTCACCCTGAAAAGGGTCACGGCCGATATCTTCACCTACCTGCAGGTGGGGGGCGACTTTGACAAGCTGCTGCCTCAGTTCATGAAGGATTTCTGGTACATCCTGGTGACTTTCATCATCTATATTGCGCTGATGATACTGGTGGTTTCAAGGTTCAGGGTTGCAGGTACCGGACAGAAACTTAAAGGAGGCAATTTCAGCTATTACCTGTTTAATGTGTTCATGGCCCTGGTTTTTGCCGGTTTCACGGTAATAGGTATTAGAGGAGGATTACAGCTTCGCCCCATCAATGTGGTGACAGCGGCAAGATATACCACAGCACGCAACGTTCCCCTGGTGCTGAACACTCCCTTCTCCATCCTCAGGACCTGGAACAATGAGAAACTGCCTACCATACACTGGTTCAGGACCGAGTCGGAATTGGAAAAATTATACAACCCGGCCCACCAGGGAAAAGCAGGAAATTTCAAACGCATGAACGTGATGATAATCATCATGGAGAGCTTTTCGCGGGAACATATAGGTTTGCTTAATCACGATCTTGAAAACGGGCGTTACCAGGGCTTTACACCTTTCATGGATTCCCTCATCAGGCACAGCCTTTATTTCGACGCTTATGCCAATGGCAAAACCTCGATACAGGGCATTCCTGCCGTACTTTCTTCCATCCCTTCCCTGATGTACGAATCATTTATCCAGACTTCCTATGCATCGGGCAAATTCACCAGCATTGGCGGGCTGCTTAAAGCAAAGGGATATTCAACGGCATTTTTCCACGGGGGCAGCAACGGCACCATGGGTTTTGACTCTTATACCCACTATGTTGGGTTTGATAAGTACTACGGACGTAACGAGTATCATAATGAAGCCGATTACGACGGCAAGTGGGGGATACGCGATGAACAGTTTTTCCAGTATGCAGCCAGGGAGATCAACGGCATGGGCCAGCCATTCTGCGCTGCATTCTTTTCATTATCGTCCCATCATCCGTATTACGTTCCTCCCAAGTATATCAACGTACTGCGTACAGGGAACCTTCCCATACAGCAAAGCATAATGTACGCCGACCTCTCCCTGGCGGAATTCTTTCATACCGTGCAGCATATGCCATGGTATAAGAATACGCTTTTCGTGATCACCGCCGATCATACATCCGAAGGGTATTATCCATTCTACCAGAGCGGGGCCGGACAATATGCGGTGCCCTTGCTGTTCTTCAGGCCGGGAGAGGAGCTTAAAGGGATGTCAAAGACCATTGCCCAGCAAACTGATATCATGCCGACAGTACTGAGCTACCTTGGTTATGAAGGCAAATACCTTGCTTTCGGGACCAACCTGCTAGATACCCTGGGAATCCATTTTTCGGTTCATTACAACAGTGGTGTTTATGGTATGATGAAGGATAACTGCCTCATCGAATTCGACGGGATGAAATCCACTCACCTGTTCGACCTCGCCACCGATCCCATGCAAAAGCACAACCTCCTGAACCAGGGAAATGCGGAACAGGAAAAACTAGAATTGTTCCTTAAAGCATTTATCCAGCAATATAACAACCGTTTGATTGAAAACCGTCTGATAGCGGAATGAAAAAGCTCATCTTCATTGTAAACCCTGTTTCAGGGGTTGGGAAGCAGAAAGGGATAGAGAAGCTGATAGCAAAACATCTCGATGCTTCCGCTTTTGAATATTCAGTGGTCTATACCGGGAAGCAGGGACATGCGTCTGAGCTCAGCAGGGACGCGGCGAACCAGGGCTTTGATGCCGTGATTGCGATAGGAGGTGACGGCACGGTAAATGAGACCGCCCAGGGGCTTATCGGGAGTGAGACCGCTATGGGGATCATCCCCACAGGATCGGGCAACGGCTTGTCGAGGCATTTAAAGATCCCGATGAACCCCGCAAAAGCCATCCGCATACTGAATAATTTTAAAACGGCTAAGATTGACACGGCAACCCTCAACGACAACCTCTTCGTGAATGTGGCAGGAGTGGGTTTCGACGCCAAGGTGGCGAAGGAATTTGCAAAGGCGGGCAAGCGCGGCTTCGGCACTTATTTCAATATTGCCACATCAGCATACGCAGCTTACAAGCCAAGGACCTACCACATGATGATCGACGGACAGGAGGTCACAAGGAAGGCCCTGATGATAAGTTTCGCCAATTCGAACCAGTTCGGGAACAACACCTCTATAGATCCCAATGCCAAGCTTGACGACGGCTTCATTGACGTATGCATAGTGAGCAAGGTTCCATACTGGAAGACAGTTTTCCTGGCCCCCCTGCTGTTCATGAAGAAATTTGACCAAACGCCCTATGTTGAGATCATCCGTGCAAAGGAAGTCGAGCTGGTAAGGAAAAAAGGAAAGAGCGGCCATCTCGACGGGGATCCTTTTGTTGCCGGTAAGAATGTCCATCTGAAAATACAGCCTTTATCGTTAAAAGTCATTGTACCGTAAATTCATCATATGCTCATCACATCCAACGTAAATGTTGAGAACCTGGGAAACGGATTCAAGGCTCTCCTGCTGAGATGGGGATTCGGAGATTCAGTCGCCAGGCATATTGTCGATTTCTCCTCCCTTTTTGTTGTTTTTCTCATTTCCATAATAGTTTACCAGGTGGTAAAATTCCTGATCAACAGGGTGTTAAAACGGATGGTCGAAAGATCGGAGAACAAATGGGATGATCATTTATATGATCAGAAGGTCTTTACCCGTCTTGCCCTGATGCTGCCGTTGATGATATTGCAGGTATCCCTGGCACCCACCATCTCAGACTACCCTCACGCCGTTAACATTCTGGGTGTTATCCTGAAGCTGTGCGAAGTAGGTGTCTTTCTCCTGGTCGGTATTTCTTTCCTGAATGCAGTATATAAAATTTACGGGGATTACGAGCTGGCTTACGCCAAACCTATTAAAGGGTATGTGCAGATAGGGAAGATCATACTTTACATCATCGTGGGGATAGTTGCAATCTCGGTATTGATAGGCCAGTCGCCGCTCAGCCTCCTTGCAGGCCTCGGTGCCATGAGCGCAGTGCTGATGCTGATCTTCAAGGACTCCCTGCTTGGTTTCGTTGCCGGGGTGCAGCTTTCGAACAATAAAATGCTGCATATAGGCGACTGGATCACCATGCCCAAGTACAATACTGATGGCACTGTGCTGGATATATCCCTGGTAACCGTAAAGGTGCGCAATTTCGACAATTCCGTCAGTTGTGTGCCTACTTATATCCTTATTACCGATTCTTTCCAGAACTGGAGAAGCATGGGAGATGCAGGTGGCCGCAGGCTGAAAAGACAGGTGAACATCGACATCTTCACTATCCGTTTTGCAGGGGAAGAGCTTATCTCCGGCCTTAAAGCCAAAGGTTTATACCGGGAAGTCACCATGGCTGAGACCGGCGCTATGACCAACCTCGGGCTGTTCCGCAGGTATCTTTATGATTTCCTGAAGTCCCAGCCCCTGGTCAATAATGAATCCACGCTGATGGTAAGGCATCTTCCTGCTGGCGATACCGGGCTTCCTATCGAGATCTATGCATTTTACAGTCCGCCCGACTGGGCAAATGCAGAAAATACCACCGCTGCAATCTTCGAACATATTTATGCAGTATTGCCTGAGTTCGGCCTGGCGGCTTACCAGAGAGCATCGGGGGTACCAGCTAAAGCCTGAAATTTTACCCGGCTATAGATTCAGGCAGGGGATGGGAAGCTCAGTTTTTTAAAAGCTTGATCGTTTCGGTTGTATTTCCTGACATAACCCTCAGAAGGTAAACACCTGAGGCAAAACTGTGAAGGTCGATGACAGCTATACCGGAACGCCTGCCCATTGTTTCCAGGATAGTTTTTCCATTCACATCACAGACTTTAAAATACATATCCTCCTTTAGTCCTTTATTGCATTTAATGTAAAACACACCTTGGGAAGGATTAGGGAAAATTGTGTAAGGAGCAGCAGGATAAACTTCTTTGTTAATGAAATTGAAACCCCCGTCAGTGGTCTTCAGGATTGTACCTGACTCTCCTGCTGCAAAACCTGTTTTTTTGTCGGTGAAACAGACCGCTGTAATGTAATTTGAAGTACACGTCCTGCTCAACGACCAAGTTAACCCACCGTCATCAGTTCTGAATATAAAACCGCTGGCACCTCCGAAAAATACTGTGTCTTTCCCGCTGAATGAGACTGAAACAAGATTAGCCCAAATCATCATGCCTGTTTCTATTACAGTCCAGCTGACACCGCCGTCGATAGTCTTCAAAACCCGGCCGGACTGGCCGCAGGCATATCCAGTTGACGAATCGGCAAATCCAAGGCCGTATAATGGATCGAAAGTTCCGCTTTCCACGCTGGTCCAACTGTCGCCACCATCAGTAGATCGGTAAATTTTTCCGTTCATCCCTGCAGCAATACCGACATCAGGTGAGGGGAAACAAATTGCGAACAAGCTGGTATAATTCTCAATGATAAAACTGCTCCAGCTTTCACCTCCATCGGTAGTTTTCATATTATACCCCTGAATGCCAACCGCAAATCCCTTCTTCGGGGTGGGAAAGCAAACCGATTTCAGATCATAGTAAGTTCCATGGGATACCTCTCTCCAGGTAATGCCGGCATCGGAGGTCTTGACTATTTCCCCGAAACTTCCCACGGCAATTCCGGTATCAGGGGCGGTAAACATTATGGAATTCAGATCTTCTAAGGTCCCGCTGGTAAGCGTGGTCCAGGTTTGCCCCCCGTTGGTGGTTTTAAGAAGAGTGCCGATAATCCCTGCTGCATAGCCCGTGGCCGGTCTCGTAAAAAACAGGGATGCAAGAGTGTTCGTATTACCCGTTCTGAGCGAAATCCAGTCAGCCCCTGCATTAACGGTCTTCAGAATGTCACCCCCGGTTGAAACTATTATGCCGTTGTTCCTGTCGGTGAAATAAACCGAATTTAAATAGTCAGGGTTTGGCATAAATTTCCTGGTCCAGGAAAGGCCGCCATCTGTCGTCCTGAGGATTGTCCCGTAATATCCGCAGGCGTAACCTGCAGAGGCATCAGGGAAGACAATGGAGGTAATTGCAAAACCCTCTCCCTGGCGCACCATGGTAAATGAACTTCCTCCGTCGGTGGTCATAAAAATGTCACCGTAATTATCACCGAAAAAACCTGTTGACTGGTCGCGGAAACAGGTGGAGTATAGCATTGAGGTTATCCCGGAATTAAGGCGTGACCAGTTGCTACCTCCATCAGTGGTTTTCAATATTATCCCGCTGTCCCCTGCCACATAACCTGTCATCTCGCTTGTGAAGGATATAGACGTGAACACTGTTTTCCTGCCTGTATTTAATACAGACCAGCTTGCACCGGCATCGGAAGTTTTCAATATTGTTCCATATTGACCTGAAGCATAACCGGTGGCTGAGGTTGGAAAAGAAAGGGCCAGCAGATTTTTTGAATTGCTGTTTGGCAGGGGTGTCCAATGAAGTCCGCCATCGGTGGTTTTCGCTATATTTCCCAAATTGCCGGCAGCGTAACCAGTGTACTGATCCGTGAAAAACACAGCACTGAAAACATCATGTCTTTGATCTGTGTTAACATTCCAGACCTGGCCCCCGTCGGCTGAATTCATCAGTGTGCCGGCACTTCCAACTGCGACCAGTTGTGTAGGGGATGTCATCCAGGTGCCCCATAAGGGGTTTCCCTGCGGCAGGGGATTCTGCCATGTCCATTGTGAGAAGGCGGCAATGGCCTGACCAAAGAGCAGCAAAACAAGTACAGTCTTTTTCATTTGAGAGATTTTTATTATATTATTAAATGGCAGAATTAATAGTGGATTTCGGCAATCTGACTATTAGCACCACCTTTTAACAGGCTTTAATTGTCAAACTGGTTCCCACTTATTTTAACAGGTAAAATGAGAGCACAGCAGAATATATATAAGTTGAACAAGCCGGAATATTTAATGCGTTATCAGCAGCTTCCCTGCATATGTTTTGCCGCCCGAAACAGCTTTGATCATATACAACCCGTTGGGCAGGAAGCAAAGATCTGCCTCCTTTGAGCCTGATCCTCTGAGATTCAGCCGGTAAACAGTTTCACCGAGCGAATTAAATACTTCGATGCATGTGAATCCTGTCCCGGAGTTGTTGCCGGTTTCGAGCATGACCTTTCCGCCTGATGGGTTCGGTACAATGCGCAAGGGCTCAAGGCCTCGTTTTTCGGCCACTCCCCCGGTAACGGTGATGCATCCTGAATCTATCTGCATGACTACATCTTGCATCACGCAATGGGTCCAGGAAATTGTACCTGCTGTGGCTTCATTAAGGGTGGCAGGGATCAGGCCTGGTGAGAATGGTACCGCCGCTGCACTTTTGTCCTGCACGCAGCCATAAGAGCTGCCCTGTGAATTCAGTTTGATGGTTCCTATCTGGGGATTATCTGTGGATGACTCAGTCACCCCCATGATCGGCCCGTTGCCGCAGGCAAGGTAGCCGCCTGTACTGGTAGGCGATACGTCTATGGTGAGTAATAGCAATTCTTTTGACCATGTGACTTCAGCAGTTGAATCTGTTTTTATAAGTTCACCGATAGGGCCAAAATAACTATCCGAACCATTCACGAATGCAAAGCCGCCATCGGCGCATTGATGCAATTTCGGACCAGGTTTCTGACTCTGGAAATACCCGTTGTAATCCAGGGCTTTGCACCATAATACAGCGCCGTACGTATCGACCTTCATCAGGCCCATCTGCTGGCTTTCATCAATAAAGTAGCAGACAGCATTACCGTTGACTATTACAGCATCGTAAGCTACTGTGCTCCTCGAAGGAATGTCGGGGTATTTCTCGGCCCAGACGACAGCGCCGGAAGAACTCAGTTTGACCAGGAGAAGACTTTCATAATAGTTTGTGGATGCTGCCACGGATCCTGAAACAAGGTAACCCCCGTCGGGAGTTTCGGTTGCGGTATACGCATAATTTCCGAAATTGCCTGAGTAAAAGATCTTGCCCCATTGAAGGTTCCCGGCAGCGTCTATTTTTGCGACAAACGACCTGTAGTAGGGGGGAGTGTCGGCATAGGAGAAACCACTCAGGATAAATCCCCCGTCGGATGTTGGCTTCAATGAAAGAGGGGTTTCGTCGTACCCCATATCCAGTTTTTTAGCCCAGAGGGTATCACCCGTGGTTGTGACTTTGATGAGCAATACATCGTTGTGATTGCCCGACTGCTGCACCCCGAGGGAGCCGGCCAGAAGGATATTCCCGTCGGCAGTATTGGCCGCGCAGTAAAGGTTACCGTAAGCCGTATCATAGGTTTTGGCCCAAAGGATGCTCCCTGTCTCAGAGATCATCATCGCCATCGGCATCTGTTGCCTGTAACCGGTGAGGACGTAATTGTTAGCGGGAGTCCTTGTCATTCCATAGGTTTGCACCCAGCCGGCCGACTGTACAAACACTTTGGTGAACATATCCTGTTGTGCTGAAACAGCAGGGATCAGACATCCGCAGAAAAACAGAACGAAAAGAAGCCTGGAGGATTTCATAACATTTATTTAAAAGATTTGAATGTAAAAATACAAAATCTGGAAAACGAAAGCAATAGTTTGTTAAAATTCAAACGCCAGGCCGATCTTAGGGATAAAATGGAACTGGTAAAGGCAGGGCGCTGCGAACACGTTCCACCTCAGGTTGGCAGCTTTTGTGTAAAAGGACCATCCGAGCTTAAGCTCTTCGGTGGGTCCTTTGTCGTCACCCCAGGCGTCACCCGACCAGGTGCTCCACGAATAACCCCCTCTCAGGGAAATATACGGGAAGCTGGTCCTGGTTTCAGTGGTGTTGCGCAGGTTGAACCTTAATTGCAGGTAGAGGCAAAGGTTTGTGGTATTATAAGTGGAAACCCCTGCGCCCAGTGAAAACGTATTCGAAAACTGGTAACCATGAGTGGTATAGACTTCAAGGAGAGCATTCGGATTCGTGCCCTTGGGGAAAGTACATCCGAAAGCCATTCCCACATCACAGAAATACCCTTTGTTGTGTTTGGAATAATCCTTTTTTGCCAGGGCGCTCATTGCAGCACAACTGAATAAAATAAGTAAAACGGCTATTCTTGTCTTCATCGTGAAATCAGCTAAATCAGTAAATGAAGCATTACATAGGTGTAAAAATCCTGGCCGGCTTCCTTATGATCCTTATTTTTAATGTCAACCTTGGCAACATCGCAACCCGCCATTAAGAATGCCTGGTAAGCGCTTTCGGTATTCTCATAGGGTACAATGGTATCGGCAGTCGCATGCAATAAAGTGACTTTTGCCTTAGGCTTCCAGTCCTTTATTTTCCCGTAAACGATAAGGCTGTTGTTCCTTAACGCCCCCCTGAATTTTTTTGTATTCGGATTCGTGGTATCAAACGCCTGGGCTGCCATAATCCTGGTCAGCTTTGTTTCACCCATCATGGCAGTTACCTCATCGGTGGTATATTTTTTTGAGAGAATCCAGTCCTGGTATTTAGTGAGAAGCGGCTGTGCAAACATCTGGCTGAGGTCCAGGTTGAGGCTGTCGCCGTAGTTCATACCAAGGACCAGGAGAGGAATGGTAACAGGCTGGCTGCTGTAGTCCTTGGCCACGAAAGTATCATATGATTTGATCAGGTCATATGCGCCTCCGCCTGCAAACACCTGGTCAATAACGAATGCATCCTGGTATACAGGCGTTGTCTCAACAAATTTGAGAAATGCAAGAGAAGCCTGCCCGCCCTGGGAGTATCCCATTACAGTAACTTTATGAGCCACTTTCCTGCTGATCGAAGCAAAATATTCTTTTGCTGCCAGAAGCATATCGGCAGCCACCTGGCCCGTGCTTCCGACATCATAATAAGGATGGACCTTGTCTCGGGATGCACCATACCCAATATAATCGGGGGCTACAACAATATAACCGAACAATGAGAACAGGCCCTCGGTCACTCCCATTTTCTGGGACGGGACCTCGTAATCGGCTCCGTAAGTATAATGAAGTGCTAAAATAGTTCCCAGCCTTTCATAGTCCAGATCGGCCGACGGGAAAAATATTGCACCCGAGGCGAGTATGGGTTGACCTTTGGGGTCGGTGGTATTGTAGACAATTGAAACTATCTTTATCTTCTTATTCGGTAAAGCCTTGTACAGGGTTGAATTCGGATTTTGCTTAAGCCTTGCAGCCAGGGCGTATTTGTCGATTACCTCGACTTTGTCAACCCTTACCAGGAATAGAAAATCTTCAAGCGGCGCCTTTTTGCAGGTGGTTAAGGTAAAGAGCAGCAAGCTATACAATAGTAACCTTTTCATAACCAGGTGAGTGTTTGGTGTTCTGATCTAAAAAAGAAAAGCACAGGTAAATTCCAGTCCCATCTGTTTCAGAGCAGAATAGTCATCAGTATTGATCCTGACCAGGTTCCACCGGTATCTTCCTTCAATTTCGAATTTCCAGAGGTCAAAACCCATTCCTGCGCTGACGCCAAAATAAAACTTATTTATGTTGAAATTGGAAGAAGTATGGTCTATGTCGAGCAACTCGAAAAAGTCCCCGTAATATTTGATAAGGTACGAGCCGTAAATATTCCCCAGGACATAGGGCCTGAATATCTTGCTCAGCTGAAGGCCAAGCTTGAAAGTCAGAGGGATATCGATAGTCTGGATTGTTGCAGGTGAATCTGTAATATATAGAAGGTCAACATTGGTTATCGACTCGGTATAAAGGATTTCGGGAGTTATCGAGTAATTTAAAAAGCCTCCTTTGGTGTATTGGAACAAGGCCCCGAAACTCCAGCCCGGCTTAGGGGCAAAGTCTGAGTAAAAACCTTTTCCGTAATTCTCAAGGTGTATGTAATTGATGCCACCCTTGACTCCAAACCTGTACGGACGCTGCTGGGCGTAAGTAATGCTTAAGGTGGAGGCAAGCAGCAGAAACAGTATTGTTTTTCTCATAGCCCCGTCTGAGTTCTGTGAAATAGCAAACGATAAACAAATATATTCAAAAACAGGGGATTATTACGGCACTGTGAAAATTTTAACGGCCTTCGGCAATTTTATTATTCACTGCTGATGACTTAAAGACATCGCCCGGCTTTCCCTGTTCACTGATCTTCCCGTTATCGATCACGTAAACATAATCGGACAACCTGGAAACCTCGTACACATCATGGCTCACCAGCAGGGTGGTGGCATTAAAATTTTTATGTGCAAGGATGATCTCCTCCTGCAAAGCCAGCCTCATTTCGCTGTCAAGGGCCGATAAAGGTTCGTCGAGCAGAAGGATACGGGGTTTCCGGGCCAATGCCCTTGCCACAGCCAGGCGTTGCTGCTGTCCGCCGGAAAGTTTCCCGGGTTTCCTGTCACATAAACCCTTTAAATGGAAAACATCAAGCAGGTCCGAAATATATTTATGTTCCTTCTGCGGACTGGCATAGAGGAGGTGCTCCTTCACTGTCATATTCGGGAACAGGGCGTAATCCTGGAACACAAAGCCGATGTCGCGGAGTTGCGGCTTAATGTTGATGTTTGCGCCCGAATTGTACCAGGTCTGGTTCCCGATCTTTATAAATCCGCCGTCAGGCTTGGTTAGTCCTGCAATGATCCTGAGCAACGTGGTTTTTCCTGCACCTGACTTGCCAAAGATAGTGACAAGTGCATGCTCCGGAATTTGCATACAAACATCCAGCGCACCCACACCTTCATTCGTGTGAAGCTTCTTTTTCACATGCAGATCTATCAGAACCTGTTCCATTTCTGGTATTCCCGGTTTACACTGTAAATAAAAAGCAAGATGATAAAACTGAACAGGAACAGGAACATGGCATATTTATTCGCCATGCCGAAATTCAATGCCTGCACCTCGTCATACACCGCCAGGGAAGCTACACGGGTTTTGCCCGGGATGTTGCCTCCTATCATCAGGATCACCCCGAACTCGCCAATGGAATGGGCGAAAGTGAGGCAAATCCCAGTAAGAAGAGCCGGTTTGATATTGGGTAACAGCACCTTTGAGATAGTTGTCGTTCTTGATTTACCCAGGGTATATGAAGCATCCCTGAGAGAAGCCGGCAGGTTGCTGAAGCCCGTTTGTATTGAATTCACCATGAACGGCAGGTTAAAGATCACCGAACCGATGAGTATCCCGGCGAAGGAGAATGCCAGCCTGATGTTTAGATAGTTACTGAGGAAGCCGCCGAAAAAGTAATTCGGGCTGAAAGCAAGCAGAAGGTAAAATCCAAGTACCGATGGAGGCAGCACCAGGGGCATGCTCATGAGAGCCTGCAGTACAACCTTTGCACGGAAAGTCGAATACGTAAGAAAATAAGCCAGGGGGATGCCGATGCAAAACAGTATAAGCGTGGTAAGAGAAGCAAGCTTGATCGAGATCCAGAAGGTTTGTAAGAAGGCTCCATCCATTTTACGGCAGTCTATTTATCTTCATCAGGCAGTTTGAACCCATATTTGCCAAACAGGACCCGAACTTTCTCAGAATCGATGAATTGAACAAATTTAAGAACATCCTTATCCGTTTCCGAATTTTTGATGATCACATAAGCCTGTTCCAGTTTCGAATGGCTTTTTTCGTCAAGGACGTAATACTTTCCTTTAGACCTCATCCCGGGCGACAAAGCCAGGGAAAGCGCGATAAGCCCCACCTCTGCATTACCCGTTAAGACAAATTGTGCAGCCTGGGAAACATTCTCGCCTTCAACAATTTTATCCTTCAGCTTGTCATACACCGAGTAATATTTCAGGCATTCCACTGCCCGTTTTCCGTAGGGAGCCACTCTTGGATTGGCGATGGAGATCTTTTTAATTTGAGGGTTGTTCAAAATCTCTATGCCTTTCGAAACGTCCTGGCCGGGACTCCAGAGCACCAGGTGCCCAATGGCATAAAGTTTTGGCTTGCTGCCTGCGAGCTTAAGAGAATCAAGTTTTTTAGGGAAAACGATATCCGCAGAAAAGAAAATATTGAAAGGAGCCTGGTTCACGATCTGCTGGTAAAGGTTCCCCGATGAGCCGTAAATGACATCTATCTTGATGCCCGGGTTTGATTTTTGAAATTCAATGCTCACCTCATCCAGGACAAACCTGAGGTCGGCGGCAGCTGCAACCGAGATCTTCTGAGCCGGTAAAATGCAAGTTGAGAGAAGGAAAACAGCAAGAACAAGAAGAATCCGTTTCATCAAAACTCAGTTTCGATTTCTGCAAAAATCGGGCATTTTGCATTCACAGGCAAGGCTTTTTCCATGTAAATTCTGATTAGATATTGCCCTGAAGAAGGCCGGCTGAAAAAACAGGATCAGATTACCACGATCCTGAAGTTGAAATCCCTGCCCGGTTCATTGCTGCGGAGAAAATAAACACCTCCGGCAAGGCCGTGGAGATCAAGCACCAGTGAATTCCCCGCAGCTGATACAGTGTGGAAATTTATGTTCCTTCCGAAGACATCAGTCATGAACAGGGAGGATGGAACTGGCAGTTTTTCTTCCGAAACAATGGTTACGCGGCCGGATGTCGGGTTGGGGTAAACCTTCGCTTTCCCCGCTTTGTGCAAATCCACACCGCTGGAGGATGTCTCGGTGATGCTTATCGTCTGGCCGGCAGCAATACCGGTTAGGACCGTTATAAGTCCCGAAGGCCAGTAAACGATGAGGCTGTCGGCAATCAAAGCATCCTTCAGCCCGAAATGCTGGGTAAGACTGTTCTGACCGCAGTAGCCAGTCTGGGAACTCACCTCCCTGGTCTGCCAAACAGGAACGCCGCTTATCATGGCTTTGACCTTTATCCTGGCTCCAATGGCCGAGCGGTTGGAAACGATGCCTGTGAGCTTCACCTTGAGCCAGTGGTTCGTACCGGGGGTGCTGTAATACACCAGATCGACGGGATTGGGAGACTGGGATGTATTTTTGCAGGTGGCCACCACCACATCGGGCCAGCCGTCGTTGTTCAGGTCCCCGCAGGCGACCCCGTAGGAAGCAGGGGTGGTAAGATCGGGAAAAGTGGTTGTGTCCCTTACGAAAATCCCGTTCCCCTCGTTCCTGTAGTAAAAGTTTTTAATCACACCATTGCAGAAACCGTTGGTGATAAAAATATCCAGGTCCCCGTCATTATCCATGTCATACATAGTTGAGCCGTATGAACAACCCCCGTCATTCACAAGGTCGCCGGTTGTTACTCTGGTGAAACTCCCGTCCCCGTTGTTCAAGAACAGCATGTTGTTTTGGGGCTGGAAATTCCCCGAATTGGCTATTACCACATCCATATCCCCGTCATTGTCAACATCACCCCAGGAAGAGCTGATGGAACTGGCAAGTGCCGTAACCAGGGGATCCCCGCTCATCTGCTGGAAATTACCTCCTCCCATGTTAATGAAGAGGTCGTTCAGTTCATTGGATTCATGGCTCACGAACAGGTCGGGCTTACCGTCATTGTTCACATCCACCCAGTTGGCGCTCCTGGAAGTCTTTGCCTGGGCTGCCGGGGGCTGGTTGTCGATCTTCGTAAATACCATGACGCCCTGGTTCATTCCGTCATTTTTGTAAAGCAGGTTCTTCTGGTTGCCTGCGCTGTTGGTGATGTACAGGTCCACCCAGCCATTCCCGTCATAATCTCCCCAGCTTGCAGTTTCGGAGTAAGTGTTCACAAGCTCGAAAGGGTAAATCCCCGGGCGGGTGAAGGTGCCGTCCCCGTTGTTCAGGTAGAAGTAATTCTTCTGGTTGTACCAGGTCACCACGTAACAGTCCAGGTCCCCGTCATTGTCAACGTCGGCAAAAGTGGCACCATCGGACGGGCTATGGTCTTTCACTATCGTGTCGTTCCAGATCCGTGTAAACGTCCCGTCCCCGTTGTTGATGAAAAGCATGTTGTTCTCACCTCCCTGGGGACCGTTGGTGATAAAGACGTCGTCCCATCCGTCCCCGTTGACATCTACAATATTCACCGAACGGCTGTCACCCGGCGAGCGGGCCAGGGTATCATTCAGAACTCTGTAAAACTGCTGTGCGGGGGAAGAGTTCCAGATAAGAAGGGATAATAAAAGCAGGTATATTGTTCTCATGGCATATCGGTTTGGTTCCCGGCAAATTTGCAACGCGAAACACCTGTTTACAAATCGGCTCTGTGAACCGGCCTTTCTGCCATGCCAAAAGGGGAAATCATTCGTCAAACGACATCACCATTTTCTGCTCATTCATGATGTTGTAGTAGGTGAAAGGGGTATTGTTATTAGGATTCTGCCATTCGCCTATTTTCGTGAACTTCCTGAGTACAAACGGCAAGCCGTTGCACATGAAGAAATCAGGGGAGTCACCGATCTGGAAGTGAAGGTGGGGTGCATCGGAATTTCCCGAATTTCCAAGCAACGCAAGGGGCATGCCTTCGGTAACCTGGTCGCCGGCTTTCACCATAATGGAACCTTTTACACAATGGGCGTACATAGCATAGTGTCCGTTGCCGATATTAATGATCATATAATTCCCGGCATAATCGATGGGCGCTTTGAAATTCAGGTGGTTGTGGGTGTTCCCGTCATTCTCTGTCATGGTGTCGCTGGTGGCGACCACAACCCCGCCGGCCACTGCAAACAAGGTGTCACGATAACAAAAGTAGGAGGAGTTCCTGGTGGGATCTCCCTGGTAGAATTTATCGAAATTCTCGTCAGTCTGGCTATTATCGAAAGCAAACCTTTCGCCGGTTCCTAATTTTCCATCTATAAAAATGATAGAATAAAAATGATATTCGTTAGTGCACTGGTTGAAAAACATCCATTTAGTCCCCTTTACGGGCGAAGCGATGACCAGGGGTGTTTCATTGTACCTCGGGGTGAAAACGCCACCTTCTATGGTCACATCCTTGTTATTCACAGTGTCTCTTAAAACAAGCCTGTTCGAGATCCTTACCGGGGGGACCTTGTTGAAGGGAACAGGAAGCTGGATTGAAAAATAATAGTTGTAGAGTTTATCATACGGCATGATGATATTGGCTGGGAGCGGATCCATGAAGATTTTCGGGAAATCCCCGCTGTTATAGGTCACCAGCACGATTTTCGAAACATCATCCAGGACGTTGATCTGCCTTAGTGAGAGGCCTTTTTTCTTCCATTCCAGGGTCTTGAGTGTGAACGGGATCCTCAGGAACTGGTCTGTCCTGAACGGGATGTCGTTTATGATCACCTCGATATCCGCCTGGGCTGGCGGCGTGTATACTGTGTCTTTTTTCTTGCAGGCTAATAACATCATGGGCAGGATAAACAATGCAATGAGATACATCAGGGTTTTCATATGATGAAATTTAAATGGCGGATGATTGGACATTGGATGCATTTGGCATCATATTTTCCGGGGAATGCGTTACTCCCCCAAAGATAAGTAATATTTTCTGAATTCCGGTTTTAAACCTGCCACAAGGCCCCGGGCACTGAAACGCGAATTCCCTATATTTGCAGGTCAAATCACACTCTGATGCGCAAACTTCCTGTCCTCCTCCTGCTGCTCCTCCTGGCACAGTCATGCACCAAGACCGAAACCAGCTATTATCCTGTTCCAACTAAAAACCTGGTTATCATATCCGATAACACAGCTTCCAGCGACATGATCGTAGGCATCATGGGGGCTGTACGCTCTTCCTATCCTTCGGTCCACATCGATTTTTTCAACTCGAAATCCTTTGATGTTTACGAAGGCTCCTACCTGCTGTACCTTACTCTCGAGAACTACCCCGCCGGTACTTATATCGCAGGCATAGTGGAACCCGGGGCACAAAGCAAACGCATCATTTACCAGGCAAACAATGAGACCATCCTCGCCCCCGACAATATGCTTTCGACCCGTATCCTCGACGCCTGGCCCACAACCACCTGCACCTTCGTGGATAATCCCTCGGTCCTGGGTGGAAGCCAGGCCGACAGCCTATCGGTGACAGAGTTCTATAAACGGGCCATACTTTCAATGCTTTCAGGTGTTCAGGTCACCTCCTTCGGAAGCGCATGCAGCAACCCGGAAACATTCATGGTCCAGCATCCCGTGATCTCTGGGGATACTATCAAAGGTGAGATATTGTTTACCGACAATTTCGGGAACTGCACAACGAATATTCCCAGGGAACTCACTGCAGGTATCGCCATTGGTACCTTAATGAACTGCAGGGTCGATACAGCTCATCTGACCATTACCATGGGACTTACCTATTCTACCGTCGGCGTAGGAGAAAACGTTTGCTTTGTCAACGGCACCAGGCGCCTGCAACTTTCGATCAATTACGGCAATTTCTCAACCAAATACCACGCCTCTGCCAGCTCGAAAGTCTTCATCATAAAGTAAACGGGTTTGGCGATGACCCCAACACAAGGAGGTCAGTGGTTGTGTTCACGCTCACCCTGTGCACGGTGCTTAGCGGGCAGGTTTTTTCATGTGTATCGAAAGAAAGGCCGTACCTCCCGTAAGAGCAATCTTTTCGCAGGTATACGCTTCAGGCAGATCGTTGATGATCCTGCCTTTATTGATTCGTACCAGGAACGTGCAGGAGTCGGCCGGGGGTATTTTCAGTTTAACATCATTGGTCAGTTCAGTGAACCATCCCATGATTTCGAAGACGTAACGGCAGGTGTCGCCTGTGGTCCAGTGGCCTCTGACTTTACTGTTCGGAAAACCGAAAGCATTTACCTTGTATTCCAGGCGGAATGCGGTATCCGGCACTATCCTCAGAGTCGGGTTGCCTAAGTCAAACAGGATCACCCTTGGGTTAAGCCTGGCAAATTCTGCATTTGTAAGGTGAAATTCCTTGGATGAGAAATAAGGAGTGGCGAGCATCAACCCAAGGGTGATGACTGGCAGCAATATGCCCATGGCCAGGGTGACCCGCCTTGCTTTTTTCTTTTGGTCTGCGGATGAGAGAACGGGAATTTCAATGGGTTTGTCGGCCCGGAACAAGTAATATCCGATCAAAACGGTGAGCCAGACGAGCAGCCCCGCCCATAGCACATCACTGGCAAAATGTCCCCCGGCCATCATTCGTGCAATGCCGATGATAACTCCATACCCAAGGCCCGCGGCCAGGACAGAATATGCCAGGATCTTCTTCCTTTTCCTCAGGAACAGGTAAGGGATTGCCAGGTAAAACCCCATGGAACAATGTCCGCAAGGGAAACTCTTGCCTTCATTTGTTGCGCCTTTTTCGCAAACGCAGACAAATTTTTCAGTACCACCGAACTCCGTGATTTCCCTGGGGCGTGGGCGACCCGTATGATCTTTCAGCACCAGGTTAACGATAAGCCCCGGACCGACGATCATGGTAAAGATCAGTACCATGGAGGCTTTGCGGTAATTAATGTATTTCACATTCCAGTAGGAGAGAGTAACCATGATGAGCCCGGCAAATGCAAGGAAGTAACCCGGGAAGATCCCGAAACGGTAGATGAAATCCCAGAAAGGATGGAATTGAAGCAGCCAGCCCTTTTCAGGCGAATAAAAATAACGTTGAATAGCAATATCCGCATCGGTCAAACGAAAAACAAGGGTAAGCGAGCCCATGAACAGCACAACGATTGAAAAGTCCTTGAAAGCCCTGGTTCTTATGATTTCGCTGAATTTCATTTGGACGGCATTAGGAGTCTTCGGCCAGGTGCGCTGAACAGGTTGTTGCCCGAATGCCTGGTGTAACCCGAATAAGGCGAGTTGCCATAGAAAGTCTTCAGCACGTCCCCGCTGTTGAAATCGTAGATCCGGGTATACTGCTGATCATTTGCCCCCATAATGGTCCCGTGATTGAAATCGGCATTTAAAAAAACCGAGCAATCCACACTGAAACTCCGTACCAACGAAAAGTCATTCGCGTTCTTAATCGAACAAACCTTGCCCTGGATGATAACGGCTTTGCTTCCATCGGAGGGAAGAAAGGAATAATAAATGTAAAAATCGTCGGAATTTTGGGAGTGCCATATCTCCTTGGCAGTTCCGTTATCATTTTTATACAGGTGCAGAAGCCCGTCTTTAACAAAAAAATAATCCCCGTTGGGCGAAACCTGGGGCGTTGGATTGTTAGAATATGGGATAGTGCTGAGGACTTTATTATTGATGAAATCATACAGTACCACGTTCTTGTATTGCAGACCGATAACCCCGATTCCGTTATCCGAAATTGCAAGATCTTCCACCATTTGAATGCCTGAGTCCACCAGGTCGGCCGTAATATAAGTGAGGGTTTTAGATGGGATATGATAAAGGAGATATTTGTATCCGCCGTTTGCAAAAGTATAGGCAAGCAGGTATTTATTATTGGGCGAAACATTGGTGCAATATAAAGCTTGAGGGGAGGGGACCTGGTGGGTCACAGCAAGCGTCGCGACAGAATACCCGGTGACCACTTCATGGTATACAGTGAAAAAATCGTCTCCTGCAGGGGAGTAAAAGTACCAGTAAGCCGGCCATGGGATCCCGGCTGTAACCGTATCCGAACCGGAATATTCCGAAATCGCCAGGTCGTCATTATAGTAGGGAGGAGGGCCATTGGGCAAAGCAGAAACATATACATTGTTCCCGCCGGGAAATGCCACATCGGTGATTGTGCAGCTGGTCTGGTCTGCAGAAGGTATAACCGCCACTTCCTTTTTCACGCCCGGGAACACGTTGAAAATACGGTATCCCCCGCAATCGGCTGGATAAGCGACTTTTGACCATTGAAATACTGGGTAACCGTTGTTGTCAATACTGTGACTGACCGTCACAGGTTCCCTGTTCTTGTGCACAATCCCAATATTTTGAGCGAAAAAGTACGTTTTTTCAGCATTACTGTAATAGGTCGTGATCCTGAAATCAGCGGCCTCCCCAACGTAGGTGCTGTCGAAGAAAATAAACGGGGAGCTGCCGGTAAGGGAAAACAAAGTATAAAACTGCTGCACGGAACCCACAGATTTTTCGACCAGTATCTTACTCACAGGCCTGTCTGATTGAGGAAGATTGAGCGTGCACAACAATCGTCCATGGGAATTTGAAAAAGTCAGGCCGGGAGTAAACTGAACGGGATTTTTAAGAAAAATCAGGGTAATATTCTTTGTGGCCATTAATTGTCCTTTGGTGCCGGCCGCTGACTTCGATGCAGGGTAGTTGTATGCATTTAAAACGGTCTTATAGATCCCCTGGTCAAGTCCAAAGGTCGTAACAGCCACAAAATAGGTGTGTTGGCCCTTATCAGAGAATTTCAGGCTGTCATGAACCAGTACATCCAGCCGGGAGCCTGTCAACGTATCGGTTTTAACATCCACCTCGAAAAAGTCCCTGGTAATAACAGTATCCCCCCTTGCAGCCGGTACAGTGATCACAGGCGGATTCAGGTTGTTGCTGTTACCGGAAGTTGCATCATCCTTTTTTTTGGAGCATGAAGAGAAGATGGTGAAAGTCACTATGGCTGCTGCAAAAAGCATGAAGACAACTTTCCTGGAAAACATAGACCGGATATGAGGAAAACATATAATTATAACAAAATTACAAAA
>Ga0118677_10005805_pt1 | contig 21350 bp, 20 predicted proteins | sample AliMusrvi5mmetaG_FD_86154 | JGI IMG/M metagenome (GOLD analysis project Ga0118677, IMG submission 86154)
AACCATAGTGCGCTTTCTCGGACATGATATTAGCTGATTCTTTAACAAAGACTGGGGTAAATCCCCGTTAACTCAACATTTTAAACGTTTAAGATACAAGATTCCCTTGAAAACATAAACTGTTTCCCCTGATTTTTTCTTCATACTGCCATGCGATGGTTACTATCCCTATATCTTCATTCGCCTCATTGAGCGCAGCTTGTCCAGCATATTTTTATTCACATTCAACTCTGCATCTTCCTTTTCAACTGGAATATCCCTGAACACCACCCGCAAAAGATTATCCTCCCTGATATACTCTTCCAATTCAAGGCTGTACAATGCCCTGGGAAGCGTAATAATCCTCTGAGCCCTGTCTACTGTAACCACAATATCAGTACCCATGCGGTCAACCACGACATCTTCCGCATCCTTGAGAAAAGGTATTTTAATACACAGAACTTCGCGGTGATCATCAGTTACAGCATTCTTTTTGCTTTCAATCCAAAAATTCTTGCCGGAATAAAAAATTTTGTCAGGGGCCTGCTCACCAAAGACCAGTTTACTGATTTCATGCAGGGCATCCGTCCCTATCGGCTCTGTTCTCTGCAGATGGCAGCGAAAAACAGGGGTCGGATAAAATGAGTTATCAATTTCCATCAGATACTTACTGTGCAGGTCAGCCCAGAATTCAAAATATTCGCCAACGGTTTTAGAGGTAGGAAGAATCTTGTTGATTACAATTCCATCAACATTAATCCCGTAGAGATGCACAAAGGTATATGCACGTTTTGTCTCAAGAATGGAGAGCTTTTCTGGGTTCAGCACCAGCCTGAAGGTCACTTCAGGACTGAGTATAAACTTGTTGATATCCTCCATCTGTTTGAGCAGGACATTGATTTCATTAAAAAAATCATCATCAGGAATGGACTTTCCGCTCAATGGACGCGCAATCGACGACATACTTTTATAGAGCTTGAAAAACTGCTTGCCCATGTTCCCGCCTATAATGATTTCAGGATAAGCAAGAAGACGAAGCGTGTTGCCCGTTGGAGAGGTATCGAGCACAACAGCATCCCATTTACCTGACTGAGCCTCGTCAAGCAGTCGACTTAAGGCAAATATTTCGTCAAGACCCGGCTGCGTTGTCAGCTCGGTAGCCATGCCGCTGTCAATACCTTTATTTTTATAAGAGGATGAAACGAACTTCTGAAACCCGGACATGTTTTTTTTAAGCTCATGCACCGTATCAACCTCAAGACCGTAAAGATTATGTTCGATCCTCTGCGGATCATTGCGGCTGATGCGGGTATTGAAAACGTCAGAGAGCGAATGGGCAGGATCGGAGGACATAATCAGCACCTTCTTGTTCTGCCGTGCCAGCGAAACCGCAGTTGATGATGAAATGGTGGTTTTTCCTGTGCCGCCTTTTCCTGAATAAATAATAACTCTGGTCTGTGACTGGCTTTCTGTCAAGTCCCTCGACAACATAAAAACTCCTGTGTTAAAGGTCTATAATCCCAAAAGGCTCCCCTCTTCGAAAGGAAAAAACTATCGTCGATCAAAGTACCACTTTTCCCCTGCTTAGAGAAAAACAATCTTTACCTTCAATGCATCAGCGAGAAGCTCCATATATTCCTCATGACTGATTTCCACTGCCCCGAGTTTCCCGAGATGCGGGTTCATAATCTGAGCATCAAGCAGTCGATACCCTTTATTGTTCAAATGAAGCACCAGAGCATCAAAAGCTATCCGGGATGCATAGGAACGGCGGAAAAACATTGACTCTCCAAAAAAAACACCACCCATAGCGATCCCGTATAAACCACCGGCAAGCTCCCCCTGATACCAGCTTTCAATACTGTGGGCAAGCCCAAGCTCGTGAAGCTTGACATAGGCTTCCATAATCTCTTCAGAAATCCAAGTCTCATCATCATGTTTTCGAGGAGCTGCACACCCTCTAATGACTCCCTCAAACTCCTTGTCAAACGTTACACTGAACTCTTTTTTTCTTTTAAGGCGAAGAACATCGCGGGAGGGTTTATATGAATCAAGATGAACAATAGCTCTTTTGTAAGGCTGACACCAGTAGACCTTCCCATCTTTTGGATCAGACATCGGGAAAAAACCCTTACGGTAAGCCCTGAGCAGTTCGTCAATACGAATCATCAAGCATGAAAAACATCTCCAGTTAATGAAACTTCAATAGAACATCATCCAGCTGCCTTTTTGGGACATGATGAATACCGTGAGCGTCCCTGAAATATTGAACAGAATCATTGTCCGCCATCTGATCAATAACAACAGTTTCAATCGGCTTTCCGAGAGCAATAACCATAAGAATTGAAAAAACATCAGGAATGTTAAGCAACTCTCTGATATTTTTACGATCAAGAGAGGCCACTATGCATCCCCCAAGACCTGAAGCCGCAGCTCCAAGAAGGATAGTCTGCGCAGCAATGCCACTGTCACATGCAAATTCAGTGCTTATCGATTGGTCACCAAGAATAACGATATAAGCCGTGGGACGCTCTCGTTCTGTCGGGCCCGGCCAATCCGCAAGATACCCCGCCCAGGAAAGAGAGGGGAAAAGAGAAGCAACTGTCGCAGGTTTACTTACGGAAATATATTTCAGCGGCTGAAGATTTTTTGCTGAAGGAACATAGCAGGCAAGCTCAACAAGATCGCGCACGTCATCTTCTGTCACCTGAACTCCACTGTCAAATCTTCGGTAACTCCGGCATTTCGTTACAAGATCCCTGAAATGCATCATGTAGTATGGTTAAGTCTTTTCACCCCAGGCTGCCTCAGTATATTTTGGAAGATTATTCCACTCTCCACTCGCTATCCATTCGGCAATATAATCCACCGTTTTTGCATAATGCAACGGCTCCCTGCATGGCTTCTGCAACCAGTCAGCAAGAACGGCAACGTCAAGACTGTGTGTTGCCATGCCGTACCCAAGCTGCTCCATGGCAAGAGCATTGGACTCCTGCTCAATCTGACCATTGAGAGGTCTGAGGAGCAGCTTCTTTCCGAGATGAAGCGCTTCACCCGGAAGCTCAAATCCAGCATTACAGACAACGCCACTGCACTCCATGAGATCATTGAGAAACCCATCACGGGAATAACCCCTGAAATGAAGATGCCCATCATCAAGCATCTCTGTCACCTTTCCATAAATATAAAACTCGTACCCATCAAAGGAAGTAAGAAAGGCAGTAACATCCTCCACCTCTTCAAACGGCAGATAAACAAGAATCTTCTCTTTAATAACTGCTTTTTCATGCTCTGCATAGAGCGAGGCGGGAATAACCGGAGGAAAAACAGGTTGATTGAAATGGTTCCAGTGAAGCCCCGCATTGTAACGGGCAGGGGCAAAATTCAGCAAGGTATATTTTTCAAAAAGATTTCCCCTTGCCAGAGGAACATCATATCGAAAAGCATACTGATGACCGAACCCCATGGAAGGAATATTCCTTATTCGGGCCACCGTCGAGGTTATAGGATCAAAATCGGTGATAATCAGGTCGGTACCTTGAGTATCAAGCATCAAAATATCAGTCATAAGGCGGAGCAGATCAAGCTGAAACATCGTCTCGATATAGTTAAGCCTGCCTTTGTATGTAACGAGAGTCATACCCTTCATCACCCTATAGGGCTCAAATATCTCTACCTCCTTCATATCCTTTTCTTTTCTGCCACTGATGATCACATCAACATCATGACCATCCGCCTTAAGTTTTCGAACAAGTTCCCGACTTCGACTGATATGGCCATTTCCCGTTCCCTGAACACCAAAAAGGATCTTCATAAGATTTTACGACTGAATCTTAAGATTGGCATACTGCACCATCAAGGTCTTCTCCCCGGTATTGCGAAACGTTATCCTGACTTTTTGCTTCGCCCCTGTACCCTGAACATCAAGCACAGTTCCGGGGCCAAAAAGAGCGTGATGCACCATCGTCCCTGCCCGTAATCCGGACTTTGCAGATTTTGACTGTTCTCCTGAAGCTGCGGAAACAGACGACACCGAGGCCATTTTCTGCTGATAACCTCTTGATGATAATCCCCCCCCCGCAGGTTTTTCCTTCTCCGGACGATCTGAAAGCAATACCCCTCCCTCTGTCTGCACTATCGAAGCATCAATTTCGCTGATAAACATCGACTTAAGACAGTAATGCGGCTGACCATACTGATAACGGCTCTGCGACCATGAAAGAAATATTTTTTCCTGGGCCCTTGTCACTGCAACATAAAAAAGCCTTCGTTCCTCTTCAAGTTCAGCGGGTTCATAGCAATGAAGAGGAAACAGCCTCTCCTCAAGGCCAGTTACAAAGACCACAGGAAACTCAAGTCCTTTTGCAGCATGAACCGTCATCAAAGAGACATAATTGTCAGAGTCCTGCGCCTCTTCATAGTCAGATGCAAGAGAGATGTTTTCCAGAAAATCCCCAAGCGAACCGTTGTCAGGATTGTGATCGGAAAAATCCCTGGCCATCGAAAGAAGTTCCTGAAGGTTTTCATGCCGCGCCAGCGATTCCGGAGTATTTTCAGTCTGCAGAAGCAGAGGTATAGAGGTCAAATTGAACAACTCACTCAGAACTTCATAGACGGTACCGCTCTGCGCAAGCTCCTTAAGCGCTTCAATGACAGTGCTGAATGAACGAAGAGCTACGACCAGGCGCGCCTGGAAGCTTCCTTCATCAGCCAGCTGTATCGCTTCATACAAACTGATACCCTTCTCTTCAGCAAATTCCTTAAGCCTGGCAATACTGACATCACCAATTTTACGGGGAGGAAAATTGATAATTCTCAACAGCGATTCACTGTCACGTTCATTAAGAATAAAGCGAAGATAGGCAACCGCGTCTTTGATCTCCTTGCGCTTGTAGAACGATACGCTCCCAAAAATTTTATAGGGAATTTTGCTCTGGCGCATGACATCCTCAAGCACCCTCGACTGAGCATTGGTACGATAAAAAATTGCAAAGCTTCTATATTCAAAGTCCTGCTTCAAGCGCATCGTGCGTATATGCTCTCCAACTTTTTCAGCCTCGTTCCGCTCATTGTATGCCTCGATAAGCGTCAGAGGCTCACCCTCGTTCCGATGCGAAATCAACTCTTTTTTAATCTGCCGCTGGTTACGACTGATCACATTGTTTGCCGCCTTGAGTATTGTTCCAGTACTCCGATAGTTCTCGACAAGCTTGAAGGTCAGGGCATCATGATAGTCATCCTGAAAATTCAGAATATTTGAAATATCAGCGCCCCGCCAGGAATAAATCGACTGGGCATCATCGCCAACGACAAAAATATTGCGGTGTCTGGCCCCGAGCATTTTAGCAACAAGGTATTGCGCCCTGTTTGTATCCTGATACTCATCAATCATAATATAGCGGAAAGAGTCCTGCAGCTCGGAGAGTATTTCAGGATGGGCATTAAACAGCTCAAGAGGCTTGATCAACAGATCGTCAAAATCAAGCGCATTGTTTTCCTTCAGTTTCCGGGTATAAAGCTCGTAGATTTGCGATGCCTTCTGCTGATTATAGTCCGAAGCATTTCTATGAAACTCGGCAGGCAGAATAAAACTGTTTTTTGCTCTGCTGATAAGCCCCTGAACGGTATTGAGAGGAACTGAATCGAGCGAAATATTCAGTTCGGCCATAGATTGACGGATAAGGCTTTTGCTGTCATCGGAATCAAAAATTGAAAAGTTACGGTCGTAACCGATCAGGTTGATATAGTCCCGGAGAAGACGAGCAAAAACCGAATGAAACGTCCCAATCAATAAACCCCTTGAACTGCCCTGATGCAACAGAGTATCAACCCGATGTCGCATTTCACCCGCAGCCTTGTTGGTGAAGGTCAGAGCAAGAATATTCCGGGGTGCTATTCCCTCGTTTTTAATAAGATAAGCAATACGGTAGGTGATCACCCTTGTCTTGCCGGAACCGGCACCCGCCAGCACCATGACAGGCCCGGCAGTAGCAATTACAGCATTGCGCTGCACCTCATTGAGATCATGTAAAAAATCCGTCAAAACTTCTAAACACCGGTTAACAGTTACAGCGCCCCAAGCTCATCCCTTTGCGCCAAAATCTCCAGTTGAATTTCGCATAACTTTCCCCGTTTTACAAATCACGGGACTGCCATGAAAGAAGAGCCCCGGTTCAACACTCCTCTTTTTGCGTTTTTAACGTGCGACCTGCTTCTTTTGAGTTTAAGAGTTGCTATATTTGTGCGCAAACCCATTACCCAACAAAACTATCCAGGTTATGTTCCCCCTCGTTTACGAAATCAATACCAGAATCTGGCTGAAAAAACTCAGCAGTGAACATAACCGGCCAGTAACACTCGGCAACATCCCCGATGAGGAGTTCACCTTCTTTTCGACCTGCGGTTTTGATCTGGTATGGCTGATGGGCATCTGGCAACCCAGTCAATACAGCAATGCAATTGCCACCGCTCATCCAGGCCTGAGAACATCTATTTTGGAACACATCCCGCTGGTTAAGCCAGACGATATTGTATCATCACCATACTCTATACCCTCTTACACCGTCAATGAAGCACTCGGCAGCAATGACGAACTGCTCATATTCCGCGAAAAGCTCAACAAGATCGGCATAAAACTGATGCTTGACTTTGTGCCGAATCACCTTGCTCTCGACAACGAATGGCTTCCCGATCACCCTGAGTATTTTATTCCTGTATCGTATGAAGAGCAAATTCATGACCCCGGTACAGGCTTTGAATATACACAGGGCAGATACCTTGCTCATGGTAAAGATCCGTACTTCGCACCCTGGACAGACACTCTGCAGCTCAACTATGCAAGGCCTGAAACGCACAGAATGATGACTGAAAACCTTTTCAAAATCAGTTCACTCTGCGATGCTGTACGCTGCGATGTGGCCATGCTGGTTCTTAAAAGCATTTTCAATACCACCTGGAGCAACCTCGGGGGTGAGATGATAACGGAGTTCTGGTCTGAGGCAATAACTGCAGTCAAACACCTCCACCCCGACTTTCTGTTTCTTGCCGAATCATACTGGAACAAGGAGTGGGAGCTTCAGCAGCAGGGCTTTGACTATACCTACGACAAACCTTTTTACGACTACCTCTGCAGTGCTCCGCTTGATGTTGAAAAATTGTCGGGACACCTTTCGGCACAATGGGACTATCAGAGACATCTCTGCCGGTTTCTCGAAAACCATGATGAGCCGAGAGCGGCCAAAGCCATTGGGCCGAATAACAAAGCGGCGGCTTTAGTACTGCTGACTACTCCCGGAATGCATCTTATACATCAGGATCAAATTGACGGTTTTCAGCAGAAAATTCCGGTACAGCTTATCCGGCAAGCTTCTGAACCCACAGACAGTGAGCTGGTGGCATTTTACAAAAAAGTTTTTGTTCTGCAGAAGAAAAAAGTTTTTCAGGAAGGAAACATTGAACAACTTGAACTGAATGCGGCATATAACTCTCATTGCTTCGGATTTCATAGGTTTACAGATGATGAACACGCTTTCATTCTGGCCAATTTCAGTCCTACAGGCATTTCGATAGAGTTCCGTCATCCTGCACTTGTAACTGTCTCCATCGACACGCAGGACGTCCTGAGTACAGATTCAGAAAACAAAAAAGACAATATTCACTATGAAGATCAGACAATCCGGGTATGTCTCGCTCCTCATGAAGGATTGGTCATAACCTTCTGAACTAATGCAATAATTAACTTGTCATCTTATGCAATACAGTATAAACATCATCACCCGGCAAACAACAAAACCCATCGAGATCATTGATATCTCTGCCGAAGTCGCAGAGGCGGTGGCCTCATCAGGACTCGATACCGGACAGGTCACCGTCATCAGCCAGCATACAACGGCTTTTATCAATATTAATGAAAAAGAGGATCGTCTGCTTGAGGATATGGAAACCTTTATCAAGCGCTTTGCCCCAAAAGACGGCAACTATCTGCATAATCTCAACCCTCTTGATGGGCGTGATAATGCTCACTCCCATTTGATAGGGCTCCTTATGAACACCTCTGAAACCATTCCATTTTCTAAAGGAAAGCTCCTGCTTGGCAAGTGGCAGTCACTTTTTTTTATTGAACTGGACGGACCCCGTGAAGAACGTTCTATTCTTCTTCAGATCTCAGGGATTTAAGAGCCCAAAATTCCCCCCTTCACCTGGAACCTGGAACCGGGAAGCCTGAAGCAGGGTTACACATAGAACACGAACATAACCTGAAGTCTGAAAAACTATGCGCAATTCCCTGATGGCTCCGGTCACACAGCACATGTCATATCTGTCAGCAATCAATTCACCAGATGATCTGAAAAAACTCAGTATACCGGAACTTCAGACGTTGGCTGATGAATGTCGAAAAGAGGTCATCAAACTTGTTTCTATAAATGGCGGTCATTTTGCCTCAAGCCTTGGCGTTGTGGAACTGACCGTTGCGCTTCATCATGTCTACAGCACTCCACACGACAAAATCATCTGGGATGTCGGGCATCAGGCATACGTGCATAAAATACTGACCGGAAGAATAGGAGAGATGCAGACAAACCGTCGCTACGGTGGACTTGCAGGGTTTCCAAAAGTATCAGAAAGTCCTTACGATGCCTTTGGTACCGGTCACGCCACTACCTCTATTTCAGCTGCTGCAGGAATAGCCGCGGCAAGAGACCTTGCCTGTACCAACGAGAAGGTTATTGCCGTTATAGGAGACGGCAGCATGACAGGAGGCATGGCATTCGAAGCCATGAACCACCTCGGTGATTTGAAAAGTGATGTTCTTGTCATCCTCAATGACAACCAGATGGCCATTTCACCCAGTACCGGAGGCCTGAAAACCCATCTCATCAACATCACTCTGAATAAAACATACAATAAAGCCCGTAAATTGCTATGGCAGGCAATCTCACTCTTCAACAATGACCTGGGAGATACCGCAAAAAATACTGTCCGTAAACTTGAAGAGGGATTTAAAGCTGCATTGACACCAGGAGCTTTTTTTGAAGCTCTCGGCCTGAGGTATTTCGGACCAATTGATGGTCACAACATGGAACAACTGGTCAAGGCACTCAAAGAGATGCAGGAACTGCCAAATCCCAAACTGCTGCATGTCATCACCAAAAAAGGAAAAGGGTTCAAACCGGCTGAAGATGATCAAAGCAAATGGCACGCACACAGCGGCGGCTTTGATACAACAACAGGAAAATCCCTGAAAACAGCTGACACCTCACTTCCTCCGAAATATCAGGAGGTCTTTGGAGAGGCGCTGGTTGAGCTTGCCCTGAAAGATCCAAAAATTACCGCCATTACTGCCGCAATGCCGAGCGGGACGTCGCTCGACCTCTTCCAGAATGCTCTGCCAAACCGTTTTTACGATGTCGGCATAGCAGAACCGCATGCCGTCACTTTTGCAGCCGGACTTGCAATACAGGGGTTCAAACCGGTATTCGCTATTTATTCAACTTTTCTGCAGCGTGCCTATGATCAGCTTTTGCACGATGTGGCACTGCAGAAACTGCATGTTGTGTTTGCTATTGACCGAGCAGGACTTGTAGGTGAGGACGGTCCGACACACCACGGTGCATTTGACCTTTCCTATCTGCACGCTGTTCCCGGCCTTGTCATTATGGCTCCGGCCAATGAGCAGGAATTGCGCGATATGCTCTACACCGCACTCTATGACCTGAATGGGCCTGTTGCAATACGATATCCGAGAGGCAATGGCACGGGCATCCCTTTGCAAAAAAACTTCAGTTCTCTGCCCATTGGAAAAGCTCAGATTGTCCGGGAAGGCGGCGAACTCACACTTCTCAGCATCGGGAATATGACAGCCAAAGCTCTTGAGGTGGCAGAATCACTGCAGAGTGACGGGATCAATGCAACCGTAGTCAATATGAGGTTTCTGAAACCACTCGACACCGACCTGCTTGAAGAACTTGCAGCACGATCAACCCACTTTGCCGTTATTGAAGAAAACAGCATGATCGGCGGCCTTGGCAGCGCAGTCATTGATCACCTCAACACTAAAAGACTCAACCGTCCCGTTTTGAAAGTCGCCCTTCCAGACGCATTTGTAACTCATGGAGGAATGAATGATCTCTACAGGGAGATAGGCTTCGACACACCGTCAATGGCGGCCAATATCAAGCAGTTTTACAAAGAAACGGGAAGATGAAAAACAGTGAGCAGCGCAAGCACACCTCGCACGGAAAGATTGGCAAAAAGCCCGGCAAGCACATCATCAGCCATAATACCCCACCCGCCTGTCAAGCGCTGGGCAGCATCAATGGGGCCTGGTTTTGCAATATCGAACAGCCGGAAAAACGCAAATGAAAGAAGAAGCGGGAGTAATCCAGTCGGCAGAGCGGCAAGTGCCAGCCACTGGCCTGCCAGTTCATCGATGGTCACTATTGAAGGATCACTACCGTAGTGCTCTTCCATCACCGTACCAGCCCATACCCCTACAGCCGTAAAAAGCACGACCAGAGAGAGAAGTACCATGGTGGAATGCAGAGCTGGAATAAAAACATAGCAGAGCACAGCGGCAATACTTGTGACTGTACCGGGTGCTGCCGGAAAATAACCGAGCCCAAAGCAGGTCGATAGAATTTTTGCCGTAATAAGCTTCATGACAATCACCGCCTCTCAAGAGGCTTCTGAAGATAAATCCGCCAATTACTGACCAGATAGGAAATACCGGTGTACACAGTAAAAACCGTTACCGCCAGCATGATATAGTTCAGATAACCGGAAAAAAGAAAACGTCTGGTCATGACAGCAACATCCGCTCCTGAAAATGATGCCTCTTTCATCAATATCAGCGCCATGATAACATAGACAAAAATATTCTGCACCAGAGTTTTGTACTTGGCCTCCATGCTTGTCACAACCGGCCTGTTCTTGTATTCGGCATAGACCCTCAACCCTGTGACAACAACATCCCTCACAACGACAAGAATCACCATCCAGAGACTGAGAAAGCCCATTCCGACATAGAGGAAAAAAGCTGCCGTAATAAGCAACTTATCGGCAAGGGGGTCAAGAAAAGCGCCAAGACGTGTTGTGACGCCATATTTCCTCGCATGATAACCATCATAAATATCCGTAAGCGATGCCACAACGAAAACAATGACACCGAGCAGTTTCAGATAAGGATCAACCTGCAGCAGCAGCACGACAAAAACAGGTACAAGGAGAATCCTCAGAGCTGTAAGCTGATTGGGTATAGTCAGATATGTTTCGTTCTGTTCTTTCAATCCCAAAAGGATTAATAGTTAAAAGCCGGATAGATCACCATGGGCATGGCAGGCTGTCCTGGGCGTAAGATACAGTATTGAAACCTGTTTTTCAATGCATCTATCCGATCGGAAATAAATAATTATCACTCCAGCTCGACCACTGTCACACCTGCCCCACCCTCACCCCATTCACCGAGTCGAAAACTTTTAATGTAACGGTGCTGCTGCAAAAACTCCGCTGTTCTCTGCCGAAGAGAACCTGTTCCTTTGCCATGAACAATCGTTACCGAATGAATTCTATGAAACCTCATCGTATCGATAAACCGTTCAATTTTCATGATTGCCTCATCACCGCTCAAACCACGCAAATCAACTCTTGTGGACTCAACCTCTCCGGTAACGGCTGACCATGAGCCTTTCTGCTTCGGGAATTCTGGCTTTTTAAGACTTTTTTTTACCTGCGTTTTCGATGTCTTCTCAAGGTTTTTCAGTGAAGTAGTCAACCTGAAATTACCACATCGCACAACCACACTCTCGCCACTGACACTCTCAACCTCACCTGAAGTGCTGGTGTCAAGAATTCTGACAAGGTCACCCTCTCGGATGGTACGATCAACCTGAATCGCCGCATCAGCTTCCGAAAGAAGAATGGATTCGCTCTTTTCGGCATCCTGCTTCTTCAATGCCAGTTTTTTTCTGGCCTCCTGTACTTTTTTTTCATCTGCAGGTGCACTTTTTATGTCAGAAAGAATCTCCCTGATCTGTTTCCGTGCATGTTCCACCTCTTTCTGCAGCTCTCGTGAAGCTCCAAGCTTAAGTTCCCTGCGTTTCTGCTCAAGCACGGCTTCCTCACTCCGCAACGAGAGTTCCCGCTCTTCAAGCTCCTCCTTATCCTCCCGAAGCCGAAGCTTTAAAAGACGATTTTCTTCCAGCAAGCTGCTCAGATCATCGAGCATTCGATCAAGCCCAAGCCGTTCACCCTGCATGAACGCCGATGCCCGCTCAACCATTGAAACCGGGAAGCCCATCCGCTGCATCATGGCAAAGGCAAAACTGTTACCCGGCAACCCCTTGATAAAGCGGAAGGTGGGCACAAGACCAACTCGATTGAACTCCATCGCACCATTCACCACACCAACACGATCATGGGCATAGGCTTTCAACTCCCCAAGGTGAGTAGTGACAATGGTTTTTATCCCCTGCGAGAGCAGTTCCTCAATCACCATACGTGCAATAGCTCCACCCTCTTCAACATCGGTACCGGCACACAGTTCATCAATCAATACAAGATCCCTTCCTCCGGCACAATCAAGTATTCTTTTAATTTCGCCAAGATGCGAACTGAAGGTCGAAAGGTCGTTCTCAATAGACTGATCGTCTCCGATCTCAATAAAGATATCATGGAACAGAGGAAACACGGAGCTCTCGCTGCACGGTAGAAGATAGCCATGGACAAGCATGCAGCAGAGAAGACCTGCCGTCTTCATCGCCACCGATTTTCCGCCCGCATTAGGCCCTGAAATGACCAGTACACGCTCACCCTCATCCAGTTCGAGATCAAGAGGAATAACCTCCTTATGACGATGGGAAATCATCAGCCACGGATGAAATCCTTTGATAATCCTGAGCGACTGACCTTCAGCAAGAGCAGGAAGCACCGAGCGGGTTTCAACTGCAAACCGGGCCCGTGCATACAAGGCATCAAACTCACCAAGCAGAGACTCATTGTACTGAAGATTTTCGAGCTCAAGACGCAGCTCATTCGACATCTCCTTGAGAATCCGCTCAATCTCCCGTCGCTCACTGATTTCAAGATCCTGAATTCTGTTACTGATCTCAAGGGTTTCAGCCGGCTCAATAAAGACTGTCTGCCCACTCCCTGAGTAATCCTGGATATAACCCGCAATCTTATATTTATACTCCACTCTCAAGCCCAGCGTCAGACGACCATTCTTGACAGCAACAGTATCCTCCATCAGCCAGCCGCTCTCCTGACAGCGCCTTACCAGCCGCTCCATTTTCCTGCGAATCAGTTCGCGGCTTCCATTGAGTTCCCGCCGAATCAACAGCAGAGCATCGCTTGCTGTATCCTTCACCCTCCCTTGTTCATCAATAATCCTTCGAATTGCTGTCTGGAGGGTTTTTTCAAGCCAGATTCTTATGGTAAAATCATTGAGCAGAGGATAGATCTCGCGGTTGAGAAACATGAACTTTCTCAATTGCACCGAAGAAAAAAGAAGATGATATATATCCTGAAGCTCCTCAGGTTCAAGATAACTCTCAAGAACCTCCAGCTTTTTCAGTAGCCGCCGGGTATCGGGTAAATATGAAAAAGGCAGGGGAGCCTCCCCTTCAAGCAGATTTTTTAATTCAAGAACCCTCTCAAGCTCAACAAGCAAAACCTCCCGATCCACCACCGGCAAAGCAGCCATAACTCTGTCGCGCCCCATACCCGACAGGCAAAACAGCGCTGCGTAGTGGGCGACTTTATCGAATTCAAGTTTTTTCAGACTTACGCTATTCATTGATACCCTGTAATTCTATAAGCCGTTACGGCATTTGCGTCATAAAATATACCTCAGACAGAAAGAGAGGCCGGTTCATAAGCGTCACTTTCAAAACCAACATAGTAAAAATACATAAAGTTGAGACACCAAAATGGCCAATCAGCCACGGTCTTTCTATCTCGTCGGCTGAAATCCATTTATTCCTTGAAGATGACCTATGGTCCAATGCAATAACCTGGCCATTTATCAATCGGCAGTCAAACCGATTTTCAGATGGATCATTCGGAGTCTGGTATGGCAGCGATACGCTTGAAACATCCGCCCATAAATCGGCTTACCATTGGTTTCGGGGTTTACTCTGCGATGCCGGCTTTGAGCAGGAAGAGGTAGTCATTGATCTGAAACTTTATTCCGTAGCATGTAATACACTTTTGCTTGATTTTCGACTTATCGCTGACAACTATCCATATCTCCTTCATAAAACCGATTATTGCAGTAAAATATTCCGGTTCAGAATGTCTGGCGAATATCCGCAAGCAATCGTTGGCCTTTTTCTGTCAAGCAGTACTGATGGCGGGAACTGGTCGGTTTCTCCGGGATGGTCATTGCCAGAATATTTTCCCCCAAAAGTGGAGTGATATATCATAAATTGCTGAACCTTCGCAGGCGATTCGCATGAACTTAATACGATTTCGACTTGTTGCCGGGCAGATTCTGCCGTCGTCGCTATGTCTCCATCCGGCTGGTATTCTGGGTATTATCTTGAAGGGTATTCAAATAAACTGATCAATAATGCAATTACATTTTTCAGAAAGCTGGATGAGGTTGATATCCTCGATGACACAGGCTATTCATGCAGCGTCGGATAGTCGGTATATCCCTTTGGTCCGGGTGAATAGAAGGTATCCATGTCGGGCGGGTTCAGAGCAGCTCCGGTTTTCCATCGTTCCACAAGGTCGGGATTGGCAATAAAAGCACGCCCAAAAGCGATGAGATCACATTTGCCCGCGGAGAGATCGTTTTCGGCCCGTTCTGGATCATAACCTCCTGAAAAAATCAATGCGCCATTGAATTCTTTGCGGAATGTCTCCTTGATGCTGTCGGGCACAAGCGGTGCACCCATTGACGAATGATCCACAAGATGGATATAGGCCAGAGCTTTAAGATTGAGCTGTCTGGCCAGCCAGGTGTACTCCTCCTCCATGTTGTCGTAAAGCGGCATGTCGTTGAAGACGCCGAACGGGGAAAGCCTGATACCAACCCTCTCTCTGCCGATAGCTCCATTCACAGCATCTACGACTTCAAGGACAAAACGGGCGCGGTTTTCTATCGAACCACCATAACTGTCCGTACGGAGATTCGACGTCGGACGGATGAACTGTTCAAGCAGATAGCCGTTTGCACTGTGCAGTTCTATACCGTCGAACCCCGCTGCCACAGCATTGCTGGCGGCCTGTGCATATTCGGCAACCGCTGCCGTGATATCCTCCAGGGTCATAGCCTCCGGCAGAGGAAAGGGTTTCAAACCTTCGGCATCCGTGTACATCTCACCGGCAGCTGCGACGGCTGAAGGGGCAATCATGCGAGCCCCTTCGGGCATGTTCAGCGGATGAGCAATTCGACCACAATGCATGATCTGCAGAAATATTTTGCCTCCCTCCCCGTGCACAACTTCGGTAATGGATTTCCATCCCTCGATCTGGGTTTTGGAGAATATTCCCGGTATGCGCGGGTAACCCAGACCATTCGGTGAGGATGAGGTACCCTCGGTAATGATAAGGCCTGCGGTACTGCGTTGCGCGTAATAATCGGCCATGAGCGCGTTGGGATTGTTACCCGTTGCACGGCTGCGTGTCATCGGTGCCATAACTATATGGTTCTGAAGAACTATCTGGCCAAGAGTCGCAGGGGTATAGAGAATTGACATGGTAAAGCCCTCAATTGAATGTTTTCCATAACAGGTGACTTCTCTGACGTTCTTTACCCATTAACACATTTATTGACTTGATGGTTCATAACTGACCAGTTGCCTGACTGCCTGCGCTCTACAGCCTATCTACCCGCTGATGAATTAAACTCTACAAGCTTTTTCCAGTTGATTGCTCCGTTGGCATCACAATCCTCTGAACCAAATTGCAGGGTAAATTTGTTGATCATCTGGGCGTACGACTGACGAAACTCGTCGTTTTTCTCCCTTGCCTTGTACCCCAATGGATCGATAAGGTCTGTGTAGAGATGTGGTACGGATGAGATAAACTCCCAGAAGGGCTGGCCACAATATTTGAAATAGTCGCCCTGATCGGAAATCCTGGTCTTTCCATAACAGCATCCATTGACAGCTACAACATGAATCCCAGAATTACTGGTGCGTAACGTTTTTGCTGCTGTTTTGAAGTCGGACTTCATTTTGGCAATCTGACTGCTGTTACCCCAATTCGGGCCTGATTTGATAGTGACGATGAAACGCTTACCATCCTTGTCAAACTCAAGGTCGACTCCGGGAATACCGGATTTCCAACCACCATAGACCTTTCCGTTGATAAAAATTGCCAGTCCCTCCAGCCAGTCACCAAAAACGGTCTCCTCATTTGATGATATATGAGCATCAACCAGCCCTCTGACAATCTCTTCAGCAGTAAGAACGTACTTTGCCTTAAACAAATAAGGGTTTTTCCTTTTCAATACTTTGGAGAGACTCAAATCGTCAAGAGTTGCGATTCTTTTCTGATGAAAAGTACCGATATTCTCTTCAACGTATGTCGAGACGTCGCTCAGGGCAAGTGGAGTCATAATCGTCTCTTTTTTCAAGGAGATAAAGTTCTACAGGTTTCAACTCTTTTTGTACCATGGAGTAGTACTCCTCTACAATTTCAATGCCGATGGAGTGTCTCTTCAATCTTTGCGCCACCGCGTTGGTCGTCCCTGACCCCATGAACGGATCCATGACGGTATCGCCCTCTTTGGTGAAGAGCTTGATAAACCATTCGGGAAGAGCTTCAGGAAATGCTGCACTGTGTTTCTTATTGTTGCACTCGGTGGCAAGGTGTAACACGTTTGTGGGATAGGCCATCTCCCGATCAAGCCAATTGGAGATGTTTTTTCCAAATCCGCTTCCTACCTTCGATGTATCCCGTACTTTATCAGTATCACTCAGATTTTTAAGCCTGCTCTTCGACCAGTCGCCCATCGGAACCATAACGGCTTGCTGGTTCATGTAAAATTGTTTGCTTTTGTTGAACTGGAGCAGCCTTTCCCATGAGTCCCTGAAGCGGTTTGGCCATTTACCGGGATAACAGTTTCTTTTATGCCAGATAAACTCTTCAGTCCAGAACCATCCTTGTTTTCTCATCTCCAAAATAAGTTCCATCACGTAGGTGCTCCGTTCGCCGTTGACAACCTTTTCCTTGATGTTCAGAACAAAGGTGCCTGTTGGCTTGAGTACTCTCAGGAGTTGTTTTGATATCGGTAAAAACCACTCAACGTAGTCGTCCGGATGAAAGCCGCCATAGGTCTGCTTTCTCTGATCGGCGTATGGCGGTGAGGTAAATATCAAGTCTACCGAATCTTCGGGCAGAACATTGAGTACTTCTATGCAGTCTCCAAGATGGAGATCAGTTCTTATTTCCATGGGGAAGCGTTCAAAGGCATAAGATGTACATTTTTTTCAGATTATTACAGCATAATCGGTTGCCAGGCTTCAAAGCATCCCGCGATTCAGGGATGGGTCTCCTTGAGGCTGGCAATATCAATAACAAAACGGTAGCGTACATCACTCTTGAGCACCCGCTCATAGGCCTCATTGACCTTTTGCACAGGGATCACCTCAACATCAGACAACACACCATGCTCTGCACAAAAATCAAGCATCTCCTGCGTCTCGCGGATACCGCCGATCAGTGAACCGGACAGATGCCGGCGCTGCATGACCAGCGGGGCTGCTGAGAGTGGAACGGGTTCCGGAATACCAACAAGCACCATGCTACTGTCGCGTTTCAAGAGCCCAAGATAGGCGTTGTAATCGTGCATGGCAGATACCGTATCAAGAATGAAGTCAAAACGTTTTTCGTTCTCCCTGAAGGCGTTCTCATTGCTGGTGGCCACAAAATCGTCGGCACCAAGGGCAAGAGCATCGTCCCGTTTGCCGGGCGAATGGCTCAGGACAGTCACCCTGGCCCCCATCGCTTTTGCAATTTTTACCCCGATATGGCCAAGACCACCGAGCCCGAGAATGGCAACTTCATCTCCAGGTTTGACGCCAAAATGCTTCAATGGCGAGTAGGTGGTTATGCCTGCACAGAGAAGCGGTGCGACCCGTTCAAGGGGCATACCGGAGGGTATGCGAAGCACGTAATCTTCATTCACCGTAATGCGGGTGGAGTATCCGCCATAGGTCGGCGTTTTGCCATCACGTTCATACCCATTGTAAGTGGGACTCATTCCCGCCTCGCAAAACTGCTCCTCACCCTCAAGACAGGCTTCGCATTCACGGCAGGAGTCAATAAAGCAGCCGACTCCGACGGTATCACCAATTTTCCATTTGGTGACATGACCACCTGTCTTGACCACAATTCCTACAATTTCATGTCCAGGAACCATCGGAAAAATGGAACCGCCCCATTCATCGCAGGCCTGGTGAATATCGGAATGACAGATACCACAATAAAGAATATCGATCAACACATCATGGGCCCCTGGTTCGCGACGGATAATTTCATAAGGTTCAATTGGCGCTTTTGCGGCCTTTGCGGCATAAGCTGGAGTATGTAACATGATTTCTTCCTGTTTTGTATTGGTGCAAAAAGATAACAATCATTAGCAGAGCACTCTGGATTTCAAGATAAAAGATTATCTCCTATACATCCGAGGGATGCTGAAAGTTTTATCCTTTTCATTTTTTCATTACTTTCGCTTAAGAAAAGGAAAAAAACCATTGTAAACTCCCATGAGATTAGCCGTTAATATTGATCACATTGCAACACTGCGCAACGCCCGCAATGAGTTCGAGCCCGACCCGGTTGCCGCTGCCCTGCTTGCTGAAAAAAGCGGTGCTGCAGGCATTGTATGCCACCTGCGTGAAGACCGCCGACACATCAGAGACAACGACCTTCAGCGACTCCGGCAGGCAGTGACCACCAAGCTCGATCTTGAAATGGCAATGACGCAGGAGATGCAGCATATAGCCTTGCAGACGAAACCAGAGCTCATTACCCTTGTGCCCGAAAAGAGAGAGGAGCTCACGACCGAGGGCGGTTTTAACATTACTACTCACTACAATACACTGGTTGAATTTCTGAAACCGTTCAAAGCCGCAGGAATAGAGAGCAGCATCTTTATTGAGCCCGACCAGAAAGCCATCGACCTTGCAGCAAAAGCAGGTGCCGATATTGTAGAGCTCCATACCGGTTCCTATGCACTGAAAACAAATGACAAGGAACGAGCCCTTGAACTGCAAAGAATCCATGATGCTGCCACCTATGCAAAAAGCATCGGTCTGAAGGTTGTTGCCGGACATGGTCTTAACTACCTGAACATCGCACCGTTCAAGGCAATTTCAGAAATCGAGGAGGTAAGCATCGGACATGCCATCATTGCCCGTGCTGTGCTGACAGGCCTTGAGAAGGCGATCAGAGAACTGCTCCATATCATACAATAGAGCCATGCCCGAAACTGCCGAGAGCACCATTACCATCATCCTGGCCACAGGCAACAGGGACAAGGTCAATGAAATCCGCCCGCTGCTTGAAAATATTTCACCCCTGTTCAGAGTCACAACACTCAAAGAACTGGAGGTTGAGGTTGACATCGAGGAGACTGAACCAACGCTGGAAGGCAACGCTCTCCTTAAGGCAAGGGCCATTTTCAGCATGCTCTCGGAACGATGTTCCTCCATGATTGCCCTTGCGGACGACACTGGTCTTGAAGTCGATGCACTGCAAGGGGCACCCGGTGTATACTCCGCGCGCTATGCTCCCACTCCCGATGGCATTGATCCGACCTACCAGGAGAATGTCCGCCATCTGCTTTACTGCATGAAGGGTATTTCCGACAGAAACGCCCGGTTCCGGACAGTCATCGCTTTGAAAGGCTCTATCCTCTTCGGAGATAAGCAATTAGTGTTTGAGCACACCACTGAAGGTGTTGTTTCAGGCAGCATCACCCTTGAGCCAAAAGGAACTGCAGGGTTTGGCTATGATCCAGTGTTTCTGGTTCACTCTACAGCCAAGACCTATGCGGAAATGAGCATAACCGAAAAGAACACTCTCAGCCACCGTGCACTGGCCATCCAGAAAGCCATTACAGACCTCAAATCTCTTCTTGAACCGAGCAGCACTCTACTAACCAGTACTCATTCACCTCAATGACACTCTTTGAAGCGACCATTCTCGGCATTGTACAAGGTCTTACAGAGTTTCTGCCGATCAGCAGCACGGCTCATCTGAGAATTGTTCCCGCTCTAGCCGGCTGGCAGGACCCAGGTGCAGCTTTTACCGCGATTGCACAACTCGGCACCCTTGTCGCTGTACTTATCTATTTCCGCAAAGATATCTCCGTCATCATCCAGGGAGTTGTCCGCGGGGTTCTGCAGGGAAAACCACTGGAAAGCACTGAGGCAAAAATGGGATGGATGATCGCTGCAGGAACCATCCCGATTGTCATTTTAGGACTCCTTTTTAAAAATCACATAGAGACCAGTCTCCGATCACTCTACTGGATCAGCAGCGCACTGATCATTCTTGCACTTGTCCTCTCCCTTGCCGAATGGAACATAAAAAACAGACTCAAAAAAGGGCTTCCTCTGAAAACAATAGATAAGATCGGGTGGAAAGAGGCACTGCTGATTGGTCTGGCTCAAAGCGTTGCCCTCATTCCAGGAGCATCACGTTCGGGAGTGACCATAACCGGTGGGCTCTTTTTAAATCTTTCGCGTGAAACAGCCGCCCGTTTTTCATTCCTCCTTTCACTCCCTTCCGTATTTGCTGCAGCACTTCTGGAACTCTATAAAACATGGGCCGTTATTGCCGCTTCTACAGAAAACATAACAAATATCATTGTTGCAACCCTCGTTGCAGGAGTTGTTGGTTATGCCTCCATTGGCTTTCTGCTGACCTATCTTAAAAAGCATACAACAACCATCTTCATTGCTTACCGTCTTATAGCCGGTGTTGTCATTCTCTTCCTTCTTGCAACAGGAAAACTGGCACCGTTTTGAGACAGCGCCCATTTTTCATGCAACGTTTAACCCTGAAAAATAATTCTCTTTTGTGTGTGAAGCGGACGGGGATTTTTTCTTATATACAGGTAGTATAGTTTAACATAATTAATAAACCAGCCATGCCATACAGCTTGACAAGCGTAGGGCATAATGGCTTTGAAAAAGCAGACTTACATATTCATACGAAATGTTCAGACGGGATCTTTACGCCGGAAGAAATAGTTCAGAAAGCATCAAATTCCGGATTGAAGGCCATAAGTATTACTGACCATGATTCTGTTTTAGGTATTGACAAAGCAAAGCCATTAGCCTTACTTAAAGGCATTGAGCTTATTCCTGGTGTAGAAATGAGCTCGACCTACAAGGGCTATGATATTCATATCC
>Ga0118677_10005808_pt1 | contig 21347 bp, 17 predicted proteins | sample AliMusrvi5mmetaG_FD_86154 | JGI IMG/M metagenome (GOLD analysis project Ga0118677, IMG submission 86154)
TTGTCCATCAACTGCGATTCGGCGGACGTTAGGTTGCCCTTCGTTTTTTCAGCAAGAATAGCAAGCATATCGATGCTCTGCCGTGCGCCAAGAATATCGATCCTGGGCTGATCGCCCGGCTTGGCGGAGCCGCCCAGTTGCAGTATCGTGGTCATGTAAATCGAATGCACGATCTGCTCAAAGCTCATCGCGGGTGGATGTTCCATGCCTGGATTCGCAGCGTGCATGGCAGTATCCAGATGGTCCGCGGTCTGCTGATACGCTGTGTTGGCCTGCTCCATCTCGCTCGCGGTCGGTGGCGAGGGAAGATTCGGGTCCGCGGAGGATTCAGATCCGGCGAAGACGGGCGGTGCGGGCGGCTCGGGTGCGGCAGCATGAGGGGACTTGAACTCGAGCGGTGGTGCCGGAGCGTCCGGCGCTGCGACGTTATCGGCTGGTATTTCGCGGGCTTCCGGCTCAGGGGATGGGTCGGCGTCGGGTCGCGGAGTTCCGTCTATCGTGAACTTGCGGCGGTCGGTGACGACGAATGGCTTGTTTGCTTCGGACATGATTGGCACTCTTTCCTTTGATTCGAATTCTGTAGTCTGGCTATAACTCAATGCTGTGATTCTGGCCGCGACCTCGCGCAAGCCCGTAAAAGAAAAAGTCTTGCTAGGGAACTTCGTAAGGTAACGCGATGGGGGTAGCAACACCTCCGGGATAGTTCATGGGAAGCTTGCGATCCAGCGCTTCGCGGCGAATGATCCCCAGCGCTAGCTGCACCGGTGTTGCACGATCCACAAGTGGAATGGCGGCAACGCTGGTAAGCTCCGCGACGGGCTTGCCTTCCGCTTCCAGCAGTGTGCCGGTAGCAGGTAGCACCCCGGTCAGCAGAAACCCGGTGAAAGCACGGTGTACAGTGCCGCGCGAGTGGATGCGCTCCACAATCTCCTGCCCCAGGTAGCAGCCCTTAGTGAAGTGCAGCGCGCGCGTTTGGCCTGTTTCCTGTGGCAGATCATGGGCTGTTTCCGTGTTGCGAATGTCGACCCCGTAGCGCGGCGTGCCTTCCAGAATGCGCAATTGCTCCAGGGCTTCGGACGAGACGGGGGTCGCGCCTGCGGCGATGAGTTGATCGAGAACCACACCAATCGTGACTGCGTCACTCCAAATCTCAAACTTCGGAATAAGGGGACTATGTGCGTGGATGAGATCGATAGAGGCCGAATGCCACTTCACATGAACCAACTCCAGTGGTTCAAGGTCATCCTTGCTCGAAATGTCGATTGCGGAGACAAGCTGAGCGGCTTTCGGCCCGTCCAGGCGGATTCCGGCGCGCTCATCACCGATCTCCGCCAGCTCGACGTCATCCATGATGATGAAGTGGTTGAGGTGGGCCAGGAGCTTCTCCACCTGATCGCGGCTGGTCTGGAGCAGAATGGAGTCTTCGACTCTGAAGGCTGTGAGATCGCCTTGGATGCGGCCCTGCGCATTCAGTACGAAGTTGTAGCATCCCTGGCCGGGAGCGAGTTCCTGAATGGAGTTGGTGACCATGCCATTCAGCCAGCGCAGACGGTCCTCGCCGGTCACGCGTATCCAGCCAGTGTCGTCCACCGCAGAGACCCCGGCCGCCTGCAGCAGTGCGGCAAGCTGGGCTTCGCCGGCTAAGGGCAAATGCTGGAGATCGGAGGATTGCAGGGTAGTGGTCATTTCAGAGGTCACGCGAATCTGCGTACACTGTTGATTATAGCGACCGCATTGTGCGGTTGCGCGGAGGTCGGATGGTGGGTTTGCAGCGTTGTCTCGCTGGGCTGAAGCAAGGGTGCGGACGAGGGACCTTGCAGGGCCAGCTCCTGCTGGCAATGCTTGTACTATGCTGCGCGCCCAGTCGCGCACAGAGATCACCCACACCGAACTCGGCTGTGGGAACTAATACAGCGAAGACCGCACAGAACGCGCCGCCTGCTGCGCAAAGCGGTACAACCCATCCTCCCCTGACCAAAAATCAGGCAAAGGACCTGTTTAGCCGAGTCGACAAAATCCTCTCCTTCGTGAGTACTGACACCGGGCTGCCAATTGTTCATAGCGTCAAACGCAAGCTGATTACCCGCGACGAGGTGAACAAATACCTGGTCCAGAAGTTCAACGAGGACGCGGGAGCAAAGCGCCTGGCGCGGGAAGAGATTGTGCTGAAGAAGTTTGGACTGCTGGATCGCGACTTCCATCTACGGCCATTCATGATCGCCCTGCTGACCGAGCAGGTGGCGGGCTTCTATGATGACAAAACGAAAACAGTGAACCTGCTGGACTGGATCGAGCCGGACGAGCAGGAGCCGGTGCTGGCGCACGAACTGACGCACGCGCTGCAGGATCAGGCAATCGATCTGACTAAATGGTCGGAGGTAGGTTCGGATGAGATTGCCAGGAACGCGCAGGATGACAACCAGCACATCCAGACCGATGAGGCAGACGATGCCCGCGACGCCGTGACGGAAGGTCAGGCAATGGTGGTCTACCTCGACTACTCCCTGCGCTCCACCGGCAAGACGCTGCAGAACTCGCCGGAGATGATCGCCCGGCTGAAGGATACGTTGTCAGACACCAGCGGATCGCCGGTCCTGGCGCGCGCGCCTCTTCTGCTGCAAAAATCGCTGATGTTCCCCTACAACGAAGGCATGGGCTTTGAGGGTGCGGTCCTGGTCAAGGGAGGGAAAGATGCTGCTTTTCATGCGGTGCTTGAGAACCCTCCGTCTTCCACCTTCGAGATACTCCATCCGGCGGCGTATATGGCCCGTGTCCCGGTTCCCGTGCTGCGCCTTCCAGACATTCATCCCCTGATCGATGCCCAGTACATACCGTACGATGTGGGCGTGATGGGCGAGTTCGATGTGCAGATTCTGACCCAGTTGTTCGGCGGAGATGCCGCAGCCGCGGCGCTGACGCCGGAGTGGAAGGGAGGTATCTACTATGCCGCGCAAAAACGGTCCGCGCTGACCGACGCTGAGAAAGAATCCACCGCATCGATCGCATTGCTGTATGAATCGAAGTGGAGAGATCCGGACGCTGCGCGCGCCTTCCTGCAAGTGTATGCGGGCCAGTTGCCTCGTAAATACTCCGGCCTGCGGCGCAGGCCCAGCGATGAGTCGGACGCAAACGAGCAGGTCTATACCACCAACGAGGGCGATGTGCTGCTGTCCATCGACGGCACCGGTGTCTTCATCAGCGAAGGATTTCCCCTGGATCTTGCACGCAAGCTGCGCGACAGCATTACCAGCGTGCAGTCCGAAGGCCCGCTGCAACTGGCTCATCTAAAGATCAACTCCAGGTTTTTCGATCCAGGCGTCTCGCTGGTACAGTTGTTTTCTTCGGCAGGTGTGATGAAGGCAGCGATGGGCGCGGATGGCTCTTCCGCGGAACGATATACTTTAATCCAGCGATAGAAATGTTGCCCGCAGATCCGGCAACATCGATTGTTGCAATTGTGGCGCGCTTGAGGGGTGATCGACTTGCAGACGGCAGAGATTGGCATCATCGGTGGCAGTGGCCTGTACGCCATGCCTGGACTCACAGGAGTGCGCGAACATGTTGTTGAAACACCCTTCGGCTATCCATCAGACGCCTTCATACTGGGCGAACTCGAGGGACGCAGGGTGGCGTTCCTGGCCCGCCATGGGCGAGGCCACAGAATTCTACCCAGCGAGTTGAACTTTCGCGCCAACATCTATGCCATGAAAATGTTGGGTGTGGAAAGGATTCTTTCGGTCTCCGCCGTGGGTTCGCTGAAGGAAGAGCACAAACCTACCGACTTTGTGATTCCTGACCAGTTCATCGACCGCACCTTTGCCCGCATCGGAACATTCTTCGGCGAAGGAGTAGTGGCGCACGTCGGGTTTGGCGATCCAGTCTGCGCCACCGTGTGCTCCGCTATTGAGCAGGCATGCGCAGAGGTCGGCGTTGTGGGCAAGCGCGGTGGGACCTATGTGTGCATGGAGGGCCCGCAGTTCTCCACCCGCGCCGAATCGAACCTGTATCGAAGCTGGGGCGCGGACGTGATCGGCATGACTAACCTGCAGGAGGCTAAACTCGCCCGCGAAGCGGAGATTTGCTACGCAACCATGGCTATGGTCACCGACTACGACTGCTGGCGCGCGGGGCACGACGATGTGACCATCGAACAAATTGTCGCTGTGCTGCACCAGAACGCGGAAAATGCAGCAAAGGTGGTGAAAGCAGCAGTATCAAAGATGCCCAAAGATCGAGCCTGCGCATGTGCCAGTGCACTCAAATTTGCTGTCCTCACAGACTGCACTTCCATTCCACAGGCAGCCAGGGAGAAGCTTGGCCTGCTGCTTGGAAAATATTTGTAACCATATTATTTGCGTATATGGCATGCATAGGATCTATTGCTGCATATTTAGTTACATAATCGGCCAGTAATTTCATAATTAGTTGCATATCTCTTCTAGGAAAGCAGGAGCATGGCAATTCTGGTGGTTGGATCGGTAGCATTCGACAGTATTGAAACGCCGCACGGCAAAGTGGACCACTGCCTGGGCGGGGCCGCCACACACTTTGCGCTGGCCGCCAGTTATTTCACAGATGTACGCGTGATCGCGGTAGTTGGCGAGGATTTTCTTCCCCATCATGAGGCGGTGTTCCGCGCGCGCGGCATCGATATTCAGGGTATCGAACGGGCGCCAGGGCTCAGCTTTCACTGGACCGGAGCCTACGCCGGAACAATGAGCGAGGCTGAGACGCTGGGCACCGACCTCAATGTCTTCGAACGCTTCGAGCCCAAGATTCCCCAGGCTTACACTGACAGCGAATATCTGTTTCTGGCCAATATCGATCCCGTATTGCAGGCGCGCGTTCGCAGCCAAATGCAGAATGTGCGCATGGTGTGCGGCGACACCATGAACTACTGGATATCCGCCCATGCGGAGAACCTCGCAAAGGTCCTGCGTGACCTCGATGTGCTCTTGATCAACGATGGCGAGGCGCGCATGCTCTCCGGCGAGCAAAACTCCGTGCGCGCCGCGCAAAAAGTGCTGGCAATGGGTCCCAAGTCCCTTGTGATGAAACATGGCGAATACGGCGCGACGGCGTTCTTTGGTGCACATTCGTTTCCGGGCATGGCAGCCACACCCAGGCCCTTTCGTGCGCCAGCGTTGCCGTTGGCAGAGGTCGTAGACCCCACCGGCGCGGGCGATTCGTTTGCAGGTGGATTCTATGGCTACATCGCATCGCAACCCAAATTGACCCCAGAGGTCTTTCGCAGGGCAATGTTCTACGGCGGCGTGATGGGGTCGTTTGCCTGCGAACGCTTCGGCACGGAGCGATTGCAGGGTGTAACACGAAACGAAATTGACGCGCGGTTCGAAATATTTCGGGAGATCTCGCATCTTGACTCCTCTGCGGTCTAAACCGGAACGCACCATCACAGCGCCGCGCGGTGTGCGGGACCTGCGCCTTGGCCGGCTTGGCGCAAGCCTTCCAGTCACCCCCCCCGATCCCAACCAGGTTCGACCGGCCGCGCGCGATGAGATCTACCAGGTGGTAATGGGCGCGGTATTGCTAGGATTCCTCGCGCTGATCCTCTGCTTCTCCCACGGGTATGTCTTGTTGTATGGCGACGCGGTGGCGCACCTGGGCATTGCACGGCGGATTCTCGATTCGCGCAATCCAGGGCTGGTGCAGTTTGGTAGTGTGTGGCTGCCGCTGCCGCACCTGCTGATGTTACCCTTTGTGCACAAGCTGGAATGGTGGCAGAGCGGGCTGGCCGGCGCGTGGCCGTCGCTGGTCTGTTATGTGCTTGGGGTTGCAGGATTTTTTCGGCTCTGCCGGCGGATGCTTGTGCCCCGCTGGGCGTTGCTTGCCACCGCGTTTTACGCTCTCAATCCGAACCTACTGTATCTTTCCACCACGGCCATGACAGAGCCGATATTTCTTGCCCTGCTGATTTGGATCGTGCTGATGACGATGCAGTGCATCGACGCGATCCAGGCAAATCAACCGTCGCAGGTTGCCCGCAGGATGATCTGGCTCGGGCTGCTTATCTTTGCCGCAGTGTTCACCCGCTACGACGGATGGGTTCTTGGTGCGGCGGTATGGTGCATACTGGCTTGGCAACTTTGGCGCACCCAAGGACTGGGTCGTCGCGTGGCCCCGTCGTTTGCGTTATTTACCCTGCTGGCACTCGCCGGGCCGCTGCTATGGCTGGGTTACAACCAGCACTTCAGCCACGACCCGCTGGACTTTATGCGCGGCCCCTACTCCGCTCCCGCAATCGAGAAGAGAACTTCGCCGCCGGGATCGAAGCACTATCGCGGATGGCACAATCCGGGTTGGGCGCTGCTGTTTTATACTCGCGCGGCGCAGGTCGATGCGGCAGCGTGGGAGACAGGTTTTGCCCTGATGGCTGCTTCGTTGGCCGGGCTGTGGATTGCGTTCCAGCGGCGCATTGCACGCGCTTCGATGCTGCTATGGGTGCCGCTGCCGTTCTATGTCTATTCGGTTGCGTACGGTTCGGTGCCCATATTTATTCCCCAGCTTTATCCGCATTCGTTCTACAACACGCGCTATGGCATGGAACTGTTGCCCGCGCTGGCGCTATTTGCTTGTGTGGCAGCGGCCGCAATGGAGCAGCGCCTTGTGAAGACTGGCACTGCATCGTATCCGCCCAATGCCGCAGTGGGGATTTCGTCGCGACCGCTGTACCTGACCGCGCTCACGTTGGTGCTGTTGAACCCGTTGGCAATGGTCTACGGTACGGCGCTGCTCCAGCAATGCGCGAAGTGGATTGAGCGCCACCCAAGTAATTTGCTGGCAAACTACAGCCCGCCCCTGGTGCTGAAGGAGGCTCTGGTAAACTCCACCACGCGTGTGCCGTTTGAGCGCAATCTTGCGCTGGTGCTGGAGGACCTTCCGCCCGGCGCGTCCATCCTGATGCAGCAGTCAGACCACATCGGGGCCTTGCAGGACGCTGGAATCCCCTTGCGGCAGACCATCAACGAGAGTGACTACGACAGTTGGCACGCCGCACTGCAGGCGCCCGCGGACCATGCTGCCTTCGTAGTAGCACTGTCTGGCGACACGGTGTCAAAGGCAGTCGAGGAGCATCCCGAGGGTTTGCAGGAGTTGACGATTCTGTGCGGAACAGGCCAACCTTGCGCCCGCATCTACCAATCGGAACACTTCCCAGCCGCGGGTCCGGCGGGCGACAGGTAGTGCTACCATCGCTGCGAAGAGAAAATATCTATGATTGCAACCTTACCGATTAGCTTCAGTACGATTGAACAGATGGCGTTCTCGCAAGGCACCACCACACGTCTTCTGATGGCGTGTGCCATGGGCGGCCTGATTGGCGTGGAACGCGAGTGGCGGCACAAAGCATCGGGCCTGCGCACCAACATGCTGCTGTGCATGGGATGCGCTCTGTTTACGGTGCTTTCGGTCGTGCTGGCCGGCCCCGGGATTACAGATAAGAGCCGTGTGGCGTCGAATATTGTGCAGGGTATCGGCTTCCTGGGCGCGGGATTGATACTGCATACGCGTAGCCGAGTGTTGGGGCTCACCAGCGCGGCCACTGTGTTTGTCGTGGCGTCCATCGGCATGGCCTGCGGGGCAGGTCTCTACGTGGAGGCTGCAATCGCTACGGCGATTGTTCTGATAGCCCTGCGTTTCATTGGCTTGCTGGAAGCGCGATCGGGATGGAAGAGGTTCCCCATGCTCTACGAGGTGCGCGGACTCGATGAGAAGACAATGCTGGCAGCGATCCTGGTGGTGCTGGACCGAGAGCATCTGCGGCTGAATATCATGAAGAAAGAGAAGCTGGGCGAGTTGGAGCGGGTGACCTTCGCCATCTCCGCCAGCAGTGCACGGCATAAACATCTACTGGGCGAACTGGTGGCCAGCGATGCCACGGACAAGGTGGTTGCGTTCCGCGATGAAGAGGAGGATTGAGATCAACGCGAGCAGGCTGGTGTCCATCCCGTTTGTGAAAGCGCATGCGTGCGGCAACGACTTCCTGATTCTGGAGGAAACGGTCGCGGGAGGCGATCATGCCGCGCTGGCGCGCAAGCTGTGTTCGCGCAACACCAGCATTGGCGCGGATGGAATCGAGTTTATCGATCGCCAACCTGCCCGCCGCGATAACCTCGAATTCTTCCTGCGTCTCTTCAACGCCGATGGCAGCGAAGCAGAACTCTCCGGCAATGGGACGCGTTGCGTGGCGGCGTGGCTGGCGCACAGCGAGGGGCTGCGCGAGGCCGCGCTGGGTACGCAGGGCGGTGTGCGGCGCTGTCGCGTGATCCAGGCGAACGATCCCGTCTACCTGATTGAGAGCGAGATGGGCGTGCCTCACGTAATGCCGCGAACGATTGAAATTCCCGGCATAGGTGCGGTCGATGGCGCAATGGTCGACGTGGGAAATCCTCACTTCGTTCTCTTTGTGGATCGGGAGGACTTTGGTGCACACGGAAGCTCGTGGCAGCAACTCGGCGCCGCCATCAGCACCAGTCCTCTGTTTCCGCAGGGAACCAATGTGGAGTTTGTGCGGGTGCTTTCGGCGGATGAAATTACGTTTCGTATATACGAGCGCGGATGCGGCCCAACCATGTCTTCGGGCACTGGCACTTGCGCTTCGTCGGCGGCTGCAATGGTGTTGAGAGGCACGCATCGCGAGTTGACGGCGATTGCCGAGGGAGGATCGCAACGCACAGTGTGGCCAGCCAACGACGCGATAATGCAGCTCACCGGACCGGCGGAGATTGTCTGCCAGGGCAATGCGTTTCAAAGTGATCCAACCGCGGCGGTGACCATTTGAGTACTACAGCACATGCAAGCGTGAAACCAGCCGCATTGCGGCCCGGCGCCACCCTCGCTGTCCTGTCACCCGCCAGCGCCACCAAGCAGGATCTGGTGCAGGCGGGAATGGATTGCCTGCACAGGCTCGGCTATAAGACGGCGCTGATGCCGCACGCCCTGGATCGCGGGCCGCTCTACTACGCGGGGACGCTACAGCAGCGCGTCGCCGATCTTCATGCTGCATTCGCCGATCCGGCAATCGATGGAATCATCTGCACCCGCGGTGGGTGGGGATCGGCGGAGTTGTTGCCCCATCTGGATGCGGAGCTGGTCCGCGCCAACCCGAAGGTCTTCGTGGGATACAGCGATCACACCGCCCTTCACGTTTGGCTGGCGCGCCAGGCCGGACTGGTCACGTTTTATGGGCCAATGGTGGCGGCGGACTTTGCGCGAGCAGACGGGTACGATGCCGCAAGCTGGCAGCACGCGGTGGGTGGATCGCTGGCATGGTCGCTCAATGCAGGCGACGGGCTGCGAGTACTGCGCCCCGGAGTTGCCGAAGGAACGCTGACTGGTGGATGTCTTTCGATCCTTGCCGAGTCCCTGGGAACACCCTACGCCCTACTACCCGCAACTGCGGACGCCCCGCGAATTCTGTTTCTCGAAGACATTGGCACCAAGCCGTATCAGTGGGACCGCATGCTGCTGCATCTGCGTTACGCGGGCCTGCTGCAGCATGTCAGCGGCATCGTCTTCGGCGATATGAAGCAGTGTGTCGCGGATGAGGAGCAGCCGCTGCTACAGGCTGCAATTCTTCACGCGCTCGCTGATTTCGCGGGTCCCATTGCCATTGGGTTGCGATCTGGCCATGTGGACAAGCCGAACATTACCGTGCCGCTTGGCGTGCAGGTGCGGCTGGATTTACGCGATGCGAAGGTGCCGCGAATGGAGTTTCTGGAAGCGGCAACTAGCTCTTAGCTTCTAGCTGGAGGCTAAGAGCTGACGGCTATCAGCTGAGTCACGATGGAGATTATGCAGAGTTCTAAACACATTCATCTGATTGGAATCTGCGGCACCGCGATGGCCTCGCTTGCAGGCATGTTGCAGGCCCGTGGACACCGCATCACTGGCTCCGACGCGGCCGCCTATCCCCCCATGAGCGATGTGCTGGCCGAGTTGGGGATTCCGCTCCACCAGCCATACGCCGAGGCGAACCTGACACCGAAGCCGGACCTCGTCATCGTAGGCAACGCCATCTCGCGTGGCAACGTCGAGCTGGAGTTTGTTCTCGACACGCGCATTCCGTTTACTTCCATGGCGGCGGTGTTGCACGACGAGTTCCTCGCTGGGCGCGAGTCGCTTGTAGTCGCAGGCACGCATGGAAAAACCACCACCACCAGTATGCTTGCGTGGATCTATGAGGTAGCCTCCCGCACGCACGCGGAGTTTGCTCCGTCCTTCCTCATCGGAGGCGTGGCGGAGAACTTCGGCACCAGCTTCATGGTGCGCCCTGCCACCCAGCAAGTTCGCCAGCCCTTCATCCTCGAAGGCGATGAGTACGATACAGCCTTCTTCGACAAGGGCCCGAAGTTTCTCCATTACTTTCCCGACGCGGCGATCCTGACCCACGTCGAGTTCGACCACGCGGATATCTATGTAGACCTGCCGGCCGTGATGACGGCGTTCAAGCGTCTTGTGAACCTGATTCCGCGCCGCGGTCGGTTGGTGGCCTTCGACGGCAGCCAGAACGTCACCCAGTGCGTGTCTCATGCCTTCTGCGCAGTGGAGAGGTACGGTTTCAGCGCTGACTCGCAATGGCGACTGACAAACTTTCGTCAGCAGGGAACGCAGTCGCAATGGACGCTGCTGCGCAACGGTACTGTCTTTGCCGAGCTTCTCCTCCCCATGGCCGGAGAGCATAATGCGCTGAATGCGACGGCGGCGGCGGCCCTGGCTGCGGGACAGGGCGTTCCGGTGGCGGCGATTGTGGAGGCGCTGGCATCCTTCCGCTCGGTCAAGCGGCGGCTGGAAGTGCGCGCAGAGCTCAACGGCATCACCATCATCGACGACTTCGCGCACCATCCAACTGCTATCCGCGAGACGCTGCGAGCGCTGCGTTCGGCCTACCCCGGCCACCGTCTCTGGGCAATTCTGGAACCGCGGTCCAACACCCTCCGCCGCAATGTCTTTGAAGCCGATCTGGTGGAGAGCCTTGCCCTTGCAGATCGCAGTGTACTGGCTGCGGTCTTTAAATCGGAGGCAATCCCGCCAAACGAACGACTTCATCCGGAAAATGTAGTCGCTGCGTTGCGCGCGCGTGGTCTGCAGTCCGCAGTCTTTGCAGATGCGGACGCCATCGTCGCCGCCATTGCGCCGGAACTGCGTGCGGGCGATGTTGTGGCAATCCTCTCCAACGGTGGCTTCGGCGGAATCTACCAGAAGCTGCCTCAGGCGATCGCCAGGCTGCACTAACCTGCTGAACTGACCAGGACGGATTCGATCGCTTCGGCTACCCCATCGTCGCGGTTGGACGGCGCGATTCTCCAGCCGCTGCTTCGCGCAATCGTCTTCAGGTCCTCGGGTGCGTTGTCCATCAGCACCGCGCGACCGACCGCCTCCAGCATGGAGACATCGTTCCAGTTGTCGCCGATTGCCAGCATCTGTGCTGGGTCGATACTGCGCGCGCGGCCTATTGTTAGCAGCGCGGCGCCCTTGGAGCAGCCCGCGGGAAGTATGTCCAGAATACTCAGGTCGCGCGCTGGATATTCCGTGCGGTGCAGCGTGACCTGGTGCGGCATTGACTCCGATGCATGGCCGGAAACGACGACGCCGGGGAACTCCAGCAGGCGGGCCTCCGCGCGCGCCATCCGCTCCAGTGTGCCGCACAACATGGCCTGGATAGGCGGATCGTTGGGGTCGTCGAGCGAGCGTTCAATGGGATGCACCTGTTGAAGGTAGGGCTCGTTGGCGGCCATCCAGCGGCTGATGCTGGCTGTCAAATGGTCCAGCCGCTCCACCACCAGCGCGCCGCGGGAGTCTTCCCCATCGGGCTGCGTGCGGTCAAAAGTGAGAACGAAGGCGTTGCGGAAGTTCTGCTCCCCCTCGCCACGGATCGCTTCACACAGCCACAGGGCAGTGGCGTGCGGAAGGTGGGTGCGAGCCAGCAGCCGCGAGGGCACGGCTTCGCCGGATTGTCCTTCCTGCATACTGCTTCCTGCCGCGGCCCCCAGGGTGCGCGTCACCGTGCCGTTCGAACTGATCAGGATGGAGTTGTGCCGTAGGCCAAGCGGGCGCAGCACGCGCATGGCGTAGCTATGGCGGCGCCCCGTGGCAATCACCAGTTGGATGCCGCGCGCCTGTACGCCGTAGAGTGCGTCCAGGTTGCGCTGGCTCACGCGCCCGTCATCGCCCAGCAGCGTGCCGTCCATGTCGATTGCAATCAGGCGAATCGAGCGGTTGTGATCTTCTGCCGGCAAGTGGCCCTCGAGCCTTCAGTATAGTGCGTGGATGGAATGTCGTTGTGACGTATGACACACACTGCGTGGGGTATAGTTGCTATTCTGGATTGGATTCGATGGAACTAATACATAAACTCGAAGAACTGCGCAGCTCGCTCGGCAAGCTCGATTCGCTGATGGTGGCCTACTCCGGTGGCACGGACTCGGCCTATCTCGCCTACGAGGCGCACCGCTTGCTCGGCGAGCGAATGCTGTCTGTCATCGCCGACTCCCCTTCGCTGCCCCGTGCAGAGCTTTCTGCCGCTCTCGAATTCGCAGTGCAGCACAAAATCCCCGTACACATCCTCCAGACCCGCGAACTGGACGACCCCAACTACGCGCGCAACGACAGCAACCGCTGCTTCCACTGCAAGGACGAGCTCTTCACTCAGATGGAGGCCGCGCGGGTCGAGCTTGGCTTCGCCCACATCGCCTATGGCAGAAACCTCGACGACGACGGCGATCTGCGGCCCGGTCAAAGAGCGGCTGCCTTGCACAAGGCGCTGGCACCGCTGGCCGCCGCAAGGCTCACCAAGCTGGAGATACGCAGTCTGGCCCGAGAGGCCGGACTGAAGATAGCCGATAAGCCAGCCAGCGCATGCCTCTCCTCGCGCATCGAGTACGGGCGGACTGTAACGTCGGAGAACCTCAGCCAGGTGGAGCGCGCCGAAGAGGCCATGCACGCTCTCGGCTTCGCCCATGTGCGGGTCCGCCACCATGGAGAACTAGCCCGCGTGGAGATTGCGCGCGAAGACCTGCCCCGCGCTCTAACCCTGCCAATGCTCGACAGCATCACACAGGCGCTGCGTCCACTGGGTTTCGTCTACATTACACTGGACACTCAGGGCTACCGGACGGGATCGATGAACGACATGCTGCCGGTCTCGGCCATCACATCCGCGCATTAGCCATCCTTACAAACCGCCGGAACAGGTTAGATCTCCAGGAGAGAGAGTTTCATGCGCGTTGCCTATATTGACTGTTTTGCCGGGATCGCGGGCGATATGATGCTGGGCGCGCTGGTCGATGCCGGGGTTCCGGCGCAGGTGCTCACGGAAGCGGTCGCGGCGCTGGGCCTGGGGGCAAGCCTGCGCATCGAACGGGTGGACCGCAGTGGAATCGCATCCACCAAGGTCCACGTCTTCGAAGGGGACCACCTCGCCGATGCTCCCACTGCGCCGCAGCAGCAGCCAGCCGAACAACAGCCCCTGAAGGCCGCCGCCCACACTCATCAGCCCAAATCGCAGCATCTGCACAAGACTGGCCACACCCACGATCACGAACACGAGCATACCCACGCAGAGACTGACGCCCACGAGCACTCACACGAAGACCATTCGCATTCGCACGCGCATGGGCGCTCCCTCAGCGCCATCCGAAGGCTGATTCATGATGCGGCACTTCCCGATCCGGTCAAGAAGACCGCCATACGCGCCTTCGAACTTCTGGGCCACTCCGAGGCCAAAATCCACAACGTCCCAGTGGAAGATATCCACTTTCACGAAGTAGGCGCGGTGGACGCGATCGTCGATATAGTGGCGGCCAGCGCAGGCATCCACCACCTCAACATCGGCGCATGGTTCTGCTCGCCCATCAACGTGGGAGGCGGTACGGTGGTCTGCGCCCATGGAACCTTCCCCGTGCCCGCGCCAGCCACAGCCGACCTGCTGCGCGGACTGCCCACCTACTCAGCGCATCTGCAACAGGAGCTGGTAACGCCCACCGGAGCAGCGTTGTTGCGGGCCATCGATCCCACCTTCGGCCCGCAGCCGGCCATGCGCGTCGAACGCATCGGCTACGGCGCGGGTACGCGCAACTCCAAGGACTTTCCCAACGTCCTGCGCATCAGCGTCGGCGAGAGCAGCGATGCCTCGCAATCCCACTCCGCCAACTGCGATACCGTCACCGTCATGGAAACGGCGCTCGACGACCTGTCCCCGCAGGTCCTGGCCTATGTTGCAGAGACCGCGCTGGCACGCGGCGCGCTGGATGTGATGCTTACGCCTGTAATCATGAAGAAGGGCCGTCCCGGCACCGTGCTCACTGTGCTTTGCAATCCTGCCGACAGTGCGGCGCTGGAGCGGCTCATCTTGACAGAAACCAGCACCCTCGGCGTGCGCATCCGGCAGGAACGGCGTTCCTGCCTGCAGCGCAGGCACATTCCTGTGTCTACGGCCTACGGCGAGATTCGCATCAAGATCGGCTCACTCGGCAGCGAGACCATGAACGCCGCGCCCGAGTATGAGGACTGCCGCGCAGCAGCGTCTAAACATCACGTCGCCATCAAGCAGGTACAACAGGCGGCCATCGCTGCGTATCTGCGACCAGATACCGCGCAGGAAGGCGGATCGCAGACCACATGACATCCTCCGATCTACTCAAGCTGCTGGGCGAGGTGGAACGCGGCGTCCTCACGCCCCAGGCCGCATCCGAACGCCTTGCAACCCTGCCCTTCGAGGACCTCGGTCATGCACGGGTAGACCATCACCGCAGCCTTCGCACCGGATTGCCTGAAGTGGTCTTCGCCGCTGGCAAGACAGCGGAGCAGACAGTAGAGATCTTCACCAGCCTCGCTGGCGACGGCGTCGATGTCCTCGCCACGCGCTCCACTTCAGCCACCGCGCAGGCCATTCTGGCACGCCATCCCGCAGCGGTCTACAACGAAGTAGCACGCACCGTTGCGCTGCGCCAGTCGCCCAATCCACCTGCGGGCCTGGGACACGTCGCAGTCATCTGTGCGGGTACCAGCGACCTGCCCATCGCGGAGGAGGCGGCCGTAACCGCCGAGACATTCGGCGCGCGCGTCACCCGCCTCTACGATGTGGGAGTCGCCGGATTGCACCGTCTGCTCGCCGTGCGAGACGACCTCAAATCGGCCCACGCCATCATCGTCTGCGCCGGCATGGAGGGGGCGTTACCCTCGGTGGTGGGTGGTCTGGTCGCGGTGCCGGTCATCGCCGTTCCCACCTCGGTCGGCTACGGCGCATCGTTTGGCGGAGCAACAGCGCTGCTCGGTATGCTCAACTCCTGCAGCCCCAACGTCACCGTCGTCAACATCGACAACGGCTTTGGCGCGGCCTACACCGCGGTGCTCATCGCCCGCGCCTCTGCCCACGCGCATCCCGGTTGATAGTGTTATAGGAAAGAAACCGTTACTTCAGCATCTTGCCGAACTCCTCGGCAAAGACCGTATGCCGCATGTCGAAGCGTCCGCCGTTGTATTTATCCGGCCCCTTCAAGTGTCCGATGGCCAGCAGAGCCACCACCCAGTAGCTCATAGGCAGGCGCAACACCTCATGTACCTTCTCCTGCTCGAAGCCCTCCATCGGCGCGGTGTCATAACCCATCACCTCGGCCATCAGCATCATGTGCGTCGCGGCGATCATCACCATCTTGTTCAGCCAGCCGTGCATCTCGTCGGTGGAGAAATGCGAAAGGTAGTTGGGAACGCTGTTACGTGCTTGCGAGGCGTAGCCCTCCGGCATTCCGCCTTCGCGCCCCTGGTAGATCATGGTGTCCAGGTCCTTCCGCCATCCATCCGCGTCACCGCATGCCACGATCACCGCCGATGCCTCCTCCACCTTGCCCTGGTTGTACGAGGCGGCGCGCAGGCGCTTCTTCTGCTCTTCCGTCTGCACCACAATAAAGCGCCAGGGCTGCATGTTATAGCCGCTGGGAGCGCTCAATCCGGCCTCCAGTATCCGTTGCAGGTCCTCGGCTGGAATGGCGCTGCCGTCGAAGCTGGGCGTCGCCCGCCGTTCGCGAATCGCCTGGCTCAAAGTCTTCTCGTGCTTCGCTGTCTTCGCCGTCATCGCTCTATCTCATCCTGACCGTTCTTCCATCCCCGCTTGGCCGCCAGCTCAAAACCAACTTCAAACGACTCTCAAGATATCACTCCTCCCCATCTCCCCGCATAAAGAAGGCATTTGGAATGCCGGTCCGATCCCGGCCAGATTTCTGCTGCGGTGTTTCAAATAGAAATCAGCACGGCATCCCGGCACAAAACAAAACCTTCGTGCTCGGGCCGCGTCCTATACCCTAGTAGAGATGAACTATATCGCCACAATGCGTCACGCCCGGCTCTTCTGCTTTGTGGGATGCGGCCTATGGCTTGCCGGTGGCCTGGCGATCGCCCAATCCCCCACACTGCCTGCCATCCCGCCCACCGTCTCCCAACCGCCTGCGGCTCAGCAGCCCACTGCTGCCGCTGTTCCCGCCCAGCCCGCCATGCATCGCGCGCACATTGTCTATGCTCAGGGCCTCATTCAGGTCGTCGCAGACAACTCCAGCCTCAATCAGATCCTGCGCGACATCGCCCAGCAGACTGGCATGAAGATCACCGGTGGAGTCACAGAACAACGCGTCTTCGGCAACTACGGCCCAGGTGCGCCGTCCGGCATTTTGGCCAGCCTCCTGGACGGGACTGGCAGCAACATGCTGCTCCGCGAGAGCCCCGCCCATACACCCATCGAGCTGATTCTGTCGCCGCGCAGCGGTGGCCCCACGCCGCCCAGCCCCAGCTCGTTCGCTTCCGACGATCCAGCCCCAGCCATGCGCGATCAGCCTGCCTCGCAGAATCCTTCTACCAGCCTGCCCGGCCTGGCAACCCAGCAGCCCACGGCCCAGCAGACGCAGGACGATCTGCCTGGGTTGATCCGCCCCCCCGGCGCCGTTCCCATCTATGGGCCGGGTGCTGCCAATGCAGTCGCCGCGCCGCCAGCCAATAACACCAACCCCCAGTCGCCCAACGGCGTACTGACGCCGCAGCAGATCTTCCAGCAGTTGCAGCAATTGCAATCGCAGATGCCTCCCAAATAAACCTGCTAACCCGGGTGTCCCATTCTTTCGCACTCTTACGAAAGGGTGGGTTGCCTTTACCCTTGATTTGTCATTCCATAACGCAGCGCGGGAATCTGCTTCTGTTCTTGCCTGGTGCTGTTGTGGCATTGGCCGTGGTGGGCAAAGAATGCATCCAATTGGAGAGCAGGTCAGACGCCAGGGGTTCGAGACGTCAATCGTGTTGTCTTCCACGGCATAGAGCCCAACCAGACGCCTGCCGCATGGGTCACATTGTTATCGGTAGTTCGGGCCAGGCGGCATGCAGATTACAAAAATCATTGAGGTGTGCATGAACCGCAAGCAGACAAACAGACGGCTACGTCCTATTCTGTGCCATGGGTTGGGCTACGCTGCGGGGGTGCTGTTGTTGCTGGCCCAGGTTGCAGCGGCCCATGCGTCCGTGGCCCTGCTGATGGAAGAGCCCTACGGCAAATTTGGGGCCATGAACCCTACCGGCCACTCTGCCATATATCTGAACCATATCTGCGCAGCATCCCCCACAGAGCTCCGCACATGTCAGCCGGGAGAGTCTGGCGTGGTCATCAGCCGCTACCACAAGGTCGCCGGTCTGGACTGGGTTGCGATTCCTCTGATTCCCTATCTCTATGCAGTCGAGGACGTGACTCAGGTGCCGCAATCGGTGGACCAGACTCAGGTCGACGCGCTGCGCGATGCCTATCGCAGAAAATATCTGCTGGAGCTGGCTCCCAATGCCAGTCACGGAAAGACCCCCAAGGGCGAGTGGACGCAGTTGGTGGGAGAGTCTTACGACCGCACCATCCACGGTTTTGAGGTTGTGAGCTCTTCCGAAGAAGACGAGCGCTTCATCGCACTGTTCAACGACCGGAAAAACACTGGGCACTTCAATATTTTTGTCCACAACTGCGCTGATTTTTCGCGTTCCGTGCTCAACATCTATCTGCCCAATGCAATCCATCGCAGCATCGTGGCGGATCTAGGAATGACCTCGCCGAAGCAGGTGGCGCACTCACTGGTGCAGTACGGCACGAAGCATCCTGAGCTGGAGATGTCCGCCTTCGTGATTCCCCAGGTTCCAGGGGCCATCAAGCGCAGCAAGCCGGTCAAGGGCGTGGCGGAGTCGCTGATAAAGAGCAAGAAATACATGCTGCCACTGGCGATTCTGACCCCGGAATTGACCGGCAGCGCGGTGGTGGCTTACCTAGCCAAGGGCAGGATGGAGTTGCCCAAAAACGCCTTGGTCTTCAACGTGAACGATAACGTGATGGAGCCGGGAGATCCCGTGCCGGTACAGGCAACCAACACAGACCCGGACAGAACACCCCTCTCTTCGTCTCCGCCTGTCGCTGTATCCATTCCCGCGCCCGCTCCCAATGCTGCAACCGGTGCCACGCCTGCAGCACTGGCGACGCCTTTGCCTGCCGCCCCAGTTACGCTTCCCTAGCGCCTCTGACTGCGCGCAATCGCTGCCTTGGCTTCGTTGTCGCCATCGCGCTTGCGTTCGGCGGCTCGCTTGTCCCACTGCTGTTTGCCCTTGGCCAGTGCCAGTTCGCACTTCACCCGCCCGCGACGAAAATAAAGTCGTGTCGGAATCAGAGTGAAGCCCTTCTGCCGAGTCGCTATCTCCAGCTTGTGTACTTCGCGCTTATGCAGCAACAGCTTCCGCGTCCGCAACGACTCGTGGTTCATCGCGTTGCCATGGGAGAAGGGACCTATATGCGCATTCAGCAGGAAGCATTCGCCGTCCTTCAGCAATCCATACGCGTCCTTCAGGTTGGCTTTGCCCTCGCGGATGCTCTTCACCTCGGTGCCGCGCAATGCAACGCCTGCCTCAAAGCGGTCGAACAGCTCGTAGTGGAAGCTGGCGGACCGGTTGAACGCGGCGTCGCGCATACCCGCCGCCACGGGGTCGCGGTCCTTCGCCTTCACCGCCGCCTTCGGCTGTGCAGCAATCGTCGGATTGGACAAAGATCGGGGCATGGGCTCGCTACTGCAACCTGCGACTCGCAACTAACATCCGCGCAGGTCGGAACATCTCAGTTTAACATGCAACACTTTCCGTCTCACCTGTCCGCACTCGCAACGTCTAACCTACACCCGGCATCCGCAACACGTCTTTTTTGTATCGGGAATACGATTGCAAGACAGGTAAAATGGGGCATAAGTTCAAAAGGCCGAACGCGTTCCGAATGCTATACTCGCCAAAGTCCCAGCAGTCCAATCCCTGCGCCAGTCGTGCATCTATCTCGACTCCGCGCGATACATTCCGGTACGCATCTCGTATGTATCGGCCCGACCAAATTCAGCTTCACCACGCAAATCAGAACATCGGCGCAAAGAAAGCAACCAGCATCGGCATGACACGCAGGAACCCAACCTTGCTCCCCAAACTCTCTCGCTGCTTCCCTCGCGGTTGCACCGCTCCGCTTCTCCTCCTGTTGACGGCATTCGCTTTTAACCTCTCCGCGCACGCGCAGTCAGCCAGCGGCTGGAACAAGCGCGGCCAGGCTGCCGAGATCAAGCAGGACTACGACGCCGCATACGAGGACTACCTCAAGGCCCACCAGAAGAACCCGGGCGACCTGCGCTACCGGGAGCGCCTCGATCGCATGCGCTTCCAGGCAGCCGCCGTCCATGTGGACCGCGGTCGCGTCATGCGCCAGAGCGGTGACATCGCCGGAGCGCTCAACCAGTTCACCCGCGCCCTGCAGATCGATCCCGGCAACGAGGCCGCCGCCCAGGAGATCCAGATCACCCGCAGTCAGGACCAGGCTCCCAGTGCCTCCAACGCGCCGGCGGGATACAGCGACACCAACTCCCAGCTGCTCGATATTGCCGGCATCTCCGCGCCCATCGAACTCAAGCCTGTCTCCGAAGACCCCATCACACTGCACATGGTGGAGGACAGCAAGGTCATCTATCAGGCCATCGGCAAAATGGCCGGCCTCAACGTCCTCTTCGATCCCGACTATACCTCCAAGCGCATCCCCATCGATCTCACCAACGTCAGCCTCAGCGACGCGCTCCGTATCGTAGGAGCCATCTCCGGCACCTTCTTCAAGCCGGTCACCGCAGACACCATCTTCGTCGCCACAAACAGTACCTCCAAACACCACGACCTCGACGATCTGGCCGTGCAGACCTTCTTCCTCACCAACGCCGCACTGCAGGCAGACGCAAACGAGATCGTCACCGCGCTGCGCAACGTGCTCTCCCCGGACGACAAGGTCTACCTCGTCGCCTCGCAAAACGCCATCGTCATGCGCGCTCCGTCCGATCATCTTGTGCTGGCTGAAAAGCTCCTCAACGACCTCGACCGCACCAAGGCCGAAGTGGTCGTCGATGTCGCCATCCTGGAGGTCAATAAGGATAAAATCCGCAACCTCGGCATCAGCCTGCCCCAGTCCTTCGGCATCACTCCTCAGGCCAATGGCAGCACCACGGCCTCCACCACCGCCGGAACCACAGGCACCACCGGTACCACCAGCAACGGTGCCTTCACCCTCAACACCCTTGCCAATATGAACGCCACCAACTTCGCCGTCACCATTGGCGGAGGCACCCTCAACGCCCTGCTCAGCGACACCGACACCAAGGTCCTGCAGAACCCCAGCATTCGAGCCTCCGACGGCCAGACCGCCACCATGAAGATCGGCTCCCGTATCCCCGTCGCCACAGGTTCCTACTCCGCCGGTGCCGCCACCGGCATCACCGCCGGCATCGGCGTGCAGACCCAGTTCACTTACATCGATATTGGCGTCAACATCGATATGACCCCAACCATTCATCTCGACCGCGAGATCTCCCTCAAGCTCTCCGTCGAGGTCTCCACCGAAGCCGGTGCGGTCACCATCTCCGGCATCACGGAACCCATCATCGGGCAGCGCTCCGACAAGACCGTCATCCAGCTCAAGGACGGTGAACCTTGCATGCTCGCCGGCATCCTCACCAAGCTGGATAACTACAGCAACAGCGGTACCCCCGGCCTCTCGCAAATCCCCCTCATCAAATATCTCTTCGGCACCATCAACAAGGAGAACCAGGATGACGAGGTCGTCTTCATTCTGATCCCACACATCGTGCGCGAATCCGTCCTCACCAAACTCAACACGCGCGCCATCGGCACCGGCACGGGCACATCCATCGAACTGCGCAAAGCGCCGGCCAGCGAACTCGCCGCGCTCAGCGCCACCCCGGCAGGCCCCGCGCCGGCCTCCAATACCACCGCAGCCAACGCAGCCGCCGCCATGG
>Ga0118677_10005809_pt1 | contig 21345 bp, 16 predicted proteins | sample AliMusrvi5mmetaG_FD_86154 | JGI IMG/M metagenome (GOLD analysis project Ga0118677, IMG submission 86154)
CTTTCTTGCTTTTTCATTGTTTTTGTTTTTTTATTTTTAAATTAATTTGTTTCTGTTATAATATGGATAGGTGCTAAAAACAATTCTCCTTAGTTTAAATTTCTTGAACAGTAGAAAAATAGAACATTTGAATAACGAATATCGATTAACGAACCAATGATTTCAGAAATAATTGTAAATCAGAGATATATCTTATATCAACATTCGGTGTTCGGTGTTCGATATTTCCTTTATAAATGACTTTTGGGTGTTGAAACACTCAATACAAGAAAGGAGGACTACTCTACTGCCATGGGTACAGGAAAGTTTTTTTGGGGTTCATCTCCCCCTAACAAATTGTGTCACTTTGGTATCAACATTAACAATGACACAAAAAGAAGAAAGCATCACTTTCCCTCCCAATGGCTGGTTGAATTTATAAATAACCTCAAAAGAATTAATATTTTTCGCTAAAGATTCGATGGTTTTATTATAATACTCAAGCGACAACTGCCCATCGCTTAACATATTATTATTCTGTCTGTTATATTCTTTTAATTCTACTTTTGCAACGCTGTCGGCTAAAAGAAAAGCCATTTTTTCCTGGGGCGAAAACAGTTTATCAATTAATTTTTCTTCTATCGGTTTCAATTCCTGAGTTATGATAATATATTTTCCCACCCTGCTTTGCTGCAATTCAGGATTTTTAGGGTCTGCATCCCAATCTCCTGTTTTCAAGACGACCTTGAATCTTCTTTTATGAAATTTTGATTCGGATTTGTTGTCAATTTTCATCAGTTCTTCTAATTTCTCTTTAGAGAAAATACTTTCATTGGCTTTTATGAAATATTTTTCGTTTTCAGTTTTAAAGTAAAAGTCAAAGAGGCCGGGAACCGGTTTGCCATTTTTTGTTATGAATGGTTCTTTCACTAAATCACCAACTAAAGTTAAGGTATCATCTTTAATTGTGTTTCTCTGATACAACTTTATAGGATTATAATAAACATGATAACATATACAGTTACCAGCAAAGAGAGAATTCACAATAAGCGTGAAAGCAATAATTCTTAGACTATTTTTCATATTAATTGAATTTATATTTTTATAAAGTGTCTATTCCCTCTTTATAGGTCTTGTATTTCAGCTCATTATGTAATTCATTTCTCGTTTTACAGGTATCACCATAATAAGAGCATACGCCTATTTTTACAAAATCTCTCGTCAAAGGGCTTCTGGTGCCAAACAGAAAAGAGGCCAGTTCAAAAATACGGGCTACAAAAAATATTATTTTCACATTCATTCTGACAGGTTTATGATATCCCCACTTTTGAGTTGCATCATCAAGGAATTCCTGTAAAGTTTGTTTGCCATCGTCACCTACATGATATATACCCTTGATATTTTCTTTGACGATGGCCTGTTTGGTAGTTTCCAGATAGTCGTGTATTGATATCAGATGAATCCATGTCGGATTTCTCCAGATACCCAGCATGTAATGTTTTGCAAACCATCGTGCCCCCTCTATCATCAATATTCCCCGGCCATATACCATCCCTAATCTTAAAGATACAGCTTCAAAGTTATTCTTTTCTCCGGAATCAAAAAGCAATTTTTCTTCTTCAAACCTGGTCTTAGCATGTACAGAATCAGGTGTGCCATTTAAACGACCCTTTGCCGGATTATCAGGTGTTGATTCGCCCTCAACATGTGGAAAACTGATAAGGATAATTCTTTTAACGTTATTTTCAACAGCCTTTTCAATAAGGTTTTTGAAATATTGCGTATTGGTAACAGGAAGAAATTTCTCAGGATTATGTTTAAATAAAATGCCTGCAAAATGCACTATTGTGTCAACATCTTTTAATGCTGGTGCCAGCGTATCCTTATAAGCTAGGTCGGCTTTAAATTGCTTTACATTAGAGAATCCTGCTAAAACAGGATTTATTTCTTTTTTATGATACAGTAAATTAAGTTGTAAATCTGTATCTTTCAGATAATCTGCTAATATACCACCTAAGTTTCCGGCAGCGCCGGTTATTAAAACTTTTTTCATAGTGCTGGATTATTTTTGAAAAAGATTAATAGCTATGGTTTTACCATCGAAACAAGCAAATTCAATGACTGTTTCGTTTTTTTGTACTCCAATTCTTTTTGCATCAATCGTATTTGATTGTAATTCCCACCGTCCATTTAATGTTATTCTTACCGGACAAATTTTACTTTTTGCCCGGAATATTTCTGGATTTTCTCGGTCTACCTGACTGAAAGTATAGAACTTCTCTGTTCTGCCAAATTCGGGATTGGAAAGCGAAAGGGTACAAATCTTTTTGTCATGTTTTACCACAAATAGACAAGGGGTATCAACACTTTTCAGCAAGTCGGATTTTAGCACATTATCGGCTTTACGTATGGCATAAGCAGTGATATTTTCAGGCAGATAAGTTACAATATGAGCAACAGCATCTTGTTGCTCAACACGAAATAATTTATCAAAGTTCTGTTCCAGATTTTTGGTTTCTTTTTCGCCACCATTTATAGCAATTACATATTGATAACCTGCAGATTGAGGGTTCATTCCGTGTATAATCCTGCAGGTTTCATAATTTCCTGCTTTAGTAGCTTTAGCTCTCTCGAGAGGCTCGCTTTGTTCACTTCTGGCAAAAATCAGGTTTGCTCCTTTCGGAAAATAATAGGAATGACCTTTGGCATCGACATAACTAATGGGATTGCATTCAGCAACTTCCATATTAGCATTTGTGCCTTTTACTATCTTATTATTAAAGAAACTATTCGATTTTCCAGAGCCAATTCCAAGCTGAGTTATGGTGGTCTGAACCGGGTAAATTTCATTTGTACTGGAAATATCACTTCCTAATGCAACAATATAATTATCGACAAAAAACAAGGTTTTATTAGCACGTAATGAGCTTTGCGGATCCTGATAAGACATAGCACTCAAACCGCAACGATCGTTAAATTTTACGCCACCAAGGAAAGTTTCGGTGACAAAGTTTCGGTGTTTGCCAGTGAACATGACATCAGCAGGCATATCGAAAGTGGTAGCACCCGGCAGGCGGCACCAGTTCCAACCATCAATTTCATAACCACTTTCGGCAGCACAAACCGGATTGCCCGAAGCATAAATCTGCAACACGCCCGAACCATTGAAACGACCATATCGGTTTTGAACGGCAGTACCTTCATAATCCCAAATGTATTTGCTCACGCCTTTCCAACCTGCCATCCAGTTTTGCTGACGATAAATAGTCATTCCGGCATAAGGATAAAACCAATAACCGTTAGGGTCTGGTTCAGGTTTAATGTTTTCTGCAACTAATTTGTTACATTCTTCAATGGCTCCAAGTGATCCAAAATAACAGATAAAAGGATCGACTTTTGTCAGGAAATCTGATTGAAATGATACATCATTCGGATTCCATAGTCGCATAAAAGCAGCTTTCAACTCGCGGTTCATCGGGTTTTTATTCAAATTAGCCATGTAGACAAAAGCAGGCATATTTTCTTGCAAGGTGTTCAGTTTATTAGGAAATCGTCCGGTAACTGAGCGTGGCACATCGTATTTGTTGGAATAAATGCGGTATTGGAGAAGCGCATTCGACAGATTGGAAACCACCTCATCGCTCACCTGATACTTGGTATTGTTCAATAAATAACAATAGATTGCCGCAGAATGAAAACCATGCACCGCATAAGCACTCATATAGGGATTTTTATGATGGTATCCTACATAATCGGGCTTTATCATATCATTCCAGCTGTACGCAATTTTGAGCGACTTATTCATCATTTTCTGGAAATATAGCATTTCTTTTTCTCGTTCAGGGCTACTCAGTGGTAAACTGAAAATATAACATAAGCGTTGATTGAAAATGGCACGAATACCATCGGAATTAAAACCCGGTTCTTCCCACAATATTGGCGTATCGAAAGCCGGTCCAACCGATTGACTCATCCAATTCAGCATTTGAAGTTCAGCATCCAATATGCCTTTTTTCTCTAGTTCGTCGTGCATCAAAAAAACCGATAAAGCATAACTCAATCCATCTAATCCTACATCCGAACCGCCATATTCAACAAAACCATTATCTTTGTAGTTAGAGGTTTTAATGGTCAAATCAAGTCCGTTAGCCCAACCACGTTTGTGTAGGTATTCAAACACATCGATAATTTCTTTTAAAGTGGTACGGTTGTGATAATCGGAATTTGGATGTGATTTATTTCCTTTCAAGTTGTAAGATAACGAAAGCGGAAATAGTATTTCGTGGAAAATCTTTTTGGGGCTTCTGGCTTCTTCTACCGACTTTTTAGGTTGCAGCATCTGACCAGATTTAATTTTCATTTTTTCTTCCTTATTACCCGATAAATTATAAGGTTCCAAATTAGAAAAGTCAAATTCATTATAAAACTGATGGGCTTTATGTGCAGATTCCAAAATGGCATCATACCGTGCTTTAACCAATGGATTTGAATAATCGGTGGTTTCAGAACCAACAATCCATGAACGGTATTTGTCTGAAATAGTTTGAATTTCATCTGCTTTTGCAAGTCTAAAAAGTAGGGAGAGAATGATGAGAATACTAATTTTTTTCATTGGATTATTGCATTTATTTTTGTGAATGAAGATATTCCGCCATATACTGTTTCATGGCTTTTGCAATCCTTGCATAGCTTTTTACATTCACCTGATTGACAGTTTCTAAGGGATCTTTTTCGTAATCGTAAAGTTCTTCGGCAATGATTTTATCAAAATTCGACACTTTGTTCTTCCATTCTACCCAAATGGTATAACGGTATTTTCCATCCCGAAGTGAATATCCCATTTTATTTTCATCTCGCGGATATTGGCTAACGGCATATTTTTTGGTCAACTTTTTTGGATTTTTCATCACAGGAACTAAACTGATACCATCTATTTTTTCTGGTTTTAAAATTCCAGCCAATTCACAAAGTGTTCTGAGCTGATAAATTGGTTGACAAACTTGGTGTCAATAATGCCAAACCAGGGAATAACCATTTCCACTTTATAGTTTCTATCATAATCCAGTTTGATTATTTCTCTGATTCAAGCTTAATTTTGGTTTTGCTGATTACCTTATTCGTTGAATCAAAGACTGTCCGAACCAAATCATTTTCAATTTTTTGCTGAGAAAATGAGTATTTTTTACCCATGATGGAAATATCATTTACTTCAAAAGTTTCTTTGGTAAAAGGATTAAATATAAACTTTCCATTATCATCTATTTGGATTCCCAGATAATAACGCATAAACGGATCGATCCAACTGCTGTGAAAATAATCGACATACGGACTAAAACGTGCCCCATCGGTTGCCCGATTGTGGTCGATGGCACAAGGCACACTTTTATCTCCGTAAGCATAATGCAAATCGGACCAACGATTGAAGAAATCCATCCATTTTTCCTGTAATTCATTCGTGACGTCAATCAAGCTTGCCGAACCCAAAGCTTCGCACATCAAACCATTGGCATAATGCCAGGTTGGGCCATTCCAGGCACAGGGGTAATAATGTGGCTTATCCACTGTGGCATAAGCAGGACCAACCAAAGTGTTGCCCGACCAATACATGGGACAAGTTTTGGAAATGGTAGTAATCGGGTAATCAGTCCAAAACCACGAAGGATCGAAGAATTTTTCGAAGCTTTTCAAATAGCTTTTTTCATTCACCAACTGATACATGAAAGGCATAAAACTGTCGTAACCCGGCGATTCCAATGCCAAAGCATAGTCGGCAGGATTGGCATCGTAAAACAATCCGGATTTTTCGTCCCAATGTTTTGTTTTTAGTGTATTGAGCATCTGGGATGCAGATTCCTGAAAATAATTCTCATCGGTTTTATTACCCAAAACCTGTGCCATAAGCGAACAAGCCTTGCTGTTTATGATGGCAAAAGAAACTTTGTCGAGGCGAATAATTGTCGTTGGTGAAGTACCATAGAGTTTTTTTCCTTCCTGATCCTGCCGCCAATCCCACTTAGTGTCTTTCGTAAATTCATAAAAACTAGGTTGATATTCGGCTCCCGTTGGCCAACTTGAGATTTGAGTTGGCAAGCGAGATTTGTCTTTGTCGTTAATATCTCTTTTGGTGTACTTGCAGGTAAATCGATACACAGAATCCAGAAAAGCCTTATCGGGATAATGTAAATACAAATCCCAGATTGTTTTAGGCGTATATTGAATGTAGTTGCTCAATAGCTTTTCATTTTTCGCCCAATTAAGTATGTTGTTTTGAGCGATTTCCGGGGATTTTGCCCATTTAATTTCACTATTATGTATCGGTATGGATAAGCCAATAACTGTTCCGGCAGCAAAAGGAGCTTCATATAATACAGAACGGGTATAGGGGTGATTTTTTATATTTTTGGAAGGAATGTGCGAATTGCGATACACCAAAAACCAACGGTAATAGTATAGTTTCAGCATATTGTAATTGTCGATAGCGAGTTGTGGCACATTATCGGCAAACCATTTGTTGAATTTCTCGGCATTTTCAGTAAATGGATTATTAACTAGCTGTTTTTGTCCTTTTTTAATCGCATTCTCCACCGAATAAGTATCGAAAGCAACCGTAAACCGAACCGTTCTGCTTTCGAAAGGCTTTAAAGTCAACTTCAATTTCTCGCTTGTTTTTTCGGTATTTTCCACGGCTACAAAACCTTCGATGGGCAAAGGTTCATCTTGAAATTTTGGAATTGATTTGGCTGCAAATGCGTATTGACAAGAACCAGCAAGTTTTTTAAATTTTGGAAATAACAGACTTATTTCATATTCACCATTCGTCCTGTTATCATGTGTAAAAGTATATTCGAGTACCAATACATTCTCTTCTGTTATACATTTTCGTTCTTTTACATTCAAATCACCGGCATAAGGATAGGAACCTTTCAGAGTATCAGGTAGAGCCCGATAATACGTTGTCATAAATGCAGGTGTCCACTCGTTTCGTGTGGGGGTGAATTGCAGAATCAGGTCTTGTCCTTGTTTTCTGGAAACAATTTGCACTTTTACCGGATCGGCTAGATCCGTTTCAATTCCGTAACACAAACGTCCGGTCATTCCCATTTGCGGGAAACCCCACATGGCATTAGGAAGTTGTGATATTCCATATTCCGGAGCACGTGTATCTGGACAAGCCGCATATGCCCCTTTTCGGGGTATTGTCAAAAAGTTCCACATTTCACGACCAATCAAATCGGTACGAGCAGAATTCTCCAGCAATTTATTGACGTTCACTTTGCCGGTGTTTCCTGTAGGATCAAATCCATTTATCAGTATTTTTTTTGAAGTTTGACCTAATGTTATTGTCACTAAAACACTTATTAACAACAAGATAATTGACTTTTTCATATACAATCATAATAAGCTTTTAATAAATAATTGTTAGCGATGGATCGAGAGGGTAACGACCTGATTGTTTGCCAAATACCGAAAGACCTCCTTCTGTATCGGTGGCTTTTTCGACTTTTAATCTGATTCTTACAGATTGATTTTTTACCAATTCATCCACTCGCACAGTAAGTTTATCATCTTTTCCGGTCAACATATCTGTAATGTCAAACTCCAACGGAATATAACCGCCTTCTTTCCAACCGGCATCTTTTCCATTTACCCATACCTGTGCTCCGTAATCGCAAGCGCCAATAATGAGCATGATGCGCTTGTTTTTCCACGTTTTAGTGGTAGGCACATCTAAATTCCGGCGATACCAACCCACCAATTGCTTCGTTTCGGCTATTCCGGAGAGTGGAGCAGCCCACGAAAAAGGAACAACGATGGTTTTATCGAAATGATTATCAGGAAGATTTGCCCAGTCTTCTTTTACGCCTCTATTCTTTTCATCAAACACAAAACGCCAATTTCCATTTAGATTGAACCACTCCGAACGCATAAAATCGGGGCGTGGGTGTTCGGGTAAAGGAATGTCGGTAGCTGATAAATTAAAAATTGCAAGTGAAATAACAAATAAAACAATATTGAATTTCATACTAGATTTTTTCATGGTTAAAGCTCATAAACCAACTTCACTTTCTTTTTATATGGTCCAATTTTTTCCTGCGATTTGAAATACTGAAGCATCTTCTGTTTCATTTCCTTTGCAACAGTATTATATTCTTTTTCATTCACCATACTCACCGTTTCGAGTGGATCTTTTTGATAATCGTAAAGCTCGGTGGCATAAATTTCGGCTTCGGCAAAAGGGTTATTTGTTCTGAAACCATTTGCCATCCAAATAGTATAACGATAGCGCTCGGTACGCAGCGTATAGCCCATTATATCAGTGGTTTCATACCCTAGATTTTTGGCTTCAGCCTCTTCAATTATCCGGTAATACTGACTCACACCATATTCTTTTACCTTGGCCTTCTCATTCTTCATCAGCGGAACTAAACTTGTTCCATCCATTTTTTTGGGAGTTTTCAGCCCTGTCAACTCGCACAATGTCGGAAAAATATCTACAAATTCAGTGATTGACATTATTTTTCGTGACTTTAGTCCCGGTGCAGAAATTATCAAAGGGGCGCGGGTCGATTCCTCGAAATTTGTATCTTTTCCCCATTGGTCATGGTCGCCTAAGTGCCAACCGTGATCGCCCCAAAGTACGATTATCGTATTATTGGTGAGTCTTAACGAATCGAGCGTATTCAATAAAATGCCCACTTGTGCATCGGCATACGAAACGGCTGCATAATAGCCGTGAATCAGTTCTTTTTGCTTGTTGATATCTTTCAATCCCGTACCATAAGTCAGATCGGTAAACTCGCAAAATTCTGGTATATCAGTAAATCGCTTGAACTCATCCGAACGGTGATACGCCACATATGGACTGTTTTTGGCATGTTGCTGAAATTCAGCCAAGGACATTTCGTTACGTTTGTATAAATCCCAGTATTTCTTGGGTGAAACAAATGGCAAGTGTGGGCGCTGAAAGCCAACTGCCATAAAAAACGGTTTTTTGCCTTTCTGTAATGCAATGATTTGCTCTTGAGCTTTCAAAGCCACAGCTCCATCACGATAGGCATTATCGGGAACTTCCATACATTCTGTAGCTACTTTGGCATTCACTTTGGCGTATTGACTGGCATCATTCTTATTCATTCCTTTTGCCAGACCTTCCCGAATATATTTTTCAATTTTTGCCTTGGTAATTGGGTCATGGTAATAATACAGAGTCGGTAACCCTGTTTTTTTCGAAAATTTATCAACCGGTGACAAGTATGGTACACTCCACGACGCTGGATCTGAATCTTTCACACTTTTCTCGTGAAATATTTTCCCGATTCCAGACGTCTCATAACCCTGATTCATAAAGTATTGAGGTAATGTAATTATATCAGGATGAACATCTCGAATCTGCGTATCACAATCCCATATTTGAGTATAATCGGGTCGCATGCCGGTGAGCAAACTGGAGCGTGAACCTCCTGAAACGGCCTGTTGACAATAATTACGGAGAAAAACAGTTCCCCGTTTTGCTAATCTGTCAATATTTGGCGTTTTGACAAGTGTATCGCCATAACAACCCAGGATAGGTTTCAAATCATCGACAGCAATAAATAGAACATTGAGCTTTGACTCAATTTTTTCTTTGGCAAAAGTGGAAAACGGCAAAGTAGCAAGTCCTGCTAATACCAGATTTTGTTTTGTGATTAGCATTAGAATCTTAGATTTGAGTTATTGGAATTTACTTTTTATACTCCACAAATGCTTCGATTGCTTCGTATGACGCAAGCCCTAAACTATTGTATAACAATGCTGTGGCTTGATTTCGATCTTCTGCCCGTTGCCAGAATAGCCGTTCATCATCGCCTAGAAATGGAGCACTTTCCATTTGAGAATGATGTTTCAGAATGGAATTTCGCTTTCGTCGGAGTTCTTCTGGGCTAATAGGTACTGCCATTTCAATGTGATCAATTTCCCATTCAGCCCACGCCCCACGATACATCCAAACGCGACATTCTTTCATCCATTCGGTTACCTTCAGCTCCTGAATAGCAGCCAGAGCAGCATCTAAACATACTTTGTGTGTTCCGTGCGGATCGGACAAATCGCCTGCCACAAAAATCTGGTGTGGTTTAATTTCTTCCAGCAGGGGTATTATTTTAAGAATATCTTTTTCTGACAACTTTCCCTTTTGTACTTTTCCTGTTTCATAAAATGGCAAATCCAAAAAGTGAACATTTTCAGGTTTTACACCAATAAATCGGCAAGCAGAACGGGCTTCCTCACGTCTTATTTGAGATTTTATATATAGAACGTCCTGTGTATCAGCATCTCCAATTCGTTTTACATCTTTCAAAAAATGAAGAATTTCATTGTTTTTTGTAAGAATTTCAATGTTTTTTGATTCGAATTGCTGAACAATATTTTGCATTAACGAGACATAGCGAATAACTTCTTCGTCTGCTACAGCAATATTTCCAGAAGTCTGATAAACGACATGAACGTCATGATGCTGATCAACAAGTCGTTGAAGCGTTCCACCCATTGAAATCACATCGTCATCGGGATGCGGACTGAAAATCAATACCCGTTTTGGATACGGATGTGCCCGTTCAGGACGATTGGAATCATCAGCATTTGGTTTTCCTCCCGGCCAGCCAGTAATGGTGTGTTGTAAATCGTTGAATATCTTTATATTAACATTGTATGCTGAACCATATTGTGCCAACAATTCATCCAGGCCATGCTGATTATAATCTTTGTTGGTAAGTTTCAGGATGGGGTTTCCGGTTTCATTACAAAGCCATACAATAGCTCTCCGAATTAGTTTGTCGTTCCACATACATGGTCCAACCAACCAAGGATGGCTAATGCGTGTAAGATATTGCGCTGCACTTAAATCGATAGCAGCCATCGCATTCTTATGTAATTGAAGAAAAGATGCAGGAACAGCATCATCGGTTTTTCCTTCAATAATTTCCTTTAAAATGGCTGATTTATGTTCACCCCAGGCAAGTAAAATTACCTGTTTTGCATTCAGTAAAGTTGAAAGTCCGATAGTGATAGCACTCGATGGAACTTCGGAAATTGAACTGTAATAGCGCTGCAAGTCGCGTTGTGATTCATTGTCGAGCAACATTAGTCGGGTGAGCGTACTTATCTGAGAACCAGGTTCATTATATGCTATATTACCAACCAAACCCACACTCACCAACACCAAATCGAGACCTTCATGTTGCTCAATAAGTTCCTCATAATGACGGCAAAAATCGTATACATTGGAACGGTTAACAGTAGAATCAGGTGTATAAAAATTTTCGAGTTTAAAATCAACTTTATCTAATAAATAGCTACGAAGCAAATGAGCATTGGAATGTCTCTCACCTTCATAAACAGGAAAAAATTCAGAGACATTAAAAACGACCACATCAGCAAAACTCAGTCCTTCTTCGTTATGCATGCGGACTAATTCATCGTAGACTTCGAGCGGGGAAGATCCACCCGAAAGGCCCAAAACACAACGTTCTCCTTCTTTTTCCTTTTCACGAATCAGGGTTGCAATTGTTTGAGCAACGGATTTTGCACCTTCATTCGAATCTGAAAAGATCTTAGTTCGAAGTTTTTCATAACGTGTCTGACGCAGACTTTCAATCATGTCATTGGATCGGTAATAACGCTCCGGCGTCCTTTCCAGCGTTATTTTAGAACTTAAATCGTATTGCATTTTTATCAGTTTAATGGTAGGTTAAATACACACAAATTCAAATCAGGTCATTTTTCTAAGAAATGCGCGGGTTCGATTTTGATCCAAAGGTAACAACCCTCGTTTTGTCAGGTCATCTAACAATATCTTCTTCAAATCAGCTTTGATTTTAGTTAATGATGGGTCATTTGAAAGATTAGTGGTTTCACCCGGATCATTTTTGATATCTGTCAACATTTCGGGATTTCCGGGCAATTCAAAAATGGTCAATTTGTAGCGTCCATCATGTATTTGGTAAGCATTACAATCTTCTGTAATCATATATTTACGCAAAACTGGTTTACCTTTTCCTGTCAGTTTTGATTGTAACGACATGCCTGTCAGTTTTTTAGAATATTCTATGCCAGTTAAATCACAAATTGTGGGAATAAAGTCTAATCCATTGCAAACCAGGGTTGTTTTATCCACTTTATTGGCTTTAATTCCTTTTCCGGCAAAAATCAAAGGCACACGCTGGCATTCTTCGAACATAACGTTTTTGGTAGTAAACCCATGCGAACCATCCATTTCGCCGTGGTCGGAGGTGAAAACTATAATCGTATTTTCCATCATTCCCGATTTTTCCAACGATGCCAAAACACGCCCAATTTGCTCATCTACACTTTCGGTCAAACGGCAATACATCCAGCGGTAAAGATCCCATTGCTCATCATTCCACGTATCGCGAGCCCAGGTGCTGGCCATTTCCTTTGGTTCATCGGTAATAGGTCTGAAATTTGCCGGTTTGGGGGGAATCTGACTCTTATATTGCTCAGGCGTTAGTGATTTTTTAAAATCCAAAAAACGCTTTGTTTCAATAACATTTTCCGCTGGTAATTTATCGGGATAACGGGGGTCAATACCGGCGCCATAACAGATATCGTGCGGATTCATAAACGAAAGAAAAAGGAAGAAGGGTTTTTTAGTCTGTGCCAATTCGGGTATAACTTTTTCGGCATAGATTGCAGGTCCTTCGTAAGGATTAAGGCCATGCAATTCAAATCCATAATCTTCTGACTCATTTTCACCCATTAAATGTGTCTTGCCTGAGTACAAGGTTGTATAACCTGCCTTTCGAAATAGAAAACCCAAACCGTCATTCTGAGAAATTTCAGCAACTTTTTCTCTGTTGAATTTGTGACCATTGGTTTTTTCGCCCACTTCCGAGGAATAATGACCTGTTAGCAATGAGAATCGGGAAGGCATCGACAAGGGGTTGGCACAATAGGTATTGTCAAACCTCGTCCCAATTTGTGAAATTTTGTCAATATTGGGGGTTTTTACCCATTTGTTGCCATAACTACTCAACATATTATACGACTGCTGATCGGTCATAATAAAAACCACATTGGGTTTCTGTTGTGCTAAAGAAGGTACAGCTGCCAAACTAATTATTGCTAAGCTCATGTTTTTTGTTGAAATTGACTTTTTCATTCGATTAATTTATGATTGAGTGTTACATTATTTTTTCAATTTCTTTGAAATAGCTGTATGTCCCCACTTTTAATTCGGAAGTAGCTGATTCATCACACACAATAATTCCTTTGGGATGTAATTGCAACGCCGTGATAGTCCACAAATGGTTTACAGAGCCTTCGACTGCCTGATGAAGTGCCAGTGCTTTGTTATGACCATTAACAATAATCAAAACCTCATGTGCATCCATCACCGTTCCAACACCAACTGTTAGTGCTGTTTTTGGAACTTTATTCACATCATTTTCAAAAAAACGTGAATTGGCAATAATAGTGTCCTGTGTTAGTGTTTTAATTCGTGTACGTGAATGTAGGGATGAGCCGGGCTCATTAAAGGCAATGTGACCATCTTCTCCAATTCCTCCAAGAAAAAGCTGAATTCCACCAGCAGCTTTAATTTTGTCTTCATAAGCCTGACATTCAGCATCTAAATTTGCTACATTACCGTTCAGGATATTCACATTTTCTTGGTTGATATCTATGTGAGCAAAGAAATTATCCCACATAAAACTGTAGTAACTCTGAGGATGATTTTTGGGAATTCCCACATATTCATCCATATTGAAAGTTAGCACATTTTTGAAAGACACATAACCACTCTGATTTAATTCAATTAGTTTTTTGTAAGTTCCAAGTGGTGTAGAACCCGTGGGAAGCCCCAACACAAATGGTCGGTTTACAGTTGCAGAAAACGAATTTATTTTATCGGCAATATAGGTTGCCACCCATGCCGAAATAGCTTCATAGTCAGGTTGAATGATTAAACGCATAGCTTTACAATTTCTATTTTCTATTTTTTCTAGTTTTCTTTGATGATGGTTTATTCAACGTGGGATATTTATAACTCACAAAACATATCGCAGTGAATACACTTCCGTGTTCTTCTTTGACCATCATAGAGTCATATACAAAAATCTTTGCAGGATGTATGATGAACCCCTTACTGGTTTTGTTATCTTGATACAACTTTAATTCTTTCAAGTCTCCATATCCTCGTCTTAGAATCATTCCTTTAATTGAATATGCTAAACTATCTTCTGCTTCGTGTTTTGATCCTGCACCAGAATATTCGCACGCGAACCCTCCTAAAAATCGTCCATTTGGGTCTGTAACGGACGTCGTCATTACGGCCGCGCTAATTTTTGTTCCCTTTTTACCATTCGACTGAGCCTTAATACATTCGACGACCTCTCCCCATTGCAATCTCTTCAAACCTTCTTCTTTAGAGATCTCCTTTGATTCTGTAGGCATCACACTCGTGTATTCGATAACATTTGTGTTTTGAATACCCGCCTCGTATAACGCAGCATCATATGAACCAGTTTCGTATGGGAGCCCCTCCGAACCAGCATTAGATTCGCCTTTACCCTTTGTAATGAAATATTCATACGGCACACGATTCCCAAGGATTATTTCCATTGTTTGTATATAATAGCGAAATAATATTTTAATTGCATATACTAAATGTCATACAATTATTACGTTTTAGCCGTTCAAAACTGGTGTTCCGTTGAAAATCAAATACACGGATTGTGGGCAGACTTAACCCCAACCAAATATCCATCATTTTGCGACGGAGACCCGTTCGATTTAGTCGAACTGACTAAATCTCCGCAATATGATAAATTGCTAGAAGTTTGGAGTGACTGCACATACAATGACACAATTGCATTGTATGAACACGAGTGGAATAAACACGGAACCTGCATTTCGATTCAAACGAGCATGACACAAAACGAATATTTTGAAAAGACACTCTCTTTATTTGAAGATAATATGAATGGAGGGTGTTATGATTTACAGTTTAACCCGATTGAATGCTTATAGTAAAAAATTGAAACTTTAAACTGCAAACATAATAAACGTAAAAAAATATCAATACGAATGGAGCACGTGTTTAGAATCGTAGATTTCAACGTGTATAATGCAAAGAGTGATAACTCAAGTGACGAGGAGGGGGGAGTATACAAAGAAACGTCTTGTTTCATGATTCAAATGTTTGGCGTGAACGAAACGGGCAAAACTTGTTCTATTTTGGCTGAAAATTTTAAACCGTTCTTCTATGTTCTAGTAAACGATACATGGAGCACTCAAACAAAGGAAAGTTTCTTGGATCACATAAAAACAAAGATTGGTAAGTATTACGAAAAATCAATAACCAATTGTATAATCGTGAAACGTAAAAAATTATATGGATTCGACGGTGGAAAAGAACACAAGTTTATTAAATTTGAATTTTCAAGTATGAATGCTTTCAATAAAGCCAAGAATTTGTGGTATTCAGATTATCAAAATGGCCACGTTTTATTAAAATCGGGTTATATTTTCAACGACACAGAAACTAAGTTATATGAGGCGAATATCCCACCCTTGTTGCGATTCTTCCACATAAAAGATATAAGTCCTTCAGGGTGGATTACCTTGTCAAAAAAAAAGGTCATCGAAGTATGCAATGATTCAAAGAAAACATCGTGTGATTACGAGTTTATGACATGTTATAAGAACATCAAACCATTGAACGACAAAGAAACGAGGGTTCCTTACAAAATATTGAGTTTTGATATTGAAGCAAGCAGTAGTCACGGAGACTTTCCCGTTCCAATTAAATCCTATAAAAAATTAGCAACAAACATAGTTGAGTATTTTGAAAATCTAGACGTAACTCTAACTACTTTGGTATGTGCACCTTTGTTACGCAAGATCGTGTTGGCCGCTTTTGGCTACGAGCAAATGATCGAAATTGATCGTGTATATCCCAAAGTGTCTCCTAGATCCCGAGACGCGATTGAAAAACTGTGCGATCAGTTGCTTGCAACCCAAGTAAGAACTATTTATAAGACTCAAGAAAATAGAGATATATTAACCCTAGAGAGTTTCTTCGAGCAAATGGGGGCCGACGAAGAAGACGATACAAACAATGCTGGATTTTATAAAAAATACATCAAATCTAATCTAGATAAAAAAGCAACAGTCGTTGATATTATATGCGATGCAACTTTTGATAGGACCAATAAAGTGGATGAGATTAACAACGCGTTGAATTCAGTGTTCAAAAACTTCAAACTAGAAGGAGACAAGGTAACTTTTATTGGATCAACATTTATGAACTACGGTGAACAAGACCCTTACATGAACCACTGCATCGTTTTAAATACATCATCAAATGTGAACAATGCTGTAATGGAATCATACGATAACGAGCGCGATGTTTTGATCGCTTGGCAAAAATTGGTTCAACGTGAAAATCCTGATATCATAATAGGATACAATATATTTGGGTTCGATTACAATTTCATGTTTCAACGAGCACAAGAGAACGAATGCGAAGAAGAATTCCTCAAACTGTCAAGGAACAAAGATGAAATTTGTGCGACAAAAGATAAAGACACGGGTAAATATAAATTAGAGGAAACGAGCATTCAAATTGCAAGTGGACAACATGATTTAAAATACATCAAGATCAATGGTAGACTTCAAATTGATTTGTATAATTTCTTCAGGCGTGAAGAAAATTTATCATCGTATAAATTAGACTATGTAGCGGGTCACTTTATTGGGGATTATGTAAAATCGTTTAACACAACAACCACCAATACTACGCAAATAAAGACGTCCAATATGACAGGGCTTTTGGTAGGAAGTTTCGTTCATTTTGAAGAAATTGGTCATACTGTGGATTATTACGACGGCGGAGCAAAATATAAAGTGATCGATGTCAACAAAGGAGATGGATCGTTTGTAATTGAATCGGTCGTGAACCCAGATACAAGTAAAAAGGTGAGATGGTGTTTGGCAAAAGATGATGTTACTCCAAAAGACATTTTTAGAATGACAAATGGAACAGACGACGATCGAGCTATTATCGCGAAATACTGTATTCAGGATTGCAATCTTGTTCACTATCTATTCAACAAGGCGGACATTCTTACTGGTTACATTGAAATGGCTAAGATCTGCAGCGTTCCAATCAATTTCTTGGTATTGAGGGGTCAAGGAATTAAGCTCACAAGTTACATTGCTCAAAAATGCAGAGAAAAGGGGACTCTAATGCCGGTGATTGAAAAGGGTGACATTGACGATGGTTACGAGGGTGCGATCGTATTGGAACCTAAATGCAATTTGTATTTGGATAACCCAGTTGCGTGCGTCGATTATGCCGCATTGTATCCATCTTGTATGATCAGTGAAAATTTATCTCATGACAGTAAGGTGTGGACCAAAGAATATGATATGGCAAATAATTTAATTGAAGAGACGGGTGAAACGGATGAAAATGGTAACTTTATTTACGATAATTTACCTGGATATGAATATGTAAATATTACTTACGACACTTACAGATATATACGAAAAACACCTACTTCTACAACGGTTGATAAGGTTAGATCAGGAACTAAGATTTGTAGGTTTGCCCAATTTCCAGTTGAAAAGGCAATCATGCCATCAATCCTTGAGGAATTATTAATGGCGAGAAAAACAACCCGGAAAATGATACCATTACAAACAGACGATTTCATGAAAAATGTCCTCGACAAGCGTCAGCTAGGATACAAGGTAACTGCAAATTCATTGTATGGTCAATGCGGAGCAAAAACGAGCACCTTTTACGAGAAGGATATCGCTGCCTGCACTACCGCAACTGGAAGAATGTTGCTTATTTATGCTAAAAAAATAATTGAAGAGTGTTACGGAGATAATATTTGTAACACACAAAAATATGGTTTGGTAAAAACAAACGCCGAATACATATATGGAGACACTGACTCCGTATTCTTCACATTCAACTTGCAAACTCCTTACGGAAAGCCAATCAGGGGGAAGGAAGCATTGGAAATCACAATCGAACTGGCGCAAGAAGCAGGTCACTTGGCATCAAGTTTCTTGAAATGCCCGCACGATTTGGAATATGAAAAAACGTTCATGCCGTTTTGTTTGTTGTCTAAGAAGCGATACGTAGGTATGTTGTATGAAACTGACCCAAACAAATGTAAACGAAAGGAAATGGGAATCGTGTTGAAGCGACGAGACAATGCGCCGATCGTAAAAGATATTTATGGAGGAATCATAGATATTTTGATGAAACAACAAGACATTGGTATGGCAATGCAATTCTTGAAATCTTCATTGCAGAGCATAGTAGACGGTAAATTTCCAATGGATAAATTGATAATTACGAAATCGCTTCGTTCTGGTTACAAGAATCCAAAGTCAATTGCACACAAGGTTTTATCGGATCGAATAACAGCAAGAGATCCGGGTAATAAACCCAGTTCGGGCGACAGAATTCCGTATGTATACATAACCGTGCCAAACAAAAAGGCGTTGCAAGGAGAAAAAATAGAAACTCCAACGTTTATCTTGGAAAACGGGTTGAAAATAGATTATTCGTTCTACATTACAAATCAAATAATGAAACCAGTTCAACAAGTATTTGCGCTGGTGTTAGAACAAATATGGGAACTGCAAAATAAGAAATTGAAAATCAAGAACTATAAAAAGGAGGTCGATTTACTGAGAAAAAATACAGACGAAGACAAATTCGACGATAAATTGGAGCAACTGAGAAACAAGGAGGTCAAAACATTACTATTTGACGAATATTTGAGAGAAATTAACAACGATAATCAAGGAGTCCAAAGCTTAATGAACTTCTTCACCAAAAAATAAACTTCCCTTATCGTAAATAACATAATTATATTTTATGACTGATAAAATATAATTTTTTTTAGTTTGCTTATGAAAAGTGTAGTTGGTTATACCTTTCATAAGCAAGCTGAAAAAGGTATATGTATACTAGATATGTCGTCGTATTGCCTTTCGTAATTTGTAAAATGTAGTAGGTGGGTCAATGCCTCGTGCATTTGTTCGCGAATCAATAAACCCTTCATTCTCGAGCTTCGATACAATCGCATTCACGCTTCTTTCGTGTTTGACAGCAATTTCTTGCACGGTCAATTCTAACAATTCGTATTCTCTCTGTAATGATAGGATTTCGTTGATACTCCACTTAAAATTAGATCGTTTGCTCGTCATAAGACAATACAAATAAACTCTTTATATCGTTTGTAAACAAGACATTACGACAATACCGTTTGTCACTCGTTTATTGGAAAGAAACATTACGCAGTCACAATGTTTCTTATATCGTATCTACATACAGGGCACTTGCAATTCATACTAAACCATGAATTGAAATCCGTCGTAGTAAAAATATGACCACAATGTCGTATTATGGTAACCTGGCTGTCATCGTTGAACGAATCTAGAGATATCGGGCACGATGTGTTGATTGGACGAATGATATCTCCATATCTAACATTTCTTGATGCGGCTGATATTTGTTCCCGGGTTGGAAACACATTTACATCGTTCAAAAAATCATACAATGTAAAAGTATTTGTTATTTCAAAAGATGAATTCGAATTCTCATGTTGTGATATTTGAGAGCTATTTCGAATTAACATGTTTACAAGCTCATTACGAATATCATTTTGAAATCGTTCGTTTACGTTATTTTCGCGTGTAAATCTTTGTCTGCGATGATTACCGAAATTTGCAATGTCCGCGCGAATATCATTGTTTTGACTAATTAGCGATTCAACAATCCGCGTGTTATTCGCATGCATATTATACAATGCTTCAATGAGTAAATTATCATTTGCACTAAAGTTAGGTTGTGAATTCATATAGAATATGAATATAAAAATCTGTTTAGATATATTCTTTGTAATAACATCAAGAAATGGATTTGGAAAAATATAAAAACAAAGGATTGAGTGGATTGACTAATTTGGGAAACACTTGTTTTATTAATTCTTGTATGCAGGTAATTTCACATACGTATGAATTGAACGACTTGTTAGATAATGAAACTTACAAAAGGAGGCTCAAAAATAAACCAGTATCATCGCTATTACTAGAATGGGACGAACTTCGAAAAATATTATGGAATGCAAACTGTGTAGTGTCGCCGGGTAGGTTTATAAAAACGATCCAAAAAATAGCTCACCTCAAGAACATTGATATGTTCACCGGTTTTTCACAAAACGACCTTCCCGAATTTTTGCTTTTCGTGATTGATTGTTTTCACAGTTCGCTATCTAGAGAAATAAAAATGAACATTAACGGAAATGTTGAAAATGAGACAGATAAAATTGCAGTTAAATGCTTTGAAATGATCAAAAACATGTATACAAAAGAATACTCTGAAATATGGAATATGTTTTATGCCGTTCACGTGTCGGAGATAAGTTCACTTGAGACAGGCAAGCGGCTACAAATTACCCCAGAACCTTATTTTATGATAGACTTACCAATTCCAGCAAACAACAAGAATCCAGATTTGATCGACTGCATGAATCTTTACGTAGAAGGCGAAATTTTGGAAGGAGATGACGCATGGTATAACGAAGAAACGAAGCAAAAAGAAAATATAAGAAAGAAAATAACATTTTGGAGTTTTCCCAATGTATTGGTCGTTGATTTTAAGAGGTTCAATCACAGAAATCAAAAAAACCAAATATTGATTACGTTCCCAATCGATAAGTTAGATTTATCGGAATATGTCATTGGATATAAAAAGAAGAGTTACGTATACGAATTGTATGGGGTGTGCAATCACAGTGGAGGAGTATTGGGTGGTCATTACACTGCATTTGTTAAAAATGCAAATGGAAAATGGTATCATTTCAACGATACGTCGGTTGCCGAAGTTGCGTTGGTAGAATCGATCATATCACCAAAAGCATATTGTCTTTTTTATAGGAAAGTTATACCTTTAGGAAATATACCTTTTTAAAGCCAAATCATAAATAAGACGGCATTCACATTTGACTATAGAAATATTTTGTTTGACAACGGTCGCAACTTTCATCATCATTCATTCGGTATACATATACGATTTGGCTTTACACCTTTGCGCATTTCTAACGAAGTAAAGAGATGCGCATGGAACCGTTACTTTTCGCTGATGAAAACGCCCCAGAATGGGCGTTTTCAAAGAGAAAAGGTGTAAAAACGCATATTTTTTAAAGGTATATATTATATGGAGGTTACATCTACAACAGATCCAGTCTATATGTATAATTATATGAACCAAATGATTATGAACCCAACTGTATTCATTATAATCTTTATAGTGATCCTATCTTATTTAGCATTCTTTACATC
>Ga0118677_10005810_pt1 | contig 21344 bp, 20 predicted proteins | sample AliMusrvi5mmetaG_FD_86154 | JGI IMG/M metagenome (GOLD analysis project Ga0118677, IMG submission 86154)
AGTAGTCGACCTGAAATATGCGCACAAAACCGGCAGCGGTCCCTGGCAAGTCAGCGAAGTCGATAAAGACGCGACGGGTATCACCGGCCCATATAACTCGATCGCGATTGATTCCAGCGGGAAGGCACACATCAGCTATTACAACTATCATAGCAACCACCTGTGGTACGCCCGCTGGAATGGTTTGTCCTGGGATAAGACGCAGGTCGATAGCGGCAGTGAGACTGGATACTACACCTCGATCGCGATTGATTCGCTCAACCACCCGCACATCTGCTACTCAGACGGCATCAACTATTATGTGAAATACGCCACCTATAACGGCAGCCAGTGGAACGTGCAAACCCTCACACCAGCAGATCCGGGACACACCGATGATCGTAATTCGATTTGCTCGATTAAGGTAGGCAACGGCAACTTACCGTACATCAGCTATTTCAGCAAAATCGACCGGCATCTTGCGATGGCGCACCCGGTCAGCGGAACATGGACTCTGGAAACTGTGGACGCCAACGGGGACACAGGGGAGCAGAACTCACTGGGAATGTACAACGGGACGCCCTATATCGCCTATTACCACTCCAGCAACAAAGACCTGCAGTTCATGATGTGGAAACCATGATCGCTCGTTAGTTACTGTTTGGGTCTGTAATCCTCACCCAGCGTAACCAGGACATCAACATCATTGGTTCCCACCGTTGTGGTGACGACCGTCTTCGGCAGCCCGATCGTCAACGCCAGATTCTGCGCGAACTGACTGCTGCCAGAATAGTCGTAGATTACGGTGTTGGTATATTGGGCTTGCGAATCCATGACGCCTACGACAGTGTAACCCTTACTCTGCAAGAATGCTTGCGTGCTCTCAGCCAATCCCCTGGTCGATGACCCGTTCTCTATGGCCACTTTCAAGACCGTCGGGGTCTGATTGTAAAGCTGAGCAGCGAGTGCGCTGATTCGGTCGCGAAGCGGGACCAATACGTCCGCGCCTTCGTTTGTAATCCAGTCCTGGGTGGCATGCTCATCCACACTCAAGCGGGTGATTTTATCCGGGGTGATATCCTTTGCAAACGATATCAGGTTGATGATATCGGTCAGGCTCAGGTCGGTGGCAATGGAACTGCTTAGCGTGCTGAATATCTGCGGCGCCTTCGGCAACAGTTGTGGAATGGCGTTTGTGCTCAACACCCGGTCGCGCAAGGCCAGCATGATCTGCTGCTGCCGGCGCATGCGATAGAAGTCACTGGCGCCATGGCGGGTGCGCGCATACTTCAGCGCTGTCGCGCCATCCATGTGGTGCATGCCCTTGCTGATGACAAACGGATCATAGCCGTAATTCATGTCCGGATAAGTTGGGTCATTGATGTCCTGATCCACGTTCACGTCGATGCCGCCGACCAGGTCAACCAGGGCCGAGACTGCGTTGAAATTCACGCGGATGTAGTGCTGGGTCTGTATGCCGGTGTTGTACTCCACAGTCTGCATCGCGTAGCGGGGGCCGCCGATTGCCATGGCGGTGTTGATGCGCCCCAGTTTGTCGCTGTTCGGCATGGGCACAAACAAGTCTCGTGGCATGCTGAGCATGCCCGCCATGTGTGTCGTCATATTAAGGGACAGGATAACCATCGTATCCGTTTGAGCTAGATTTGGATTCTCATTGGGGCGCTGGTCAAGTCCCAGCAGGAGAATGTTCAGGCACCCGCTGCACTTCCGAACAGGCATAGGATTGAGATCCATCGGAGGCGTGGTGTCTGGCTCCGGAGTGGCGGTTGGCGTCACAACAACGTCTGTGGAGACGACATCTGTGGATATGATCTCCTGTATCGGAGTTGGCGCCGGCGTCAATGTCGCTTGCGGGGTGATCACCACTGAGGGTGTAAATGCCCCGTTCGAGGCGCCTGGCGCGGCCTGGCTGCTGTTATTGCACCCGGCCAGCAGTAGCGTTACTACCAGGACAGCCATGCCCGCTGTGCCTGTTGTAATTGTGATGACGCCGAAACAGCGGGATATGCCTTTTGAGAAACTGCTCATAATAATGCGATCGAAGTTGAAAGCGCGTATTTACACGAAATAACAAAGCTAATGCATGTCTTGAATGAGTTGGAGCACTGCGCTGCGACTGAGTTTGGATTCACCACGAGCAAGGGCTTGCAGTGTTTCTTGCGCCAGAATAAGCGGGATCTTCATAAAGTACGCGACAGGGCCGGGCGGTAGAGTGCTTGTATACGCCTCGGCCTGCATGAGATTGTGGGCTGCATACTCCTGCATATTCGCTTGGGTCCAACCAACCGGAAAATAATCCACATTGCGCGCCAGGTCTTCATCACGATTGCGCAGAATATTGACCGCCTGGAGCCCTCGGCCAAACTGGATAGCATGCGAGCGATTCATCTGCACGCCATCAAACCAGGCCCACAGGTCGCAGAGCAGCAATCCGACTGCGCCTGCCACTCCAAAGGTGTAGCGATCAAGATCAGCCTCTGTCTGAATCTTCCAATCAGCAGCGACCCACTGAGCCATGCGTTCGGCCATGGTAGCCGCAGCATCCCAGATGCGTGGCGCGATTACTTCCGGCGCATGGCATGCCCACTCGGCAATACGAACAGTCACCTCTGGCAATACATGCTGTTGTGCTCTCAATAATTCCGAGAAGTCATCAAGCGCGAAAGTCGCCACCGACGTCTGTGCCTGGAAAAGCTGACCAATTGATGTCAGGTACCTTATCTTGCTGAGTTTATCGAGGTGAGGATGGTCTTCAATCTCATCAATCGCGCGCATGCACAAATAAGCTGACGCAACAGCTTCTTGCAGCCCATGCGGTAAACGACTGATGGGTATAAAGAAAGTTCGACTTGTCTCTTTTAGCGTATCGATTACATCTTGATAGAAAATCATTTATAAAACCCTTGCGCCTGTTCCAGCATTATATTTGCTTATGCTCCTCAACCCCATTCTACGAGGATTGGTTTAGGCTTGACTATAATGCCGCGCAGAGGAAGGCGTGAAAACATTCAAAGGCAAAGTGGCCGTGATTACCGGCGCCGCCAGTGGCATCGGGCGCGCGCTGGCCGCACACGCAGCCAGACTCGGTATGCAGGTGGTGCTGGCCGACGTTAACGCGGCGGACCTGGCGGAAACCGAGGCAGTGTTGCGCGCCGGCGGGGCGCGGGTGCTGGCCGCGCGCACCGATGTCTCGCAGCGGGCCGATGTGGAAGCGCTGGCACAGCAAACGCTGGCCGTGTTCGGAGCCGTGCACCTGCTTTTCAACAACGCCGGCGTGATCGCCGGAAGCACCCTATGGGACAGCACATCCCAAGATTGGGAGTGGGTGATGAACGTCAACGTGTGGGGCGTCATCCATGCCCTGAGCGTGTTCGTGCCGATCATGCTGGCGCAGGACGCCGAGGGACACATCGTCAACACCGCGTCAGCCACGGCCTTATTGTCCAACAACCCCGTGGCCCCCTACACAATGAGCAAGCACGCCGTGATCGGGCTCTCCGAGACCCTGCGTTACTCACTGGCGCAACGCACAGATAAACTCAAGGCGTCAGTGCTATGCGCGGGCTGGGTCAGGACGCGCATCATGGACGCTGCGCGCAACCGCCCCGCCGAGTTGCAGAACGATGCGGCGCCGCCCCGCGAAGCATGGCGTATTGCGTCGCCGCCGTTCCATCCTGCCCGCGAGTTAGCCCTGCTGCCGGAGCAAGTGGCCGAGATCGTATTCGCGGGCATCGCCGCCGAGCAGTTCTACATCGTCACCCATCCGGAGATATTGCCGTGGGTGCAACACCGCGCCGACGAAATCACCCACAGTGCGCCCGGTGCGCCCGGCGCGACGCCGTAATTCGCTATACGCCGCTATACTCGAACATCATAGAACCGCAAGCCGTCAAAAGGAGTAACCAACGATGGAATGGAGACTACTGGGTAGGTCCGGACTTAAGGTGCCCGTCCTGTGCCTGGGCACCGCGACGTTCGGCGCAGGAAACGAGTTTTTCCGGGCATTTGGAGGCACCGACGTGAGTGAAGCCCGGCGACTGGTGGATATTTGTCTGGACGCGGGTCTTAACATGTTTGACTCAGCCGATGGTTATTCCAACGGTGCGTCAGAAGAGATACTGGGGCAGGCGATCAAGGACCGCCGGGATCAGGTCATTATCTCGACAAAGGCCACCTTCGGGACCGGGCCGGGGCCCAACGACGTTGGCTCGTCGCGTTTCCACCTGACCCGCGCGGTCGAGGCCAGTCTGCGTCGCCTGGGCGCCGACTACATTGATCTGTTTCAGTTGCACGGCTTTGATGCGATGACGCCGGTGGAGGAAACCCTGAGCACGCTGGAAGACCTCACGCGAGCAGGCAAGATCCTGTACACGGGGTGTTCGAATTTCTCCGGCTGGCACCTGATGAAGTCCCTGGCCGTCTCCGATCGCTATGGCTGGACGCGCTACGTGGCTCACCAGGCCTACTACTCTCTGGTCGGGCGCGAATATGAGTGGGAGTTAATGCCGCTCGCGCTGGATCAGCAGGTGGGCACAGTGGTCTGGAGCCCGCTGGGTTGGGGGCGCTTGACTGGCAGGATCCGCAGGGACCAGCCGCTGCCCGAAACAAGCCGGCTTCGCAGCAAGGTCGCCGTGGACGGCGGCCCCCCGATCCCCAATGACTATCTCTTCAACGTCGTTGACGCGCTCGACGCCGTTGCAGCCGAAACAGGCAAGACGGTTCCGCAAGTTGCCCTGAACTGGCTACTCCAGCGTCCAACTGTCGCGACGGTGATCATCGGCGCTCGAAATGAGGCGCAACTGCGCGAGAACCTGGGCGCAGTGGGATGGTCGCTCACCACGGCGCAGGTGGCGCGACTGGATCAAGCCAGCGATATCCAGAAGATTTATCCGTACTGGCACCAGGCAGGCTTTAGTCGCAACCCATCACCGCTGGCCCGCGCCGGGAACACGCCATAAGACGAATTCCTTCTCCCAAGCCATGACCCGACTGGGGGAGTGCCAGACTCCCCTACTGCAGGATAGCACTGAGAGCGGTCGCATTGTATGATGACCTTGTCAAAAGGAGCCAAATATGTCTACCGTAAAAGAACAGATGACTTGCGCGGCCGCGCGATTCATTCGGAGGGCGGCACCCAAATTGGCGTGATTGAGGACATCTTGCTTGATGCGGACACCAACGTGCTGGGGTTTACACTTAGCAGAGTGTTTGCCTACGGCCCGCTGTCCGAGAGAAAAACCATCGCCAGAGCCGCGATTACAAGCCTGGGGAGGAAGGATAGTTCAATGACGACGATATTAAGCCAGGCCGAATCGCTGGTTGTTTCATAAGGCGCCTGCGAACGGATTTCACTCACTTTAATCGCATGCCCATCAACTTCACGTCCGTTTAGCAACACGATGGCACTCACACAGATCAATGCCGGATGCTGACATTAACCCTGGGTTTGGGACTCTGTTCAGTGCCGAAACACACGGCTACCAGCTCCAGCCCATAGTCGCCAGCCATCACACCAGTCGTGTCCCACTGCAACAATAGGCCATTGTTGACCATCGTATGGTCTCCGGGCGCCGGCAGCACGCACGGCCTGCAAACATCATTCGAGATGCTCCACAGGTTGAGCTTGTAGAAATTGAAGCCCGCGCACATGGCAGCGCCCATCACTCTCGTCACCGGCGGCAGTGCCTGGCCGTTCTGTGGTGAACTCAAAATCACCGTTGTAGGGATATCCGTCGCCGCTGGTGTTGTAAGCGATTGCGCAGTGTCTTTGATCACAGGCTGAGCCGTGACATCTGCTGGCACAAAGTCAGTTGGCAGATCGCCCGGCGCCCGTGTGGGGCTCGACGACGTCGAAGGCGCCAGGACATGAAATGTTGCGGTCATCTGGGGGCTGGATTGGGTTGCTCGATCCCGTGGCGCGATGGCAAGGGCGATGCCGCCAATCACATAGCATGGCAACGTCAGCAGGATGATGCCTATCAACACGCTGTAAATAGATCTGCGACGGGCGAGCAGATTAGATAGATTCTGCAACAACACAGGTATTATAGTTGCGTTTTGAACGCTACAATAGCACACCATGCAGCTTTACCCTTACACCGATACGTGGGATGAACAAGACCCCCACGCCAACTTCAAAGCCGATGTGGCGCATTACACCATCGTCGATCCGCTACCGACCCTCGCAGGGTTATGCCAGGCGACTGGCGTGCCTGTTCCATGCCTGATCCGCTATGTGCTGGTGAAATATGCGGCGTCTGGTTCTGACGCGATGATGGCCATGGGGCCATTGGTGCTGCGCCAGATGCAGGAGCAGATCGACGCCGCCGAAGTCGCGGACACGGTCGAAGCGCGGCTGAAGGCGTATGAGGCGCTCCGGCAGATCGTGTCGTGGCTGCAGGCCGGGATGCGGGAGTAGAGAAACGATCACACCAGACAAACCCGATTTTGTAATGACTGTAACACCGACCCTGAATTGATCACCGCTCGATCAATACGTCCAATAATATTGCATTCATCAGTTGCAGGAGCATACGTATGCCATTCTGGCGCGCTTACTATCACCTCGTCTGGACAACACACAATCGCGAGCCATACATTACTCCACAGATAGAGCCTCGCTTGTACAGTTACATTGTTCGCAAGGCATACGAACTTGGCGTTGTTGTGTATGCCATCAATTGATGGACAGAGCACGTGCATCTGCTTGTGGCGATACCCCCAAAGCACTCCGTCTCAGATGTTGTCAAGACGCTTAAAGGCGCGAGTTCGCATGATATGGGTGTGCAAGGGTACGCTTTTGAGTGGCAACGGGGTTACGGCGCATTAACCTGCGGCGAAAAACAACTTTCCGGCGCGCAAGCTTACATTGCGGCTCAGAAAACACACCACTCAGACAATACGACGAACAAAATGCTAGAGTACTGCACTGAGATTGACGAGGGTCCGACGATCTCAGGAATGCAGATTGACTGTGTGCAAGCCATAGTCAAGGACGATAAGGTAGATTACGACGTAATTGGGACTTCACCGTTTTGAAACCCGGGTCCCGTGAATAACTGCTACGATTGCTGCGAATAGCGATTCGTCGCCAATCGTCGCGAATGAATTCGCGCCTGACACCCATGCCAAACGCGCTGAAAGCGCGTTCAGAACCACGCCTCCCCTCTTAACCGGCTTTCAGCCGGTTTGGGCTGTGTCAGACACCGAATTCATTCGGTGACGATTCATTCGGTGGCCATCCTCGGTGCCGATGCCCATCACCGTCCATCACGATGCGCCGCCGTCCATCGCGATTCGTCGCGATTCGCCGCCAATCGCCGCCATCCATCGCGATTCGCCGCGAATGAATTCGCGCCTGACACCCACGCCAAACGCGCTGAAAGCGCGTTCAGAATCACGCCTCCCTCTTAACCGGCTTTCAGCCGGTTTCCGCAGGGTATCAGACACTGAATTCATTCGGTGGCCAAGCATTCACAATTCAACGCGTATACTTTTATCATCCTCCTCCACCGGTCCATACCGCTTCAGCACATAACCACCCTTTGTCAAGACTGATGCCTGGAGGACAGGCCAGATAGCATCAAATAGTCGATCAGCATCGGGTCCATACATGTACATGGTGAACTCGCCAATCCCGATGTCATTGCCGTCATATGCACCGTTGTTATGGCCTTCGACGGCAGCCATGACCTTCTCTTCGAGATCAAACAGCGCGTCAACCATCTCGCCGGTTCCAGCTTTGTCCGAGAATTTCAGAATTACTCTCACGCAATGATCTGCCATGCTTCATCTTACCCCATACATCTTCAATACCTCGTCCCCATACTGCTGATCCGCGCCGGTGAAATACGCGTGCTGCACCCGCGCCGTAGGGGCACGCTCCGCGCTTGCGGTTGCCCAGTTTCCGGTTGGCCTGTTCCCGGTTGCCGTTGCACCGCGACCAGGGCAGACGCAAGGCCTGCCCCAACACCGACCGGTTGCCCGATTTTCTTCAGGAGTTCGTCACCCATCGCCAGGTCGGGGTTCATGTGCGCCAGCAACACGGTCAAGCGGTTGATAAAGACGTTCTCCTCGACACGATCCTGCGTCCATTCGGTGTCAAAGGCGAGTTGACCGCCGCGCTTACGCGGCTTGGCAATGGGGATGAAATGCGAACTCACACGGCGCTGTTCGATGATCTCATTCATAATGCCGTCGTCCGTGAAGCGAAAGTGTTACCGTCCGAGCGTGTAGCGCGTGATCGACGCGGTCTGCGCCACCCACAGGGCGTCATTGTCGTCGAAAGCCATGCCATGGCCGCCGTCATCGATCTTGAACCGGCGGATGAACCTGCCTGTCGCATCAAAGATGGCGATGCCGCGCGCGTCCGAGAGATACACCTTGTTCTGGCTGTCGATGGCGATAAAGTTTACGGATTGTATTTGATCGGCTCCGTTGCCCCCGGAGCCAAAACGGTTGATGAACTTGCCATCCGGCCCGAACACGAACACCTCGTTGCTGCTGGCGCTAACGATATAGAGGTTGTCGTTGCCGTCGAATGCGAGCGCGAGCGCCATCTCATCGCTGCCGCTGCGCTCACTCACCGGCGCCTTCAGCGTCTGCAACACTTTACCGCTGGCGTCATACAGCGCAACGCTCTCGGGCGCGAGCCTGCTGCCATCGGGGCGCAGAGGATAGAGGATCGCCGCCATGCCGCCTTCCGGGCCGACCGCAACTTCGGTTACGCCGGTCCCCGGCGGGACGGGTAGCGCGTTAAGCTTCTCGCCAGTGAGTCCGTTGAACCGCAACATTGCTGTGTGATCGGTCATCGTCACGATGCCCTTTCGATCCACCGCAAAGCCATCGAGATGGTACTCAAGGTCGCCATTGGTGAACGACGACAGGTACTTGCCGTTCGCGTTGAACACCTGCACGCGCCCACCGGTGTAGTCGGCGACGTACACATTGCCCTTGCCGTCCACCCCGATGCGATAGGGGTTGGTCATCTGACCGGGCGCCTTGCCAGCAGAGCCGAAGGTCAGGGTGTTCTGCGCAAACGGCGGGATCGGTGAGGGTGTGGGAACAGTAGTCGGCGTCGGCGCGCGCATGGGCACCACCGCTGCGACTGTCGGCGCTTGCGGTCTGGCATATTTCGCAGTCGTATTCGATATGGCGATGATGACGATGACAACGAGGATAAGGATTAGCGGGACCAGCGCCACGCCCCACGCGCCGCCGGATGAAGTGCGCGTAACCCTCTGGCGCGCATCAACGCTGCTATAGACGCGGTTTGCGGATTCTTTGGGCAGTAACTGCGCGGGCACTAGGGCAGGTTCGCCACAGAACGGGCACTTGACCGTCTTCTCACCTTGGCCATCATACTCGATTGGGGCGCCGCAGTTGGGGCATTTAAAGCTCTCGACGCGCGTGGTCTCGCTCATAAGGTTACCGCCCCAACACGTATTTGCTTAACACAGTGCTCTCGATCGCCCACAACGCGTCGTTGTCATCGAAGACGATGCCGCGCACGCGATCAAGCGCGATCCGGCGGATGAACCGGCCGTCGCTCCCATACACGATGACGCTCTGCGCATCCTTGATGTGCACCTGATTCTTGCTGTCAATCGCCATCGAGTAGGCCATGCTGAGCTGGTCCGGCGCATTGCCAGGGCTGCCAAAGCGGTTGATGTACTTGCCGTCTGTCCCAAACTTGAACACCGCGTTGCTCACGTAGCTGGCGATGTACAGGTTGCCGCCGTTGTCGAATGCGATGGCGTTCGTATGTTCGAGTTCACCGGTGCGCGAACTGAGCGGCGCGCTGATAACCAGCGTGACTTTGCCGCTGGCATTGAATTGCACGAAGTTTTCGCCCTTACCACGCAGTCCATCGTCGCGCGTGGGATACCACAACGCCCCCACCCCGCCATCAGGCGCGATCGCCAGTTCACCAAAGCCAGGGCCGCCAGTGTAGGCCAGTTGCCCCAGCTTCTCACCGGTCAGCCCATTGAAACGCGAGATGAGCGTGCCGTCCGCCGTGTAGACCGTGCCTTTGAAATCAACAGCCAGCCCCGTCAGCTTGCTCTGGGCGTTGCCGCTGAAAAACTGCGACAAATACTTGCCAGTGCGGTCGAACACCTGCACCCGTCCGCCGTTGTACTCGCCGACGTATACGTTGCCCTTGGCATCAATGCCGATGCGATTGGCGTTGGCAAACTGACCGGCGCCGCTGCCTTCCTTGCCAACAGTGAGCGCCTGCACCGCATAGGGCGGCGTTGGTGTTGGCGCTGGCGCGCGGGTGGGCGATTTGGTCGCGGCGAGGGGGATTTGCGCCAGCACAGTGGCTTTCACCGACTTTTGCAGCGAAGACACATCGATACCTGAGATAGAGCTGACCTGCTGATTTACCGAGAAGAACACGGCGCCCAGTATGCCCAGTGTGAGCACCAGGATAAAAATGGTGACGATGCATCCGGCATTCGATCTGCGCGTCGTGACAGGCGAGCTGACGGGGATCGCCGTCGCCTGCGCGAAATTCATGTTCATCATCATTGGCTGGCCGGCGCCCGCGCCCATCATGCTGCGCTCAATCGCCTCAACCTGCGTCTTAGCCACCTGGAGAGAAACGGGGAACATCTGGCGATACACCTTGATCGCCTCGATCTTGTTGCCCAGCTTGATCTGTTTCATCACCTGCGCCATCTCGACCGCCGCGCCAAGTGATCCCATCTGCGGCATCTCGAAAACGCCGCCGGTCGCCTGTCCACCGTTCGGCGACAGCAGATTCTCCGGCACCGGCGCGGGTTCACCGCAAAACGGGCACTTGACGGTGCGTTCGCCGGCGCCCCTGATCTCGATCGGCGCGCCGCATGATGGGCACTTAAATGACTCGACGTGGTTGGTTTCGCTCATAACATCCCTACTCCAGCTGGTTCTCTCGGATCACACTATACCTGCATGGATGGAAGGCCACAATATCCACGTGGGGGATGAAAAAGGGGATAAGACAGCCGCATCTGTGAGCCATCTTAACCCGCGAAGCGGGTTTCTCTGTGAACCAGGCGTCCCCTTCCAGGGGATGCCTCTGCCGCCGCCTATGCCACCGCCGTTACCTCTCGCGCCAGTTGAACCCAGCGTCCCAATCTCTGCGGCTGGCCCTTCAGCGTGTGCACATCCTTCATGGCAAACTCCAGCGGACAAAGACCGCCAGCAGCCTGCACGGTCGCGCGGATATCCGCGCGGATGGCGTCCTCGTCGAAGTGGTCGGTGCTGATCAGCGTCGGGCTGGGTTTGCGACAGAAGATATAGTTCGCGCCCAGCTCGCGCGCCAGTATCTCCTGGTTGCACCACGGCGACACGGACAGGCTGCGCAAGTTCGGCAACCGTTTGATGATGTGGATGCGATTGTGCACCGGTTCGCAACACCCGTAGTAGCTCAGCCCGAAACGGCTGATGACGGGAACCTGATACTGGAACACAAACTCCTCGAACATCGCCGGTGAGACCCCGACGGTCTCCTGCGATTCGCACAACCCCCACATATTTTGCAGCTTCACCGGTTGGCCTGTGCCATATCCAGCGCCCGGCAGTTCGTCCGTGTAGCCGATGCCGCCCGACCCGACGTAGTCGTTCTCGTTATTCAGGCTGAGCAACCCTTCGCGTTCGCACCAGTCCAGTATCTGCAGGTGATCATCGCGCAGGAAGGCCATCAAGCGGTGCAAACCGGCCGGGTTATCGTACATCGCCGTCATCAGCATCTCCATGCCGATCATGTCAATGGCGATAATCGTCATCCCCATAGTCCACCAGTAATTGGCGCGGATGCGCACCGGCAGGATATCGCCGAAGTGCTCCTGCATAAACGCCAGCCAGGCCAGTGTCTTCTCGCGATTCACGCTAGGGCGGCGAAAGTGGAGTTTGGCGAAGTCGCGATCCAGATCCTTGATCGGCGGATCCCAGTGATAACTCCCCAGCCGCTCGCCGTTATCCGCGCGCACCTTGGCAACCTCGACGCCATAGTCGCCCAGCGACACATCCCAGCCGATGTTGATCCACGGTTCGACGACGTAGTCATCGCCCACCTGCTCGTAACGGTAGACGAGGTCGCGCAGGCCGCGTTCGAGGTCGCGCGCCCACGGTTCGGTGCAGCGCAGCGAGGATATGGGGACGCACTCATCAAGCACGCCGCTCGTTTCGGCGAGGAACATCGGGCGCATACTGCGCAGTGCGGAATGCTGCTTCCACAGCCAGCGCCGCTCCGCCATGATCGGGTCCTGCGCGATTTCGCCCTGGCGCCGGCACAGGCTGCGCAAGATGGAGATATCCTCGGTGTTTACAATCCAGGTGTCCATGGTTAATATCCTTGTGCCTTTAGTTTCGCCACCAGCGAGGGAGTCGGCAGCAAGTGTTGAATATCACGCACATATGTAGCGCGTCGCGCGATATCCTGGTCCAATTGCTCCTGATGGTCATAGTAATACGCCAACGCCGAATAGATTTGTCCAATGGTGAGGTAGGGAAACTGGAAATGCAACTCCTCAGGGCTCCAGCCGTAAGCCAGTTTCGCCAACACCAACTCGATTACTTTCATCGTGGTGCCGTCGATTAGCGCGACGTGATTCTCATCCACAACGATGTGCTCATACCGGGTTGTTACTGTCATCGGTTCCACCTCTTCACCCATTGTAATGCGCTATATCCTGACATTCGAAGACCGGCCTTATGGTCTTTACGTATAATAACGTCCGTTATAGCGGTTGGATTGTCCAGTTGATGTAGTTGATGTATCGGCATAGACACAGAGGTGACACATGGGTCGGTCGAGGTTTGTTTCGCAATGGCTTGCGCGCGGTGTGAGTGTGATGATGGTGTTGTTTGCTCCCGTTCTGGCTCAGGCCAGTCCGGCAACGCCACCGCCCGGAACCACTGAACGGCTGAATGTGGCCGCCGCCGGGGATGCCCACACAGTTGACATCAGCGCGGATGGTCGCTATATGGCATTCGAATCCACCAGCGATATCATCGTGCCCAACGACGCGAACACACATGCCGACATCTTCGTCAGCGACCTGGTGTCGAAAACCGTGCAGCGGGTCAGCGTCACCAACACCAGTTCCGGCGAGGCAACCGGGGGCGATAGCGTAAAACCCGGCATATCGGCTGATGGCAAAGTCGTCGCATTCATCTCGCAGGCCGTGAATCTGACCTCGGATGCCTATACCCATGCAAATCAATGGAATGTGTTTGTGCGGGTGATATCCACCTCGCAGACCATCCGCATCAACGGGCTACTCGGTAGCGAGCCAGACGCGTCTGCGGACACCGACTTCAACGTGAGCGTTTCCGGCGATGGGAACTGGGTTGCCTTTGGATCGTCTGCATCGAACCTGTCATCCCCCAGCCCGGCGAACACCAGCCGGGTGCACGCCTATGTATGGGGTCCCCTTTCCGGGGCGCCAACCGTAAGCATGCTTGACGTCACGCCGTCGAACACCGTGTGCAGCACTCAACCTGCCTATAACTTCCTTACCAAAGCCAGTTTGTCGCCGCACCTGTCATTTGATGGTCACTACGCGGCATTCGCATCGGTGTGCGACGACCTGATGTCGCCGCTGACGCCGCAGGGCTATAAAAACATCTACCGCCGCAATCTGGTCTCTGGCGTCACCGAACTTCTCACGCGTGATACTGCCGGCAGTCCCCTGGCGTTCCCAGTCAGCGGCATCCCGCATGGGATATCGCCGGACGGGTGCTTCGTGTCCTTCGACGCCATGAGCACCGAACTGGTGCTAACCGACACGAGCAGCTACCAGGAAGCTTTCCTGTGGGATTGCACAGTCGTGGGGATTACTAACAAACTCGAACGGATCAGTGTCGCGGGACCCAGCATTGAATTAAATGGCGACAGCATCGCCGGCAGCGTCTCATCGAACGGGCGCTATGTGACCTTCACCAGCGACAGCACCAATGCCATCGCCGGCGACACCAATAACGCTACCGACATCTTCTTCCGCGATCGCGTGAATCATACGACCACACGCCTCAGCATCAGCACAAGCGCCGCACAGTTGAGCAAGGGCGTCGCAACTGCCTATCACGCCATGACGCCGGATGCGCGATATATCGCATTCATTGCCAACTCCCCGGAGTTGAATGTGAACAGTCTGGGCGCCTTCCGCCACGACCGCACCGGCGGCGCCACCGTCCTTGGCAGCGCCCCGTATAAACCGCCGGAGACCAGCAAGTTCAGCGCCAGCGTTCAGCCCTCACTAAGCCAAAACGGACGCTATGTCGTATTTGCCAGTAATGCAACCAACCTCACGTCAGCGAACAACGGCCTTGCGACCCAAATCTACATGCGCGACCTGCTCAATGGGGTCAACACGCTGCAGAGCTACTCCGGAATTGGCAATGATTATTCGGATGGCAACAGCGAGACGCCGGTGATTTCGAGCGCTGCGCCCGGCTGCCGGGTTGCATACACATCCTATGGAACAACCATGATCATCAGCGGCACAAATGGGATCAGTGTGACGAACGGTGTGAAGAATATCTTCACGAAAGGCTGCGCTATCACCGATCTGCCCTTCCAGACCTATCGCCTGAGCGCCCAAACGACCTACACTGGCTACCAGTATGAAGCAACTGCCGACAGTTCCAACCCCAGCATCAATCGCGCCGGCACAGCAGTAGCGTTCGAGTCGGCTGATAGCCGCCTCGTCGATGATGATGCAGTAACAACAGCCGGTTCGCAGATCTACATTGCCAGCATTGCTCGCATGACCCAGCAGGCCACCTTGCTTTTCCGCGCCAGCGGCTATCTGTACCGTTCCGACGGTGACAACAACCATCCGCGCTTGGCGGGAGATGCCAATTGCGTTGTCTGGGATGCCAATGCAAATAACAATACGCCGTTCCAGACGCCAGAATCACACCGGGGTATTTACCTGGCCGCATACGATCTCGATGCGATGGCCGCACTCTCGCCCACACTCCTGAGCAACCGCCACAACTTCGAGGCAGTCTATCCTGGCGTCAGCGCAGATTGCCGCTTTGTGGCATGGATACAATGGTCCCCGTCAACACCGTTGACGCAAACGCTGGAGATCGTTGACCGGGCAGCCAACACACAACACACTCTGGATACGGCAACACAGTTCTATGGCGCCCCGTCGATATCCGACGACGGAAGATTTGTCACCTATTGCGCGCAGGACGCTAGCTCTGTATACAGCGCCGTGTATAGCTACGATCGCGCCTTCCACACCCGCTATCTCGTCTCGCGTGATCTGTCGTCAGCCCTCGCCGACGGTGCAACGTGCCAGAACGACCTGCTCGGCCCCACTACCGACCAGACCGGCCGGTTCGTCGCCTACTCCTCTTACAACAGTAACCTGGTGGTCAGTGACACCAACCAGGCCTTCGACGTGTTCGGGACATCGATCCTCGCCGCAACCGTCCCCACGATCACCTGGGCAATCACACAGGTTACAGCACATGTCGGCGGCGGCGTCATTCCGCTGGTGATCCAGCGCAATGGGCCTGCCAGCATCACCTCCACAGTCCATTTACACGTTGGCTACTCAGAAGCCCTTGCAGGCCCTGAATACAACGTGGTTGGAGAGCACACAGATATCACTTTCCTGCCGGGGCAGTCAATCACGACAACCCCATTGATCATGGGAAACACGGTCATCAGCAACGGCGCCCATGAAAAAGTGCAATTGCTCCTGTTCGAACCCGGACAGGCTGTTCTAGGCGACCCGAACCTACTGACCGTCACGATCATCGACCAGATTCAGGTGTATCTGCCAAGGCTGTTGAGGTAATGTCGGAACGGTAGATACGACTTACTCCGACATCACGACCTTCATCAACGCCTTCAGATAGCCTAACTGAAACGCCATTGCCGCATGACCCGGCGCGGGACAATTCATGGCGGGCGCATGGTCGGGTGTGATCAGGCCATCATAACCAGCGCGATGCAGGATGCGCAGAATGCGCAGGATGTCGGTGTCGCCCTCGTCGACAAAGACTTCAACGAAGTTGGGCACTCTGCCGCGCACGTTGCGCAGGTGGACATACGCAACCTTGCCTGCATTCGCATACGTCTCGACCCACTCATACAGGTCGGTCTCGGTCATCTCGGCCAGGGTGCCGACGCACAACTCGGCCTTGCTATTGGCGCTGGGAACAAGGTCGAACAAACGTTGATACAGGCGCGGCTGATGGACGAGTCGCGCGGTTCCGCGAATCGTGGTCATGGGCGGGTCATCGGGATGGGCGGCCATCACCACACCAGCCTCTTCGGCAACAGGCAAAATCTCACTAAGGAAGTATTCGGCCCGTTGCCAGATCTGTTCCTGACTCACCGTGCCAATATCGCCAACAGGGGCATCGGGGTCGTAGACCATATTCCACACCATTCCGTTGGGAATAGGTTTCTGCTCGGGGTTGAGGAACGCCGCGGTCAGCGCGCCGCCGCGCGCCTCGGGCACAGACGTCAGTCCCCACACACCCGCCAGGCTGAAGTTGTAACCAAAGGTGGGAATGCCTAATTTGCCAACAGCGCGGATGATTTGCTTGAGGGTCTCCATCTGCTCGTGCTTGCGCGGGCCGTCAAGGAGAACGTCGTGCCAGAAGTAGGGGTTGAAGTTTTCCAACGCTTCGAGGACGAGGCCCTCGTCGTTAACCATTTTCTTGACGCCGCTGATGTATTCGTAATCCCACAGTTTGGGTGCGCCGGTAAAGCCAGCCGCGCCCCTATAGCGATCAGGGAGTTCATCGCGCTTATAAGCGTAATCGGTCAGGTGGAGCACGACGTGCGTAACGCCCGCCTGGCGGGCAAACTTCAAGTTGTCGCGGGTAATCCCGACGCCGCCGAGGGCATAGCCTAGTTTCATGTGGAAATCCTTGTGAAGAGACAGGTCAATTTGTTAAACCGGACAGGTTAAAAGATATTCTAGTAGCTCATCTAGTTTACAGGTAGCCAGCCCGACGTATTTGTCCGCGCCGCCGTAATAGACAAACAGCGTGCCGTCAATCACCACCTTGCCGCAGGGGAAGCACACGCCTGGGTAATAGCCTTCCGTCTCGTAATATTCTTCTGGCTGGAGCAGCCAATCATATGAGCGATACCGCGCGATGGATGGGTCGTGCAGGTCGAGCAGCAGCGCGCCCAGGCGGTAGCGTTTATCTGCGCCCACTGCATGGTACAGGGTCAGCCAGCCGTATGGAGTCTTGATCGGGGGCGTATTGCCTCCGATCTTCTTGTTTTCCCAGTCGAAAGCGCCTTTCGCCAACAGCTTGCTGGCATGCCAACTCAGCAAATCCTTGCTCCTGGATATCCAGATCGCCGGGTACTCTGTGCCATATTGCTCTCCCACCCAGTTCACCGGACGGTGCAGCATCCAGTAATCCCCGTCGATCTTCTCTGGGAACAGAATCACATCCCGGTCGTCGACGGTCGGGTCGGTCATCCGCCCCGCCCGAATCCAGGCGCGGAAGTCCCGGGTCAGCGCCAGGCCGGTGGAGGTTTCATTGTTGCGCAATGCCCATGGAAAATCGTCCGGGCAGTCCATTGGGCGATAGGCGATGTGGTCGGTGTTCAGCCAGTAACGCCCCGGCGGAAAAGGCCGGAAAGCATACGTCACATAGTACCAGTCGCCCATTTTGATAATGCGCGGGTCTTCAACGCAACCGGCGTCAAAGCCATCCAAACTGGGGGCAAACACCGGCTGATGCGACTGCCGCTCAAAATGGTAGCCATCGTGGCTGGTTGCCAGGCCAAAGGTGATGCGATGTTCTTCATCGTCCCCCGCCGCGCGGTACAACAAGGTCACCTGATGGGCGTCCTCGTCATACCAGGCGCCTGGGTTCGTGCTGACCATCGCCTCCCACGCATTGGCGGGGTTGGGACAGAGAATTGGATTGCCTGAATATCGTGTCAGCTTCATTTTTATCCTTTCAGTGATCCCATCATCGCGCCTTCGATGAAGTAGCGTTGCAGGAAGATAAACAACAGGATTAACGGGGCCGCGGTCATCAACGTCGCCGCAGCCAGGGGCGTCCAGTCATTGCCGTACTGCCCGTAGAAGATCATCAGCCCGCGCGTGATCGGGTAAAAAGCCTTGTCCGTCAAATAAATCGTGGGGCCAATGATGTCATTCCAGATGCCAATGGCGTGCAGCAGGGCGATGGTTGCCAGTGCCGGCTTGATTAAAGGGAGGATAATCTGTAGAACAAACCGAAAATAACCGCACCCGTCCATTGCCGCAGCTTCATCCAGTTCCTTGGGAACCGATTTTAGATAGTTCACCAGGAAGAGCGGTGCGATTCCCCCGCCAGCGGTCAGCAGGATATAGCCGATGCGGGTGTTATACAACCCCAAATTGAGCATCAACTGGAACTGCGGAATCAACCCTGAAGGTAAAAACAACGCCATGACAAACAACAGGTAAAGAAAGTTGCTGCCTTTGACATACTTGCGGGCAATTGGAAAAGCCACCAGCGTCACCGTCGTGACATAAAGAATCGTCGAGAGAACGGTATAAACCAACGTGTTGACGATATACAATGGGAAATTGGCGCGCTTCCAGGCTTCAACGAAATTCTCGAAATACGGGCTTTGCGTGAGTGACGCCGGGTCCAGCATGAACGCCTGCGGGGATTTCAATGACACATTGACAACGACCAGCATAGGCGCGAGGTAAATCACAACGAAAAACCCCACAACGATGTAAGCCACAATACGCCCCAGCCGGTTCCAGCGCATGCCCGACTGCTGGTTTGCCCGCGAGGTGATCTCCCTTGGTAGGCTGCTCATGACAACCGCTCCTCTCGCCGGCGCATATAGGTCTGAACGACCAGCGCAACGACGAGGATCAACAAGAACTGAATCATCGAAATCGACGCGGCATATCCCTGGCGCATGCCGCCGCCAAACGCATTCTGGTAAATCTGGAAGCCAATGACGGAAGTCATAAACTGGCCTCCTGTCAAAACCAGAACAATGGCCCAGCTTTGCAGCGATCCAATAACCGCCAGCATTATGTTGGTCGTCAGCGTTGGAGCCAGCAGCGGGAAGGTGATGTAGTAGAAACTCTGCCAGACCGTCGCGCCGTCAATAGTCCCGGCTTCAATCAACTCTTTGGAAATGTTCTGCAGACCGGCCAGGAAAATGACCATGGAATAGCCCATGCTCGACCAGATTTGCACGAAAATGACCCAGGCAAAAGCAGACTGGGGTGAGCCCAGGAAATCCGAGCGCGTCCCGAATAACTTCAAAATACTCTGCGCCGGCCCATCCAACGGATACAGGAACAGGTTCCACATCATTCCGTTGACGGTCACGCCCAGGATCACCGGGATAAAAAACAGCGCCCGGTACGCGTTCGTGCCCTTGAGCTTTAGATTGAGCAGCATGGCGACCAGCAGCGAAATGGAGGTCTGTACAGTCGTGACAAAAAAGCAGAAGATCAGGGTGCGCACCAACGGCTCAATGTTATCGCGCACGCCAACGCCGAGGAACAAAAATTCGCTGTAATTCTTCAGGCCGATCCATTGCCAGAGTGCGCCGGGGACTCCGGAAACATCGGTGAATGAAAAAATCGCTGTCGCCATTGAAGGACCAACTCCAAGCATCAGGTACAACAACAGCCCGGGCAGTAGAAGAAGATAGGGGATTAACCTCGACCAGCCGCGACCGAAATGGTACGAATTTTGCATGCTGAATCCTTCTTTGCGCTTAAAACGGCCTTCTCACCCGGCAGTGCGCCAGACGAGAAGGCCGTGAATAATGTGAATGGAATTACTTGGCAGCGTTCAGACCGGCTTCCAGGTCGGATTGGGCCTGATTTGCCAGTGCCTTGGGGTCAGTAAAGTCGCCATAGGGTTTGAAGAATGTGGAGTTGAAACCGGCGAATTTGCCTGCGCCTTTTGGCATAACCCAGTACCGCTCCAGTGCAACCCGGAAAGTGGGCAGCATCGGGGCGATTTCCTTGCCGAAAGCAGTATCCAGGGTCACACCTGTCATCGTGGGCAGAATGCCAACCGCGTTGACGTACAGGCTGTAGATATCCTTGGTCGAGAAGAAATCCAGCCATTTGATCGCGGCGTCGGTATTCTTACCCTTGGCGGCCACCGAGAAGCCAACGTCGTACTTGCCTGCGATGTATTTATTATCGGCGGCATTGTCAGACCCAGGCATCGGGAAGTAACCCAGTTTCATATCGGGGTTGGCTTTGGCGATGGCGGGGGCATCCCAGGTGCCGGCAGGGTACATGGCGCTCTTGCCAGCGGCGAAACGGCCCGGAGCCGAGGTGTAATCGATGCCAGAGACGCCGTCTTCCATGAAGGTGAGCATCTGCTGCAGACGATTCCATACAACCATTGATGTCGGATCGTTAAACTTGATCGTTCCGGTCCATAGACCCTTGGCCAGGGCTTCCTGGTCAGGATACTGCGCCAGCAGGATGCCGTTGCCAGCGACTGCCAGCGGCCACACATCTTTGCCGCCCGAGGTCATGCAGGCTACGCCAGCCTTTTTGAAGGTGTCGCAGGCCGCAACCAGGTCGCTCCAGGTGGTCGGCACTTTGACGCCATTTTTATCGAACAAATCTTTGTTATAGAAAACGCCGGTAAATGCATAGCGCCCGGTGTTAATCTCGTAAACCTTGCCGTTGACCGAGCCAACCGCTTTGACCACGGCCGGATCCCAGGCCTTCACAAATGGCTGATCGGTCAGGTCCAAATACAACCCGGCTTCAACATATTTCTGCCAGGCGGGCTTCTCAACGCCCTTCATGTAATCCATCACGGCCTGGTCAAAGGCGAACTGATCGACCAGGTCGACATCACCGGCGGTCAAGCGGGTCTGCACGGCGGTCGCCAGGTTTTCAGAGCGCTCAACGGTCATGTCAACGGTGATGTTCGGATACTTCTCCATGAACTTCTTGTTGATCTGGTTCATCGCCTCTACAAAGGGCGGGTTGTTGTGGATGAGAATGCGCAGGGTGCTCTTTTCGCCAGAGGCGACCGGCGCCTTGGTCGCTTCGCTTGCGGCAGCCGGCGGTTGAGTTGCCTGGCTTGCGCCAGACTGGGGAGCGGGGGCAGGCGAACAGCTTGCCAGCACGCCCATCGACAGCGCGGCAAGCATCATCACGGATAGCTTCTTATACATTGTTGTTTCTCCAAATAGAATGATGAAAGGGTCGTTACCAGGTATCAAGGCACGAAAAATACTCGCAAACTCACGCGGCAAAAGCCATCAGCACCTCCTTTTCCTTCTACGCGCTTAGCGCGCTACGCGCGAAAAACGTTCCATTGTCTCCTGTGGCTGACAAGAATAAACAAAACCGATGGAGAGG
>Ga0118677_10005812_pt1 | contig 21341 bp, 7 predicted proteins | sample AliMusrvi5mmetaG_FD_86154 | JGI IMG/M metagenome (GOLD analysis project Ga0118677, IMG submission 86154)
GGTTCTTGTAATGCAAACACAGGTGTTTTTTATATGACGACAAGTGCTGGAACATCCTATACATCCGGAGACAGGACACCTACAGGAACAGGAAATAAATACTGGAGACTTTTAATTGACTATGGAGGCACTGTTCGTCAGGAAAATAATGGTGGTACATCAGATGTTGCAGTTACTCCGGGTACAAAATATACACTTAATACCACTTGCGCATCTACTGGAGCAATGTATTATAATGTAAGTAGCGTTAGTAACCGCTATATTTTTAAAACAAAAGATGCAAGTGCATCACCAATCGGAGACTGGGTGTTTTTTGAATTGGGTGGAGCTTCTGTAACAGTCAATTGGGTTTCACAAAGTCCGTCAACCCCAACCGTTAACGATGCAGTTACTATTACTGCTACCATGAGCGGTGCTTTACCAACAGGACAAGGAGTGTATTTACGCTATTCAACCGATAATTTTAGCACGTCAACCATTGCCAGCATGTCTGGTTCGGGTACAACGTATTCCGCATCAATCAGTGCAAAATCATTAAGCACAATAGTTAAATATTATGTTTTTACTTCAGGAAGTGGATTAACTATAGCAACAACAGATGCAGATTTATACACCATAAACTGGAATGCAGGTGGTATTAATGGTGGCAGCAATTATTTATATACTGTTGCAGCAGCTCCTGCAACTACTTATATTGGGAAATATTTATTTGATTTTGGACCTACAGCAGGAACAAACGGAGACAACACAACCGGTGCTGATGCAAACGGAAATTATTGGAATAACATTACTGCACCTGATGCAGGAGGTGCTGGAATTCCTATTACTACTACTACTTTTTCCGGTTTGAAAAATAGTGCAAATTCAAGCTCATTGTATGTGTTAACAGTTACCGGAGCAGGATTTGTTTCCAATGGAAAAGCAAACGGAGGATTAAGGTCACCCTACACATCACAATTTATGGCAGTCGGTAGTGACCCTGACCTTGCCATAGGTACTGCTACTGAAGATTTCTGGTATGCACCACCCGCTAATACTCCCGCATTTAAAATCTCAGGGTTAAATGCAAATAAGAAATATCGATTTAAGATATTTGGAACACGAAACGGTGCAGTATTAAGAACCGCTCAATATACCATTGTAGGAGCATCTACTACTGTGGGTACTTTAAATAATTCTACACTTGCAGGGATGGGTGGTACAGTTTACACTGGAACCGGCTGGGCTGCTGATGGTGATAATAGTTATAAACTAAATAGTCAAACAGGATACACTACGGCTACAACTTATTTTGGAAACAACAGTAGTACCTATGATACCGGTATAATTTCTCCAAATGGGTCAGGTGAGTTTACCTTAACCTTGGCAACTACAAGTGCCCAAAATGCGTTTATTAATTGTATGAAGCTCGAAGAGTACAAAGGAGCTCAAACCATTACATTTAATGCTTTACCTGCAAAAGCAGTGGGCGATGCCGATTTTTCGGCAGGTGCATCTTCAACTACTTCGGGTATAAACCCAATCAAATATAGCAGTTCAAATACGAGTGTTGCAACTATATCAGCAAGCGGTGTAATTTCTTTAGTTGGAATAAATGGAACGTCTGATATTACAGCCTATCAGGACGCTACCTCCGATTATGATGGTGCAAGCGTTATGAGAACTCTGACAGTGACAGCTCTACCATTTATAAGTTCCTTTACAACTGCTAATAACAATGGTACAACCACATCGGGATATATTGGTACTACGGTTACTGTTACCGGATCAAATCTGAATAATGTTACAACATTGAAAGTCGGAGGATCTGGTGGAACAACCATATCGAGCTTCACCAAAAACAGTACTACTATTACATTTACAGCTACAGCCGGATTAAGTGGAACCATTTATGTTTCAAATGGCACAGATACTTATACTTCAGGTTCATCGTATGTCGATTTGGGTTATGTTACAAACGCTGCTACCGATTGGAATACTGCCTCAACCTGGCTTGGCGGTGCTGTGCCACCTGTAAGTTCTGCTGTTAGTATTGCTCATAATATTACCTTAAATGCAGCTGCAACAAATAATATTACATCACTTACAATTAAGACTTCGTCTGGAATAACATTCGGATCATCTGGTTCTATTACCGTTTCAGGTACAACTACCAATAGCGGTTCAATCATTATGACCGCTGGTGGTACACTTACAGTTGGAGCTGCTGGTACGCTGGCAAACGGAACTTCCACCTTTACAGCGGGAGCAGGTACAGTGGTTTTTGCAGGTGCAGGTACGCTAAGCGGAACAATTTCGCTAAACAATCTGACGCTGAATGGAGTATTAACGAATCCAACTACGGTTACTGTCAATGGTACTCTTCAACTCAACTCCGGTAGCACTGTATCCAACGCACCAACTTATGGTAGTTCGTCTACCTTAATGTATAATACCGGTGGAACCATTGCAATGGGTACTGAGTGGACTGCTAATGCCACAACAGGAAGTGGTGTACCTCAGCATGTTACAATTGGAAATGGTGTAAATACTATTGTTGATTTTAGTGCTTCAGCTAACTGGTATCTTTTGAGTGGAGATTTCCTTATTAACTCCGGATCTACCCTAAAATTACCGGCAACAAACACATCTAACGGCTTAAAATTTGGTGGCAATTTAACTAATAACGGGACATTAAACACGAATGGTGGTGCAATTTGGTTTCTCGGCACTACTCTCAAAACATTATCCAGTAGTTCGAATCAGACAATTGATTTTCTGAAATTAGTAGGTGTCGGAGACTTAAAATTAAGCGGATCGAATTTTACTATTAATGCTGCACAATTAGGATTGCAATTTCAGAATACCGGTGGGTTGGATTTGAACGGAAAAACTTTAACTATGAAATCGGGAGCAACTATTGTCTTAAGAACTTCAAGTACTGCGGCTGTAAAAACCATTTCAAGTAGTACTGCCGGAGGTATTTTAGCAATGGAAGGAGGTTGTACCTTATCTATTGAAACGACAGGTGGAAGCCTTGCCACAACTTCCGATGTAACGGTAATATTAGGTGGTTCTTTAACGATTGGAACTGCTAATTCTTTCTCCATAGCCGGTATACTTAAAATAAATAGTGGTGGGTCGGTTATAACAAATTCACCCATTTTTGCTATGGGGGCTACATTAAATTATGATTTAAATAATGGAGTTGGAGCAAGGTATAATCAAGCATTGGAATGGCCGGCAACTTCGGGTCCTACTTCTGTTTTGCTAACAACAAATTCATGGGTTCAATTGAATAGTGACCGTTCATTAACCGGTAACCTGACGGTTACAAGTGGAGCTTTACAGGCAACAGGAGGTGTGGTACGAACATTGACAATGAGTGGAACTACTCAAACCATTACGGTGTCATCAACTACGGGAGGCGCAATCTACGGAACTGATAATGGAGTAAACAACGATTTGCAATTGACCGTAGCTAATGGTAGTACAACAACTTTTACCGGAGATGCAACTTCTACAGCAGATGACGAAAAGAAATTCCTCAATATAGCTGTTAACAGTGGCGGCACTTTGGCTCTTGCCAGAGGAATATTGTGTAAATGGGGAGCTTTTGCTGTAAACGGAACTTTGAAAATCAATGCCAATGGATATGTTCAAAGTAATAATACGACAAATGGTGCTGCAGCAACTACCAATAAAGCAGCTGATTATTCCGGAGGTGGTGCTTTAGTTTATAATACCGGCGGTTCTTATTCAAGTTCTGATAAAGAATGGCCAACAACTAACTCACCGGCAAATGTGACGATTCAAAATTCCGGAACAAATGTAAGTTTGAATAATTCAAAAACTATTTCGGGTACATTGACATTGACAGATGGCACATTGACAACGGATGCAAATACACTCACTATTAGTGGAACAATCGCTCCTGCTGCGGGTTTAATCAATACCGGTTCTACTGGTTCACTTATTTTTGCCGGAACATCAGAACAAACACTTTCAAGCTCAGCATTGACTTCAGGTTCAGTAAACAATCTGACAATTAATTCAGGTTCAAAACTTACAAGTTCAGGTACAATTGCCGTTACCTCACTAAATATTTTAAGTAATGTTACAACAGGAATAAGTGGAACGTTGAAGGATAATGGTACGCTAACTGCCACTTCTGCTTCTGTTGAACAGTTTTTAAGTTCAGGACGAAATTGGTATATTTCTTCACCTGTAAGTGGAGCAAAAGCCAAGACGGGTTATACTTTCTATAAACGAGACGAAGCAAACAATGCCTGGCCTACTATGACAACCGGAAATGGTACCACTACAGGCGATGTATTGAATGTAGGTCAGGGATATATTGCCAATCTGGCATCGGGTACTGCAACATATACTTTCACAGGTGCTTTGAATACAGGAAGTCCAAGTATAACCGTTTATCGCACCGCAGCTCAGGCCACCAAACCCGGATTTAATCTGGTAGGCAATCCATTTCCTTCCTATCTGAATGCAAGAACCGTGGTGAATTCTTCTGCTAATCTGGAAAAATCAGTTTGGTATCGTACCCAAAAGAAAAATACAGTTACTTATTATTTTGATACATACAATACAGCGGGTAATTTGGGTACAAATAATAGCCTGAACAATAGCTTTGTTGTTGGAACTGTAGCACCGATGCAGGCATTTTGGGTGCGTGTAGCTCCGGGTCAAAGTTCTGCAACGCTGAATTTCTCGAATTCATATCGTACACATGCCAATGATACCATCAATCTGTTAAAATCAAAAGCGTTAAGTGCAGTCGGACAACAGCTCTTGCGTTTGGAAGTATCTAATGGAATAAATAGCGACGAGGCCATTATATATTTTAATCCCAACGCATCCAACGGATATGATTCTTATGATTCACAGAAAATGTCGAATAACAGTGCGGCAGTTCCTGAAATTTATCTGATAGCGGGAGCTGAACAATTAGCCATTGATGGGTTGAACTCAGTTCCGTATGATACCGAATTAGCACTTGGTTTTACTACTACAGCAGATCAAAACAGTTCATATAGTCTGAAAGCGTCACAGTTTAGCAGCTTTGAACCGGGAACACAGATTTACCTGAAAGACTACCAAAGTGTTGACCCAAGCCAGCTTATTAATCTGAGCGAAGGTACAAGTTATTCTTTTAGTTCAGATGCGGTTAATACCGCCGGACGTTTTGCATTGATTTTCAAAGCTCCTTCGGTAGCTACCGGAATCAACCAAAGCTCTACCGGCAATCTCTGGATTTCAATGAATGCTAATAATCAGATTGTGGTTAACGGCGCAAGTGCTGTAACACAGGTAGCGGTTTTCAATGAAATTGGTCAGAAATTAGTATCTCAAACCCTGACTTCAACAAGTAAAACATTAAATACCCGATTTGCAGCTGGAGTTTATATCGTAACTGTAACTAATTCAGGGAAAACTATAACAAAAAAAGTAATTATTGATTGATCATTTTAAACGAATGCCTTAGCTCTTATCTCTTTGTTCACTTTGGTTCAACCTACTCTGAAAAGTTCAGAGTGGGTTTGAACAAGTTTTTCAAACCTTTTTAAATTTTGTATCATGGAAAAGAATAATACTATCTCTCAAAAATCCGACTATAACATGCCGGAAGTACAGCGTATTGAGCTGGATAATGAAATTGCATTGCAATTAGAATCTAATACACCACCACATGCTCCCGGAGAAGCACGACAAACTGCTCCTGAATATTTCAACAGCGACCCATTTAAATCATTGCCGGTTTAATTTTCAGATTACATTTTTTAAAACCCAACCTTTAACTTATATTCTTATTTATGCGAATAGGACTGCTCTTGTTTTTGCATTTTTTGATCACTTTAAGCCTGTTTTCACAAAGAGGATATTACGATGCTCCGTATAAACGATATGAAGCTGAAACCGGCACGCTTAGCAGTGCTTCAAGCCTTTCACGTTCATTTATTCAGTCCGATTTGCAAAGCGAAGCATCCGATCAGATTTGTGTAAATCTGTTTAATACCAATTCGGCAGTGGAGTGGACTATGATCGAAGCTGCGGATGGACTTGTGTTGCGCTTCAGTGTCCCCGACGGACAAAGCGGAACGCTGGGTGTGTATAACAACGGAACAAAAGTGAGTACGCTTACGCTCACTTCCAACTGGTCGTGGCAGTATTTATGGTCCGATTCCAATCCGAATAATGCAGGAGTGGTCAATCAGAATCCACGCATGCGCTTTGATGAGCTTCGGTTGAAATTAGCTGCCAAAATTCCACTGGGTGGAAAATTGAAACTTATACGCGAATCGGGAAATATAAGCATTGATTTTGTGGAAATGGAACCAATACCAGCAGCCAAAACCGCACCGACAGGCTCGGTATCCTATTCGGGCGATGGCAGTACCCTGCAAACTTTTATTGATGCCAATCCGGGTAAAACCATTTTTCTTCCCTCAGGAGTCTATAATGTAAACCGTAAACTCTGGTTTGGGGTTGACAATACCAAATTAATGGGTGCCGGAATGTGGTACACGCAGATTAATTTTACTTTCTATAGTCAGACAGGTTCAACCAACGAAGGCGGATTATATGCCGATGCTGTGAATGTCGGTTTTTCGGATCTTTATTTAACTACCGTTCGTAATTCAAGAAGCTATTCCTACAAAGCCATTAACGGAGTGTTTACTTCAGGTTCAATCATTGAAAATATGTGGGCTGAGCACTTTGAAGCCGGTGCCTGGATAGCTCAATATTATTACTCTGCCACACCCTATACCAATGGATTAATTATCAGAAATTGTCGTTTCCGAAACAATTATGCCGATGGAGTTAATTTGTGCAAGGGAACACGAAATACGCTGGTTGAGCATTGCAGTTTCCGTAATAACGGTGACGACGATATGGCCATTTGGTCGGCCGACGGGATTGAATGTCAGAATAATACCTTTCAATACTGCACTTCCGAAAATTGCTGGCGCGCCGCAGGTTGTGCCATTTACGGTGGCTATAACAATAAGGCTAATAATCTGTATATCAAGGATAATCTGGAAGTGGGATTGCGCGTGAATAACTGTTTCAGCGGTATTGCATTCAACGACACAGGATTGCATCAATTTACCGATATTACCATCGATGGCTGTTCTTCTTTTAATGATTTGTTTAACAATGCGGTAGGAGCTATCGATTTGGTTTGCAGCAACAAAGCCGGTACTCAGGTGAAAAATGTAAAATTCAGCAGAATTGATATTCTTGATTCAAGAAACGATGCCATAAATTTCGATAAAATTGCCGGTGATGGATTCTACAACATTAGCTTTGAAAATATTAGCATCAAGGGAACCGGGTTGGAATACCCCAACAATAATGTCAATAACCTCACGAACAAACGCGGATTTGGGGTGCTTTTTGACGGCAATCCCACGGGAAATGCCACTTATTGCAATTTTTTGCTAACCAACCGGGGTGGAAATGCCGATGCGAATATGAATACTGCCAATATCGGTACTCTGTCGTGGCAGGTTCCTGCTGGCTGTGTTACAACATCCGATATTACGACTCAGAAAGATAATCCGGAAGTTGAAGTTTATGGAAATATTGTGACCGTCAACCATCTGAATGTCGATGAAAATATATATGTTTACAACCTTATGGGAAAATGTATTTATTCTGCATTAACTCGTTCGGAATCAGAGAGTTTTAGAATAAACCGGGATGGAATTTATCTGCTGATAGTTCAAAACGCTAAATTAAACTGGAAAATTCGTATTCAAAATAATCAATCATAAACTATCAAATCAATACTTTCAAAATGAAGAAATTTCTTTTTCAAATAGTTTTTGTATTATCTATGATAATTACCTGTATGTCAGGTATTAGTGCTGCAACAATTGCTAATCCGGTGATTAGTACAAGCTATACAAAAACCAGCGATGCAAGTCCGCTTATTATTCTGGAACAACCCGCTAAATTTACTTTCGACTTCTCAGGAAGTTCACTTACAGGCTCCGAAAATCTGGTAATTTATTTCTGGAGTCCCGGATTTTATTATCCAAGCAATTCTTCGGTTGCTCTGACAAATGAAGGCAATAAAATCTGGTCTTTATCATTTACACCAAGCATTTTCTTCAACAAACCGGCTGCCGAAATTGCCGAAAATGCAAGCCAGTTTTGGTTTAATATTCAAAATGCAGGAAATGCCGATGTGACAGGATCGTTGCATATAAGCTTTGCTACACCGGTATCAACAGCTGTTCCGGCAGCTGTATTAGGAAATCCGGCCGGAAGCTATGCACTCGATGCACCCGTTAGCTGGACATTTGATTTATCCAATTCGGGTTTTAAAGCCGGTCAGGATGTGTACATGTATGCCTGGTCACCTTCAAACCCCGATCCAAACTATACTAATTCAACTTCCATTTCGAAACTGACTTATGTCGGTAATATGAACTGGACGATGACACTCACTCCAACTACATATTTTGGAAAAACTGTGGCTGAAATTCAGGCTTCCTCGGGCTTTTGGATGAAACTAAAGGATCAGGCCGGAAAAATCGAAACCGCTGCTTTTAATGTTCCGTTTAGTATTGCGGGCAATACTCAGAATTTCTATTTTGATTTTGGCCCCAAAGACGGCACAAACGGCGATGAAACCACAAATCCGGATTCAAACGGAAATTACTGGAATAATATATCCAACAATACCGGCGGAGGCCTTATGCCACTGAGTACTTTTTCAGGTCTGAAAAACAGTAAGAATGTAACTACCGGTTATTCACTGGCTTTCAGTGGCACTCAATTTACCACCAACGGAAAACTAACAGGAGGTTTATTGTCGCCTTATGCCAGTCAGCTTGCTTACAACAGCGATTTGGCTATTGCGTCAGCAACAGAAGATTATGTGTACACTCAGGCTCAAACCAATGGTCCGGTTATAACGTTTTCGGGATTAAATACAAGTAAAAAATATAAATTCAAAATTTTTGGAAGTCGTAATGTTAGTTCCAATCGAACAACACAGTACACGCTGCAAGGCGATGGATCGGCTGTTACCGGTACATTAGCCACATCTACGGCTCCTACCGGTTTGGGTGGCACGGTTTACATCAATTCTTCCATCACATATCCTACCGCAAATAACTCAACGGTAAGTTATACACTAACATCGCAGGGTTCAAATACTCAGGCGGTAACTTATTACGGCAACAACAGCAGTGTCTATGCATCCGGATTCATGACTCCGGGTTCTTCAGGGACTATCACACTTACAACTGTAACCACTGCGACAGCTTCTTATGCATACATCAATGCACTTAAAATTGAAGAGTACGATATGCTTCAGGTTGATGCCACTTCAATCGGAATTTCAGGGAGTGATATCACTTCGTCCGGTGCCACGTCGCAAATGACTTTGGTTTATACGCCTTCCAATGCCACAGCGCACGTCATTAGCTGGTCGGTCGACGATACAAGCATTGCAACAATCAATTCCAATGGTTTGTTAATCCCTTTGAAAAACGGAATTGTTACGGTAACAGCTTCTTTTGTGCAAAACGGGTCAACCCTCAGCGCCACAAAACAAATCAGTATCAGCAATCAACTTTCGGCCCTTTATCTGTCAGGCACTGCCACATCCGTGGGCGATAATCAGGCTGCTGCTTTGACAATGAATCCTACAGTAGGCATTAATGGACTTGTTGTAAATGGTGAATTTGAACTGGCTACTACTTTGGCAGCAGCCGGAACGTTGAAATTCTACGCTTCTCAAACCGATGGCGCAGCTCCGGTTTTTGGTGCGGGAGCAACAGCCGGAAGCCTTCTTCAGGGAGGTTCAGCCATTAATCCGGGTATATCCGGTCCGGTATTAATTCGCGTTTACCTTTCGACAAACAGCTTTAAAATCTATCCGGTTGATACTTTGAAAATCTCTCAGATGGGTTCCTCGGTTTCCTTTGGCTGGGGTGCTGTCAGTAACCACGGATATGCCTATATGTATAACCAGTTACTTAATCAGCGCTTCAATGCAGGTGTGGGTGCCAACTGGAACATCTCCAACATATCGATTGGTGGAAATTCGACGGTTGATATTTTAAATCGCTGGGATTCGGACTTGCTGAATGACGGTTCGAAATATGTTGTTTATGCGAGGAGGACAAGCTATTTTCGATCAGTTTAAAAACAATTTGTTATTGCTTATCAATAAAGCAAAATCGGTAGGTAAAATTCCGCTTATTGCCAATTGTTATACTAATTCCTATTACACATCCTCGGAATATAACTATATCAAACAAATGAATCTGCTGATTCATCAATGGGATGTGGCAAGTACAAATTTGCTGGGTGGAATTGATGACGGAAGCGGAAAATGGCCGGTATCTCCTGTAAATTATCAATATGACTCAGCTCATCCAAACGATGCGGGTCATGCTGAATTGTTCTATACGCTTGTTCCATCGCTTTACGATGCAATTAAGGCTGGAAAGGCGCAACCACAGAAAAAAGGAAATAGCTATTTGGCAATGGGAAAAGCAGTTACGACAGATGTATTAAGTTTTGCCCCCGAAAATACGGTTCATTCATTTACCAGCACATTCGATGTGAAAACCACCGGATCGGGTGTAATCAGCACTTTCAGCAACAGCTCGACAAGCGGAACTTTACGCATTGAACCATCGGGAGTGATTAGCTACATTTCGCCAATTAGCGGTTCTGTAAGCGGTTCGACAGTTGTAACCGATGGTCAGTGGCACCGAATTACACTGACACATTATTATGCCTGGGGAAAAACACTGCTTTATACCGATAATATCCTGGCCGGAAGTCTGACTGAAAAACTCACACCAACTACTTTTGTACTGAACGATGCCAACTCTCCCGATAATATTTCGTATCGCGAGTGGATGTTTTACCGTGCCGGAATGAATGCCGATGAAGTGGCGGCTCTGAATGCGGGAACTATGCTCAAATCAAGTCTTGAAATGTATTCGCCACTCGATGGTTTGCATATTAATTCAGGCGATGCCTTGTTAAATCTGGCACAAAGCACCAACAAAGTGCAACGGATTTCAATTGCCACAGGAACAAATCAAACAGGACTGAGCGGAGTGAAAATCTATCCGAATCCGGTTGCTGACAACTTAACCATAGATGGATTAAATTCAGATGAGATACAGGATTGTACTGTTTTTAAGCTTGACGGAATAGCTGCTTCGAAACAAAATTCAATCCAAAACAATCAATTGAATGTTTCGGGGCTTACACCGGGATTTTATTTCCTTTCTTTCAACAATAAAGAAAGAAACCAAAACTTCAAACTTAATTTTGTAAAAAAGTAAACATTAAACCGGACAAATTTAATACAAAAAAAACACACTAAAATGAAAAAACTACTTATACTTTTATTCCTTTCGATTGGGCTTTTCAATATACTTCAGGCTCAAAATGCTATTGTCGGAACAGGTTTTTCCAGTGGTTGGGGTAGCGGTTGTACTTCTCCGAATGCTACCGACTATACATATTTTAATTCAGGTATTAATGGAACATATACAAGCGGAGATTTAACACCAAAAGGAACTGGAAATCAATACTGGAGACTGGCAGTTGGTTGGAGCGGAACCAATTTTCAAATCGGAGGTGGAAGTGATATTGCTGTTACTCCCGGAACAAAAAATGGTTCAGTGATAAGTTGTGCTGAAAACGGTGCCTGGTATAAAAGTGTTTCAAGTTTGTCTAACCGTTATGTGTTTAAGACCTTAAATGCCGGTGTGTCGCCAATCGGAAGCTGGGTATTTTTCGAATTAAGCGCTCCTTCGGCCACCGTAAACTGGGTTTCACAAAGCCCTGCCAACCCGACACTTAATGACGCGGTAACGATTACGGCAACCACGAGTACATCACTACCAACGGGTCAGGGCGTATATTTACGTTATACAACCGATAACTGGCTAACATCAACCGTGGCAGCAATGAGCGGTTCAGGCACAAGTTATTCGGCCAATATCGGCGCACAAGCCTTAAGTACAGTGGTTAAATATTATGTTTTTAGCTCAGGAAGTGGATTGACAATTGCCCCGGCAGATGCCGATTTGTATACAATTAACTGGAATTCAGGATCTGTAAACGGAGGTAATAATTATGCTTATACAATTACAGCAGCCACTCCAACCGGTTTGAGCGCAAAATATTTATTTGATTTTGGTCCGAACGATGGAACAAATGGAGATAATACTCCGGCTACTGCCGATGCCAATGGTAATTTCTGGAATAATATTAATTTAAGCACCGTAACTAATCTGAAAAATTCTACCGGATCGGCCACAACGTATGGACTAAGCTATAATTCGACCTTCGTAACCAATGGAAAAGCAAATGGTGGTTTGTTAAGCCCGTATTCATCTCAGTTTGGCACCGATCCCGATCTGGCCATTGCTACAGCTACCGAAGATTATATTTATACAACAGCCAGCACTTCGGGTGCGGCATTGTCATTTAAACTTACCGGATTAAATACTGCCAAAAGCTATCGGTTTAAAATATTTGGCTGCCGGAATACAAATTCTGCCCGAACTTCCAGCTATAGCATTCAGGGTTCAGGAAGTGCAGTAAGCGGCACACTGAATACTTCGAGTGTTAGCGGGTTGGGTGGCACACAATATTTCCCCGACGCGTCAACTCCGGCATCAAACTTCAATTTATCCTACAAACTGTTTAGTCAGACCGGAAATACCGTTTCAGGTACTTATTTTGGCAACAACAGTACTGTTTATACTTCAGGATATTTCACTCCAAACTCATCGGGCGAAATATCGGTAAGCGTTTATTCGCTTACCGGTGGCTTTGCCTACATCAATTGCATGAAAATGGAGGAATTTAAAATGACTCAAAGCATCACTTTTGCTACGCTTCCGGCCAAAACCACCTCCGATGCTGATTTTGCACCGGGTGCTACTGCCAGTTCAGGTTTGAGTGTTAGTTATAGCAGTTCCAATACCGCTGTTGCAACGATTGTGTCGGGTAAGATTCATATTGTGGGAACTGGTACAACTACAATTACCGCTTTACAAGCCGGTGATGCAAATTACGAGGCAGCCAGCAATGTACAGCAAACGCTGACTGTAAGTTCTTCGTCACTTTTAACGCAAACAATCACTTTCGGTGCATTAGCAGCCAAAACCTACGGCGACTCACCCTTTACACTTTCAGCTACAGCCAGTTCGGGTCTGACAGTTTCATTCTCAAGTTCAAATACAGCCGTGGCAACCGTTTCGGGAACTACTGTAACAATAGTGGGTGCCGGAACAAGCGATATTATTGCTTCCCAGGCCGGAGATGCCAGTTATGGAGCTGCATCTGATGTTACACAGGTTTTAACTGTAAATAAACTTTCTCAAACCCTGAGTTTTGGCCCACTTGATGGCAAAACTGATGCAGATATACCATATTCAGTCACCGCTTCGAGTACTTCCGGACTTCCGGTTAGTTTTTCAAGTTCGAATACAGCAGTGGCTTTGGTGTCCGGAAATATTATTAGCATTGTAGGTGCCGGTACCACTATCATTACGGCATCACAGGCCGGCGATAATCGTTACAGTGCAGCTTCCACTGTTCAGCAATCGCTTACAGTTAGTTCGGTAATGACATTAAAACAAAATTTATTTTTTGATTTTGGGCCAAATGAAACCACAAACGGTGATCTTACTGTAAATCCCGACCCGAACGGAAACTATTGGAACAATATAACACCCGCCGCCGGAGGAGCCGGAGTTTCTGTGGGAACATCCTTCAGTTCGTTGAAAAACAGCACAAATACAGCCACAGCATACGCGCTTACATTTACCGGTTCAGGCTTTATTCCAAACGGAAAACTGAATGGAGGTTTGCAGTCACCACAAGTTTCGCAGTTTGGCTCAAACTCCGAACTGGCAATTCCATCGGCAAGCATTGATTATGTGTACACGGGTGCAATTTCCAACGGTCCGGTAATTACTTTTTCAGGCTTGAATCAGGCCGGAAAATACCGCTTTAAAATTTTTGGTTCGCGTAATTCCAATTCCGACCGTGCCGGACAATACACCCTTCAGGGAGCCGGATCGGCCATTGTAGGAACTATTCAGTCATCTACCGCTGCCGGAATGGGTGGAACCGTATATATTGGTCAGAATGTGCCTTATCCATCCAATCTGAATGTGAAATATGCACTGAGTCCAACCGATACACTGACAAAAGCTGTAAGTTATTATGGAAATAATTCAAATGTTTTATATTCGGGCTTAATTGAACCCGACGGAAGTGGAAATATCACTCTGACAACCATTACCACCACGCCGACCAATGCTTTTGCCTACATTAATGCGCTGAAAATAGAGGAATATAACGCTCCGCAGGTTGATGCCGTTTCTATATCAGTTTCGGGGAATAACATTACAACTTCAGGTGCAGATTCACAGATGAGTGTTGTGTATACGCCCTCAAATGCTACGCCGCATACCATTTCATGGTCGGTCGACGATACTGCCATTGCATCCATTAACTCCGGTGGTTTATTGACCCCAAAAAAGAACGGAACAGTTACTGTAACGGCCTCGTTTGTTCAGAACAGTGTGACAATCAGTTCTTCTAAACAAATTGTAATAAGCAACCAATTAACCGAACTATATGTCTCGGGCACTGCAACTTCCAATAGCGACAACCTGGCTACTGCACTTCAAATGAATGCAACAGTTGGTATTGATGGAAATATTATCACCGGTGAATTTGAATTTGCTACAACTTTGAATGCTTCCGGTACACTTAAATTCTACACTTCAAGAACCGACCTTAATTCAGCCGTTTTTGGTTCAGGAGCATCGGCAGGAACCATACTTCAGGGAGGGGCAGCCATTAATCCGGGTGTTTCAGGTCAGGTTCTCATTCGTGTTTATCTTGCCAATAATACCTATAAAATATATCCGCTAAATTCCCTTAAAATTTCGCAAATGGGTTCATCGGTGTCTTATGGAACAGGAGCAACATCCAATCATGGATACGCCTATCTTTTTACACAATTACTAACTCAGCGCTATAATGCAAGTGTTGGTGCCAACTGGGCAGTTTCTAATATATCAGTTCCCGGAAATTCAACTGTCGATGTATTGAACCGTTGGGATAATGATTTGCTGAACGACAACAGTCAGTATGTGGTTTATGCTCTGTCGCTTGGTAACGAGGGAATTGTTGGTGGCGGTCAAGCCATTTATGATCAGTTTAAAAACAATATGTTGCTATTAATCAACAAAGCCAAATCCGTTGGTAAAATCCCAATCGTTTCTAACTGCTATGTACGAGCCGATTTTACTTCTGTGGAATACAGCTTTACAAAGCAAATTGACCTGCTGATACATCAGTGGGACGTGGCAAGTATCAATCTATTGGGAGGAATAGATGATGGTACAGGTAAATGGCCTGTTTCACCCATCAATTACCAATACGACTCAAATCATCCCAACGATGCGGGTCATGCTGAATTAATGTACACCATTGTTCCTTCACTTTACGATGCCATTTTGGCCGGAAAAGCTCAACCACAGAAGAAAGGAAACACTTATCTAGCGATGGGTAAGGCAAACACAAAAGATTTATTAAACTTTACTCCCGATAATACATTACATTCGTTTACAACCACCTTCGATGTGAAAACAACAGGGTCGGGTGTTTTCAGTACGTTAAGCAACAATTCTGCTACCGGAACGTTGCGTATCGAACCTTCGGGAGTTGTAACCTACGTTTCACCAATTAGTGGTTTGGTAACTGGTTCTGCGGTTGTAAATGATGGGCAGTGGCACAAAATTACCCTGACCCATTACTACGCCTGGGGAAAAACGCTGCTTTATACCGATAATACGCTGGCAGGCAATCTGACTGAGAAGCTCACCCCGACGACCTTTACGCTGAACGATAGCAATTCGCCGGATAATATTTCGTATCGTGAATGGATGTTCTACCGCGCAGGAATGAATGCCGATGAAGTTATAGCATTGAATGCAGGTAGTATGCTGAAATCCAGTTTGGAGATGTATTCTCCACTCGATGGTTTAAGTGTTAATTCGGGAGATGCTTTACTAAATCTTGCTCAAAGTACCAACAAAGTGCAACGGATTTCAATCGCTACAGGGACAAATTCTACCGGACTGAGCGTAGTGAAAATTTACCCAAATCCCGTAACAGACAAACTTTCTTTCAAGGGATTGAATTCGGAATTCAGCTATGAATGTTCGGTTTATTCTATCGATGGAAGAATGGCTTCAGGGACTATTTCACTGAAAAATAATCAGTTGAATGTAGAAACATACAAACCCGGAGTTTATTTCCTGACTTTGAAAAATAAGAATACACAGGATAGTCTCAAGTTAAACTTTGTAAAGAAGTAATCATTAAAGGGCTATTAATGTAGCCCTTTAATTTTAAAATTATGGGAGTTTAGATAAATTATTGATTCGAAAAATCGGATCCATTTTTTTAATTAAAGAAAGAGAAACAATGACTATAAGAAATGAAGCAGTTCTAATTCTGTTGATATGTACTTTATTAATGCTAAATTCATTTCGGGTTAGTGCATATACTAAAATTGAAGCAGAAAGTTACAGTAGTATGTCCGGCGTACAACTCGAAAATGCAAATACTACAGTAGGATGGATAGATGCAGGAGACTGGATGGCGTATAGTCAGGTGGATTTTGGCAACGGTCCGGGAAGTATTTTTTTTAGCATTGCCAAATACAGTGTTGGCGGGAGTATCGAAATACGAATTGATGGACTTTCAGGGACATTAATAGGCACCTTATTTCCAACCAATACTGGCAGTTGGACCAGCTTTCAAACTCAGCAAATAAACATAGATAAAGTTACCGGGTTTCACACTTTATACCTAGTAGCAAAGGATATTACAGGTGTTTGTAATATCGATTATTTTCAGTTTTCTGACACTAAAATCCATGTTCCTAACTGGGTGTTATCATGGTCGGATGAGTTTAATGGTAATGCTGTTGACGAATCGGTTTGGAGCAAGGTATGGCATGGAAATCCCGATAATGGTGAAGTTCAATTCTATACTCCACGCACCGAAAACATTGTGGTTTCTGATGGAACATTGAAACTAATTGCCCGAGTGGAAACTTATACCGGACAAGGACCCTGGATGACTCAGCCCGTAACGCGAAACTATACTTCCGGAAAGATTGAATCGCAGGGTAAAAAGACCTTCAAATATGGGAAAATTGAAGCCCGGATGAAGCTGCCGAGAGGCAATGGTTCGTGGCCAGCATTCTGGATGTTAGGGGAAAATTTCTTTAATACCGGCGTTGGTTGGCCTCTGTGTGGGGAAATTGATATCATGGAGCATTCTCAGGTGTTGGATAATATAAGTGGCACTGTTCATTCGCAAGCATACAACAATATTCCACAGGTAACTTCATCGTACAACATTAATAATTACGACACAAGTTTTCATGTATACGGAATGACATGGTCAACCGATCAAATCAGTTTTTATGTCGACGACAATACATATTTCAGCGTTACTAAAGCCACATTGGGAAATTCACAGGTTCAATGGCCTTTCGATCAACCGTTCTGGTTAATATTCAATCAGGCCGTGGGAGGTGCATGGGGTGGTACTCCTGATAATTCGGTTTATCCACTGACTACCGAAATTGATTGGGTGCGTGTTTATCAGGATATTTCTACTGGCATCGACAATACGACGAATCAGAATATTAGTTTCAATGTTTTTCCGAATCCAGCAACAGATTATATCACAGTTGATTATACCGAAAATGAAATTTCAAGTAAGCAAAAATACGAAATGATTTTAACTGATTTAGTTGGGAAAACGATGAATAAAATCGAAATCATGAGTTTTCCAACAAACATTAATCTTCAATCCTATTCAAAGGGAAGCTATTTGCTATCCATTTGGCAAGGTCGTAAGTTGTTGAAAAACAAAATAATAATCAAAAATTGAACTAACGAACTTTAATCTCACTATGAAAAAGATTATCATTCTTTTCCTCTTTTTTTCGTCTTTACTTTCCGCTCAAACGCCAGTGGCGGTTGGTTCGGGCAGTTATGCATCTTCCATTCCATCTGCTCCCTCCGAATACTGGGCAGGTGATGTGGTCAATATCAAGCAGTTTCACGACACGGTTTCTTTTTTTGCACTTGACAATCTGAAAGCACCTTTTCCTACCAATAAATGGTGGTCGGGGCTACTGTTCAAAAACAATATTACACGGTCTTATAATATCTGGGCACATCCGCTTTGCCTCACGGTTGAAAAATACGGTGTAGGATTCCATTATGCCACTGAATGGACCGGAATAGCCGGAGCATACAACGAAACCATGTCGATGATTAGCCCCACTCCGCTTCAGATTAGCGGAAATGGTTTTGCTCCGGTTGTGCAGAAAGTAAAATCGTGGAGCGACTGGACCATGTCTTTACGGGTTTTACAGACCGATACTAAATATATGGATGTAACTATTGGGCACGGACTACCAACCTGTTGGGTGGAATACCAGGGAATTGATGTGCCTCAAATCACTGTTGCCAATGCTTCATTTTTTGATGACAGTGGCAATATCCTTTCGTTTCCATACAGCGGAAATCATATCGGAATTTTTTATGGTGGAAGATATTACGGTCTTTTTGCTCCTGATGGCACCACTTTTTCCAACTCGAACGGAACGATAAATATGGCCATGACTGTTTCCAAAAAGTTCATTGCTGTTTCGGCTTTAACCGCCAAAAATCGCCTGAGTTTCTTTGCAAACTATGCCTATGCTGTGCCACGTAACAGCCAGATGGACTGGACTTACGATGCTGAAGCCGGAAAAGTAAATACAATTTGGAATCTGACCACCGAATGTTTGCAGGGAACGGAACACAGCGTTATTCAAGGCTGGATTCCCCATCATTACCGCAACTCAAACAATACGTTCAGCTTTACCGGCGATGAGTATGTTACCGCCCGTGGTAAACTGAAATGTGCCGTTGGAACAAGTTTTCAGATTGGCTACCAGTACAACGGAGCATTGACCAGCCTCCCGGCTCCCGAATCGAACAAATTTGACCGAAGCCGCATGTTGAATTATCTGAACGATTTTTCGCAATGGCAATGGGATTTTAATTCGGAAACTTACGCCGGAGGAAAGCAGGTAGCTATGTTTGCCCGACAACTCAGCATTGCAAAAACCATGAACAGTCCTGTAGCAAGTACGCTGAAAGCCAAAGTAAAAACCGAACTTCAGAATTTTCTGACTTATACGCCCGGCGAATCTTCCAAGTATTTTGCCTATTCCGATAAATTTGGCGGACTAATTGGCATTACCTGCGGCTTTGGATCGCATCGCTTCAACGACCACCATTTTCACTACGGATATTATGTATATTCAGCCGGAATTCTGAGTCAGTACGACTCCGATTTTGCTACAAATTATGGAGAAATGGCCAAAACCGTGGCAAAAGATTATGCCAACTGGGACCGCACCGACATGCGTTTTCCGGTGTTGCGCATGTTCGACATCTGGGAAGGACATTCCGATGCCTGTGGCTACGATGTGGACTCCAACAGCGGTCAGAATCAGGAATCCAGTTCCGAAGCCATGATGTCTTGGTCGGGCGTTATTTCATTGGGCAACTCGTTGAACGATAACAATATGACCGCCACCGGCGTGATGGGCTATTGCATGGAAAGTGCTGCGGTAAATGAGTATTGGTTCAACCGCAACTGCGACAATTATCCGGCAGCTTATACCAACAAACTGTCGTGCATCACCTGGGGAAGCATGATTCAGTACATCACATATTTTGGCCCGGAACCAATATTCGTTCATGGTATTCAGTATCTTCCGGTGTTGCCGTCGTCGTATTATCTGGTAAAAGACTCGGTTGCTGCCCGAAAAGAATGTGACTATCTGATTTCCAATTCGGCCAATAATTCGGTTTATACCAATTTCAAAACACGTGACAGTTGGGGAACCGAATGGGCCTGTGAAGTGATGAAATACCGATCTATGTTCGACCCCGACTGGTCTATCAACTGGTACGAAGACCTGTGGAAAAAGCAAGATGGAAAAGCCACAGACAACTGGTTCAGCAGCCTGGCTTATTATCAAATGTACAGCAACAAAGACATGGGGCCGATTGACTGGACTTCGCACATTGCTGCGCCAAACAGTGGCGTGTTCTACAACCCCACAACCAATCAATACACTTACTGCGCCTTCAACACCAAAAACAGCGTCCAGCAATTCAATGTCTACAAAGGGGCTGCTCTTATCGGGCAATTACGGGTTCCGGCTAATTCGTTTTACAGCACTCACTCGCTGGATGGGAATATTCCTCCGGATGTAAAAATCACTTCACCGGTGGATGGAACGGTATTTGCTACTACGAGTGTTACTTTAGAAGCTACCGCAAGCGATGCCGACGGACAAGTAGCAAAAGTTGAATTTTACAATGGAGCGTCCTTACTTGGTACGGTAACACAAGCTCCTTATACTGTAACGCTCAACAATCTGAAGGATGGACAGTATTCAGTTTATGCTAAAGCTTATGACGATAAAAATGCAGTAACGATTTCGGACATGCTGAGTTTTAGTTGTGACTTGCCGGCAGATACCTGTAGATTCGTTTCAACGAATGGCGATTTTACTGCTACCATGACAGGAAAAGCAAATCCTGTTATTACATTTATACCTCAAAGCCTCATTGCAGGTTGTATGTACGTAATCGTTACTGTAAAACTCAATGGAAACACCATTGGAGGTTGGTATATGACCAAATCAGGAACCCGATTTACCTCAACTGTTACGGCTAAAATTGATGATAAACTGGAATGGTATTTTACCTACCAAACACCACCTTCCGGTGAACGCAACAGCAGTGCAACACCAATAACAGCCATTGTTGGTGGTTGTGGTGCGACAGGAATTTTCAGTCCCGACTTTTCGATTGAAAATACAGTGAATATATTGCCAAATCCTTCAAATGGAAATGTATTCATTTATTCCAGCGGGTTCAACCCCTTTGAACGATTGAAAATTTTGGTTACTGATTTATCTGGCAAGACGATTTATCGAAATGACACACAGGCAACTGAATCGGGCTTACTTGATTTCCATTTGAATCTATTGCATATAAATTACCAGACAAATTACTGTCAAAAGAACCAATATAAATAGTACCATCTTTTGCAATTGCAGGTGATGACAGAATTATACTACCAGAAACTCCCATTAAATTATTCTTCCATTTTAAAGCTCCAATTTGATTTCCTAAAAAAGGAGACAGACCATTATTTGTATTGTAAATACCTCTAGA
>Ga0118677_10005813_pt1 | contig 21341 bp, 14 predicted proteins | sample AliMusrvi5mmetaG_FD_86154 | JGI IMG/M metagenome (GOLD analysis project Ga0118677, IMG submission 86154)
CCGACATCCAGCTCCAAGCGGCGTAATTCGCCGCCCACGGGCCTCAAACCAGACGCCGAGCGGTTTGCCGCATCGCGGCAGCATGATTCGACTGGATCGGATCATGCCCTGCCGATTTGACCAAATGCTATGCAGTTGAGCCCGGGTGGATTTACACTGGGTGGAATCAATCGTTGGGGCGGTCGCCTGCTTTGGCGACGATTTAAACCGGGAATGGAATTGGGTTTTGTAAAACGTATGCTCGACGAAGCCATAGCACATTGTCAGCAACGGCTGGTGGGTGGACGAAGCCTGTTTGCTTACGATCAGGTACAGCAACATTTGGCTAAATTACAGGCTAATTTTACCATTATTTCTGCTTACAGTAAACACAGTGCGGGAATTGCCGGTATCGAAAACGACCTGACCGGACTTGGTCTCGAAGCTAATATCATTAAAACAGTTACAACTGATTTGATGCAGGAATCGTCACAAACTTTACTTACGCTCGTAGGTGCAAAAGGCTATAAACTCAATCACATTGCTGGTCGTGGAACGGTGGATAGTCGCCCCTTTATTATTTTCGAAGGCTCAAATGATATTCTGTACGCTCAGATTGGTGAAGCGGTGGTGAAACTAATGAAAACTGCCAAAGAAACAGCTTTTCATACCTATCTGGAAGGTCATCGCCTGACTGAAAATGCTGCCAAATACGTGAAGGATTTGATTAGTTTTGATATAGACCTGCAAATGCCACAGCGCAAAATGGTGGAGTTGGGGCGCGTTATTAGCCGGGTAGCATCCATGGATATGGTTATCAAACTAGGCGATGCCGGTTTCCGTAACGATTTGGTTGATGGCGCTGTTTCCTTGCTACGTCAGGAAATTTCCACACTGGTGAGTCATTTTTCCTACAACCAACCCACAAAAGTAGTTGAAGATTATCAGGTGGATAGTAGCTGGAATAATTTTGTGATAGCGTAATTCCTACGTTTTATTTGTAATGAGACTGAGAAGTCTCATTACAAATAAATGTAAAAATTTACTATTCAATATCACTGTTATTTTCTTGGGAATTCAAGTCTCCATTAAATAAATACGAGTAAAAAAGCCTGTCTGGAAATATCTGAACATGCTCCTGTTTTGGACATAAAAAATGTAAAAAATAGCTATCGTTCTGAATTATAGGATTATACATATTTTCAGTGTGGTGTCTTGGGTGTCCCAGCAATATTTTTTACATTTGCTGCATGTTTGTACGCAAAAAAAATAACAAAAGTGGTGTAATAAGTATTCAGGTTATTGGCAAACCCAATGGTAAGTATAAATTATTGAAAACCATTGGAAGTTCTTCCGACCCTGAAGTGACTAAACATTTGTATCACCTAGGTTTAGAATGGATTGATGATGAACGCAATAAGAATCAGAAAGAATTTGATTTTTCAGACGAAGAGCAGCTGCTGTTGTCAGCATTAAATCAAATAGATAGCATTACAGAGTCGGGCACAGATGCTTTGTTAGGCAAAATTTTTGATGAAATAGGTTTTAATGTTATAAACGATGAGTTGTTCCGATTATTGGTATTATCAAGATTGACTAAACCTGGAAGTAAGTTAAACCTGACCAACTATTTGTCAGTTTATAAATCCAGAGAGTATGATGTATGGGAAATCTACAGATATTTAGACAAGTTCGAGTCAACATATAAAGATAAGGTTCAGGATATTAGTTACAACCACACAGTAAAGATTCTGGGAGGGGAGATTCATATTTTATTTTATGATGTGACCACGCTATATTTTGAAACAGATCAGATGGATGAGCTTCGTGTGAGTGGATTTTCAAAGGAAGGAAGACATCAGAATCCACAGATATTATTAGGTTTATTAGTTAGTATTGGTGGATATCCTTTGGCCTATGAGATACACGCAGGAAATAAATTTGAGGGAAAGACCATGCTGCCAATCATTGAATCTTTCAAGAGCAAATACAAACTTGAACAATTAATTATTATTGCAGATTCAGGCTTACTCTCAAAACAAAATATCAAAGACCTTCAATCCAAAGGATATGAGTATATACTGGGTGCCAGAATCAAATCAGAAACAGATTTAATAAAGAAACAGATACTTGAATTGGAGATTAAATCCAATCAAAGCGTATTTATCAACAAGGATGAATACACAAGACTATTGGTGAGTTATTCTGAATCAAGGGCAAAAAAAGACAAACACAATAGAGAAAGAGGGTTAAAGAAACTCGAAAAGCAAATCGTTTCAGGGAAACTTACAAAATCCAATATCAATAACAGAGGGTATAATAAGTTTTTACATCTTGAAGGTCAAATACAGGTAGAAATAGACAAACAAAAAATAATGGATGATATCAAATGGGATGGATTAAAAGGATTTGTAACTAACACTAGATTGTCAAATGAGGAAATAATCGCGAATTATGCACATTTGTGGAACATTGAAAAGGCATTTAGAGTGGTAAAAAGCGAATTGGAAGTTAGACCAATATATCATCGGTTGGAAAGGAGAATTCAGGCACACATTTGCATTGCATTTGTATCCTACAAAGTATATAAAGAGTTGGAGAGACAATTGAAATTAAAAGGTTCTAAGTTGAGCCCTACAAAAGCAATTGAGATTGCAAAATCAATATTTACAATACAAGCTAAAACCTCTTGCTCTAAAAAAGTAGTAAAGAGAACTCTTCTTATGAATAATGATCAAAAATATTTGGCTGATTTATTCAACTTGTATTAAAAATCAATTGTCATTTGGGTGTCCCAGTGTCGAAAACAGGAAAAAGGAACTAAAAGACTTAATGTCATAATAATAGTTGGAGTATCTCTTTTAGTAGTCTATGGTCTAATTTCAAGAAATAATAAATTAAAAAATTCTGATGTAACTGTCTGTACAATTGTCGATTTTGGTTACGCATCAGGTGGTAGTGGATTAAGACCAAAAGTAGTAAAATATGAATACATTGTAAATGGTAAGTTATATAATGAAAATTCATCTTACCCTCATGATAACACTGTCAAGATTGGCGATTGTTATAAGCTAAAATATTGCATTGATGATCCAAAAGTAACAGAAGTTCTTTTTGAATATGGAAAGGTTGAATGTAAAGACGCAAAATAAGTTCTATAGCCAAAATCCGCCTCAATTATCAACAGCATAGAGATAACAAATAGCGTCTTCATATACTCATTTGTCCATAGTTGGGTAATAAGATTCAGAAAATTAGACGTTTTATTTATAAATCAACATTTATTTCCCCATTATCCTGAACTGTCGTTTCACCATATTGCCATCCTCATCTTCCACCGTCAGGATATGATTGCCTACTGAAGGCGACGCTTCAATTTTGTGCGTTCCACGGGTTTGAGTAATGTATTCGTTGTCGATATGCCAGAACAAAACGGCATTGGCATTGCGGTGAACTGCCTCGAAAATAATCATGCCCTGCTCCTCGTCCACTCCTTTGGGAATATAAATGGCCGAATTATTATCAGGCTCGAGAATATCGAGCACATGTGCTCGCGGAGGAATGCAGCCGGGCATATACGACGGCAGCGACATATATTCGGGATGCTGTTTTTTATAGAAATACTCCTGCGACGGTGGCAATATAAACCACGAAACTATATGCATTTGCCCAACGGGATAACACTGACTTGTCACCCGGTATTTTTCGGTGGCATCGAGAAAAACCGACTGATGATAGGGACATGCTCTGACCTTTACGCCACGTTTAGGAACATAAACTGTGTCGGTTTCGCATAAATCGGTTGCACGGAAGCCACTTTGCCTGCACACCGGAATCCACTCCATATCCGAGCGGGGCTGTTCGAACCATTTGGTGGGGTTTAGAAATTTAAAAATCTCAAACATCACGGGCGATGCGTGAGTTACGCCTGTAAGTCCGGGGCGTCCTTCGCCCGTAGAATTACCAACCCACACACCGATAGTGTATTGTGGGGTCACTCCCACTGCCCAGGCATCGCGCGAGCCAAAACTGGTACCGGTTTTCCAGGCAATTTTATGCGTACCGGCAAAATACTCCCAACCCATTTCGCCCCATGGACGGTTGACGGTCGACAATGCATCGAGCGTACACCAGATAGCACCGGCAGTGAGTTTGGAATGGTCAGCTAATTCGGGTTTGGGATCTTTTTTACCTGCAAAATAATGAGCTTTGTTGTAATCCCGACTGTCGTATTTCCCGTAATTTTCGTTGTAAGATAAGACCGAACGACCCAATGCAGCATATATGGATGTAGTTTCAAGCAAACTAACCTCCGCACCACCGAGAATAAGCGCTAAGCCGTAATAAGAAGGCAGTTGGTTGATGGTAGTGAACCCGATAGTATGCAATACGCTGTGGAACTTCTCAACACCGTATTGCTCCAGCTCACGAACCGCCGGAATATTAAGCGAATGTGCCAATGCAATGCTCGCCGGAACTGCTCCTTCATATCTTTTTTCAAAATTCTCCGGCGCATAACCTCCAAAACGTGTGGGAATATCAGCTACCAGTGAGTTGGGCAACAATTCGCCATCATCAAGCATAGCAGCATACAGAAAAGGCTTCAGAATACTTCCCGAACTGCGCACCGAAACCACATTATCCACATATTGCTGTGTTTGCTGATTGGGATTATCAGCATTGCCCACATAAGCCAGAATTTCGCCTGTGTTCGTATTTAAAACCAGTACCGCTATGTTATTGATATAGTTTTCGGCATAATAGCGGGCATATTTATTGGCCACACCGGTGCTAAATAGCTGTATCTTTTTATCGATGGTAGTTGTAATCCGTTTGCCTTCGAGTCCATCGCTCACTGCCTTTTCCAATAAATGCGGAGCAATCTGCGGTAAAGCTTTTGGTTTCGAAGGCAATGGTTCCGATTTGGCCAACTCACAGGTGTTTTTATCAATAATATTAAGGCGATGAAGCTTATCGAGCAGGCGATTGCGTTTCTTCAGGAAAATGTCATGATTTCGTCCCGGAAATACCAGCGCAGGAGCATTTGGAAGGACGGCAAGCGCAACCGATTCTCCCCACGAAAGTCGGTTGGCAGGAAGGTTGTAATACCGCCACGAAGCCGCTTCCAACCCCACCACATTTCCGCCAAACGGAGCGTGCGAAACATACAGATTCAAAATCTCCTTTTTGCTGTAACCGAGTTCGAGTCGCACTGCCAATACCATTTCGATTACTTTGGAAAAAAAATTCCGGTTCTGCGTGTTTCGGCTTAAGCGGATAACCTGCATGCTCAGCGTACTGCCACCACTCACCACGCGACCCTTTTTGATATATTGCAGCAGAGCCCGCCCGATAGAAACGGGATTTACACCCGGATGATAGTTGAAATACTCATCTTCGAAACAACGGATTGATTCCTTAAACTTATACGGAATGGTGTCTGACATCGGGAAGCGCCACTGGTAATCCGGGGCAATACGCGCCGACAGAAAATTACCGTTTCGGTCGTCAATAATTGTTGAATAGCTTGTTTTAAAAAGTGGTTTGGGAAGGGAAAAATAAAACCAGCCGATAAAAACCACGGTCACAGTCAATATCCAAAACCGCGGCTTCGGATACTGGAGACGATGTTTAATACACCAAGCCTTAAAGTCATAAAAAGACTTTAAGGCTAAGTTCTTAAATGTGGAAATTTGTATTTTGAATTGCATGTTGTGACCTTACCCCATTTTTCATTCTTTGTGTGATAAGAAAATTCTATTTCACAACGTTCACCCACTGTCCTGCAGTTCGTGCCTGCACAGTATGATCGTACATGGCTTCACATTGTACAGCCGGAAGATAGAACGATCCGGGATAGGCTGCATTGAGCAATACCCTGAAAACTTTCTTCCGGCCTTTTTCCAAATCGAAATACATATAAACCCTGTCGTCGCGTATGTCCTGATAGCGAGGTACGTCGGTGGTCATTTTCGTACTTTTCACCGCATCAAGCCGCGAGCTCATAATTTCCCAACCCGATGGGAAAAGCTGCTGAATAGCCATATTTCTGTAATCAGTTCGAACTCCCGGATGCACAACCGTTACTTCGGCGTAGAAATCGGTTCCCTGTTTGATTGAAACCGGATTAAGTGGCTTATCCTTCATATCAAAGTACAAAACCTTTAGCGACAGATTTTCGGCAGCAGCTTCGGTTTCCTTAATTTGAGGAATGCCCTGTTGCTGAACCTGAACATAGAGGTTTTGCTTCGATTTGTTGGTAACCGTAACATACTTTTTCAGTCCCGAATTAAAATTCAGTTTCGACTGATAAATCCCTTTGGTACTATTTACAGAAGTCTTCATTCCATCCACAGTAAGGTCGAACTGCAGGTTTTCTGAGCTTGCATTCACCGCAGCATATTTCGAAATAGCCAAGAGCATAAAAGCAGTCGACTGTGTACTTAGCCACTTTTCGGACGAAAGCTGACTGGCCAGATCTTCCACAATGGGTTTTGCCTGAGGACTGCGTTTGAGCAGCACAAGTGTTTCCAGAATCATGGCTTCATCGCGGTCTGCACTTCCATAAGTTTCCCAGTAATTATTAGCTACAGCTGATTTTATTGGCAGTCCGTTTATAATCTGAGTAGCAATATCAGGCTTTCCTGCAACAGCGTAAGCCGCAGCCAATCGCCATTTCGCAGCATCGTTTACTCTCGGGGTTTCGCGCAAACGGTTCATGGCACTCAATGCAGGTTTCTTAGCCAGTGCAAGGGTGTAAAGCCGGTAAGCCTGAATCAGATCGGTACTGTAATTATTGTTGCTTGCCTGCCAATTGTTGGCTTGTGTAGTCTGATAATTCACCCATGGATCGAGCAGTCCCACCGGTAAGTTGTAACCGCGAGCCTGTGCTTCCAGAATGAAATGTCCCGCATAATTGGTGCCCCATTCACTTACTCCCGAAGGTTCATCAGGCCAATACGAGAATCCTCCATTGGAAAGCTGGTAGGATTTTATCTTGTTGAGACAGGCATTGACATTCGTTTCGATTTCGGTCTTGCGGCTATCACTCAGGTCGATTACATTCTGCAAAAACAATTGCGGAAAAGCCGCAGATGTTATTTGCTCAATGCACCCGTGCGGGTACTGAATAAGGTAATTCAGGCTTTTCTGGATATTTACCGGAAAAAAGTTCGAGACCTCAACCGTTCCGTAGTTCGTTCCCTGAATACCAAAAGCATCGATAGCCTGTTGCCAGCTTTCGCCCGGTTTCACCGTGGCCTTTTCCGAGCGGCTAACCGGTGGATTCGGCATTCTGATTTGCAGGTTGGTTTCGGTATAGGCTTTGTTTCCGCCTGAACTCACCAACACAGAAATCTTTCCACGGGCAATCAGATTCTTTACTTTTACATTAAACTCAACTATCTTTTCGCCGGATTTATCGAACACAAGTTCACGAGTTAGGCCGTCGGTAACTTCGAAATTTTTATCCGGTTCGATATTCACAGTTACATTCCGTATCGACTTTTCTGTGGCAAAAACGGTAACCGGTACTTTGATCGTTTCCGTCGGGCTCACAACCCTTGGAAGTGTGGCCAGAACCATTAAAGCCTGTTTAACCGGAACGGTTTTTTCGGCTATGCCGTAAGCACCTTTTTCGCCAGCCACAACCATCACCCGTACCGAACCGATATAATTCGGCATGGTGAATGACAATATTTTCGACTCATTGGCATCCAGTGCAACAGGTCCTTGAAACAGAACCACCGGTTTGAAACGGTTGTTGTTTTCCTTGCCTTTATTATTCAGGTAGAAGTCGCCGCCAATGGCAAACAGCCCCGAGAGTTTTCCGGTAAATGCGCCGGCAACGTATTTGTACAAATCCCAGGTACGGACTCCCAGCGCTTCGTGTTTGTAGAAATTCTCCCAGGGATCGGGGGTTTTGAAACGGGTTAAATCGAGCAGTCCTTCGTCGACAATGGCAACCGTGCAGGTCATGGGTTTTCCGGACGATTCTTTGACGGTTACTGTAAATTTCTCATTCGGTTTCAGTTCGTTTTTCATCGAAATTACCGGCGAAAGATGGGTCGAAGGATCTTCCACCGCCACTGCCTGAACGCCGTACATTCGAATCGGGAAATCGTTTTTGCTGTGGTTGTGCGGCTGAATGTACGAAACATGCACATAGATATTCGGTGCCATTTCGGAAGTTACTTTGAACTGGAATTTAGATTTACCGGTTTCGGGTGTAAACCAGAAATTCTGAATCACACGGCTTCCGGTTTCTATGCTTACCAAAGCCCGTCCTTTGTGTGTTACAGGCAATTCTATCGAAACCGTCTCACCCACTTTATACTGTTTTTTATCAGTCTGGAACATCAGCATTTCGGCGCCGCCGGGGTTTTGGCTTCCGGCATTACTCCACCAGTCTTTGCCTGTGGTATAGAAAATAGCTCCGGTACTGTGACCTCCCGAAGTGTCGGTAATGCGGATAAACTTCCGTCCCCAGATTTCGCCGTTCAGGGTCATTTCGTAAATAGCCCGACCGTTTTTCACCTGAACATAATCGGTTTTCATCAGTTTAGTATGCTCACCCGACACGTAATCCGCCGTGTTCTTTTCGGCTGATTGATCCCACCACCAGCGCCAGTAGACACTGTAAATCTCCACTTTCAACCGACCGTCCATGGGTTTTCCTGTTTCATCAACCAACGCCATCGGAATCAGGTTTTTCTCATCGGCAAAAAGGGCATTATTCCAACCTTTTCCTTCAGGAATTTTTACTCCGGCATAGGCTTTATAGGGTGAGTAATAAAACACTGCACGGTCGATACTGAAATCGCCGCTTGCTTCGTAAGCACGGGTTTTCATTTGCACGGCCACCATCCCGGGTGCATCGGCAGCCAAATCCAGTTTGAAATTGAAATTGGCTAAACCATCGGCATTCACATTGCCTTTGTAAATAAGAATATCCTGCGAGGCTATTTTCTTTACCGGATCATCAAAAACATAGCCTTTACAACTTTCGAAAGTGGTTTTGGCTGAAGCTACGGTAGCCTCAATTGTAGCTTTGGCATTGGCTGCCGGAGCCCCATACAACCAGTTAACCTGTATTTTACCTGCCTCAGAAACTCCTTTGTGAAACAGTGCCGAAGCAAAATTCAGATTGATCTTCATGCGGTTAGGTTTCACGGTTTCAATGCGCAATGTCCGCGCAAAGGTAGAACCACCAACCTGCACTTTGGCATTCCAGTTTCCGGTGGGCGCATCGCCCGGAGTGGTCAGGGTGAAACAATAAAATCCGTTTACATTATTCACCTTCACCAGTCGCTGCGAAAGCTGTCCGGCGGGCGTAAAAAGTTCAAGGATAACCGGGTGATTTGGTGGCAGGGCATTGTTTTTGTCTTCGAGGATAAAAGTCAGATAAATCGGATCGCCCGGACGCCACACGCCACGCTCACCGTAAATAAAGCCTTTCACACCCTTTTTCAGTTGCTCACCTTTTACGTCGAACATACTGAGCGAAAGAGATGAAGCATCGTCGAGACGGAGATAACCGCGTTGTTTCTCCTTTTTGGCAATCAACACAAAAGGTTTTTCGGCCAGCTTGATGCTGCACATACCATCCTCGCCTGTTTTTACGGTTGCCATGGCTTGGTTCTGCAAATTACGGAATTCCACTTCAATGTCTTTCATTGGGTCGGTGGTTCGCAGGTCGGTTATTGCCATAAAATACTCGTTGTTGCCACCCGCTTTGGCAATAATTCCAAAATCGGAAGCCAGCACATTACGCGTAACGGTATGGTTGGCCATCATGTAATACGAATCTTTGGTTGGGTCATCTTTCTCGTCCCAGTTATAACCCTCATAATCAATATCCACATCACTTTCGTAATAACTCCAGAACGAATCATCGGGTTGGTTGTAGCTTTCGTTCGGATCTTTGGGTTCTACGTACGAATCGAGTTTGTTGGCATCCTCGGCAGTGCGCTGATAAAGTGAGTGTTTCTTGCGGAACGACAACTCCACACGGTAAATAGCTCCCGGCTCTGTATCAATAATTTTGGATAAATCAAGTGAGAAATTGTTCCATTCGTTGTAATTTATGGGCGAATCGGACATCAGTTTAACTTCTTTGTCGTAAAGCACACGTCCCACCCGCTTAATTTCCTGGTCGCCGTTGAGCTGATTGGTTTGAAGAAATTGGACTATATTATTTTCGAAAATCTGTACCACTTTCACATCAACTGCTGACAAGCAAACCGCCCTGAAGGGAAACATGATACCATTTGTATGCGGAACAATCACCCCTTCACCTATCAGCTCAACCTGAGGTTTCATACTCATAAACTTGATTACGGCAACATAATCTTTGGCCATTGTTTTTTCGAGATTATTCTTCAATCCGTTGAAAACAACAAGCTTCACATTGCCGGCAATGGGTTTTTGCGGAATAATGCTAACCATATTGCCTGACACCACAACGTTTTCTCTGGCCGAAGGCTGAAGTTTTATCAGTCCGTTTATATCCTGAAGCTTGCTCAGCGGATCGGAGAAATAAACCTGGATGGTTGTTTTGGGATTGCTAACGGTTTTCACCTGAATAACCTTGAATTCATCAAGTCCGGGTATTTCAAAACTGGATGAACCAGTATCAGCTGAGCCAATTTTATCACCGTCCCATTCTATTTTCAGGGTAGTTGGGGTAGCTTTCCGCTCCACGCTGTCCACTGTAAATTCATGGGTTTTGCCGTCGGGACTGTGTTTCCACGAGAATTTATAATTGCTTTTGTCGCCCGTGGCCTTTACTGTTTTTTCCAGTTTGGCAGCTTCGGCAAAATCGGCTGTGCTGATAATTCCATGCACATTCTGCCATTTCCGGTCGGTATCTTTTACCGGAGTGATGCCGTTGAACTCACATTTCATAGCCTGACGAATAACCTGAAAACGGAAAGTGACAGTCTTCATATTATCAGGTACTTTTGAAAACTTATCTACAGCAAAATCAACCGTATAAATCTCGCCGGATGGCAAGAGTTTGGATGGCACAAACTCAATGGTTTGTTTATCCACCCACTTAGCCTGTCCGTCAATATCTGGACTGATGCTGAACGGATTGAAAGACAGATTCTTTCCGGGAACTGCATCGGGAATTTCGTCGACCAGCCGCACTTTAATATGCGAGGAATTGGATACCACTCCCGAAGTAAATGAAATAACATAAGCAGCAAAAGCCGGATTGACCCTGATTGGCATCATCTTTTTCTGACACGAAGGCGCTGCCAACAACAATAAAACAGCAAGAAATAAAGACGAAAACCTGGTGGTTTGATGGGTGTGTGATTTCATACCGAAACGAAAAAAAAGAGATTATAAATTAAGAATTGAATTCAAGCTACAAATGTAATTTCTTTTTTACAAATCAAAACTGTTTTTTAGAATTTTTCTTAACTATGAAATAAAAAAAGTCTGCCCCTTTTGGAACAGACTTTTTTAAAGTCCCCTATTGGGGGATTTAGGGGGCTTCAGAATTTTTTAAACCCGATAATCTCCCGCACTTCGCGGATAGTTTTGGCAGCGCTTTCGTGAGCTTTTTCCTTGCCGATACGCATTACCTTTGCCACGTAGTCATTATCGGCCGAGATGGCCTTAATTTGCTCTCTGAAAGGCTCTGTAAAAGCAATCATGTCAACTGCCAGTTGTTTCTTCAAATCGCCATAACGAATCTGGCAGGTACTGTACTGTTCTTCAAAGAAACTGAGTGTTTCTGCCGCCGAAACAACCTTCATCAACTGGAAGATGTTTTGTATCGCTTCAGGTTTAGCCTGATTAGGCTCGGTCGGACCGCTGTCGGTCACAGCTTTCATCACTTTTTTGCGAATAGCTTCGGGTTCGTCGGCTAAGAAAATGGCATTGCCCTCACCTTCCGATTTTCCCATTTTACCTGTTCCGTTTAGTCCGGGGATTTTCACCAACTCATTACCAAAATTAAACGCCTGCGGTTCGGTGAAGTATTCCACATTGTACATGCGGTTAAAACGGTTACTGAACTGGCGCGTCATTTCCAGATGTTGCTCCTGATCTTTTCCAACCGGCACTTTGGTGGCTTTATGAATCAGAATATCGGCAGCCATCAGCGTAGGATAGGTTAGCAATCCGGCATTCACGTTTTGAGGTTGTTGGCGGATTTTATCTTTAAAGGAGGTGCAGCGTTCCAACTCACCGATATAAGCATTCATGTTCAGAAACAGATACAACTCGGCAGTTTCAGGCACATCGCTCTGAATATAAAGCGTGCATTTTTCAGGATCGAGGCCGGCAGCCAGATACTCCACCATTACCTGACGCACGTTTCCGTAGAGGTCTCCCGGTGTGGGATGTGTGGTAAGTGAATGATAATCAGCAATAAAGAAGTAGCAATTATGCTCATTCTGCATGCTGATAAAATTGCGCAACGCGCCAAAATAATTTCCTAAGTGAAGGTTTCCGGTTGGGCGTATGCCGCTTACTACTGTTTCCATAATGACCCCTAGCCCCTAAAGGGGGACTAAAATAAATTTGTTTGTCTGTTTGATGTATTTCTTTAATTTCCCCTATCAGAAAGGAAGTCTTTTCTTATTCCCCTTTAGGGGTTAGGGGTTTATTCTATTGGTATAGTTCTCTTAATCCGCTGATCCAACGATGTAAGCGTTTCGGTAGTTGCAACGCCCGGAATTTCCTGAATTTTGCCGTTCAGCAAATCCATCAAATGCTCATCGTTCTTAGCATAAAGCTTTATCAGAATGGTGTATGAACCAAGTGTGTATTGTGATTCCACTATTTCAGGAATTTTCTCCAGTTCCTTTACTACTTCCTTGTACATCGAACCACGTTCCAATGTTATGCCAATATATGCACACATTTGGAAACCCAGCATTTTGGGGTTTACGGTGTAGCCCGATCCGGTAATTACGTCGATATCTATCAGGCGTTGAACACGTTGGTGAATGGCTGCGCGCGATACGCCACAAATTTCGGCCACATCCTTAAAAGGCATACGGGCATTCTGAGTAATGATTTGCAGAATTTTTCGGTCGAGCTGATCTATTTTTTCCATAACTTAACGATTTAATTTGTCATTTAGGCAGCAAAAGTACATATTTTAAACGAAAAGCAAAATAAATTTGCTACTATTTTATTTAAAAAATGTGCTATGGAAAGATATTTGTTTGAATTTCTTCGCTTTTTGATAAAAAAAAGCCGGAGTAAAAAATCACTCCGGCTTTCATTTTATGTTGAGCAAAGATTATCGTCTTTGTTGTTGCATTTGTTGTTGTAACTGTTGCATTTGCTCAGGAGTTAATTGTTGTTGAGGAGCTTGTTTTTCGATAGAGAGCAGTTCCACTTCGAAAATCAACATTGAGAAAGGTTTGATTTTTCCCTGGTCGCGGTTACCATAAGCAATTTCCTGTGGCACATACAATTTGTATTTTGAACCTACCGGCATCAATTTCAATGCTTCAGTCCAGCCTTTAATTACCTGATTCACCTGGAATTCTGCAGGTTGATTGCGTGCATACGAGCTGTCAAATTCTGTTCCGTCAATCAACGTTCCTTTGTAATTTACTTTTACTTTGTCGTTATCAGTTGGAATCGAACCGGTTCCTTTTTTGATAACTTCGTATTGCAAGCCGCTTGCAGTAGTGATTACACCCGATTTCTTTGCATTTTCAGCAAGGAATTTTACACCGGCAGCTTTGTTTGCACCGTAGAGTTTTTCCATTTTTCTGGTCTGAAGCTCCATCATGGTTTTTTGCAGATATTCTTGAGCTTCTTTGGCCGTCATTTGAACTTTAGATCCTCTCAAACCATTTACCAATCCTTGTTTAACAAGTTTGATATCCACTTTCAAGGTTGAGTCGCCCATTAAACCTGTTTTTTTCTGTTCTTTCAGAGCAGTACCGATTTTAGTTCCAAGGTCAGTTAACTCAGTATTGTCTTTTTCAACTTTACCTTTCATACCTTCGTTTACACCTTCCATCAATGCTTTAATTGCTTTTTGAGCAGAATCACCTTTGATGTAATAGTTTTTGATACCGTCGCCGTTGGCAAGACCAAACGCGTAGTTCAAACTGTCAAGTTGAGTTTTAAGGGTAGGCATACTCGCCTTGTTGCTGTTGCACGAAGTAAATGCTACTGCGGCTACCAAAACTACCGCCAGAATTATATTAAGTTTTTTCATTTTTCTATGTTTCTTGATTTGTTAAACATTTATTTAGCTGGTTGTGGTGCTTGTTGAGGAGCTTGCTGGGGAGCTGCGGATTGAGCAGGAGCTGCAGTTGGCTGAGGCATTTTTTGTTGTTGGAGTTTCATCATTGTTTTCTGAATAAAATCCTGAGCTTCTTTAGCGGTCATTCCTTTGTTGTAACCGTTCAACGCATTTACCAAACCTTGTCTAACCAGTTTTTCGTTGAATTTGAGGGTTGAATCACCCATCAATCCTTTGGCTTTTTGTTGTTTAAGCGAATTTCCAATTTCGAGACCCAATTTGTACATTTCACCTTTATCGGCTCCGGTTGAATAAGCTTTGTCCAAGGCTTTCATAAGGGCAATAATTGGTTTGCTCGACGAATCAGTTTTCATGTAATAGTTTTTGATACCATCACCGTTTGCTAACCCGAGGGTGTAGTTCAAACTGTCATTTTGAGTTTTCAGTGTAATTTTCTTTGCATCGTATTTGTTGCACGAAGCAAGCATTAAAATGGCAACCAAAGTTACCAGCGATAAAATACTTTGTTTTTTCATTTGATTTTCAATTTATTAATTTCTAATATTTTTGAGCTAAAATCACTTTATTTTTTTGCTTTCTTAGCTGATTTCACAGCTTTTGGTTGAGCTACTTCCTTCACTTCCACTTTTGGAATCGGTTGTTTGAATGGTTTGATATCCAGCAATTCAACTTCGAAAATAAGGGTTGCATAAGCCGGAATCGGACTACCTTGTGGTGCTTGTGCACCATATCCCAAATCGTAAGGAATAAAGAATTTGTATTTTGAACCAACTGACATCAATTGTACGCCTTCAGTCCAGCCTTTAATTACCTGATTTAATGGGAATGAAACCGGTTCACCACGGTCGACAGAACTATCAAATTTTGTGCCATCAAGCAAAGTTCCGGTGTAATGTACTTTTACAGTATCAGTTGCAGCTGGTTTAGGACCATCTTTAGCTACCAAAACCTGATATTGCAATCCGCTTGCAGTAGTTGTTACACCATCTTTTGTTTTGTTTTCAGCTAAGAACTTTTCGCCGGCTGATTTTTTTACTTCCACATCTTTAGCTTGCGCTTTGCTAATGTAGTTACGGAAATACTCGGTAGCCACTTCTGGTTTCATTAGGGCTGAATCACCTTTCATAGCGGTAGTGAAACCTTTAATAATCAAATCGATAGTTGATTTTCCACCGGGAATGCCTTTAAGATTTTTTGCAAAATCAGTTCCAACATTGATACCCAATGCATAACTCATGGAGTCAACATCGTTTGTGAATACTTTTACGGGTGCTGCTACGACAGCTGCCTTTTTAGCTTTTGCTTTGAATAATTGTGCATCAGCCGAAGCAAAAACCATGCTTACAGCTGCAAGAATTAAAATTGTCTTTTTCATTTTTGTATAATTGATTTTTAAAATTTCATTTACTGATTACTGTTTACCACTTACTGTTATTTGATTTCCAGCAATTCCACTTCAAAAATCAGCGTAGAATGTGGAGCAATAGACTGACCTGCACCTTGAGCGCCATAAGCCAAATCGGAAGGAATAAACAGTTTCCATTTCGAACCAACCGGCATTAACTGTAAAGCTTCCACCCAACCGCTGATAACCTGAGTAACACCAAATGTGGCCGGCTCACCACGATTTATCGAACTGTCGAAAACTGTTCCGTCGATTAATGAACCATGATAATGTACAGATACTGAATCGGAAGCTTTTGGAGTTGTGCCAGTTCCTTCGGTTATAACTTCGTATTGTAATCCGCTGACCAATGTAACGACTTCAGCGCGTTTGGCGTTTTCGGCTAAAAAAGCTTTGCCTTCACTTTTGGCTGCTTCACCTACTTTTTCCTGTAGAGCCTGAAAAAAATCACCAATAATTGTCTGAGCTTCCTGATAACTGATTTCAGGAACGTTTTGTTCCATCACATCCTGAATTCCTTTGGCCAGCTTGGCATAATTGAGTGCATTTACTCCACTTCCTAACAAATTGTTTCCCAGGCTTAAACCCAAAGCATAACTAACTTTCTCCATAATTTAACTAGAACTACCCCTAACCCCTAAAGGGGAAAATGAGTTACTTTAATTTATTTAAATAATTATATTTCAATTATATACTAACCAAAAGGTACTAACCCATTTTCCCCTTTAGGGGTTAGGGGTTCTTTAGTTTAGGGATTCCAAAAAAAACGCTGCAAAGATAGCTGATTTGTTGAATAATAGCGTGTTAATAATTCAAAATTATCGGGAAGAGACCACAATTGGAAGTTTTTGCAGTTTGCGTGCACCCGATTGTGGATTAAACATTTCAAAATAAAGCACATAAACGCCGACATTGGCATTTTTTCCGGCATCGGTTTTTCCATCCCAAATTATGAAACCTTCATTGGCAAGCAAAATATTAGTCGCTAGTTGATAAACCTTCACTCCTACAGCATTGAAAATTATGGCATTAGCCACAAATCCGGTAGTGTCGGTTTTATAACGGATAAAGCACAGGTCGTCCACACCATCATTATCCGGAGAAAAAGCTTCCGGGTCAGTCCAAACAAACTTATCGGCGGGTTTTACTTCCGCGATGTTACGATACTGTGAATTTTTATAGCCGGGAGTTCCATAATTCACTTCAGAAGCTGCCGAATGCCAGGAGTTTTTATCCTGCGTAAGCAAATCGGGGTTAATTCGCTCAAGAGCAACGCCTTTCGGATTTTTCACCAGCACGTGATGCCAGTTTGTATTGTAAGTCAACTCATCGTAAATGCTATCTTTTGTTGAATTGCAAAGTACCAGCGTTGAAGTTTCATTATTCAGGGTATTCCAATCGGTAGTAATTATATTACTTTCGGGAGGGCAATGGTGGTATTCGCGAACCTTGACGGCATCCGAAGTCAGTGCTAAATAACTGTATGGCAGCATTTTTGTCAGATTCGGAATTTTATTTCCGGTATTCAGAGTTCCATCTGTTTTTCGGGTAGTAAATACCAAACCCGAAACATCGAGCAATTTATCCGACCGGTTGTAAACCTCAATATATTCGGCCGAACTATCCGGATTTTCGAACATAATTTCATTAAAAACCAAATCGCCAAAAGTCACATTTTCAGAGATTCCAATGGTTCTTCCTGTTTCTGCCAACGGATTTCCGGCCAAATCAGTCAGACCTGATACCTGTAAGTGATACAATTTAGCCCGTTCAAAATCAGAACCGAAAGTCAAAGCGATTGACTTTAAATCCGAAGAAATACTTTGCGAAACAGGGCTTCCAACTCCCTGATCGACACTAAAAGCAGCCTTTGAATAATCCATTGCCTCCGAAAATCCGAGATTTAATTTGTTGGGTTGTTCCAGCGAAAAAGTTGTCCAGAGTGGTGCATCATGATCGGGTGCTTTCGTTCCGGTCACCAAAATATCATCAAAATAATAATAGAAACCGGTAGTGGCAGTATTTACATACATGAGTCCAAAATAACTGCTCTTTTTCACTACCGAATTCAGAACTGCTCCTTCCGTCACCCAATCGGTTTCGGTTGCCAGTTTGCTGTACAAAGTAAAATTTCCAACAGCATCGCGCGTCACCTTTACCCTTAATTCACAAGGATTCCGGTCGGTACGTTTATCAATACCGTCAATAATCTTGGTTTTTTTTGTTCCTTCCTGAAGCCAAAGCGAAATATCATCCTGTGTATCACCAACTTTCACAAAATACCCGTTACAGCCCGAAGTCAAGTCGTTATTGTCCGAAATGATATAAATAGCCGGATAATTTCCCGAAGATGGATTATAATTTATCTTCACCCAACATTCCCACGAAGCATTATCAATGGCTTCGGAAGCAGTAAAAAGCCAGGATGTGGAAGCTACAGATGCTTTTGATTGCAACTGTCCGGAAGGATTTACCTGAAAATTAGAACTCATTCCAATCCACGCAGGATTGGATATAAAATCACCATCACTGAACGTTTCCGACACCTGACTAAACCCAAAAATGGGTACAAATAACATAAAAATCAAACTCCATTTTTTCATAGTCGTTGCTAAATATATAAAAATGAATTACTTTTGCAGTCAATTTGAATGACTTAGCAACCTGAAAGGTTGCATTTTAGTCTGACAAAGATACAAATTATTTAATTATTTAAAACAATGAGAGTAGCAATTGTAGGTGCCAGTGGCGCCGTAGGCCAGGAATTTTTGCGTGTGTTGGCCGAACGCAATTTCCCATTGACAGAGCTGGGCCTTTTCGGCTCGAGTCGCAGTGCGGGTAGTGTATATGAGTTCAAAGGTGAGAAACTCACCGTGAAAGAGCTTAAACACGGCGACGATTTTAAACCTTACGATTTAGTATTCACCTCTGCAGGTGCTAGTATATCCAAAGAATTTGCCGAAGATATTACCAAATTCGGTGCTGTAATGATTGACAACTCATCGGCTTTCCGTATGGATACGGATATTCCATTGGTGGTGCCCGAAGTAAATCCCGCTGATGCGAAAGATCGTCCACGTGGAATTATTGCCAATCCAAACTGTACCACTATTCAAATGGTAGTGGCACTAAAAGCTATTGAAAACTTGTCGCATATCAAACGCGTACATGTTTCTACTTATCAGGCAGCATCGGGTGCCGGAGCAGCAGCTATGGACGAACTGGAATTGCAATACAAACAAGTGTTGGCCGGCGAACCGGTGACTGTTAGTAAATTTGCTTATCAGTTGGCTTATAACCTTATTCCGCAGGTGGATGTATTTACCGACAACGGTTATACCAAGGAAGAAATGAAAATGTACAACGAAACACGCAAAATCATGCATTCCGATGTGGAAGTAAGTGCTTTGTGTGTTCGCGTTCCGGCTTTGCGTGCCCACTCCGAAAGTGTGTGGATCGAAACCGAACGTCCGGTAAGCGTGGAAGAAGCACGCGTTGCTTTCGAAGCAGCTCCGGGAGTGGAAATGATTGACAATCCGGCTGAAAAGAAATACCCAATGCCATTGTTCCTTTCAGGTAAAGACCCTGTACACGTGGGACGTTTGCGCAAAGATATTTCAAATCCGAACGGACTTACTTTCTGGTGTGTAAGTGATCAAATCAAGAAAGGTGCAGCTCTCAATGCTGTTCAGATTGCTGAATACCTGATTGCTGAAGGCGATTTCAAATAATTGACTATTTATTCATTTACAATTTACAATTGAAAGAAACCCCGGATTTCGAATATTTCGAAATCCGGGGTTTTAAATGGTAGTTGGTAAATGAACAACTGGTAAATGACTTTATTTTTCTGTATTCAACACCTCACCATTAATAAACACATTCTTCAAAACCACTTTTCCAATATTTTGTATTCGATTTTTTTCTTTCACTCCGCTGAAAACACAATTTTCAACCCGGATATTATCCACACAATTCAATCCGACCAATCCTTCAAGCCACACAGCAAATTCCGATTTATTTGAAGTTACATTAGTCAAAAATACATTCTTAATCATTGGCGGAAATTTACCCTGACCTTCGGTATTGATATGATAACTGCAATTTATTGACAAAATGGCATCGCTCACCTCGCCCACCGTTACATTACGGACATAAACTCCATCAGTCGTTCCACCACGGCTATTATTAGTTTTTATCAATATAGCACGATCCAGTTCGGGACTGTTCATTTCGCAATTCTCAATGAAAATATTTCTGCAACCGCCCGAAATTTCACTACCCATCGAAATGCCTCCATGCCCTTTTCGCATTTTGCAGTTCCGCACAATCACGTTTTCAATCGCCACTTTTTCTCTTCTACCGTCGAAGTCACGACCTGACTTCAGGGCAATACAGTCATCACCGGTATTAAACGTACAGTTTTCAATCAACACATTTTTGCAGGACTCGGGGTCACAACCATCATTATTCGGTCCTTCACTGCTAACTGTAACCCCGCGGATAATCACATTTTCCGACAAAACAGGATGAATTACCCAGAACGGCGAATTAATAATCGTAACATCCTCTATTTTAAAATTTTGGCAATGAATAAAACTGATAAACTGTGGACGAAGATAATACCCTACACCCATCTGTCGCTTTTCCACCGGAACTTGTGTATCGTTATATTTCTTAAGAAGTGGACGACACGATGGGTCAAGTTGACTACGCATCCCTTTCGTCCAGCCATAATTCTTTGAACCTTTCCATGGCCACCAATCAGTCAGACTACCTTGTCCGTTCAATATTCCTTTTCCGGTAACTGCAAAATTAGTCTGACCGTCAGCATAAATCAGCGGACTAAAATTGTAACAATCATCGCCTTCCCAGCGTGTTCGAACCAAGGGCAGATAATCACCCGGATCGGTGCTGAAACGCAGAACGGCATTAGCTTCTATATGTAAATCCACATTACTTTTCAGATGAATGCCACCTGTCAGGTAGTCACCTATACTCACCACCACATGACCACCACCATCACTGCTGCATTTATTGATGGCCGCATTGATAGCAGCTGTGTTTTTGGTTCGTCCATCTCCTTTTGCTCCGAAATCTGTCACATTATACACCTTGTCCAAAAACACAGGATCTTTCAGATTAGTCAAAATCCGGCTGGCATCAGTCCATGCAGCCTGTTCAGTAGTCTGACTATGTACATTCATTCCACAAACAACAGCAAACAAAATCAACAACAATACAACACGTTTCATATAGATAGTTAAGTTTCAAAAATCCGGAACTTTCATTTTATCGATACAAATGTAATCCATTGTAAAACAATCAATGTGGATTTATATTCGTAAAATGTGGATAATATTAAATCTATCAACAGAAAACCTGTAAATACAGGTAGAGACACAATGAATTGCGTCTCTACCATAAACAAAACAGAATGTTTTGAAAATATTAATCTGAATTGATCTTAAATAGTTTTGGTAATTTTCTCGGTAACAACCATATAATAGCGTGCGAAGTTCTCATCTTTCATGTGCTCCACCAGTTCCTTTTGCCATTTTTTAGCCTCTTCCGATAATGCCATCAACTTCTTGTTGTTTTCAATATGTTCAGGGTCTATTTTCTGAAATTTAGCCATACTATGAAATTCATCCAGCCATTTTTCATACTTAGCCATAAACTTATGTTGCTCAGCATTCAGTTTATACT
>Ga0118677_10005635_pt1 | contig 21333 bp, 17 predicted proteins | sample AliMusrvi5mmetaG_FD_86154 | JGI IMG/M metagenome (GOLD analysis project Ga0118677, IMG submission 86154)
CCGTAGCCCTTGCTGCCCTCCGGCCCCTGCGGCGAACTATAGGTGCCGACGTAGGCCAGCACCGGACGTCCGCCACTCGCCCGGGCGAGTCCCGGCACAGCCGCAGACGCCAGCGCGGCGCGCTGCAGGAACTCGCGGCGCGAACGCCCGCCCAAGCTCGATTCTGGTCGCATCCCGGTCCTCCTGGCTACGCACTTGCCGAAGCTTCCCGCGGAAGCCGGCAAAGGCCAGCGTATGCCCCGCGCGAGCCGCATGGCAAGCGAGTCCGGGAATGGGCGGGACGGGCCAAGCGGTACCATGGTCGAATCCGCGCATGCGCATGCACACTCGACTCCGCATCCTGCTGACCGGCGCGGTTCAGGGAACCGGCTTTCGCCCCTTTGTTTACCGGCTCGCGCACGACCTGAGCCTGAGCGGGTTCGTGCGCAATACCGCCAGCGGGCTGCACGTCGAAGTGGAAGGCGCGCCGGACCAACTGCGCGAGTTTCAAGCCCGCCTGGAGTGCGAGCGGCCGCCCGCTTCACTGGTCCTGAGCAGCGAGTCGTCGTGGCTCGAAGCGCAGGGTGCGGGGCGCTTTGAGATTCTCGAAAGCGAGCAATCCGGCACGCTGGAGGCCGCGGTACTCCCGGACCTGGCCACCTGCCCGCAATGTCTGGCCGAAATTCTCGACCCAGCCGAACGCCGCTTCGGTTACCCCTTCACGAACTGCACGCGCTGCGGCCCGCGCTTCACCATCGTGGTCGATTTGCCCTACGACCGGCCGCGCACGGTGATGCAGCGCTTCCAACTCTGCGACGCCTGCCGGAGCGAGTACGACAACCCGGCCGACCGCCGCTTCCACGCCCAACCGATCGCCTGTCCGGTCTGCGGGCCGAGGTTGTCGGTCTCGGTCGAAGCGGCGGCGGAGGCGCTGCGAAACGGCGCGATCGTCGCGTTGAAGGGCATCGGCGGCTATCAATTGCTGTGCGACGCCTGCAGCGAACCCGCGGTGCTGCGTCTGCGCGAAAAGAAGGCCCGCGAGTGGAAACCGCTGGCTGTGATGATGCCCTCGTTCGAGGCGCTGACGCACTACGCTGACGCCAACCCCGGCGAGCGCCGTTTGCTGGAATCCAGCGCCGCTCCCATCGTGCTGCTGCGCGCCGCTGTGTCCGATGGCGATCAGCCGCTCGCCCATGCGGTCACGCAAGGCAGCCCGTGGCTCGGGGCGATGCTGCCCTACTCGCCACTGCACCATTTACTGATGCGGGAATTCGGCGCACCGCTGGTCGCCACCAGCGGCAATCTCAGCGACGAGCCCATGGCCATCACCGTCGGGGAAGCGCACGAGCGCCTGGCGCAAACCGCCGACCTGTTTGTGGACCACGACCGGCCCATCGCGCGGCCCTGTGACGACTCGGTGACGCGCATCGTGCTGGGTCGCGAGTCGCTGCTCCGGCGCGCTCGCGGCTACGCACCGCTGCCCGTGCCGGTGCGCCACGCACTGCCCCGAATTCTGGCCACGGGCGGGCACATGAAGAGCACCGTCGCACTCGCGCTGGGCCGGCAGATCGTCGTCAGCCAGCACATCGGCGACCTCGAAACGCCCCAGGCCCGCGAGTGCTTCGAACGCGTCGTGGCCGACCTGTGCCGCCTCTATCGCTTCACCCCCGACCTGATCGCGTGCGACCTGCATCCCGATTACTGGTCCACCCGCTGGGCCAACGCGCAGGGCAAGCCGGTCGTCGCGATCCAGCATCACGAGGCTCATGCGGCGTCCTGCGCGGCCGAGAACGACGTCGAGGGCCCGTTCCTGGCAGTCAGCTGGGACGGTACCGGCTACGGTCACGACGGCACCATCTGGGGCGGCGAGATCTTCCTGTTCCCGACGGAGCAGCGACCGTCGAGTCGGAGCCGCGACCGTGAAGGAGCGGTAATTGTTGCAGGGCTCGAAACAACCGCTCCCTCACGGTCGCGGCTCCGTTCCGAAGCCTATTCGATTCAGCGTGTAGCGTCCCTGCGCCCATTCCTGCTGCCGGGAGGCGAGGCGGCGGTGAAGGACACGTGGCGCTGCGCGGCCAGCCTGCTGATCGATGCCGGGGTTCCCGTGGAAGGCAAACCGGCCACCGTGGCGGCGCTGATCCGGAAGCGCATCCGCTGCGTCCCGACTTCCAGCATGGGGCGTCTGTTCGACGCCGTGGCCGCCATCACGGGGGTCTGCGAACGAAACCGTTACGAGGGTGAGTCGGGGTTGCGCCTCGAAGCCCTGGCGATGGCACACGGTCCGGCCGAGCCCTACGCGCTGCCGTGCGCCGGGTTGGAAGCCGACTGGCGACCGATGATCCAGGAGTTGGCAAGCGGTACAGCAGCGGGAGAGAGCGCCGCACGGATGAGCGCCCGTTTCCACGAGACGCTAGCCGCCTGGGTGGTCGCAGTGGCGCTGCGAACGGGCGTGCGCCGGGTGGTCTTGAGCGGCGGGTGCTTCCAAAACGCCTGGCTGACGGGGCGGTGCTCTGCGCGACTGGAAGCGGCGGGATTGTCTGCCTTTGTGCACCAGCGGGTCCCGGCAAACGATGGCGGCCTCAGCCTGGGCCAGGCCGTCCTGGCCGCGCGGACGTTTGACCGGTAGGTCCGATTCGTGGTGCTTGGAGGGACTGGCGCTCCAGGGCCGCGCGGGCTCTCCCGAGTCCGCACTAGCCGGTCTCCGGAGCGGGCTCTGGAGAGCCGCCCCACACAATGCTTACTGGGCCGGTTCGACGATGGCGCTCATGGACCCCTTGCAGCGCGGCAGGCGCCAGTCGGCGCCGAACCCGTGGATCTGGTCGCGCGCGAACTCAGCCGCCTCCCGGTCGCACGTCATGACGATGGTACGGCCCGCCATATCCACCTCGACGGCGTTGCGGTACGCTTCGTCGGCGGACTTGAGAAACAGCTTCATCAGCATCTCGATGACGTAGTCGTACGTGTGGTCGTCGTCGTTGAGCAGGACGACGTTCCACATCGGCGGCGTTTGTTGCTGTTCGCGCACTTCCTGGATGGGAGCGGGCGCCTGGTAAGCCATATTTGAACTACCTAGTCTCTCATCTCAGGGCTCTCAACGGGCGGGCGATTTGCCCATAGCCGAAACTTGTCCGGTGGCGCTCCCCGCTTCCTCACGCGCTGCGAGCGTCCCGCAGGTTGCTTTCGCCATGGCAGCCCTATACAGCGGGTGTATCCTAGATGAAGGGGGCGTAACGGCTTCGACGGGATGGAATTGGTGTGATGAGGCGTGTCGGGTTCCAGGCTCCCGTAAAACGACTGGATCAACACAACTGCCAATAATCAGCAGTTCGCATACGCTGCCTAATTAAATAGGTAGCCGCCGCCGGTCGAGTGCCTGCGCTTGATCGATACGGCGTCTTCTCACAGGATCGATCTGAAGTCTCCGCCCGGGGCGTAGGATCTAAAACCAATCAGGCTGGACTCCGTTATCCTTGCCGGTTCCGAGGACGGAGTTGAGATTGTGAACTGGATACACACGTAGTCTTGTCATTTCAAGCCATTTCGGACGCGGGTTCAACTCCCGCCGCCTCCACCAGCCTTCGCCAAGGCTTCGGCCTGCAAGCCGGAGACTCGACGAAGGCTGGTGCCCGCCATAGCTCGCGCAGCGAGCGACGGAGGGCTGTAGGTCCCCGGACCCGCACCTTCGTTGACGGTACATTCCAGGAACAGTAAAACCAGTCGCCAGAGGGCTCTCTGCCAATTCCGGGGATCGCGCAATGCACTCTGTCTACCTCCTCCAAAGCCAGACGCACCCGGATCAGCGCTACGTCGGTCTGACCGGCGATCTGAAAGCCCGGCTCGCCAAACACAATGCAGGCCCCGTCCCGCACACTTCCAAATTCACCCCGTGGGGACTCCGATCCTACGTTGCTTTCAGCACACACGAGCAGGTGGCGCAATTCGAGCAATCCCTGAAGTCAGGTTCTGGACGAGCGTTCGGGAACCGTCACCTCTCGCCGGCGTAACCCGCCGGGGCTCGGCCGGCGCGAAAGCGAACCCACACTCCAGCACACTCCAGTTGCTTGCCAGGAACGCGCCAACGGCCCGTCGCGGCCAAGTCAATCTGAATTCGGGCGCACAGCGCTCCCTCATGCCGTGAGCCCGACTGGTTTTGCCCCGGCGATTGTGGCAGGGTAAGGGAGATGTCACGCTTCACGCGCAGATCGGTGCTCGCCGGCGCGGGTGCGCTGGCCGGTTCCGTGTTGCTGCGGAGGACGCTGCTGGGCGCCGCGGCGCCTGCCGCTTCCGTGGCCGTCGCGGGCTGCCGGTCGTATGGCCCCGAATTGGTGCCCACGCTCGACCGGATGTTCGACCAGCTCGGCGGGCTCGGACGGATCGTCAAGGGCAAGACCGTGGCGATGAAGGTGAACCTGACGGGCCTGGCCAGCGACCGCCTGGGCAGCCTGCCGAACGGGCTGTCGCATTGGACCCACTCGAACGTGATCGGCGCGGTGGTGCACCTGATGGGGCGGGCGGGCGCTCGCCGAATTCGCATCCTGGAAGCCCCCTGGAAGAGCGCCGAGCCGCTTGAGGAGTTCATGCTGCAGGCGGGCTGGGAGCCGCTGGATCTACTCAACGCCGCCCCGCTGGTCGAGTTTGAAAACACGAACTACCTCGGCGCTGGAAAAGAGTACGCCCGCTTGGCCACGCCCCGCGGAGGCCACGTCTTTCGCGCCTTCGATCTCAACCACTCGTACCGCGATTGCGACGTGTTCGTCTCTCTCGCCAAGCTGAAGGAACACGCCACCGCCGGGGTGACCCTCTCCATGAAGAACTGCTTCGGGATTACGCCGTGCACGATTTATGGTGACAACGCCGGACTCGACGAGCCGGGCCTGGTACCTTTGGGCGGGCGCGGCATCCTGCACAGCGGCGAGCGCCAGCCATCCAGGAGCGCGCCTTCGGAAAACGATCCCGGCTCGCCGCGCGATCCCGGCTACCGCGTGCCTGCCATCGTGGCCGACCTGGTGGCGGCCCGGCCGATCGATCTCGCGATCATCGACGGGATTCGGACCCAGACCAAGGGCGAGACGCCGGGCGTCGAGGGCGCGGTCGCCGTTGCACCGGGCGTGTTGATAGCCGGGACCAACTGCGTCTCGACCGATGCCGTGGGAGCCGCCGTGATGGGCTTCGACCCGCTGGCCGACCGCGGCAAGGCGCCGTTCGAGCAGTGCGACAGCACGCTGCGGCTGGCCGAAGAACTCGGCGTGGGCAGCCACGATCTGGCGCGGATCGAAGTCCTCGGCGTGCCGATTGCCCGCGTGCGCTTCGATTTCCGAAAAGCCGTGCGCGCCGCCAATCCGGCCTGATATAGTAGGCGCCGCCGTGCTGCCGGCACGCGCGCACGAGGGACCCATGAATCGAAGAAGCCTGCTGAGATCCGCCTTGTTGGCCGCGGGCGGAGCGCTGGCCGCGCCGCGCTACAGTGCCGCCGCGGTGCCAAAGACGAAGATCCGGCGCATCCGCTACTACGAACCGCCACGCCCCAATCCGACCTTCAATCAGAGCACCCGCATCGTCACCATCGAGACCGACGCTGGCATCACGGGCATCGGCGAAGGCGGGTCCAAGGACATGCTGGAGCAGTGCGCCTCCATGCTGATCGGCGAAGACCCGTCGCGCATCGACCATCTCTGGCAGTTGATGTACCGCGGCTGGTTCTACCCTGCCGGGCGCGAGAAACTGCACGCCCTGGGGGCGCTCGACATGGCTCTGTGGGACATCCAGGGCAAGGCCCTGGGCGTCCCGGTCTATCACCTGCTGGGCGGCCTGTCGCGGGAACACATCGAGTGTTACTCGGGTGGAACCGGCCAGGGCGAGACCCTGCAGGAGCGGGCGCGCGCGGTGATCGAGGCCGGGTTCAGGGCCTTCCGCACGGCGGTGGACATGCCCTGGTCCGCCCAGCCGGGAGGAACTCCCAGCGGGGTGTTCAATTCCCGCCAGGCGGTCGATCAGGAGGTGGAGAAAGCGCGCCAGATTCGCGAGGGCGTGGGCCAGCATGGCGACTGGCTGACGGACGTGCACACGCGTCTCGATCTCCCCGATGCCATCCGCCTGTGCTCATTGCTTGAACCGTTCGCGCCATTTGAAGTGGAGGATCCCCTGCGCTCCGAGAACAGGGGCATCTACGAGCAACTGCGTCCGCACATCAACGTACCGATTGCGGTGGGCGAACAGTTTGGCGACCGCTGGGACTCGAATGAACTGATCGAACGGCGGCTGATCGATTACCTGCGGGTAACGCTGCCGAACAGCGGCGGGATCACCGAGTTCATGAAGATCGCGGCGCTCTGCGAGACGCACAATGTAGGCCTGATTCCGCACAGCACGGGCCCGATTTCGCTGGCGGCCCTGACCCACGCTCTGGGCGCTTTCTCCGGCCCGGTGCTGATGGAATGCGGCGGCGTTCCGAAACCGCCGTACCTGCCGCAGGGTGTGGACTTCCGGAACGGCAAGCTGTGGCCCCGCGACAAGCCGGGGCTCGGTGTGGAGTTCGATCCCGCGGGAGCCAGCCTGCTGTCCGAGATCACCGAGCACTACGCGCCGACGCCGGTTTACCGCAGGCCCGACGGGTCCATGACCAACTGGTAGGACCGCGGTGCGCGCTGCGGTTTATGGGCTCGAGTCCGGCTTGTCCGTGCACTTCCCATCCACCCACGGAGTTCGACAGAATGGATGCCATGTCTGTACATGTCGTCGCCCATTTCAACGCTCGCCCCGAGACGCTCGAAGCGGTCCGCAAACTGGTTACCGGATTCATCGAGCCGACCCGCAAAGAGGCCGGCTGCATCACCTACGTGCTGGCGCAGAACGACGCCAATCCGCTGGAGCTCACGTTTATCGAGGAATGGGAGTCGAACGCCGCGCTGGACGCGCATTTGCAGACGCCACACCTGAAGCAGGGAGCCGCCCAGTTGGCCGGCCTGTTGGCGCAGCCTGGCGATATACGGCGCTATACCCTGATCGGCTGAACGCGTTTGGAGCGGAGTGAGATCGCGCACAAAAAAAAGGCGCGCCCATGGACGTAGGCGCGCCGTAGAACTGGGAGGTCGGGTGCATGCCCTCCGATAGCACACCCCCGATCACTGCGGGCCGACACCGGCCAGTCCCGTCTCCCTCAGGGCATTTCCCCGGCGCTCCTCCGCGCCGCCGGAGGCCTCCGATGCCTCCGGTTCGGGAATGCCGCCCGGGAAACCGGCCGGCGACCTAGCAACCGCAAATTCGATTTACCATCGAATCTGCACTTCTTTAGTGCAAGTCTGTGGCCAAACATGCCGGCGCTGAATTATCAACCACTTAGTCAACAAACTCCTTGTAGAAATGAAATAAGTGTCCACGTTCTGGGCATGTCCATCGCATGTACGCGGAATGCGTGTAAACTAAATAGACCTAAAAGCGGGGTGCTCCTCAGCACTTGATGGAGCTGGCATATGGGGCCGCAACCGATAAAGAATCCGCATCAACCCGGCAGCGCAGGCGCTTTGGCAGATAGCCAAAAGCTCGCCTCGATCCTGAAACTGTGCCAGAAGATGAGTTCGGAGCGGGATCTAAGCGCCTTGCTGGACCTGGTGGTGACCGAGGCTACGAGACTGCTCGATTGCGAGCGGGCAAGCATCTTCCTGTTCACCCCCGCCCGGGACGAACTGGTCTCCAAGGTGGCTCTGGGCAGCGACCAGACCATCCGCGTGCGGGCCGGGCTCGGCATCGCGGGAACCGTGGCAGCGACCGGAGAGATGATCACGGTGAACGACGCCTACGGGGATCCGCGCTTTTTCCAGGGCGTGGACCAAGACACCGGATATCGAACCCGCAATCTGCTGGCGGTGCCGCTGACCGGCGCGGACGGGGAGATCATCGGCGCGTTCGAAGTGCTCAACAAGCGGGTGGGGAGCTATACCGCCGACGACGCCCAAATCGCGCTGTCACTGGGCGCGAATGCCGCGATAGCGATTCAGAATGCCCAGATGATCGGCGAGCTGCGGCGTCACCGGGCGATCCTCGAAACCGAGAACCGCAACCTGCTGCGCGAGATTGGCGGGCGTCTCCCGGCGCAGAACCTGCTCGGCCTGAGCGCTCCGATCGAGGCGCTGCGCACGATGATTGCACGCGTGGCCGACGCCGACGTCACCATCCTGATTACCGGGGAAAGCGGGACGGGCAAGGACCTGGTGGCCCGCTCGGTGCATTTCGCCAGTCCCCGGGCGCGTGGGCCGTTCGTGGCGCTGAACTGCGCGGCGCTGCCGGAAACGTTGGTGGAAACCGAATTGTTCGGGGTTGAAAAAGGGGTCGCAACGGGCGTGGACCGGCGCATCGGCAAGTTCGAGGCGGCGCACGGCGGCACGCTGTTCCTGGACGAAATCGGCGACCTGCCGCTGCTGGCGCAGGCCAAGATTCTGCGGGTGCTGCAGGAGCGCACCGTGGAACGGCTCGGCGGCCGCAACCAAATCCCGGTGGACGTGCGGATCGTGGCCGCGACCAACAAGGACGTGGAAGGCGCCATCGCAAAGGGGCAGTTCCGGGAGGACCTGTACTATCGCCTGAACGTGGTCCGGCTGCGCACTCCCGCGCTGCGCGATATCCGCGAGGACCTGCCTATCCTGGCAACGTATTTCCTGGACGAGGCCGCGCGCGAAATGAAGCGGCCCGGGGCTGAGCTCTCCGCCCGGGCGCTGGCCGCGGTGCAGGCCTACTCCTGGCCGGGCAACGTCCGGCAACTGCAGAACGAGATGCGCCGGGCGGTGGTGTATGCGCGCGGAACCGTCATCGACACTGCCGACTTGAGTGAGGCGCTGCAAGCCGCTCCGCTGCACGGCACGGTTGCCGCCCGGCCAGCGGAGGTGGCGGCCCTCAACTTGCCGGAAGAGGCGGAGGAACTCGAGAAAGCGCGCATTCGGGAAGCGTTGGCGGCATGCGGGCAAAACCAGGTGAAGACAGCACGCAAGCTGGGACTGAGCCGCCAGGGTCTGATCAATAAACTGAAGCGTTACGGGATCGCAGCCGCACCAGACGGGGCGGACGAACAGAAGGAAGGCGACGGGGAATGAGCAATTCGGCAAGAATCGGGGCACCGGGCAAGATCCATGCAGACCCGGCCTGGCTGGTGCGCAGGCTGGCTGCGGTTTGGGTGGCGGCCTGGCTCGGCATGATCCTGCTGGTCGGGGCGCTGACCATCGTCACGCTGAATTCACCCGCGGCCCTGACCGCGGCGCCGCCGGAGGGCTACGGAAAGGCGGTAAAGCTGGCGGGTGAGCCGCTGCTGCGCGAACTGCTGAATTATCAGGCGGCGGAGATAAACGGCGCCATGCTGGAGGTCTGGGGCTGGATCCAGGTTGGCTTGTCCGCGGCCTTGTTCGGCGTTTTGCTGCTGCTGTCAACCGTAGGCAAAGTCGAATTGGGGGTCTCCCTGGCCATGGCGGCGGACTCGCTGCTGCTGAAATTCGTACTGATCCCGAATATGGACCAGCTCAACCGGCAGGTGGCGACCGCGGAGGCGGTGAAACGGCTGGCGCTGGTGAACCAGCACTACCAGATGGCGAGCATGTCGTTCTTCATTTCGCAGAGCGTCACGCTGCTGCTAGCGGGCTTTTTGCTTGTGCTTCTGCTGCGGCGCAGCCGCAGCTCCCACCGGGGCGCCAGTCTCTGAGAACAGCTCGACGCGGTCGATGATGCCGATCACCGCAGTGTCGATGGGCGAGGGCTTCAGCCCCACCGTCGTGAACGCGGCAAACCCGTCGTACACCAGCAGGACCTTGTCCCCCACGCCGGCCTTGACGCCATCCACTGCCGCCACCGGATTGCCTGTGGCGCTGCCGTCCAAGCCGAGCGGCTGAACCAGCAGAATCGTCTTGCCCTCGTGCGAAGGGTGTTTCTGGGTGGCGCTGATATCGCCGATGACACGTCCTATCTGCATCTTCTTTCAGGCGCCGCCGCCACCTACGTGCAACTCGTCCACAATCCCCACGACCGTCGCATCCGTAGGCACTTCGCCGGGTTGAAACGGGAAGCTCGCTTCCCTGCCCCGCACCCAGTAGACGACCTCGCCGGAACCGGCCCCGGTGCAATCCGTGCAAATCACGACTTTGCCCGAGGCGCTCAGGTCCGGGGTGACAGGCTGTACCAGCAGCAGCCGCTGAGCCTCCAGGCCCGGGTTCTTCACGCTCGCCCAAATTCTTCCCACGACGCGGCCCAATTGCACGATATTGCCTGACTACCGGGCGGCGTCCATCGACACGCCGTCCACAATGCCCACGATCACGCAGTCCACCGGCTTGTCCTTGCAGCCCGAGGCCATGCGCGCGGAAGACCCTCCCACGGTGAACACGAGTTCCCGATTGCCGGCCCCGACCGTATCGACGGCGATCAGGTAACCCGCCTCTTCCTTCCCGTCGGGAGTGACCGGCTTCACGATCAGCAGGGTGTGCCCCTCCAGGCGGGCGTCCTTGCGCGTGGCAACTATCGTGCCTACAACACGGCCAAGAGTCATAGTAGTTTACTGCACCGCCTATTGAGTTTCGCTGGGTGCAGTGACGCGAGTTGGACAGCCGACTGGAGCAGGTTGGTGACCCGCCTGTCGAACCTGCAAAAAGGCCCTCGTGCGCCGGTATGCAACCGGCGCGCAGGATGCCATCCTGCCCCACAGCCTGAACTTGGTGTCACCGTATTACGCAAGCCTCAATAATTCGCCGACTGTCTTTAGCGGGCCTGATGGACGCGTCCCGAGCCGGTTGACGCGCCCGCGGCGCACGCTCTTCGCGCGATGTGAAATCTCCGCGCGTGACTCTCATCTTACTCTGAGAGCGCCGAATCCGGCACGACGGCCCCGCACCCGCAACCGTGCAAGTGGACGGGCAGGCAGGCCGGCGGCACTCTGTTACCTCCAGCGGGGCGCGGTGTTGCTAAACTACCGACGAAGGGGATTTGCAAGCCATGAAACAACTACTGCTCGCGATCGCTCCGCTGGCTCTCGCCTTGTGCGTTGCGCCGGAATTGAGCGCCCAGGCTCCCAAGAAGGCGCCGGCCAGCCCGCACGAGACCATCACCGCCAGCGTCGGCGGCAAGACGATTACCATCACCTACGGCCGTCCGTACGTGAAAGGCCGCAAGATCTACGGCGAATTGGTGCCCTTTGACAAGGTGTGGAGAACCGGCGCGGACGAAGCGACCACGTTTACGACAACCGGCGATCTGATGCTGGGTTCGCTGCACGTGCCCGCCGGGACCTATGCCCTGTTCACCGTGCCGGGCAAAGAGGGTTGGAGCATCATCCTGAACAAAGTCGCCAAGACCTGGGGCGCCTACGACTACGAGAAGAACAAGGCTCAGGATCTCGGCCAGACGGCGGGTTGGGCCAAGCCGAACCCGACCCCGGTCGAACAATTGACGATCGCCGTGGAACCCAAGGGAGCTAAGGAAGCGACGTTGTCGATCGTGTGGGAAGCCACGCGGGTCGAAGTCCCGATCATGGTGCACTAGTCCGTTAAGGGAAAAACACAAACCGCTAGTTTTTGCGGTTTGCGAAAAAAACGCCCTTTAGAATCAACACTTAAAAACACAAACCGCTAAAACTAGCGGTTTGTGTTTTTTTGAGCTTGGACCTCGGTGGCTCCCCAAGGCCCGCTGCGCGCCATTGCAGCGCGCTCGGGCGTCCCGTTTTTGGGTACTCCCGCGCGTCCCGAACCGAGGAATTCGAGCCAGCCTGGCTCCTGAGGAATCCGCCATGCGTTCCATCTTGCTCGCCCTGTTTTTCGCACTGGCCGCCGGCGCACAAGTCGCTAACACCCTCTCGCCCGAGGAGCGGGCGGCGGGCTGGATTCTGCTGTTCGACGGTACGAGTTTCAAGGGCTGGATAGATCCCAATCTGAAGACTCCGCCGGTCCACGCCTGGACGGTGCAGGATGGCTGCATCAAGACGGTTCCGCACGCCGCGACGCGCGAAGACCTGATGAGCGCCGCGAAGTTCCGCGACTTTGAAATGAAGTTCGAATGGAAGGTCGCGCCGGGCGCCAACAGCGGCGTGAAGTACCGCATCCAGGACCTCGTGCTGATGGACCACGACCAGGTGCGCAAGGATCTGCCATTCGAGCGGCAGGTCGAATTCGAGTACCGGAATCGGCCGTCCAAACGCGAGGCGGTGCGGCCCGGAGGAAGCTACGAGGAATACCCCGTGGCTTTCGAATACCAGGTGATCGACAGCAGCCATCACCCCGATGCGCTGCGCGGACCCAAGTACCGCGCGGCGGCGCTTTACAGCATGTCGCCCGTAACCCAGGTCGCCGACCGGGCGGTGGGCGAGTGGAACTCCTCGCGCATCGTACTCAAGGGCCGGCACGTCGAGCACTGGTTGAACGGCGTGAAGGTGGTGGACACACACCTGGACGCTCCCGAAGTGCGCGAGTCGATCGAGAAACGCTGGCGGGACGCTCCCGGCATCCGCAAGCTGCTGCTGGAACAGCCGGTGGCGGAAAGCCCCGTCGCGCTGCAGCATCACGTGGACGAAGCGTGGTACCGCAACCTCAAAATCCGACGATTGGAATAAGTCTCGCGGCGCCACCACAATTCTATTGAGGCTGGCGCGATCCGGCGACATCCCGTATCGGTACCTACAAGCGCTAGAAGTGGAGTAGTGAGCCCGCGACCGCCGCTGCGGTCATGACGCCAAAACCGATGCTGAGGCGGCGCGCGAACGGCCCTCCGGCGGCGCCCCAGGCGATCGCGCCTTTCAACACGAAGTTGGCGGCGATCGACAGCAGCACGCCAATCGCGGCCGGCGACTGCAGCAGCTTGCCCTCGTTCAACATGCCGGACAGCGAGAACACGACCGAGCCCGCATCCACCGAGCCGGCGATGACGCTGGTGAGGTAGACGCCGCCCGCGCCAAGCTCCACCACGCCGAACCGCGCGGCGAATCGAATCGCCGCAAACAACAGGCCGAATTTCAAAGCCGGTGTGATGCGAAAGGGGTTGCTGACGGCGATGTGCGTGCCGGCGGCTTCGTCGGAGTGTTTTCGCCCTAGCAGGAACGCGCAGGCCAGGCCCGCCAGGGTCATGGCCACCAGCGACGGCAGGCAGTAGCGGGCCAGCGCGGGCGAGGCGATCAGCAGCAGAACGAAGATGCGCGGCCCCTGCACCGAGTTTGCCAGCAGGGCCGATTGCACGTAGGCCGCCGGGTGCTCGCGGTCAGACGCGCAGTCTTTCGCCAGTGCCGACGTGGCCGCGGTGGTGGACGCCAGGCCCCCCAGCAGCCCCGTGATCCGCAGGCCCTGCCCTTCTCCCAGGAACTTCTGCAGAAAATAGCCCAGCCACGAAATGGTGCAGACCAGGATCACGAAAAGCCAGATCTTGTGCGGGTTGAAGAAACCGTAGGGGCCGTAATTCACGTCCGGCAGGACCGGCAGAATGACGAAAATGACGGCCAGGAAGCGCAGCGTGTCCTGGTACTCACGCTCGTTTACGACTTCGAGAAAGAACTTGTGCAGGATGTCGCGCGCCTCGAGCAGCAGCGTGAAGATCACGGCCAGCGCGATGGCCAGCGGCGCACCCCACGACAGGCCCGCGGTGGTGGTCAGCACGCTCAGCAGAAACGTGGCCACGGCCGCGAATTCGGTGGTGATGCCGGTGCGGCCCGGAGTCTGTACGCGGAACACGATGATCAGCGCGGTGAGCGCGAGCAGGGTGGCCGCAGTGATCCAGGCCACGCCGAGCAACCCGCACAAGCCCCCGGCCATGGCGATGGTGATGAAATCGCGCAGGCCGGCATGACGTTCCGCGTGATCGGCTTCGCGCTCCACGCCGACCAGCAGGCCGATCAGTAGCGCCTCGGCCATGGCGAGCCAGGCGGGATGGATGGGACCCAAGATGCAACCTCTGCGCCAGATTGTAGCGCTAACGCGGAGTGAAGCGGGCTAAAGCGTGCGAGCCGCGGGCCCATCGCTCAGCTATCATTCACTCATGCGGGCCGAGTTTGGATTCGGCCATGGAGGAGTAACAGATGCGAATTGCTGCTATGGGACGCTTCGCAGTCCTTGCCCTGCTCTTGATCGGCGGTACGGCGTGCAACCGTGGCGAGCAATCCAGGGAAATCAGCGCGCTGGACAACGCGTACAAATCCGGCGTGCTCACCAAGTCGGAGTGCGAGTTGAAGCGGGCCGCGCTCGAATCGCAGTCTGCGGCGCTGGCCGCATTGGCCAGGGCGCGGGATGCAGGCGTCCTCAGCGCCGATGAGTATCAGGCGCGGAGAAACCGCTTGGCCCTCAATGCCGGCCAGATGATGGCCCTGGAGCGGTCGCGGCAGGCCGGCGAGCTCACGCAAGCCGAGTATCTGGCGGAGAAGTCCGCCCTGCTCGTGCCCGGCGACGTCGGCACGTTGCTGGCCTTGCTGGAGGCGGCAGACCCCCGCCTCGGCGACCGTGACGCCCTGCTGCTGGCAACCCTAGGCCGCGCGGTGGCGGATTGCCGCGCCCGGCTGGGGGATGACGTGGCCGCGTGGCAATGGGGCCGGTTGCATCACGGCTTCTTCGAACATCCGCTGGCGCGCGTGACCCCGACCTTGCACAGCGTGGGCCCGGTGGCCAAAGGCGGCTCCGGCTCCACCCCGATGAATGCTGGCTACCGCCTGTCGGATTTCCGCGTCACCACCGGGGCGTCGTTCCGCATGGTGGTGGATGTCGGCAACTGGGATGCCAGCCTGTGCATCAACGCCCCCGGCCAGTCCGGCGACCCGCGCTCGCGGCATTACGGCGATCTGGCGCCAATCTGGGCGGCCGGCGGCTATGTGCCGATGCTGTTTTCCCGCGCCGCGGTGGATGCGGCGGCGGCCGCGTTTCTACCAAATGACTCTAACGGAGTGGTGCTCAACGACTGGGAAGCGGCGGATCTCGGGGCCAAGCCCGGCGACCAGGTGCGCATCGATTATTACGCGCTGGAAAACGGCAAGCGCCTGGTGGAACGCAGCGCGACCCTACCGGTCACCGCGGTGGTCCCTCTAACAGGTTTGGCGGCGGACCCGAAATGGATGCCGGATTTCCCCGGCGTGGCGAAGGCGGAACATGCGGCGGATTGGGATGCCGGCGTGCCCATCGACCTCAAGCGGCTGCGCGACAAGGATGAGAAGTATTGGGATGAGCACCGCGGCACACCCAAGTTGTTCCTGCCCCTGGCAATAGGCCGCGAATTGTTCTCTAACAGGTGGGGCGAGTTCACCGCGCTGCGGCTGCCCATGGCGGAAGGCTGGAAACTGACGATCGCCCCCGGATTGTTAGATTTGCTGACGCCGGCGACGGCGGGATTGGTGTTCCGGGATGTCCGCGGGCAGGGTATGGCGGCGGCGGCATCGCCGGTGGATTTCGCGGGATTGTTGTTAGGCATGAGCCTGTTCCTGATGGTGGCGGCGGTGGCGCTCACGGCGATGTTGTTCCGGTTTCACATCGAGCGGCGGAACCGCGAAAGCGGGTTGCTGGATGCGCTGGGGATTCCGCCAGGAAAAGTGCTGCGGTGGCGGCTGCTGGAAGGCCTGGGCTTGGTGACGGCGGGTTGTTTGTTAGGCGTGCCGCTGGCGGCGGGATACACGCGCTGGCTGTTAGGGTTCCTGGAAACCATCTGGCGCGGACCGGGTGGCGGGCATTTGTTCCAAGTGCATGTCGAGTCCGCAACGATGTTCACCGGCGGGGCGGGATTTGTCTGCCTGATGATGGCGGTCATCTGGCGGGTGACGCGGCGGCAAGCGCGGCAGGGCGCGAGCCTGCGTCTCGATGCCGGGACCGAGGAGGTCCGGCGCGAGCCTGTTAGAGCCATGCCGTGGGGCGCGGCGGGCTTCGTTCTGGCAGGTTCCTGCGCGCTGGCAGCCACCCCGCTGTTAGGATCGCAGGGCGCGTTTTTCCTCGCGGGAGCGGCATTTCTATCAGGCGGTCTGGCGGCCTACCGGTGGTGGTTGCGCCGCCGGACCGCGGCGGTGCCCGGCGGGCTGTCACCGGAGCGGTTGGCGGTGTTGAATTGCGGGCGGCGGGCGACGCGCAGTCTGGTGGTGGTCGGGTGTTTGGCCAGCGGCGTGTTTCTGGTCGTGTCGGTGGCCGCGTTCCGGCAACACGGCGGCGACGAATGGCGGGAGCGTCACAGCGGCGCGGGCGGCTTCGCATACTGGGTGGAAACCACCACCGCGGCCAATCGCGGCAACACCGCCAAACAAGCGGCCGGGCAGTTGGACCTGGGCGAGGCCCGGCATCAATTCGGGGAAATCCTGCCGTTGCGGGTCGGCACCGGGGATGACGCGAGTTGTTTCAACCTCAACAGCGTGGCGCACCCGCGCCTGCTCGCCACCGATGCCGCCACCCTGGCGAAACTTGACGCATTCCCTATCAAACATGTCATCCCCGGCTGTCGGGAAAATTGGAACATCTTGCGCGAAGGTGAAATCATGCGCGCGTTTGTCGATGAAACCACCTTGTTATGGGTATTGAAAAAGAAGCTTGGCGACCGGTTGGTCTATCAGGATGAATGGGGCCGTGATTTTCCGATAGAGATCGCCGGCACGCTCAGCGACACCGTGCTTCAGGGAAGCCTGGTGGTCGATGAAACACGCTTTCTCGAGCACTATCCGTCGGCGGAAGGAGCGCGGCTGTTTCTGATAGAAAGCGGCGGCGATCTTGCGGCCGGACGCGCGATCCTGCAGCAAACCCTAACCGACCAAGGGCCGCTGGTGACGACCACGCGCGAACGCCTGGCGGCATTCAATCAAGTGGAAAACACCTATATCGCGATCTTCCAGGTGCTCGGCGGGTTCGGGGTGATCCTCGGCAGCGCCGGACTGGGCCTGGTCACCGCCCGCAACCTCGACGAACGCCGCTACGAATTCGCAATCCTCCACGCTGTGGGCGTGCCGGAGGCCATCACCCGCCGTGTTGTTATGTTGGAAACCGCGCAATTCATCCGCTGGGGACTCGGCATCGGCCTGGTGGCGGCCCTGGTTTCCATCCTGCCGGCGTTGGCCGCCGGCGGCACCCATGTGAAATCGCTCGCCTGGGTCATGCTGCTGGTCGTTCTGATCGCCGCCAACGCCTGGTTCTGGTCATGGCTGGGCCTTCGCCGCGGCCTCCGCACCGCGCTCAACGCCCAACAGGAAATGTGACTTCTGCGCCGTCTGCTGCCGGAGCGAGAACCGCGGCACTGAGGATTGCCAGTAACGACGCCAACAAGAACCCGTTCAGCGTCAATCTAACGGGCACCGGCGTTGCCGCACCCTCAAGGAGATCGCCCGGCTCACCAAGGTCTCACCCTGGACCCTACCGAATTCGGATTTTCGGGTTTCCAATCGATGCCGCGCGATGCCAGCATGACCGGCATCGACCCGCTGCAAGAACTCTACGAAACCCGCGTCTATCCGGCGATGAGCCATCCGCTGACGGATCCGGCGGTGAGCGCCGTGGCCGCCCGGCTTGGCGGGTTGAGCGTGCCTCATCCGGCGGCGGCGCGGATTCTTGAGATCGGTTGTTGCTCGGGACTCAATCTGATTCCGCTGGCCATGCGCTGGCCGGCCAGCCGCTTTGTCGGGATCGACTTGTCAGGGCCGTCGATCCGGACGGCGCGGCGTCTGGCGAGCGCGGCGGGGGTGACCAACATCGAATTCCATGCGGTGGATTTGCGGGAATTCGATCCCGGCGGAGAGGTGGATTTCATCATCGCCCACGGATTTTTCTCGTGGGTGCCCGATGAGGTCAAAGCCGCGCTGTTCGCGTTTTGTGGCCGCCACCTCGCGCCTGACGGCATCGCCACCCTCAGTTTCAACCTCGAATGCGGATGGCGTCCCAGGTTTCCCGTGATCGGAAAAGTCCGCGCCATCCTGCAGGCCGGTGCCGAGGATGAAATGTCCGCGCTGGCCATCCTGCGCTCGGTCACCGCAGCCGACTCGCCGGAGTTGCCGATCATCGACGACATGCTGGCCAAGGGACCGGCGATCCTCGCCTTCGATGATTTCGGCCCGATCAACGACCCGTGGCCGCTGGATCAATTCGTCCATGCCGCCGCCGCCGCAGACCTGCGCTGGCTGGGTGAGTCCCATCCCGCCAACAACCTGCCTCCCGGTCTTGACCCGCAGGCATTTCACGATCTCCGCCATCGTTTTCCCGATCCGCTGGCCCTTCAAGTCGCCGCCGATGAAGCATCCCGGCGAACCTTCCGCTCCGGCATCCTGTGCCGCTCCGATGCCCTGACCAAAGTCGGGATTTCCCCAGAGCGCTTGCTTGAAGTATCTGTCAGGATTCTTCCCTGCGCCGCAACTCCGCCCGACGCACGCCTGCTGGAAACCATCGCTTCATACGCCCCGGCATGTATTCCGTTACGGGAGGTGATGGAAGTGATGGAGGGGTTGGAAATGATGGAGGGGATAGGGCGAGGGGAAGTGATTGGGCAGGTTTACCATGGGATCTATGGGGGTTGGATTGAGGGGCGGATTGAGCCGGTGAGGTATGGGGTGGAGGTCCCGGAGTGGCCGGAGCTGAATGGATTCCGGCGGGAGTGTGTGCGGCAGGGGATGCCGTTGGTGGACATTTGGCATCGGCCGTGTTCGTTTCCGGGGCGGCACGACGAGGTGCTGGCAGCGATGGATGGCACGCGGGACCGGGCCGCGCTCCGGTTGCTGGCCGAGCGGATCTGTCCGGAGTTGGCGTTTGAGGCGTGGCTCCGGCACTTGGCAGGGCGGGGGATGTTCGCTTGAAAGCCTGGGCCTATTTGGTGGCATCGACCGCATACTGATGGGCGGGGAGGCAGTGGGCGGAGGGTTTCATGGTCATCGGATCGAGCGGCGTTGTGGTGCGGCACGAAGCGGCGAACAGAGCGAGACCAAGGACGGGGATCAGCAACAGGGATTTCATGGGTAGCGCGGGTGTTGGGGGACTCTTAGCCCGGTTTTGCGGAAAACTCCAGCAATCTCTTGCGGGACGAAGCGAGGCGCGGCTTCCTGTCAGGGATCTTGTGGCGGTTGGCGGGAGTTTCCTGACGTTTCCACTGGCAGGGGCGCGGAAATCACGCTAGAAGCCGGACGGAATTCCGCATCACCCGGTCTGGCGGAGATGCGGTGCCATCGCATCGCCATGGATGACGACCCGAAACAGGACGACCTGCGGGAGGACGCGCTGCGCTTTGGCGATTACAAGGTGCTGCGCGATGGCGGTGGCGTGGCGGTGCGGTTAGGTTCCGGGGGCTACGGACTGACCTACAAGGCACGCAACCCGGATCTGGGCAACGATGTGGCGAGCAAGGTGATCCGGCCCGAGTTGGCGGCGGACGCAAGCGCGCAGCGGATGTTCTTGCAAGAGGCACAGGTGTTGGACGCGTTGACCGATGAGAACATCCAGAGGTTGCGGCATTGCGGCCGCAGCGGGAACGGCCAACGGTACTACGTGATGGACTATTGCGGCGGCGGCACTCTGGCCGAGCGGGTGGAGAAAGACGGGCCGCGACCGCCGGGCGAGGCATTGGAGATCGTGCGGCAGGTGGCTTCGGCGCTGGTGGCGGTGCACGCCGCGGGCTTCATCCATCGTGATATCAAACCCGGAAACATCATGCTCGTCCAAGCGCCGCCGCCGCTGCGGGTGAAGGTGATCGACTTCGGGTTGGCGCTGGGTTTGGAAGAGGCGAAGAAGCGGGTGAAATTCGAAGGCACCAGCCAATGGGCGAGTCCGGAACAACTGCTAGAGGATCCGCTCGACGAACGCAGCGACCTGTTTTCGTTAGGCAAGGTGCTGTGGTACCTGTTGGAAGGAACCGTGTCCGATAGTGGGAAAACGATTGAGGTGGCGACCCGACCGACAATTTCCAGCCACCCGACCCACGACGAGATCACGGCTTCGGTGATCCGCGAGTGCCTCGCCGGTTACGCCGACCGCCTGCCGCAAACCTTGCCGGATGGCATCAGGGAACTGCTGGTTTGTTTGTTAGAAACCGACCCGGCCAAACGCCCGGCATCCGCGGCGAAATTGGTGGAATACATCGACAACCTGCGCCCGACCTATCCGTATGCCCCGGCCAAACCGGGAGCGCTTCGTTATGTGGGCGAACCGGTTCCTTGGCATAAGGATTTGGCGGGCCAGTGGTCGTGGGTGGAACTGGCGGGTGGCCAGGGCATGCGGATCATTATCAAACCCCACAAACCGCTGGTGGGAAATCCCGGATTGTGGGAGAACATGCGGGCCAATCTGGAGCGGCTGACCGGCCAACAGCTCGCAGGACAGCCGCGATTTGCCGGCATCTCCGGCGAGGGCGGCGCCCACACCGTGTTCGATGGAGTCAACGGCGACGCCTTGGATTCGCTGCTGAAGGAAGCAAGTTCCGCTTCGGACCGGCGCTCGACTTCTTCGCCATGGTGGCCATGGCGGCTGACGAGGCTTACGCCCGCAAGTTGCCGGGACTCGGCATGATGGCCGACCAGGTGCGTTACACGGGCGGCGGCAACAATCTGGGAGGAGCGATACCTCTGCTGTTTCCTTTGTTGTTGGGTGCGGGCGATTTTCCCGAGGGGCAGGAGAATCCCTATGATCTGATCAACGGGACGCGGCCATTGCTCCAGCCAAAGCACCTTTGCGACCGGACCCTGATGCTGGCATGGCTGGTCTATCACATGGCGGCCGGACGCACCCCCGCCGCCGCCGCGCTCTACTCCGGGAATGCCTATTCATCGGCCTCCAATCTTTCGGAATTCACCAATGGCATATTGCGCGATACGCTCAGCGGGAAAACGCGGTGGCGAGGTGATCATCCCCGCAACCCATTACTGCAAGCAATTATCCTTACTATTCGTCTGTGGCGTAATCTGCGGACCCAGACTCCGGACCCCGGACCCCGTTGCAGACTCTCAGCGGCGGCGGCGGGCGGTGAAGACCAGTCCCAAGGCGGCCAGCGCCAAGGCGGAGGGTTCGGGCACTGCGGTCGCGTTTACTTGATAGGCCACGTCGATCATGCTGCCCGTAGACCACTTGGCCCCCCCGTCAAAACTGTAGTTCAGGGAGGCGTTATGGTTGTCGGCGGGGTGCGCCTGTTCTCACCTGCGGCTGTTTTCATGGATTGGAATCCCTCTCCGCGGGAGACGCCTCCATCATTGAAACCGCAAGCTGCACCACATCCCTAAGCATCAGGCCCACGATATGCGAGAAAAAAGAACCATTAATTCCGCTGAGCGCTCCCCAGCCGGCCAATTGAATAAAAACCACCTGTTGAGGTTGCCTGAGCCGGGTTTGTCTAATTGAAATGCTTGCAACCAGTTGATTGCGAGCTGATTAAGTGATACTCAATAAATAGGGAGGTAGACGGAGCCGTGGTTTCCGCAGACAA
>Ga0118677_10005819_pt1 | contig 21322 bp, 9 predicted proteins | sample AliMusrvi5mmetaG_FD_86154 | JGI IMG/M metagenome (GOLD analysis project Ga0118677, IMG submission 86154)
GGGAAAGGAAGAAGTTACCTGACTTCCACTGTTGAGATGTTTAAAGCAGACAAATGGGGTAGTACCTACTACTTCATTGACATGGATTATAATGCTCACGGGGTTAAAGGCGTCAGCCTTGCCTACATGGAAATTTCCCGCGGAATTAAATTTTGGGAAAATCCTTTCGAAATGCATGTGGAATATAACGGCGGATTTGGCCGTAATTCTGATGGATCCTCTTATCGCATCAATGATGCCTGGTTATTTGGGGGCAATTATACCTGGCATGCAAAAGATTATTCCTGGATTTACACAACCGAAGCCATGTTCAAGACTATCAGGGGGAAGAACAGCGCCTCTTTTCAGCTGACACAAGTCTGGACAGTTCAAATGCTTAAGGGGAAACTTACTTTCACCGGTTTTGCAGATTTCTGGCGGGAGGACAATGACTTCTTTCTTAACGCACAGGGGGCCAAAACTAAATTTGTCTTCCTCTCTGAACCTCAGATATGGTACAATTGCACCAAAAACTTTGCCATCGGAAGTGAGACGGAATTTGCTTCAAATTTTGCCTTACACAAGGGTTTGAAAGCCTGTCCGACAGCCGCAGTAAAATGGACATTCTAATCCAATAACTATTGATATGCTGGAAAAACTATTCAAACTATCTGACAACAAGACGAATGTAAAAACTGAAATCATTGCCGGTATTACTACCTTTATGACGATGGCTTACATTCTGTTTCTAAATCCGAACATCCTTTCCGCTACCGGGATGGATAAGAATGCAGTATTCTTCGGTACTGCAATTGCCGCGGGCTTCGTTACTATCGCCATGGGACTGGTGGCAAATTTCCCAATCGCACTTGCACCGGGAATGGGATTGAATGCCCTTTTTGCCACAGTTGCACTCGCAGGAGTTGGGATGCCGTGGCGTGTCGCTCTGGGAGCCGTATTTATTTCGGGAATCATCTTTATCATCCTGACGATCACTAAAATTCGGCAAATTTTGGTTGTTGCTGTACCGAATTCCCTAAAGAGGGCTATCACGGTAGGTATCGGATTGTTTATCACCATTATCGGATTGAAACTTTCCGAAATAATGGTGGTTGGTACTAATCTGATCCCCCCTACCATTGCGGCAGTCGGCAAATCTGGTGGGATGGCAACGCTGAAATTTTTTGAATGGAATATCGGTCTGGGAAATTTCCACAATCCAGGTATGCTATTGTGCCTCATTGGATTGGCTATCACATCTGTTTTAATGGCAAGGAATATTAAGGGGTCCTTGCTGATTGGAATTGTCATTACTACCCTGATTGGGATCCCAATGGGAGTAACCATTGTCCCCAAAGATTTTGCCTTTATTTCACTTCCTGATTTTCATAACCTGGCGGTTGGGGAACTCGATATAAGAGGCGCTTTCAACATGGGAATCTGGACGGTTGTCTTTACTTTCACTTTTGTGGAGTTGTTTGACACATTTGGTACGCTTGTCGGGACCGCCAACAAGGCTGGACTGATTGACAAGGACGGGAATTCGCCGAAGATTGGCAAGGCTATGCTGGTGGATGCTATCGGTGTTTCATTTGGCGCTTTGATGGGTACCTCAACGGTAACTGCTTACGTTGAAAGTGCGGCAGGAATTGGAGAAGGGGGTCGTACGGGTTTGACTGCCGTCACTACCGGGATTCTTTTCCTGCTTGCTTTGCTGATTGCTCCTCTTGCCACCATGATCCCGAGTGCTGCCACCGCTCCTGCACTGATAATTGTCGGGGTTCTGATGGCATCTTCTGTTCTGGACATTGATTTCAATGACTTTACAGAAGGATTCCCTGCCTTTATGACTTTTGTTCTAATGCCTTTCACCTACAGTATCGCCAATGGAATCGCAGGAGGTATCTTCTTTTATACCTTACTGAAAGTTGCTTCAGGTAAAGCAAAACAGGTACATTGGATGATGTATCTCCTTTTTGCAATTGTAGTAAGCCGATTTATCTTTTTAAGTAATAACGCTTAAGTAATTACAAATTGATGGTCTCAAAATTCATATTACTTCATTGACAACTCAATTAATTTGGAAAAATATTCTACTTTTGTCCAAATTGAAGGGTTGTTAGCTCAGTTGGTTTAGAGCATTACCTTGACAGGGTAGGGGTCACTGGTTCGAATCCAGTACAACCCACAAAATAAAGAGAATCGCAATTACTAATCAGGTAGTTGCGATTCCTTTTATCCTGCGGGAATAAATTCTCCTATTTTGTAGTTAAAAAATCAGACTCTTACGAAAAGTACTAATGGTCCCTTCTGACTTCTCTTAGTCGGGTATTTTTACCTCATTTTCGTCAAGTCACAGAATTTCCTCAACAACAATAGTCATTCCTTTATAATCTTCCCTGAAATTCTGACTTAAATTCGTAATGTCCGGACTTAAGCTCAAAAACTGCTTTCCCGCCTTCAAATCTGATAAATTTCAGACCTTTAGAAAAGGAAGCATTTTTCCCACCTTCCGATATGCTTTTGGGATCAGAAGCAGGAAGATACAGGGTTGCTGATGTGTTGGCCGGAATAGTGGCTGAATAGCTTAGAATTCCATTCTTCATTTGCCATCCGCTTTCAATCCGGCCATACATCGAATCGTAATAACCATTGGCAAATGTCATTTGACCTGTTGGATCGGGAGTTGGCTGAAGAAGGAAATGTTTAAAGCCCGGAGCCTTCTCGTCACGTTGAATTCCGAGTGAATAATTGTACATCCAGGCTCCAACTGCCCCAAAGGAGTAATGACTGAATGAATTCATGCTGTTGTTTCCTCCAAATCCCTTTTCGACCGTATAAGAATTAAGCCGTTCCCAGATGGTTGTAGCACCCTGCTCTACCGAATAAAGCCAGGAGGGATAGGTAGTCTGCTGCAAAATATAGTAGGCAACGTCATCGTTCCCCTGATCTGAAAGCGCCTTACTGATCCAGGCAGTTCCGATAAAGCCGGTCATCAGACTGTATTCAGGATGGGTTACGCCACTGTCATCGGTATTTCTCCGTTTTACAGCTGCAACAAGATTTTTTGCAGCATTGGGGATATTCTCCGGACTAAATGCATCCAAAGCAAGCGGGACCGCATACGATAACTGGTTATCAAATTCATTTCCAACATTAGAGGAACCGGAAGCCTTATTTTTCGCTGCGGGCTTGTCTGTAGGCCTGTAATCTGTTGCTGCTTTGATTGTTTTTCGGGTATCGGCGCTGACATACGTTATGTTGAAGAATTTTTTACGTTCATCATGCCTATCCATAAATGACGCAGCATCTTCCGGCTTTCCCAGAACCAAGGCAATTTTGGACATGATCTCCAGATCATAGATATAGTAAGCTTCCCAAAGTATCGTGTTGTCGTTTTTACCACCTTCCGGGCTCAGCCAATCGCCCAGCGGTCCTTCATTCATTAATCCGGTATTCGGATCTATGCGGGTTTTGAGGTAAGCAAGGTACTTTTTCATCGCCTCGTAGTGTTCCCGAATCATTACCTGATCGCCATATTGCTGGAAAGATTCCCAGGCCACAGTGATTCCGGCACTACCCCAAAGAATTCCGCCAAAGCCTCCGCCCAATGGAGCCACGTCTGTAAAACGGCCATCTTCACGCTGAACATCTGCCATCGCGATCATATGACGTCTCAAAAACTGGGGGGCATTCGTGATGTATGAAGCTGTTCGTGAAAAAACCGAGATATCGCCGTTCCAGCCCATCCGCTCATTCCGCTGCGGACAATCAGTAGGAATAGATAAAAAATTTCCGCGGGTTGACCAGGTGATGTTTTCCCATAATTTATTCACTTTAGGATTGGATGTCTGATATGAAGAGGCTAATTCTTTCATGGAACTGATTACCTCTCCTTTTATTGTGGCGACGGGCAATGGTTTTTCGATTCCGGTAATCTCGATGAAACGATACCCATGGAACGTAAACCGTGGTTGGATCACCTCATTGCCACCCTTAAGAATATAAGTATCCTGTGCCAGGGCTCCCCGGATATTCTCAAGCATAATCATCCCAACTTTCTTCCCGTATTCAGGGAGGTCAGGATACTTTACCTCAGCATATCTCAAGGTGAGCTTCTGCCCGGCAATCCCGTTAGTAATGCTAATCTGCGGAACACCAACCATATTTTGACCCATATCATAGACATACACACCCGGACGAACCTCCTCCATACTTATTGCCTCTAGCTCTTTAACAATGCCTGCATTATCGCCAAACTGGCCGGTAAGCTCCATATTATCGTAATTCAGGATTGGTGCCATTCCGTTTGTTCCATTTTGATTCTGGTCCCGGAAACTTTTCCCTTCAAGTGGCACTGCAACTGCCTTTTTCCAAAAATGATCATCATAATTTGCAGTATTCCAACCTGATATAAATGACTCTCTGGTTGCATCATAAACCTCTCCCTGGAAAAAACTGCTATAAATAAGCGGTCCGTGATTATAATAGGACCATTGTTTCGGATTAGTCGTTACAGTCTGGGTTGAGCCATCCGAGTAGGTAATAACCAATTTGGCAAGTAAGGATTGCCGGTCACCAAAGAAGTTCCAGTTCTGACCACTGTAGGTGATATTTCCACTCCACCAACCTTCACCCAACAATGCTCCAATTGCATTTTTTCCATCTTTGATCAGATCGGCCACATCATAAGTCTGGTATAAATGGGTCTTGTTATATTGGGTAAGACCCGGATTGAAACAGTCGTATCCAACCCGCTTCCCATTGATGTATATTTCGTAAATGCCCCGGGCCGTAACGTAAAGCCTGGCTTTTGAGATCTTTTTAGCCTCCGGATGGAAGGTAGTCCGGAGCATTGGCATCGAGTTTTTGCTGGGATTGGCAATAATTAATGAACCTTTTTTCCCGCCTTCAATCAAATAACCATGATCTGAAATTCTGATTCCTGAATCCTTCATTTTCACGAATTGGGAAAATATACCGGAATAGGTTTCCGGGTCACCCAAATCTTCGGCAAAAAGTTTGTTTGACGGACTGCGGAAATTCCGGATCTCAACTCCGGTGAAACTCGCTTTTTGACCTGGTTCAACCGAAAAACCGATATCCCCAACCATCGGAAAACTAATAAAATCCCCGCCACGACCCACCGGATTGAGGAAAATACCTGGTAAATTATTTTGGTTGTCAGGTGCGGTAAGTTTATGGGCATCATCTCTCCCGTCTATGAACAGGTTTGCAGATCCAAAGACCGATTCGCAACTGATGTTGTGAGGAAGATACTTATTATCATTGTTTATCAATGACTTAGGAACAGAGAATATTTTGAAAGGGTGTTCAGATTTGTCTTCAGGATGATAACCAACGCGATAAACCTTTAATTGAGCGAGTCCTGTTTCTGATCCATCTATTTTTGAAATATCGAGTTCAAATTTGATGTAACTCTCATTTTTTCGGTTCTCAACCCCGAATATATTTTTGTTTTTGTCCATTAGTCGTGGGTCATTCGCACCAAAGATAAAACCGGCTTTGGTAGTACCCGATTCCTTGTCGAGTTTTAAGGTGTAACTGATTTTGAAGACGGAAAGATATGAGGAATAGAGTACGAGATCATCACCTCCGCCAATCCATGTGGCGCCATCCCAGGCCGAAAGTTTCGGGTCGGGATTCATGAGACCGGTTTCAAACCATGACGGCCCAACTGATTGCAGGCCGTTTTGATCCCAAACATTAACTTTCCAGTCGTACCGTGTTGCAGGTTTAAGAGGAGCTCCTTTGTATTCAATATTTAACGATTTATCACCCGTAACCTTTTTACTGTCCCAGATCACTTTCCCTTCCGGGTTTGTGACAATCAGCCGGAACGCCGACTGCGAAATTCCCCGCGCATTATCGGAAGCAGCCATTTGCCATGAAAATCGGGGAGCTTTGACATCGATTCCAAGCGGTTTTTTTGCATATTCTACCCGGAGATTTTGAATTACTGCTGTCGCACTGGCTGTGACAGACACCAAAACAACCAGTAAGATAAGAAATTGAAGTCGTTTTGAGGCAAATAATCTGGTCATGTTTTGATGATTTAGTTGAACTAAAAATGTGAATAGTATGGTTAAGTATCTTATTAAAGCGTTTTTAGGTGATCACTTTTGCAATGACTTTGATGACCACCGGACCAAGGAGTCCCGATTTCCTCAAGGCATCGTCTTTTGACCAGACTTTTATGATACTGAATGCGAATCTCCCTGTCGGACTCTTTTTGCCCTCCCGGAGCCACTGCGGATACTCCTTCAGCGATTGCATAACCGGTTTGGCTGCACCGGTCTCAATGTCGGACCAGGTGCAATCCTCAGGCAGGTTAGCATCTCCGATAAGTCGGTTGGGCCAAAGATTTACGACGGTCAATTCCAGAGAATTTTCCCCCTCATGCACCGCATTCGTAATATCAATCCGGTATGGTTTCTTCCAAAGAATTCCTAGTTCTTTCCCGTTCACCTTCACTATGGCCATTACCTCAACCTCTCCCAGGTCGAGAAATAGAAGCCGGTCTTTCTTAACCAAACCGGAGGAAATATGGATCTTTTTGTGATAAGTCGCCTTTCCGGAGAAATACCTGATACCCTGATCAGCATGATCGCTCCAGGAGGTGAGTTCCTTGAATTTCACCTCCGCAGGTGCCCCCCATCCGGGTACAAACCGCACTTCCCATGGTCCGTTAATTTTCAGTGGTTCCGGAAGAGTGGCGATATTTATTTTAAGTTCCTTTTTACCTGCGGTTTGCAGGGTATATTCTCCGGCCATGGAAATCAAACTTTCGAATTTCTCCTTCCTTTGGCTCACACGAATTTTGCTGCCAATATCTTTTGTTATTGGATTTCCATTTCGCAAAACTTGTGAGAATCGGTCTGATTGGTGACTGCTTTCAGGAGGAAATACGACGAAAACCGAACCGAATTCAGACAGACGGACCGGCAGGGTTGTACTATTATTTCCTTCCGACCAGATCGCGGGGATTTCGGTTTCTCCTGTCTCGGGCCACCAAAATTCAGGGCGCCTGTTACCGACCCTGAAATTGCAGATGGCTTCCACATCGGCATTCTGCTTATTTGAAACGAAGTAGATTTCAGAACCGTCTTCTGCACGACGATGAATATACCGGAACGGGGCAGGTTTGCCGCAATCAAAGTCCCGGGGAACGTCCATTGAGGACATAATCTCCTCAGGTGCACCCTGCGGGAACACACGACCTTTGCCAACTTTGCGTTCTCCTGTTGAGTTTGAGTCTCCCCAAAGCCTGTCCACAATTTGCTTCAGCTCATCTTCGCACTGGGGAAAATTGGTAAGACCGGGAGTTTTTACGGGAGGTGGTCCAATGAGAACCATTCCCTGATTGACCAGCTCCTCCAATTTTTTGGCAAGTTTAATGGTCATCACCCCCGCCATCAACTGTTCACCGGCAGATGGCAGCACAATCGCCTGGTAACTCATGCCATCAGGTAAAACTATGCGACCATCCTGAATCGATACCCTGTTAAAAACAACATCGGCGGTACATCCGTCAAAATTGTATCCGGGAGGATCAGGCGGATTAGGATTCGAAAAATCTGTATTGGGAGGTAAGAACCGGTTTGGTGAAGACTCTGCCTGGATATACAAGAGATCGGCAACAAAAAGTCCTTTTTGAAGCAGGTATTGACAACGGGTAAGGTATTCATGCCAGGGTTTGGTCTCTTCCCACCAGGTCTGAGTCCGTTCATAATGGAGACCCCAGAATGCCATTGTCATTCCCGGTTTCCGGTCTATCCAAGGCTGCATGGCATAACGATGGAAGATGAAACGGTTCACCCCTGCACAAAAAGCCCAGTCGCCCTGAGGTTTCAACAATGCGGGATGTGCCAGCCAGTTTTCGCCGGGATTTGCCGTGAATGCCTCGGATGGTATAATCTTATGTCCGTAGATGTGTGCCGCCGAAACCATCGCCGGGGTCCAGGCATACGAGCGGAAAACTCCCTTGAAGCAATCTCCCGATTCACCCACGGCTTCACTTTCTCTCCGGTACCAAAATTCTGTCTGGGGCAAATCAGCCTGTCCGCCAACCCTGATTTCATCAAACGGAGTGTTGTCGATGGCCTCCATCGAAAATTTAATCCCATGTCTGTTTGAGAGTTCACGCAAATGCCCGGCATAATTCTCTGCTATCAGCTCAGAAATGGTGAAACGCAGATCCCTGAGGAAACGTTCGGTTATCTCCGTATTCCCAATGATGCGTCCGGTCATGGCCGGCAGGAGAGGTACAATATCGTAGCCACACCGCTTCTTAAACTCTTCCGGAAAGGCCTTTGTCCAGTTCTGATAGCCAACTTCCCAACTGTCGACATGGGTGGCCACGAGTGTTTTGCCTGTAAGCGGCCCGGCGACAGCCATGATATCGCCCAGAAACCTGTTGAAATGAATCTCCACAGCCTCCTTGCTCATCTTGTCACACTCAAGTCCAAGTCCCGCCCTGGGAGCAGGGTGATTGGTTGCTCCAGTGGGGCCATGTCCAAACCTGATGATGGTCCAGTTTCCGGGTGGTACTTCCCACGTCAGGCGGCCCTCCTTAAAACCTGAGGTGAGATCCCGTATCTCTGACTGATTGATTGCCGCCTCTTCAGGTGCAGGGGTGGCTGAAACAGGAAGCATTTGAAAGGCATTGTTGCCATTATTCAAATGTGCCGGTGGTGTGGAAATAGTTCTAAATCCCGCTTTAAGCTGAATATTGTCTGTTTTAAAGGAGTCGTTTTTGGGAGTCGGAAATGCGATGATGGCAATATCGCGATAGTACTCAGGTTCTCCGGCCTCCGTCCCCGGAATTCTCCCTTTCCCGATCTTTGGTTTTGGAAGTTCTTCAATGAGCTTCCTCCCTCCCACTACATTAGTTTCAGAATACAGGACCTGCTGCATCGAATTTTCGGGGGTGTTCCAGGGACCGCCGCTTCCGGTCCAGCCAGCCCCGTCATTCATATTGATCTCAAGGCCCAGCCGTTCAGCTTCCTGACACGCGAAACGAAACATCTCCTGCCATAACTCAGTCCCAAAAGCCACCGGTCCCTGCGGAGACCCATCCACCTCCATAATCAGTACTCCCCCAATGCCAACGCGCTGCATCGCTTCAAGGTCTGCGGTGATCCCTTCCCTGGTTATGTTCCCGTTGATCCAGAACCAATACACCCATGGGCGGGCATCATCGGGGGGATTCCGGAAACCATTAACCAATTCTTTGGTAGTTCGTACCGAATTTGAAGTGGCGGCACTGGCCGGTGACAAATTAATCCAGCAACCGGCCATGATGCCTGCTGTACCTCCGGCCACTCCCTTGAGAAAAACTCTCCGATTTAATGTTTGATTGGACATTTTACAGGCCTATAAATTTGAGAAACTGAAACGATGTTCTATTAAAACAAAAAAAAGACTTCAGAAAACAATTTTGCTATTTTACAATCAGAATATTTGATACTGCCCTTTCCCCGGTATGGTCAAACTTTTTATTGTCACAAGGGATATTCACTACACCATCAAAGGGTTTCCCTGAAATCCACATGGTTGTTGAACCACCACCATCAAGATTGACGGCTTCCCTGCAGTGCAACGATAACATCAGATTGGTGAGTTCAGGTAGAGACATACCTTTTGCATCTTTAGCCCTGCCATCCACAGTTACCAATATTATTTTATCTCTTCCGATTTTTCCGACTGAGGTTCTGGGATGTCTTTTAATGACCAGTGCGGCGGAAGAAAGCGGTGCTTTTTCTTTTTGGTTGATCAATAAAGGACCTGTAACAAGGATATCACAGTACATCAGATGACTATTGTAAAACCCATTCGGTCTTGCACTTTCAATAGTGACATGACCATCTTTATCAACAAGCAATGCCCCATTCAAATCCGCGATGGGTGACCATTTTTGTGCTGTGTCCTTATCCAAAATCACTCCGCCGGTTTTGATATACGTGACAGATCCTCCCTCTTTAATATTGAAAAATCCACCGTTGACTGCTGCAAGAGCCAGCTTTGCAGAAGCCTGTCTGCTCACGATAATATTTTCATCCGGATGATATGAAAGGGATAAATTTCTCTTGCGCAGATTAACTATCAATAGATTAATATTTTCAGGAATTGAATCATTCAATACCGGATGTGCCGATTTCCAGACGAGACCCGGGGCAATTCGCTCGCTCTTCCATCGGATCCGGCTAAAGTCGGTGATCTGAGCCGAGAGATTTCCCCAAAGGGCAAAAAAAAGTATGAAAAATAAAATCCGGAATAATGAATTGCTCTTCATAGATTTTAGATTTGATGAATTTCATGTAAAGAAACTCATAAAGTTTCAGCCAGATTAAAAATTCATTGGATTGTTTAACGGGAAATAACTTTCAGAAATTCTTCCGGATTATTCCCCCATTCTTCATTCGGCCGTGGCCCCATCTGAAAGAGAAGCGTTCCTCCTTTTACAAGGTCAGCATGGGTAAACCAGGGATTGTTTAGGGGTTCTCCATTCAGTAAAGCCGACTGAATATATTTGTTTTTAGCGGATACATCCTTCGCTACGATCTGAAAGATCCTGTTATTTCGAACGTGGATAGAAACTTTTTCAAAAATGGGACTCCCAATATCATAAACCGGCCTGCCGGGGCAAACCGGATAAAATCCCATGGCACTGAAAACATACCACGATGATAATTCTCCCTCATCTTCGTCTCCGCAAATTCCAAACGGACCGTCATTGTACCAGATTTTCATGATGTCTCTGACCCTTCGTTGTGTCTTCCACGGTTTTCCGGCATAATTGTAAAGGTAAGGGATGTGAAAACCCGGCTCATTGCCATGATTGTATTGCCCAATCAGACCTGTTCCATCTGGAAACTGCTTTAAGAGGTCAAATTTCATCCCTTTCCCTCCGTATTGTTCCTGAAACAGGGCATCAAGTTTACGGTCAAACTGATCATTTCCTCCCATAAGCTTAATCAAACCTGCAACGTCGTGCTGAACCTGGAAGGTATAGGTCCAGGCATTCGTTTCCGTATAATAATCACGTCCACCCTGGCCTCCGCTCCAGATCGGATCCAATGGCCTATCGTTAAACACCCAGTTCCCATCGGCTGATTTTGGAGCCATAAAGCCAATCCGCAAGTCATAAAGGTTCTGATAATTGTGTGACCGTTTCAGGAAAAAATCATAATCAGCCATTTTGTTTAACGACTTTGCCATTTGCGCGAGACACCAGTCATCCAAACTATGCTCAAGCGTGACAGCCACTGCCTGTCTTTTCTCAAAACTGTGAACTCCGGGCACCCACTCTTTCTCACCTAAACGAAGTGCCGGAAAAAATCCCTTGTTTTGATAGACACTGTCCAATTCAGTCAGGGGGCCATTACACCACGGAAGCATAGTCGCTTCCATGGCATTCTTTTTCATTCCTTCATAAGCATTTTCAACGTCAAAATCCCGAAACCCCTTGAGCCAGGCATCAGTTATTGTTGCACTTTCATGACGGCCTGTCATTACGCGGTGATCGAGGGCGGCATCTCCAAGCCAATGGCGTTGTTCATACATACGGATGTAAGACCTGACAAAATCATTCTGCCGTTCAGGCTCAAGGATAAGATTCAACGGGAAAAGTGACCTGAAAGACCCCCAGCTTTCACCCGGCTGGTAAAAATCATGTCCTTCCGTCGGATGTACTTTGTTATCAAAACTGCTGAAATACTGGTTATCTTCAGTAAGATCTGTCAATTTCCTTCCCAGTGCCCGGTATATAGCCGTATAAAAGATTGCTTTTTGGCTTCCGCTTCCCCCGGTAACCTCAATTTTACCCAGTGCCTCATTCCATATTTTCCGACCATTAGCTTTGACTTTTTCAAAATCCCATTCGGGAATTTCCTTGCCGAGGTTAAGCCTGGCCTGCTCCTTGCTGATGTATGAAAAACCAACCCTGATCTGAACCGGTTCACCTTTCTTTGTTGGGAATGAGGTGTAAAAACCAATATCACTCCCCGTTTTTTCGGTTTCATCGGGTGTGATTTTTTTACCCGCTATGCTGCCACAGACTTTTAATGGTTTACTGAACTCTGCATGAAAATAGAATTTCCGGTCCGGCAGTGCGCCCTTTGGATAAGTCTGAAAACCCTCAATAACCTGATCGCTCAAAATTTTAAACTCTGAATCCTTGAGAAGGTTAACTATCAAATTGGAATTTGCAGCTTCAGGAAAGGTAAAACGGTAAATTGATGAATGTTCCGTTGCAGTATATTCAACCTCAATGTTGTTGTCTTCAAGAAGCACCGAATAATAATAGGGTGTTGCTTTCTCCAGGTCATGATCAAACCGGGATGCATTTTCTGCAGAGCCTGACTTCAAAGCGCCTGTAGTGGCCATTAACGAGAAGATTCCGGCACCCTTTGAGAAATCGTTCGACAGCGAAACTGTTGAAAAAGCATAGATCCTGTCAGCCAGATAGACATCCCTGATTCCCGGAGTAGTAGCAGGAATGAGTCTGATCATCCCGTGAGGAAGCTGGACATCGGGAGTTGTTGAAGTGAGGAGATGACCAATGGTGCCAATATTTGGATTGACATAATCAACAGGGTCCTGGCCATAACCGTAATCAGGAGTACCGGTCAAAAGAGAAAATACCGTGAAAATCTGCAGTACTGTTCGCTTAACTGATATTTTCATTTTTTCTTGTAAACTTTTACATAGTCAACCACAAATTCATCCGGGAATACGGTATTCCGGATATCATTTTTATCAGCGGGGAGTTCCATGCTCAATATCAGGTATTCCTCAATATTGGATATCCCCTTCGTGACTTCATAATATCTGTAACCGTCGACATAAAAAATATACCGGTCGGGGAACCATTCCACCCCAAAAGTATGAAACCCTTTACTCACCCCTTTCCGATAGCTCTGCATCCCGTGGGTTGATTGTTGATGAGGTCCATAGGCCCAGTGTACATTATGCGAAACAATATCGGTCCCCAGCTTTTTGAAAAACTCCATGATATCTATTTCGGCGCCAAAAGTTGAAGGGTCTTCACCTTTTGAAATATCGGGAGATTGTATCCAGAACGCTCCCCAAACTCCAGGAGACTTCTGAAGCTGAGCCCTGCATTCAAAATAACCGTATTTGGTCATCAAACGTCCCTGGGTTCCGACAGCCCCTATTAAAATACTGTCTCCCTTTTTAATTGCCGACAGTTTCAGAAACCCGTTTTCAACTTTAACGGCCTCGGGTGAAACAAAACCCAGCGCACGCGGACCTATTCCCCTGACGGCCCACTTTTTTGAATCAAGCTGATTCCCGTTAAACTGATCCTCCCAGAATAAACGGTATCCAAGCGATTTGGGGGTGTACTTTTGGGGTGACATTGGATTTTGTGCTGGCCGCTGGGCAGAGCACCAGAAGGCAAATAAAATCAGGATAAGAGTAAGTCTGAGATTTTTCATTTTGATATTTTAGTTTAATGCATTAATAGTCTGTTATTCAATAGATTATTTTGAATACCCTGGATAAAAGACTGTTTAAAATTATATTTAAACCTTTTGCCCGTAGGGCATCAATTTCAATAGAAAAAAGTCTGAAAAAACAACAATTGTCCGTCAGAGCATTAACTAACAGACGGTTAATTTCCTCCAGGAAATTTGTTTTCAGAATTATGCTTTACTATGGATCTACATCTCCTATGGAAAAATTCTGACAGTTTCCTAAATCCAATAGACCAGAGTTCTCAATCCGCCAATTACCCTTTTGCTAATTTAATCCCCCCTGGCCGCAGTACAATTTCAGCGGTTTATCCAGTTTTAATTTCAGCACGGTAATATATTTATCCAGAACATTCTCAGGAATATCGATATACACCAGCCCCGGAACCGGACTCCATGAGATCTTTCCAACCACCTTATGGGTCAATTGGGTACCGTTTCCGACCACCGAGATCTCCTTAATCGTATTGGCCAGCCCCTTAAGCATCACCGTCCCGGAGACATGCCCGTGCAGAAACAGGTAAAGCGTAGTGGAATCTTTCGACAAAGTGGTTGGTCCGTAAAAATGGCCCTGTGGAAGACCCCCTAACGTATTAAAAATGGCCTCACCATGTTTCTTGTTCCAGACTCCCAATTCCTTTAAAACGTTAATCTGTTCATCAGGAATGGTTCCGTCCGCCTTGGGTCCCATATCGAGTAACAAATTGCCCCCATTTGAAACGGCATCCACAAAGATGGTGATCACCTCATACGGAGTTTTCCAGGTATCATCGCGATGATAACCCCAGTTTTCGCTGGTGGTCATACACAATTCCCACCAGTTATATTTAGGCCGGGACACCGGGAAGTTCTGTTCGGGAGTTTCATAATCGCCATAACCCTGGAGACGCCCGTTAATAATTGCATTTGGATTTCCTGACAAAATCAGATGGCGCACCTTCTGCGATTCCCACTCCTCGGCGCTATGTTCCCAATCACCGTCAAACCACCATAAATCGGGTTTAAACATCGCATTAATCTCTTTAATCTGCCCCTGGAAAAAATTCCGGAAGCGACCCCAGCGTTCATAATCGTCCGGCACATTGTAACGCGAACTATCCTTTAAAAACCCGGGATAGTTTATGTTTGACCAATCGATCAGCGAGAAATAGGCGCCACATTTAATATCCCTTTTCCTCAGTTCCTCAAATAACGGCTTCACCATATCCCGTTTTGCAGGTGTTGATTTTACAATGCTCAAATCATTCATCTTGGTATCGTACATCGCAACCCCATCGTGGTGTTTGGTGGTTAAAACAGCATACCGCGCACCACTCTCCTTAATCAGATCGGCCCAAAAACCCGGATTGTAATTCTTGAGCGTGAACCCTTTGAGCTGTTTCATATAGTCGGCATGGCTGATTTTTTTGTTGTGAAAGCTCCACGACTCGTCGATCCCGTCAACTGCATAAATTCCGGCATGGATAAAAATACCCAGTTTCGCATCCCCAAACCACTGCATCTTGTCGCTGATCTCTTTGGGATCAATTTTAGCCTGAGCAAAACCCTGAACCACTCCAAAAACTACCAATCCGCACAATAAAATAATTCCTTTAAACTTCATGACTTAATTTTTTATAATTCTTATTCGTTGTTCTTTACTTCAAGCATCGCACAGCCTCTGACCAGGGGAACAGTCAGGATAAGGCTCTTTCCCCTTTTCCGGTATTCAATATTAACCGGGATTCCTGATCCGGGATACCAGGCAAGACATCTAAACCCATCTTTCAAACCATCCGGATCATTTAAAATCACCTCAACTTTATCCTTTTTCCCGTAAACTACAGGGATCGAATATCCCCCTTTTATCTTAAAGAGGTTAACCCTTGCCAGACCATCACCGGCACTGACGACATGTGGTTTTAAAACCCATTCACGTCCCTGCATCAGTTTCATAAGCGGACCATAATCCTCGTAAAACCGGTCCACATCGGGTGACTGGGTGATGGAGTGATCGTTATTTGGGAACGGACACATCGGGAAAACTCCGAGATAGAGGTATTTCTGAAAGAAACTGTCGCCCCCTTCCCTTCTCACGGTCTCTGCATTATCGGTCCAGCCCAAAGCCGGCTTGGCAATACACATAAAGGCGGTAAGATTCAGTGAATTACCGCAATAGGTAAACTCATCAAATAATCCATCCACATCGCCGAGCAAATCTATGCGCTTATCATGATTATTGGCAAATATCACCTTGTTTGCTTCATGCATAACTGATGAAAGTTTGGGCGAAAGATTTTTCCAGGAGGTAACCAATGACCGTACAGGCTTCCCTTCAAACCAGGAAATCCCGTCATCCGCCCGTTCATTGAACATCCTGAACCAATCGAAACGATCGATGCAAATACCAAAAGAATTTGGGATTTCAGCTACATGCCGGCGTGCCTGTTCCTCCAAAAAATCGCTGTAAACGCTATCTCCGCAGTCCATCGCAATCCCATCTTCCCAGGTATAGAACGGAACCGGAATTGCCGCATTTTTAAACTTCGGATCTTTAATGCAGGCTTCGGGTACCGGCAGTATCGCTTTCCCAAACCTGGCATAAAGGATATCATTGCAGTCTTTCCAGATCTCTGAATCTGGTTTGTGGGCAGCTCCCAAAAGCGGAGGATACTTTACTTTTGAACCAAATTCGGTGACATTGAAATAGTTTAAGACGTAAAATCCTTTCTCTCTGTATTTCTTGGCAAAATCATCCATCCCGGCAATCGTAATCTGATCGCCTCCAAACCGCGTCCATTTTTCATTGCGCTGAACAGGAGGAATATACAATCCCATATACGGAAAATCAAAACTAGCCTGCCAGTTGACTGTAAAAGCCATTCTTTTCATTTTGTCAACATCAAAATTCATCGACTCCATCGAATAGGAAGAATAGGCAGCCGTTCCTCCCATCTGGTTTGCCAGGGGGTTTTTAGGGATAAAAAATTCGGGATAAGAGCTTTTCATCCAGGAAAGACCGCAACGCCAGTCAGCCTCGTGGGAAATGATATCAAATGAAAATATGAGTATGTTTTGATTCGAGATCCGGTTATGCAGCCGGCTGAAAGTAACTGAACCATCAGCAGTGGTTTGCATCGTCAGGTTAATGATATTATCACTGGGAGAAAGTGCAATTGTCAATCCTGAATCCTCATTTTCCTCAAATATGGAAACCAACGGAATAGAAATCAGGTTTTCGAGGTTAGGAATAAATCCGACATCCATTTTGTCGTATTGGAAAAAAGGGGCCCCATAATAATAGGTTGCATTCACAAGCGGGACCGGGATCAGGGGATCAATCCAGTAATGTGCCCGGTCACCGTCCGGCGGTTTAATCTTATTTAAATCATTTGTCAGGCTGACTCCAACTTTTAATGAATCGAATTGAGGTGCTGCCCAGGTGCTCCAGATTTTGGTTTTCCCAGGTTTGTTGGGATAGGTCATTTTAGTATCAATCCGGGTTCCCCAGGGTTTTCCCTCCCCTTTTATCGTCAATTCGCACCGGATACTGTTTTTGGTTGGGATAAAATGTTCGGTAAGTAAACATGAAGCCCGCAATGAATCGTTAACCAGCTTTTTTTCAACCATAAAAGAGCCATCCTCACATACCCGCGAATGAACAACACCCGCAACTTTACATCCCACCAAATCGTTGGACAAATGAAACGGGGCAATCTTTTTCCCGTCGGAACGCAGCATTGAGGTGATCTCGCCGTTGTCGGAAATTACGACAGTCAGATTCTTTGTCTTCAACTGGATAGCCGAACAGGCGAAAGTCAGCATCAGCATTAAAAGAAGACACGTTGGTTTTTTCTGAAGATTTCTCATTTTCTTTTCAAAAAGGATTCAAATTATTGGCTTTTGTAAAAATATAAAACAATCCTTATCTGATCAATTATATTTAAGCTAAGTTCAAATGGATAAGATTATCACAGCATCTTCCTTATGTTCTGAAAAAAACGTCTAATTTTGATCCACTTTTAACATAACCATATCATGAGAACAATCCTTATCCTTCTCATTAACTTCTGCCTGACAACCGCGGTTATGGCACAACTTTCAATCGTAAAAAACGGGAAGGCAACCGGCCGCATTGTTGTTGATCAACGCTCGGCAACTGACCTGCAAGCAGCCCATCTTTTGAATAGTTTCATTAAAAAGATAACCGGAACCTCCCTTCCTGTTGTTTCTCCCGGAGTTAAAACGATGGCAGGTGACCTGTATATTGAAAGCAAACCCGGGCAGGATGACCCTGCCATTCACGAGGATGGTTTCAGGTTCACGAGTGACCACTCAACCTTCCGGATTACGGGAGCCAAAGGGTCAGGAACTGTTTACGGTGTAGTTACGCTGCTGGAAGATTATTGGGGAGTCCGGTACTATGCCGCCAATTCCTGCACTTTCCCCCAAAAGAAAGAGCTTATCCTCCCCTCCGGAATCTCCCGGTTGGAAAACCCAGGTTTTCAATACCGGCAGACCCAGGCCTACAGTCTGGCGAAAGATTCACTCTATAAAATCTGGCACCGGTTGAAAGAGCCTGCTGAGCTCTTTGCCGGCGGATACTGGGTACATACTTTTGACCGGATCATGCCATCGGCCAAATATGGGAAAGCTCATCCGGAATACTTCTCATTTATCAATGGTCAGCGTCGTCCGGGTGCTGCAAGCCAGTGGTGCCTGAGCAATCCTGAGGTTTTTGAACTGGTTTCCCAAAAAATTGATTCCATTTTCAGGGCACATCCCGACCGGAAACTGATCTCGGTGAGTCAGAACGATGGCAACAACACCTATTGTACCTGCGAAAAGTGTAAAGCCATTGACGACGAGGAAGGGAGTCCTTCGGGAAGTCTGATCCGGTTCGTAAACAAGCTGGCCACCCGGTTCCCCGACAAGGAGTTTTCAACCCTGGCCTATCTCTATTCGGTACCGCCCCCTAAACTTGTAAAACCGCTTCCAAATGTCAACATCATGCTATGCGATATTGACTGCTTCCGCGAAGTCAGCCTGACAGAAAATGGTTCAGGCAAATCATTTATGAAGAATATGGAGGGGTGGGCAAAAATATCGGATAACATCTTTGTCTGGGATTATGGGATCAACTTCGATAATTATATCTGTCCGTTCCCGAACTTCCATATCCTTCAGACCAACATGCAATTGTTCAAAAAGAATAAGGTGAACAAGCACTTTTCGCAGATCGGCGGAAGTAAGGGGGGTGATTTTTCGGAACTCCGCAGTTATGTGGTGGCTAAGCTTTTGTGGAATGTAAACTGCAATGAGGACTCGGTGATTCAGACCTTTTTAAACGGATATTACGGCGAAGCGGCACCTTTCCTTTATCAGTATATCAAAATTCAGCAAGGAGCATTACTGGGAAGCAATATCCCGTTATGGATTTATGATACCCCGATCACCCATAAAAACGGGATGCTGAATCCTCCCCTGATGATGAGGTACCGTGAGCTTTTTGACAATGCAGAGAAGGCTGTGGCTTATGACAGTACCTTTTTGAAACGGGTCTGGCAGCAAAGGCTCTCAATCCAGTATGCTGAACTTGAGATTGCACGGACCAATAGAATCGAAGATGTGAACAGGGTCAAAAACGAACTGGAACTCTTCAGGTCCAGGGCACAACGGCTGGGCGTTACCTCACTGAACGAGCGGAATAACACCATTGAGGAGTATTGCGACCTCTATCTGAAACGAAATCTGCCGGCAGAAACAAAAAGCCTGGCTCATTTATCAAAAGTCAGTTTCCCGCTGCCTCCTGATAAGCCCTATGATAAGATTGCAGACAAAGCTTTGACTGATGGTTTTTTGGGCGGTGCAACATTCAACGAAAGCTGGGTAGGATGGTGCGGTAAAGACGGGGAAGTAATCATCGATTTGGGAGAGGTAAAAGAGATTGAGAGTGTGCAGGCAGATTTTCTTCATAAACTGGGGGCATGGATTCTGTTGCCCAAAAGCATTTCGTGTTTTACCTCAATGGATAAGGTGAGTTTTAGCCTGATGGGAAAGAAGGAGATCAGCGAAGACCGGTCGGGGGAGGTAAAATATGTGAATGTGGGGGTTTCCTCCGTGGTGAAAATTAAGACCCGATATATTAAGGTGCATATTGAGACGATCGGACTTTGCCCGTCGTGGCATTATGGGGTAGGTTATCCCGCCTGGTTTTTTACGGATGAGATCTGGGTGTATTAAGGTAGGCTGTTAGGCTATAGGCTGTAGGCTATTAGGATACAGACTATTAGTATGAGGGGCTGGGATAAATATCGGAGTGATCTTCAACTGACTGCTCGATATCAGGGTCCCGGACCTCAATCATTCAGGTAAAGATCCCGGTTGTTTTCATTTTGGGTTCACGCGGTTTGACAAAATGTTCGATAGTTCTCATCCACTCCTCAGTTGGCTACATTTTGAACCCGGTTTGTTTGTTTTCCACCCCGGCTGTTTAAATTTTGCGCCACCCTTCCGCTGACCTCGGCGAGGTCACAGGTTTATAGAAAAATATATTCTTAAGGCACAAATGACTCCGGCGGAGTCATACGTGTTTTAAATCCGCAATTATCCTATAAATCTGCAAATCTTCTGGATCTGTGTAAAACTGATTTTTCAAGAAACCATATTTTATGCGAAGCGATCTTCGGTCAGTTAAAAAGCGTGAATACCTGAAAATCTTTGCTATTTACTACTGAAACGCAAGGGTAAATCCTCCCTTCAGATGTTCACCCCTTTCAAATTCCGGCCTTGGTCCGGTAAAAAACCGGCAAGATCCGGGACCGTTCAGCCCTGCAACCAGCAACCTGATTTGGCTGCCATCCACCCATGCCCGGACATTTTGAGACCCATCGGATTGAACACGAATCTCCTGCCCCTTACCATTTTTTAGGGAGGCATTCAAAATATGATCCTTGGTACTCCTAAAATCGTTAGTTCCAAGCTTGTTGGAATTATCTTTCCATTCACCCGCCGGGATTTCGCGCGGAGTTTCCACATATTTCCGGCTTACCGGAAGCGCTCTGGCAACTCCCTTTAACCGGTTGATATCCCAGTCGGGGTACGTGGACCACAAACCTTTCCTCTCCCAGCTTAACTCGTCAAATGATTCCGGCAGCGTAAACAGCAATCCAAACTGGCGCAGCAAGTTCTTTCCAGTGAAATCGATGAGAGCCACATAATCATAACTGACCGTAACCGTGCCGTCGGTATTGAAAACGTAATCCTGAGCTCCTTCAAACTTGTTCCCCTGTATTTCACCGAGGTTTACATGTATGGTTCCGTCAGCCATCTTCCGGCAATTGAGCGACACCATCCTAAAACTGCTGTCCGGTCTATAAATTAAGGGCTGAATATCCTGAGTATAATTATTGGCCGCCACACCGGGGGCTCCTCCGTCATCGTCATTAAACGGAACCAGCATCATTTCACCACCATGGAAAATAATTTCATCCCCTTTTGAAGTGTAGCTCGAGATTGACCCGTTAATTTTAGCAAACTTAAAGATAAATTTACCGGCATCAATGACAAATTTGTCTTTCTCTTCCGCAAGCTTCAGATTCACCATTATCGCACCAGCACTGAGATTTGCAGGCTTTCCTATATGAATCAATTCATCCTGACAGATAAAACCACGTGGATCCGTGAAAATTAGATGGAGCAAATCAGCCGGGCCGGATTTTGCAAGATCAATTTCAACAGATCCCCTGCTCAATGGGGCAAGCGATACCTGAACCGGAAAAAATCGGTTCCCAATCCTCGCTTCAATTTTCAGCTCACTCAGGTTTGTGAAATTGTACCTGTTTTCG
>Ga0118677_10005820_pt1 | contig 21321 bp, 18 predicted proteins | sample AliMusrvi5mmetaG_FD_86154 | JGI IMG/M metagenome (GOLD analysis project Ga0118677, IMG submission 86154)
TCAAAAATGCTCAGATGCAAGGCGTGCGAAATCATGCGAAATGAGGCGTACTTTTTGTACGCCGCAGTGAAGCATGATGAGCACAACGCAGCAGATGGGCGTTTTTCAACAGCCTGCTAGACTGTCACGCCCTTTTTCTTCAACTTTCATTACACCGGCCGCAGATACAGGGTCAGCGTCGGTTGTTCAAGCTCGGCCCAGTTCTTTTTATAGGGCACGCACATCCCGAGATCATAGGTGGTGACCTGCTCCCGGCTCAGCCATTCAAGCATTTTGATCTGCAGCCCTCTGCGCTCAAACGCCGTGCCGTGGATATCAGCACGATATATCTGCGGCCCAATGTGCGGGCGTTTATCGAAGCTGCGGGATGCACTGATGCGGAAGAATAGTCTTGTGACAAAGGGGATGCCGAAACCCTATCTTTGCTGCAAACAAATTGCACCCTCTTCAACGATTATTTTAACGCTTGCGCCGGTTTTAATCTCGCCGCCAATTATTTTATCAGCAAGCGGTTGTGCTATCAGCCGATCAATCACTCTGGCAAGAGGCCGCGCGCCATATTCCTGGCTGAATCCTTCCGCACACAGATGATCAAGCGCTTCGGGAGCCAGTATAAGCCGTATGTACTGCTTTTTTACCCGCTCAATCAGTTCATCAAGCATTTTTTCTGCAATGGCTCTGCTTACCTCGGGGGCAAGCGCCTTAAAATAAATAATTTCATCAATGCGGTTAAGAAACTCCGGCCTGAAATTTTGTTTTAAATCGTCAGTGCCGTCATGCTGGTTTTGGCCATGAGCTTCTTCCTTACCAAATCCGATGGGCTTCTGACGGATACCATCATTGCCGATATTTGAGGTCATGATGAAAATGGCATTTTTGCCGTCAACCGTTCTCCCTTTTGCGTCAGTCAGCCGCCCCTCATCAAAGAGCTGCAAAAAAAGGTCCTGGACTTCGGGGTGTGCTTTTTCTATCTCATCAAACAATACCACGCTGTAGGGCTTGCGCCGCAGCTTGCCGGTCAGCTGTCCCTCTTCCTCGTACCCGACATAGCCGGGCGGCGCGCCGATCAGTTTTGCCGCGCTGTGCTTTTCTTTGTATTCCGACATATCAAGCCGGATTATCTGGTCATCTGAGCCGAACAAAAATCCTGCCAACGCCTTTGCAAGTTCAGTTTTTCCAACACCCGTGGGGCCGAGAAACAGAAATACCCCGGCAGGCTGGTTCGGATTTTTGACTTCTGCCCGCGCCATCCGCACCACCTGGGCCACCCGTGCAACCGCTTCATCCTGGCCGATAACTCTTTTCTGTAATGTTTCTTCAAGCCGGGCAAGCCGCTGCCGTTCCGTGCCTTTGAGCGCCTCAACAGGGCAACCCGACCAGTCGGCAACCACCTCGGCAACAACATCCTCTGTCACTTTCAGCGCTGCGGCTTTAAGGTCTTCAAGTTTGCCGTGAAAACTAAGCTCCGTCACCCCCACTCTTGTGCAGGCCTCATCAAGCACATCAAGAGCTTTGTCCGGCAGGCGGCGGTCATGAAGGTAGCGGACCGACAGCTCCACCGCCGCTTTTAATGCCGACGAGCTGATATGAACTCCATGGTGCTCTTCATAGCGGCTTTTAAGCCCCTTCAAAATCTTTACCGTATCTTCAATGCTTGGCTCTTCAACCATAATGGGCTGAAAACGCCGCTCAAGTGCCGGGTCTTTTTCAATGTATTTGTGGTACTCATCAATGGTGGTTGCGCCGATGCAGGCAATATCGCCCCGGGCAAGGGCTGGCTTTAAGATATTAGCGGCATCAAGGGAACCGCCTCCTCCCGTGCCTGCCCCCATAATGGTATGCAGCTCATCAATGAACAGAATTACATTCTTAGCCGCTGCCGCCTCATGCAGTATGCCGGTCAGCTTTTCCTCAAACTCACCCCGGTATTTTGTGCCGGCAATCAGGCTGCCCATATGAATTTCAATAATTCGCTTTTGCTGCAAAGCAGGCACAATATTGCCTTCGGCAATGCGCAGTGCAAGGCCCTGCACAATGACGGTCTTTCCCACGCCCGCCTCGCCGATGAGCACGGGGTTGCTTTTGGTTTTCCGGTTCAGGGTTCTGATGAGGCGCAAAAGCTCTTCGCGCCTACCGATCAAAGGCTCAAGTTTTCCTTCACGGGCAAGGGCGGTAAGGTCCGTGCCGCAGGCTGCAAGAAAAGAGACCGGGGCGGCTTCTTTTTTCTTTTGATTAGGCAGGGCCTCCCCTCGGGTTGCTTTGCCGATTAGGTCACGCAAATTCTCTTTGCTTGTTTCAAAGGAGGCAAGCGCCTTCCCGATAATCTCGCTTTCACCTTCAAGCAGTGATGCCAACAGATGCACTGGCCCCACGGTTGCGGCGTTCAGTTCGCGGGCAAGCTCTTCAGCCCTGGTAAAGCACTGCTTGCACCCGGCGCTTCGATGAACCCCCTCATCATCGCCGCGCTGATACCCCCCATCACCCACAAGCCCGCGGATTCTTCTGCGCAGCTTTACGCGGTCAAGCTCGCAGGCCGAAAGAACTTCCTGCACCGGCGCAAGGTCTTTTTGCAGAGCAGCCAAAGTATCTTTTTCAACCCCCTGCTGCTTATCCGGATCAAGCACGTCAAGCGCCCGCAAAAGGCCGATGAGCACATGCTCTTTTTCAACAAATTGCGCATGCGCCATAACAGCCTCGGATGCGCCGATCTGCCAGGATAAAAGAACTGCGGGGGAAAAGGACATCATGGCTTCCGCTCCTTTTCAGCGTTTTCAAGCACCGCACAACCGGCTAAAGTTGTGCGATACCGTTGTTTTGAGCTGTTGGGTTTTTCGGGAACGGTCATTTCGATCAATCCGGCTTTTAGGAGTGGCTTTAAGACTTGGTTCCTGAACTTGGTGCGATCAGAACGCCCTGTCAGTACCATAAGGTCAACCAACATACTGTCTTCGCTGCATTTACGCAGTATTTCAACTTGGTGCCGACTTGGTGCCGACTTGGTGCCGACTTGCGGGATCGTTGGCTCCAGACTGGTTCCAGCCTGCGCCCGCACCTCCGGATTCGGATAGAAAATTGCGGTGAAGAAGCCGTTATTCTCGAAGGCCGGCGAGGGGCAGTGCTGGTCGCGGGCCTCATCGCGCATGCGCTTGATACCGGTTCCGGCTTTTTCGATAAAGGTGATCCGGTGGAGCAAGTCGGCAATGAGGGCATTGCGGCGGATGCTCTTCCGGCCGAGGTCGGCAAACTTCATGCCCTTGGGCAGGCCGCCGGGGCTGGATATCTCGATCCGGTCGGTATATATCTCGACAAAGACATTGGCCCCATCCATGAACCAGTCGCGATGCATGACGGCGTTGGTGATGGCTTCACGCAGGGCTTTCATCGGGTATTCCGGGACATCCTCCCGGCGCAGCCCTTCAATGCGATAGGCAGTGCGGGTGTTGCGCTCGATGAAACGCAGGCTGTCCTCGATATCCGAAACGATGCCGCCGGTAAAATCCTTGCGGTCCAGTATGTGCACCTTATCTGCTCCCTTGGCCAGGAGGCAGGTGATATAGGCCTGGCTGAAAAAGTGGCGAACATTTTTGGCGAAGAAAAGAACCCCGGCATTTCGAAAAATGAGTTTGGCGCCGGACCGCTCGGCAGCTTCGATGTTGACCAGCACGTCTTCAGCTTTCGGCCAGCCAGTGATGCCGCTCAGCCGGAGCCAGGCGTCGTATTTCTCCCTATCGAAGTCCTGGGGATAGCGGAACTTCGGACACAGAGAAGTATCGAAACGAATTGCCCCTTCACTGCGGAAGAGATCCCGAATCTCATCGCGGGTGAGCTTTTGCGTCACTGCGCCCTGCCGCCAGAAATAACCGTCGCTGCACTGCACGGGCTTGGCGTCGCTTTCGCGGACCGTCACCACAGTCACCTTGCCAATATGCTGCAGCAGGACTTTTACCGGCGGATCGCAGTTGCGGGCAATGTCCTGAATGCGGGCGCGCAGTTCATTGGTATCGGCAATACCTTTTACCGTGCCATCATCCCGAACCCCCAGCAGAATCCTGCCTCCCGCGGTGTTTGCCAGCGCCACCAATTCTCGAGCAAGGGAAGAGGAAAGGGCTTCCTTATACTCCAGCATGACGCCTTCGCCCTCCTGGAGCAGAATGTCAAGATCGGCGGCTTTCATGTCACGGCTTCCTTATATTTGCTGTATGCTTTATATCAATCCACATCTGGTTGTTTACCGGAATGTGCCTCAGACACGCCGATCTGCCAGGATAAAATGAGTGCGGGGGAGCAGGTGAGCATTGTTATTCCGTTTTTTTAACTACAGGTTTCACCGGATTTTATTCAAACTAGACCAGATTACTGTCGCAAATCCTGTCGCAATACTTGTCGCGAACCTGTCGCAAATATCTTTAAGCCTGCAGGTCAGGTCTACTATCATTTTCAATTTTCCTGATTTCGGTCCCGATGTTCTTTATCTCTATAAGGTCTTCCCCTGCCGAATGCTCCAATAACGCTTGAGTCAGGCAAATGACACCTCCTGTTTAGGCCCACTATGGCTGGTATTTCCTGGCCATGCTGCCGGCCAAATCGCCATATTATGTCTCGGGAGGAATTATTTTCTCAAGTTCAGGAAGAAGCTGCGGTAAATTTAATGTAATGGCATCCCATAAAATATCATAGTCAATAAAATCATACCCATGAATGAGCTTGTTTCGCATACCCACAAGCTTCGGCCAGGGGATTTGAGGGTGCTGCGCCTGAAGCTCCCGGGGATATTGGCTTGCCGCCTCTCCAACAAGCTCAACAAGATGCGTCAGGGCAAGCCGCAGCATTTCATCTTTACATAAATCATCTCGCGTTTTACCGGATGCCATTGTTATGGCCTTCCGGGCATAGTCCCTCATATGGAGAAGGCGGACCAACGGGTCACGGTTTGACATACTGCACCTCCGCCTCGGCTAAAACCGCATCACGAAAATACTTGCTTAAACATTTCGGGGTATTCAAATCGACTTTTCTGCCGCCCAATAAGCCGGAAAGCTCTTCTTCCATATCATACAGTTCGAAAAAACCCACCCGTGCATCAGGCTCAAACTCCACCAGCACATCAATATCGCTGTCCGGCCGGAAATCATCCCGCAGCACGGACCCAAAAAGCGCAAGCTTACGGATATGCATCCTGCGGCAGAAGTCGCTGATTTTATCTTGTGGTATTTTGATGCTGTTTGCCATGGGGGTATTCCTCTAATTTGTAAACACCATCTATAAGCTCGTCAAAAATTTAGCACAGCTTCCCAGAGAAAAGGGCATAAAAAAATCCTCCCTAACCCTCCTTTAAAAAAGGAGGGTGCCCGCTCCCCCTTTTTTTTAAAGGGGGATTGAGGGGGATTTTATGTGTACTGTATGCATTTCAAATTGGCCCCTTTATTGTAGATAGCTGTGCTTAGCGTTCATAAATCTTGGTTTTTATCATTATCGTCGTATACCCTGCCTTACATGCAAGTATAAACCCCAATAGTGGGCTGCGGCAAGAAATTCTTTAAAAGCTTATAATTTAAAAAGAGTCATTAAAAATGGTTTTAGAATATCACCTTTTGATATAGCATTGCTTGGAAGACAAAGCCTGCTTTAAGTACGGTGCCACACAATAGAGGGGGCGAAAAAAAAGTAGGCCGGACTAAGAACCTGATTTTCAACCAAATGCTCATGATCGCGCCGGACACGCTTCGCTTTGTCCGGCCTACGATTACCAGATGACCTCAGGTTCGTGTCCGGCATTTTGCTGTTCTAAGTTTCATGTATCATTTAACAGTCTGGGGGTAGTGCATGGACTCTTCCGAAAAGCTTCACGAAATTACCGAAGGCAAAATCTGGAATGTTGGCGACATCATTCTGAACGACCACAAAGTTGTCGGCGTGCTGGGCAGAGGCGGCATGGGCGTGGTGTACCTTGTTGTTCGCAGCCAGTCTACGGGCGAGCAGTTTGCCGTAAAAAAACTTCTCATCGGCGAAGACGGCACACGCCGCAATTTTCTGCTGGAGTTCATCCTCGCGAAACCGGGGGTAGGAATGACGGCGGCTGTCTGTTTGTCATTCCCGTGCAAACGGGAATCCATGCTACCGCTACCACACACAGAGAGATGGATTCCTGCTTTCGCAGGAATGACGGTTGTCTCGCTTTCGCGGGTATGACGGCTTTTCTTACCACCGCCGCTACTTCAAGAAAAACCGTCGCGAACAGGTCTTTGCCCTTTACCCACACAAGGGTGCACAAGCCCCCTCGTGACTCTCCCTTAATAATCAAATACCCCATCACCTCGGGAAGCGCACCGCCAGCACTCGATTGTTGTTGCTGGTGCTGCGGTAGTAACTGTTCTCGTTGCCTTTGGTGAAGCCGACGTGCCAAGCGGACGAGGAATCATTACTGACAAGTTCCTCAGTCCAAACCCAATAATTACTTAATTGAAACATGGAATCAATCTTATAGTCTGCCTTAATTGATGGATCATACAGACTTTTCAACTCAGCCCTGGTGGGCAGCCGCCAGTCGCTGAAACCACCATAATTTAATTGTGCGACATACTCTTTCGCTTCGTCCCACGTAATATCTCTTTTCATCAAGTCCGGTGTCCATTGCAAACCGGTTTTTGTATCAAGTAAAGCACCATTGCTTGAAATAAAACGTACAGGCGTCAAAATACCCGACAATTGCCCTGACTGCTGCATGTAGCCGGTCTGCATCTCCCGCATTTCGGTCACAGGCCCATCAGTAGCCTTTAACATAAATCTATACCCTGCCTCTGGAAATAATTTCTCGAATCTAAAAGATCCGTCTGCTCCGGTTATTGTTTCAAACTGCTCATAACCCGGCACAGCCTGAATTTGCCTTGCCACAACAGTTATATTGGCAGTAGCCTTTCCCTGCCAGTTTATTGCTTTCCCTGTTATTGTCGTTGCAAACGGCTGCACTATAATAGGTGAAACCAGCATCCTAGTCAGGCCTTCGGGGCCGCTCAGAATCGACATCTTCTGCTCCGTGAACCAGCCATCCTTATTGAATAGAGCCATCAGCTTCTTTTCTTCATATTTCAATAGAATCATGGGGGCGACAGACCAATCTTGCAGCCAGGGCATTAAAATATATTCAGAAGTGGGGAATAGCCCGCTGAATTTAAAAGCACCATCCGAGCCAGTAGTTGCCTCAAACTGCTCATAACCCTTTATAGGCTGTACCTGCTTGGCAATAATCTTCATCCCGGAAATCGGTTTGCCAGCCCCATCGACCACCTTCCCCTCCAGTCCCGACTTTTTGCCGCATCCTATAACCGCAAGCCCCAGCACCAGCACCAGACACACTGCTTTTACCGCCCTTCGCATGCCGCCCCTCCTTTTAAGATTATTTATTGATGAAGCAAAAAAATCCAAACAATACTGTTCTTCTATAAGAAACCCCGTGTAGACAGTAGAAGCAACCATGTTTACGTCATTCCATTTGGGAAGAAATACAAAGAGAACAAATTTATTGCACCGCCCCTGTAAAATATAAAATCATTCTTTTCACCTCACAGCATGCTGCAGGGCAACGCAAAAGAAAAAAACATGAATGTGCCGTTGAGGCTTCCGGCATCGCGCAGAAAACAATCAGGAGGGTTGATCTCGACCAGAAAATGATTGCGGGAAACGTATGTGTCATCCGGGCTGAGGCGGTAATGGGAGTTTGAGCCTTCGGCATCGCGGCCAAGCAGAAAATTATCCGGTTCGGTGAAGGTAAACGCCTTGCCGGGTTCAGGCCCCTGCGTGACAGTCAAAACGATTTTCCACGGACCCTCTGATGACATTTTCCCATACCCCCGCGGGCGGATAACGACAGAATCGATTTTTTTCGACAATTAGTTAGTATTGGGTGCACCGGCTTGTTTTTTAAACCCATCGAATTCGACGGGTTTAAAACCGGGATTGTTTAGCTGTTTCCAAATTTTGCCCATATCCCCACCTCGGTAAAATGTCCGGGTTTTCATTATCGCTTGAGCCAGTGAATTTTTATTTCCCCCTCAACCTGTTTAAACTCATAATCTCCGGTAACCACTTCGCCGCTCCGTTCCTTGGCAAGCGCCGCGGCAAAGCAATCGGCAAAAGACATTTTATGCTTTGATTTGAAGAGCGCGGCCTGGCGGGCAAGCTTCCAGTCAACAGCTACAAGTTCGATACCCAGCTGTTGCAGCTCGGCTATGCTGCTGTCAGCCTCTTTTTCGGAAGCTTCGCGGGCTATGATGTACCAGACTTCACCGGCATTTACGAGCGTCATCATGAGCGCACTGCCCTGCTCGCAGGCATCGGCAATAATTTCGGCGACACATTCGCCCGCGGGCTCATCTTCCAAATAGGCAAGCACTGACCACGAATCAAGGACTATGGCCTTCGGTTTGCGCGGCATTTACAGCCCCCGCTCATGCTTTTTTTCAGCCATCAGCGATTTGAGCAGACCCTTGCCTTTATACTTGCCGCGCAGGCTGTGAACAAACTCCCGCGTAATCGGCGTAAGAATAATGCGGCTGTTTTCTTCATCCACGTCTATTTGAATGCGCGTGCTTTCCGTGATGCCAAACTTCCGGCGTATTGAAGACGGAATAACGATTTGGCCTTTGACCGTTGCATATGCTTCCATTGCTGACTCCTACTTTTTACTAAAGTATGACACGACGTTTTTGTAAGTCAATAGGATAAATATACAACTTCTAAAAAGAATCCCCCATGCCGGATTATTCATCATAACTTTACAATTTGAGTCTTGGGGTACAGGGGCCTTCTTTGTCTCAGCCTGCAATTGACCAATAGCCGCGCGGGTTCATGTCCGGCATTTTGTCCTTGTTGTGGATCTGCACTTGGCGTGAAATGTGTTAAGAAAACCATGAAGACCCGCACTTACATATCCAGAATGCGCTTGCCTTCAAGGGATGCGAGCACCTCCATGAGGCGACGTTTGGGCTTGTGCTGCACCCGGAGCTGGGCAATATAGGCATGCCAGGGTGCAAGATCGCCCAATTCTTCATACACCCTTTTCATCTTGCGCAGGCAGCCTGCGGCCGCGGCATAAGATGCCGGTTTCACCTGGGCAATATGGGCCTCGGTCATACTCCGCCATATTTTTAATGAAGCTGCGGGATGGGTTTTTTGCACGGCTTCGGCCACCTGCTGCGCACGGGAATCAAACAAAACATGGCCTTTTGAGGTGTTTTCATAAAGGGTTATGGCATCCGTATTTCTTTTTTCGTACAAAGCGATACTGATAAGTGTCGTGGTATCAGGGAAACGGCCCCGATTTTTCATGTCGGAAAGCGGCAGGCCGGTAGACGGCAGCGGCCATGCCTGGGCCGCAACGGCGGTGTCATGGGCGGAAGATTTTCCGGCAGGCTTCCGCACTGGCTCGGCATCAAGCCGCATACCGGTTTCAAGGTAGCCAAGCACTGATTGTCGCACGGGGCTCCATACCCCGGCAGATGTCGCCGCCTTCTCAAGATTTTTATAGGCCTCAAGAGAAGGTCGCTCACAAAGTTCATAGGCCCGAAAAGAAGCTCCAAGAGGCTTATTTTTTTCCCGTATGGCAAGTTCATGCAGCTTGTTTTCAAGCTCCCAGGCAATACCGGCATAATGGTTTATTGTTTTTGAAAAACCATCATAAGCCCAGTGCCGTGCCTCATCAATGCGCCGGTCGTGGATCAGCGCATCAACAAGCTTGGCATAGCAATGGGTTATGGGCGCTTCCTTCGCAAGAAGCGGGATGAGTTCGGCGGTTCTACCGCATTTTTCCAAAGCCGTGATCGCCCAGTCCATGATGCGCCTGCGGTCATACGGCATTTCGAAATCCTTCGTGTCTTTAACCGGCAAGGCCTTTAGCCGGCCGCACAACTCATCGGCGACAGCGCTCCAGTCGGCTTTGCTATAGCGCCGCGCGGGAAAAGGATTTTCAACGCCGTCCAGTATGCCGTACCCATCGGCAAGAAACGCATCTATCATCCAGATGATCTGCTCCGGTGGCTCAAGCGAAGAAGACGGAATGGCCTTAAAAACTACTTCAAGGCATTCTCCGATCTGCGAGGCTGTTTCTCCTTCATCATCGGACTCTTCGATTTGCCGCATGCCCAATTCCAAAAGATCCTCGCCTATATCCACCAGCGCGTCGGCATGCCCCGACTTCTGCAGCATGTTCAATCGTTTCAGCACGCCGGAATAATCCGGGATTTCACCCCTGCCGCGCCAATTGTCTTTCCATGCGGGTTGGCTGGTTACGTCTTCTATATCAGCCCGCAGCTCTTTAATGATTTTATTGATTTTTCCGCCCGCGAGTTCCTTGTGCTCTATAATTGTACGGGTAATATTCCGGTCTCCCTCGGCAAGCGAGGCAGCAAAGCTCACCAACTCATCCCTGGACATTTCGGAAAGAATTTCACGTACGGTTCCGGATTTTTTGAGTTTGCCGGATGGAGCGGCGAAGCGTGGCGGCGGCTCATCGAAGTCGTCATCATCATCGTAATATGCCACATCGTCTTCAGCCTCTTCCACAGACTCAGTCCGGGCTGTAGACTCAAAAAGCTGCAAACGGGGGTCCGCAGTGGTGGCCGTAGCGATCACGAATTTTGCCCGCACGGCATCAAGATAGGCAAGCACCACGGCAACGGCATGCTTGCACGTATCGAAATAGGGGCAGGTGCATGCCGAGTCAAGCCTGTCGCCGTCATGCCAGACCTTTGTCGCATAGCGGCGGCTGCCGCTGACCCAGGCCAGAAGCTCGCCATCGGCGGTGCGGCGCAAATCAGCAACCTGTTTTTTATAGCCATATGCACGGCTGACTATCTTATCCCCCGCCCAGCCTTTGAGATCATCAAAGCTGAGATCTTCAAATGTTTTTTTGCGCTTTGCCATGTCAATACCCGAAAGTCTCTATTTCCTATAATTCCAATCTTGATAGTCCCGTAAAAGTAAAAAAAGTGGTCATTGCGAACGAAGTGAAGCAATCTCGGCAGTGATACGTCATTGAAAAACCGAGATCGCCACGGCCCTTCGGGCCTCGCGATGACAGTTCATTTAGTTTCTTACATGACCAACCCCGGAGCGCAGCGGCGGGGTCAGATGCTCGCAATGACAAGCGAGGAGACTTTTGCGAGAGTATCAATCTTTGCTGTAAAACGTTTCACCGCGTGATAGAAAATCTATCACGTCGTGAAACGTTTTCAATAATTAAACTTTTGCCGTATTTGTGCAACCCGCATATACCTTACAGCGGCCGCAGGTACAGGGTCTGTGTCGGTTGTTCAAGCTCGGCCCAGTTTTTTTTATAGGGCACAGCCATCCCGAGATCATAGGCGGTGACCTGCTCCCGGCTCAGCCACTCAAGCATTTTGAGCTGCAGCACATTGCCGAGAGATAAGGCCCGGTAGCGGTCGTCAAAGCTGAACTGCAGGCCCCTGAACCTGTCCTGCACGACCGCACCATGAATATAGCCGATCGGCTGGCCGTCAAGCTTCGCCACAATCGCCCGCAGCCTGCCGGAGGGGCCGATGCGCTCAAACATGTGGCGGTAAAACTCCCGCATGGGCGGTTTATCAGCGCCCTCATCGTTTAAGCCCTTCCAGCTGCTGCGTTCAATAGCAAGAATATCGTTATAAAAAGCTGTAAGGTTTTCCAGCGGTAATTTTTCAATATAGGTAAACTGCAGCCCTGCTTGTTCCGCACGCTTGAGCGCGCGGCTGGCATTCACCTGAAATTTGCGGGTTCTGCGCGCAAGAAATCCGTCGAGGCCGCCCTGCAAGGAGGCCACGCAGCGGGTTACCTGCTTGAGGAGCAGTGTCCGGTGCGTTGCGGCGCTCTGGCAGGCTACGGCATCAAGAAACGCTCTGTCATTTGGCAGGCCGTACAGGATGAGATGCCCCTGGCGCAGGACGCTGCGGCAGACACTGCCAAGCATCCGGGGTGACTCCTCACCCACAAGGGCTGTGGCAAAACCCCACAGGGAGTCAGCAGGTGAAAAAAGCTGCTGCCCGGACTGGCTTTGGGCAAGCACAAGAAAATTTTCATTTTCCTGCCAGATATGAAGGGGGGCCAAGGGCGTAAATGAAGCGTGAAACGGCAGTATCCAGTCGGTGCGGCTGCAGTAGGGATCAATGCCGGCACAAGCAGCAACAGCAGCATTATACTCCTGCTCCGTCTTGATGAACTCAGTATAGGCGAGCTGCTGCATACGGAAACCAACTGCGGTCAGGGGGCTTTTTCCAGGTTTTTGATATCAGTAGGGGCGTATGGCCATACGCCCCTACTGGATACCGGCTTTCGCCGGTACGGGCGATTATTCGATATACCCGAGCTGCTCGAGCTGCCGCCGGATTGCCTGATGGCTGTCGGCTGATTCAAACACATTATACCGCCTGAAGCCGATAAACACCTGTTGCCCGAGCTGCCAGGCATATTTTGAAAACTCGATGGCCATCATGCTGAAATCCGCAAGCTTAAGATCAATTTCCGTAAAGCTTCCCTTGTACCGTATGGCCGAAATAACGGCTGGCATTGTATCACTGCCATCGGCGGCAAGATGGAGGCTTATGTCCTCTGGCCGGACTAGAAGCACGATGTCGCCCGTGGCCTGCTTGTGCTCGCGCACCTTTCCCACGGCATGACCGGTCGCCCTGATATAAATCATGCCGTCCCGTATATGGGCGTCCAGTATATTGATATTGCCGATAAAGCTTGCCACGAATTTATTGTTGGGATGCTCATAGACCTCGCGGCCACCGCCTATCTGCTCCACCCGTCCCTTGTTGATGACGATGATCTTATCGGATATTTCCATGGCCTCATTCTGGTCATGGGTCACAAAAATGCTGGTGACATTGAGCTTGTCATGCATCTGCCGCAGCCAGCCGACCAGGCTTTCGCGCACCTTGAGGTCAAGGGCGCCGAAGGGCTCATCCAGCAAGAGAATTTTCGGCTCCGCCGCCAGCGCCCGGGCCAGGGCCACGCGCTGGCGCTGGCCGCCGGAGAGCTGCGCGGGATAATGCCGCGCATAGCCGCGCATTTTCACCAGATCGATAAGATGGGTCACGCGGTCGGCGATTTCCTTTTTGCCGCGCTTCTGAATCGTGAGGGCGAAGGCGATGTTCTCCTCGGCCGTCATGTGCTTGAACAGGGCATAATGCTGAAACACAAACCCCACGCGACGCTGCCGGGCCGACAGGGTATTGACATTGGCGCCGTTAAAAAGCACGGTGCCCGCATCGGGCGTTTCAAGCCCGGCAATCACCCGCAAGAGCGTACTTTTGCCGCAGCCGCTCGGGCCAAGAAGGGCCACAAGCTCCCCCGTCTCGACCTCAAAGCTCACATTGTCAACGGCGACAAAATCGCCGAACCGCTTGCTGATGCCTGTTATGCTGATGCCCATAATTATATCCTGCGCTTTGAAAAAATATACTGCATGGCAATAAGAATGATAAATGAAATGACGGCAAGCACCATGGCCGCGGCACATGCCCCGGCAAAGTCAAAATCCATGAACTTGTGGTGAATGAGCAGGGTCGCGGTCTGCGTTTTGTTGATAATGCCGCCGCTGACGACAATGACGGCCCCAAACTCGCCGATGGCGCGCGCGATGGTAAGCGTAATACCATAAATCATGCCCCATTTGATAGAGGGAAGGGTGACCTTCCAAAAGGTCTGCCAGCGCGATGCCCCAAGCACCATGGCCGCCTCTTCCTGATCAATGCCGAATTCTCGCAGCACCGGCACGACCTCGCGCACGACAAACGGAAAGGTCACAAACAGGGTCGCCAGCAGCATGCCCGGGAAGGCGTAGATAATTTTAATGTTCTGCGCGTCAAACCAGCTGCCGATCCAGCCCTGCGGGCCGAAGAGTATAATGAACATGAAACCGGCTATGACCGGCGATACGGCAAAGGGCAGGTCGATGATGCCCTCAAGAAAGACCTTGCCGCGAAAGCTGTGCCGCACCAGAACAAATGACAGCATGGTGCCGAATACCGTATTGATGACCACGGACCCGAGGGTCAGCCAAAAGGTCAGCATGAAGGCCCTCACGGCAGTGGGGTCGCTTAGGAGCCCCGTGAGCACCGGGACGCCGCTGCGCGCCACCTCGCGCACCATGCCGTACAGGGGCATAAGCACCAGAAGGGTAATCCAGGCGAGCACCAGGCCGGTTAAAATTCTGCTACCTTTCTTCATGCCGCCTTCTCCAGTACTGGATGAAGTTGAGCAGCACCAGCACGGCAAATGAACAGGCCAGCAGCACGAATGAAACGCCCGTTGCGCCAGCGACATTATAGCTTTCTATTTCGCCAAACACATATACCGCGGCCATCTGGGTCTTGAAGGGAATATTGCCGGCCACGATGACAACCGAGCCGAACTCCCCCAGGGCGCGGCTGAAGGACAGCGCCGCACCCGTGATGATAGAGGGCAGCAGCGTCGGAATGATGACTTTAAAAAATACCTGCAGGGGCGAGGCGCCCATGGTTTGCGCTGCTTCCTCGACTTCCTTTTCCATTTCCTGCAGCACCGGCTGCACGCAGCGCACCACGAACGGGAAGGTTACAAACAGCAGCGCAATCAATATGCCCGGGCTGTTGTACAGTATTTCAAAATTAAATTTATTCTGGAGAAACATCCCGATAAAGCTGCGCGGGCCGTACAGCGCCACCAGCATGATGCCGGTCACGATTGTCGGTATGGCAAACGGCAGATCGATAATGGCGTTGACCTCGCGCTTCAGCGGAAACTCGCAGCGCACCAGCACCCAGGCCGTTGCCGTGCCGGTGATGACATTAATTATGGTGATGATAAGGGCAAGGATGAGCGTAATCTTCAGCGAAAAAAGCGCCTGCGGCAGGGTGATTTCCTGCCACAGGCGCGCGATGCCGCCGTCGAAGGCTTTGAAGCTGATTGCTAGAACAGGTAAAACGATGAGCAGCCCAATATAGCTGAAGGTTATGCCCCGCAGGACCAGCTCACCCGGTGTTGTTCTATTTTCCTTCATGTGCCTGTTCTTGAATTATTTTCGTCCACACACCTTCCGGGCCGTACAGATCTTTCTGCACCGCGGGCCAGCCGCCCAGGTATTTCATATCGAACAGATATTTCGGCACGGGATATTTTGCCGCGAATTCCTTTGCCACAGCCTCATCGATGGAGCGGAAGCCGAAGCGCGCAAACGAGCGCTGCGCCTCTTTATCAAGCAGGAACGCCAGAAAGGCTTCCGCAACCTGCCGGTTGCCGTGCTTGTCTACGTATTTATCCACCAGCGCCACGGGATTTTCAATAAGAATTGTTGCCTCGGGAACAACAAAAGGAAAATCCTTGCCCTGCTTCTGCCGCAGGAGCGCCTCGTTTTCATAGGTGACCAGGGCATCGCCGATGCCGTTTTCAAAGGTGCCGACCGATTCGCGGCCAGACTTGTCCATGACCTTCACGCGGCGTTGAATAGCCTTTAAAAGCTCGCGGGCAGAGGCTTTGTCCTGCGCATTGTTTTTGACTTCCGTCAGCTTCAGCCCGGCGCCGTAAATGGCATTTACATCCCACATGGCGCCGCCCGAGGTTTTCGGGCTGGGGTACAGCACCGCGACATCCTCGCGCTTGAGATCATCCCAGTCTTTAATGTTTTTGGGATTGCCCGGCCTGAAGGCAATGGCCACGGTTGAGCGCGTGACAAAGCCGCCGGTTGTTCCCGCTTTCCAGTCATGGGTAATAAGGCCTGCGCGCTTAATGACCTCGATATCTTCCTCAAGGGACAGGGCTGCGATATCCGCCTCAAACCCCGCGGAAATGGCCCGGCCCTGCGCCCCTGATGCCTCATAGGACTCCTGAAAATTTACCGTCTGGCCGGTTTTCTCTTTCCAGTATTTCTTGAAAGCGGGAATGATCTCTTTTTGATAGGCGTCTTTGGGAACGGTGTAAGCCCCGAGCGTCAGGGTCACTTCCCGGGAAGCCTGCTGTTGCTCAGCGGAGTTGCTGCAACTGCACAGCATCATGGCAAGCATGCTCAGTAAAATTGCGCATTGTTTCATAAAAGTCTCCTTTGTAAAATAACTTGCTGATTTAGATACTCTTATAACACTTCTATATGAGTTCTATACCATTATTTTCATTCGGCGTACAAAGATTTTTCTGCTGGAAAAAAATTTATAAATTCACACTTAAAAATACCTTCCACCTGCATTATTTTCCCATTTTGGCTTTCAGCATTGCCAGTCCTTTTTCTTTATGATAGGCTTTCATATAAGCTGTAATTCAAATATAAAAAAACCAGCTCACAGGACATTTTCCAGGTGAAACAAATATTTTCCGGCAAGTTACTGCTGTTATTAGTCGTGCTCAGTGTTCCGGTTTTTTCACGGGCGGCGGATCTTGAGAATACTGCGGCACAAAACCAGGCCGTTCTTAAAAATCCTGCGGCGCTGTTTGGCAACAAATTTTTTTACGAACCCAATCCCCCGGCATCGTTTTCGGCCGCAACACCCGAAGGCGCGGTAACAATACATACAACCGTAAAGCCGGAAATTCAGCAGCGCTTAATGAACATTTTCTCGCGCTCCGGCCCGCTGATTGCCGCGGCCGTGGTGCTTGATGCAAAAACCGGCGCCGTTCTTGCCATGGGTAATCAGGCGACAAAGACCGGGACCGGACTGCTGCCTGAAGGCGCCGGTAACTACTGCCTGTACGGCGGGTTCCCGGCCGCCTCGCTGATAAAAATCATAACCGCTTCCGTCGGTCTTGAAATGAAGGGTTTTGATACCGGTCATCTGGAGCCCGTGTCCGGGCGCTATCATACGCTGTACCGCAGCCAGGTCGGCATTGAGCACTCCCCCTATAAACCCGAAATGGTGCCCCTTGATAAGGCCTTTGCCCTGAGCATCAATCCCTATTTCGGAAAAATGTGGCTCGATTCGTTTACTGATAAAGACTTTCTTGATTTTAGCCAGCAGCTCCAGTTCAATAAAAATCTTGAGTTTGATCTGCCGGTCACCAAAAGCCGGGTCATTGCCCCGGCCGATGCCTTTGAGAGGGCTGAGGTGGCAAGCGGCTATAACACCCGCACAACCATCTCGCCGCTGCATGCCGCGCTTATCGCCGCGATGCCGTCAAATGGCGGTAGAATTATGCGGCCCTATATTATTGACCATATTGTGGACGCAAACGGCAAAATCATTTATTCGCATATAACCAAGACGCTGGCGCAACCCCTGTCGCCCCGCAGCGTTGCACAGCTTGCCGAGCTCATGCAGGGCACGGTGAAGAGCGGCACGGCTCGCGGCTCCTTTGCCCCGATCAATCAGATCGGAGCGGCAAACGGCTGGCTCATGGGCGGCAAGACCGGCTCAATCGACCTGCCCGAGCATACGGGCCGGTGCGACTGGTTTGCCGGTTTCGGCCAGTCCGGTCAAACAAGTGTCGCCGTTGCCTGTATTCTTATTCACGGCAGCCAGCGCACCATGCGGTCCTCCTATGTGGGGGCTGAAATGATCCGGGCAGGTCTTGACCCCGCGGGAACATATAAACTGCCCGCGGTAAAACATGTAAATAAACCTGCTCCTAAAAAAACACCCGCTGTGGTGGCCGTCCAGCAGAGCTCAAAAACACCCTCCCCGCAGACCTCACAACCAGCAAAAACAAAAAAGAAACGCGGCACGCCCTCTCAGCACACCGGCGGGTGACGCCCCCCGGCAGGACCTTCCAATTTCGGATTTCGGTTTTGAAATCCTGAACCCTGTCGCCCTGCCCCACTACCCCTTGAATACCTGGCAACCGTGCTTTATGTGCTATTGTGTTTTCCTGGGCACTGCCGCATGCCATAACCTGTGTTCAGCCCCGGTGCTTTTTATAATACGCTATCAAGCCGTTGGTGGAGGCATCATGGCGGGTCGCGGGAGCATCGCTTTTCAGCTCGGGCAGTATCCTGTCAGCCAGCTCCTTGCCAAGCTCAACTCCCCACTGATCAAATGAGCAAATGCCCCAGATGACGCCCTGCACAAACACCTTGTGCTCGTACATGGCAAGCAGGCTTCCCAGCGTATGGGGATCAAGTCTGGGAAACATGATTGAATTGCTGGGCCGGTTGCCTTCAAACACCCGGTGCGGGAAAATCCTGTCAATCTGCTCCGGGGGCATGCCCTTTTCCGCCAGCTCGGCGCGGACCTGCCCGCTTGTTTTGCCGTTCATGAGCGCTTCTGTCTGGGCAAAAAAATTCGACAGCAGCAGCTCGTGATGGCCGTCCAGGGGATTATGAGACAGGGCAGGGGCCAGAAAATCGCAGGGTACGATTTTTGTGCCCTGGTGCAGAAGCTGGTAAAAGGCATGCTGGCCGTTGGTGCCGGGCTCGCCCCAGATGACCGGGCCGGTAGACTGGGCCACCGAAGAACCGTCGCAGTGAACGTTTTTACCGTTTGACTCCATGTCAAGCTGCTGGATATAGGCCGGGAGCCTCCGGAGATACTGGTCATAGGGCAAAATGGCATGCGTGTCGCAGCCGAAGAAATTATTATAGAGAATGCCGGTCAGGGCAAGCATCACGGGAATATTCTGCCGAAACTCAGCCTCCCGGAAGTGACAATCCATGGCATAGGCGCCGGCCAGGAAATGCTGGAACTCATCCATGCCGATGGCAAGCGCCACCGGCAGCCCAATGGCAGACCAGACCGAATAGCGGCCCCCTACCCAGTCCCAAAACTCAAACATATTGTCCGGATCAATGCCGAAGCGGGCCACCTCCGACGTATTAGTCGAGACAGCCACAAAGTGCTTCGCCACCGCCGCCTCTTTTCCCGTTTTATCAAGAAACCAGCGCCGCGCCGTATGCGCATTTTTCATGGTTTCAAGGGTAGTGAAGGTTTTTGAGGCGATGATAAAGAGGGCGGTTTTGGGATCTATCCGGCGCAGGGTTTCGGCCATATCCGTGCCGTCGATATTTGCTACGAAATGCATGCCCATATCCCGCCTGCCATAGGGCGTGAGCGCCTCGGTGACCATGGCCGGCCCGAGATTTGAGCCGCCGATACCTATATGAATGATATCGGTGATGGTCTTTCCCGTATGGCCCTTCCAGGCCCCGCTGCGCACGGCATCGGAAAACGAGCGCATTTTGGCCAGCACGGCCTGCACCCGGGGCATGATATCGACGCCTTCGACCATAAAGGGGGTTTTTGAGCGCCTGCGCAGGGCCGTATGCAAAACCGCGCGATTCTCTGTCGTATTTATGCGCTCCCCGGAGAACATGCGCTCGATGGCGCTCTGTAGGCCGCAGCCCCGGGCAAGCTCGAGCAGCAGCCCCAGTGTTTTTTCCGTCATCAGGTTTTTGGAAAAATCACAGAGTATCCCCGCGGCTTCAATGCTCATGGAGTCAAAGCGTTGTGCATCCGCGGCAAACAGCTCCTTGATGGTCGTATTTTTCAATTCCCGGGCATGAAAGGCCAGAGCCTGCCATATCGCCGACATATCGGTCTGCATATACTTTTACCTTTCCTTGAGAGATAAAAAACTGTTATAGTTTATCTTGTATTCGGCAATCCGCAAAATAAATACAATGACAGCATTTTCTATTATGTATACGTAGCACAATTTTAATTTTTTTTTAAATAACTTTAAAACAATTCACATGACTGAAATCTGCAGTGCCCCTGGAAAAAATTGGACGGTGCGGGAATCCCGGCTTGATCTGAGCCGCGCCATTTCCAGCTGCCTGAACATCTCACCGCTCGTGGCGCAGGTGCTCATTAACCGCGGCATTGAAACCCCCGATGCGGCGCAGTCCTTTCTCTCCCCCAGGCTTGCCGACCTGCACTCACCGCTACTCATGAAAGATATGGGCAAAGCAGTGGAGCGTATTGCCGCAGCCATCAGCAAAAAAGAAAAAATATGTATTTGCGGCGACTATGATGTGGACGGCATTACCGCAACAACCGTGCTGCTGCTGTTTCTTGAAAGCGCCGGAGCAAACGTTACCTTTCATATTCCGAGCCGCCTGAATGAAGGTTACGGGATGAGCCGGTCCACGGTCAGGCGGCTTTCCGCCGCCGGCACAGGCCTCATTATTACGGTTGACTGCGGCATTTCAGCTCTTGAGGAGATCTCCGAAGCAAAAAGTCATGGCATTGATGTCATTATCACCGATCATCATGAGCCCCCTGACCGGCTGCCCGAAGCTATAGCCATTGTAAACCCGAAGCAGCCTGGCTGCCCGTTTCCTTTCAAGGGCCTTGCCGGCGTGGGCGTTGCCTTTAATTTGGTGATGGCGCTGCGCGCAAAAATAAGGGATTGCACTGTCTGGCCGGATGGCGGGGAGCCCAATCTCAAACAGTATCTTGATCTGGTGGCGCTGGGAACAATAGCGGACGTGGTTCCGATGATCGACGAAAACCGTATTTTTGTCCGCAGCGGGCTTGACATTATCGCTCAGGGCTCGCGGCCCGGCATCAAGGCGCTGAAAGTGGTTTGCGGCATACCCGAAGGCCCGGTTTCGGGAAACATGATCGGCTACCGCATGGCCCCGCGGCTTAATGCGGCGGGCCGCATGGCCGAGGCTGAGCTTTCGGTGCAGTTGCTGCGAACAAAAACCGGCGAAGAGGCCATGGCCATAGCCCGCAAAATAGATGAAGAGAATACCCGGCGCCAGCAGCGCGAGCGCTCGATTCTTGCCGAGGCCCGCGATATGGTCAAATTATACCCCGAGCTCCCCGATTCCCTTATCCTGTCATCGCCGGGCTGGCATCCCGGGGTCATCGGCCTGTGCGCCTCGCGCCTGAGCGATGAATTCAGCAGGCCTGCCATTCTGTTTGCCATTGATGAAAAAAACGGCGAGGCCAAGGGCTCTGCCCGCACCGTCAAGGGCTTTGACCTGTACGGAGCTATCAAGCAGTGCTCAATGCACCTGAAAGCCTTCGGCGGCCACCGGGATGCCGCGGGGCTGACCGTGCACATGGACAATATGGCGCTGTTTATGGAGGCATTCAACGGCATTGTGCACGAGCAGCTGGCCGCGGGCCAGTTCAGACCCATGCTGGCAATTGATGCCGAAATCCCCCTGGGAGAGCTGACGCGGGAAATGCTCGATCAGATAGAAACCCTTGCGCCGTTCGGTCCAGGCAATGCCGAGCCTGTTTTTGCCACACGGGCTATAACCTCATACAGCTCCATGGTGGTCGGCAAAGGGCATTTGAAGCTGAAAATCAAGGAAGATGGCCTGTTTTTCGATGCCATCGGATTTAATATGGCGGCCCGCTACAGCCTAAAGGACGCAACCATACGGCTTGCCTTTGTACCGCAATTCAATAT
>Ga0118677_10005821_pt1 | contig 21320 bp, 31 predicted proteins | sample AliMusrvi5mmetaG_FD_86154 | JGI IMG/M metagenome (GOLD analysis project Ga0118677, IMG submission 86154)
GATGTGCTCGCTATCGACTCCGCCCATGGCCACTCCTCGCGCGTCATCGAGGCCGTCCGGGAAGTTAAGAAACTCTTCCCTAATGTCGCACTCCTGGCCGGCAATGTCGCCACATTCGAAGGCACCATGTCTCTCATCGACGCTGGAGCAGACGCCATCAAGGTCGGCATCGGCCCAGGCTCCATCTGCACCACCCGCATGGTCACCGGCGCCGGCATGCCACAGATCACTGCCATTGCTGAGGCCTACCGCGCAGCCGCCCTGCATGGCATTCCCGTCATCGCCGACGGCGGCATCAAGTACTCCGGTGAAATCACCAAGGCCATCGCCGCAGGAGCCAGTTCGGTCATGATCGGCTCCCTCTTTGCCGGCGTTGACGAGAGCCCCGGAGAAACCATCCTCTACCAGGGCCGCAGCTTCAAGAGCTATCGCGGCATGGGCTCCCTCACTGCCATGAGTCAGGGATCGGGTGAACGCTATTTTCAGAGCACCGCCGACCTGGCCAGCGCGGAGCTAGGCAGCGAGGGTGTGGTGCAGCGTGAACGCGCCAGCCAGAATCGCCTTGCCAAGTTTGTCCCCGAAGGCATCGAGGGCCGCGTTCCTTACCGTGGGCCACTCGAGTCCATGGTCTTTCAGCTCGTGGGAGGACTCCGGTCCGGCATGGGGTACCTGGGCTGTTCCACCGTTACGGAACTCCAGGAGAAGGCGCAGTTCGTGCGCATCTCCGGCGCGGGCCTCCGCGAGAGCCACGTGCACGACGTCATCATCACTAGGGAAGCTCCGAACTACCATGTCGAGTAACGAGCGCGGCTTCAAGTTCTGGTTGAGTGCGTGGTGGCCGGTCGTAGCCGGAGTCGTCGTCATTGCCTTCGAGTCGACCGAGTTCATGGGAGCTGACAACACCTCCACCCCCATGCGAATAATATTCGAAGCAATCTTCGGCCCCGTCAGTGGTGCCCGTTGGGAGATCATCCACCACTACATCCGTAAGTCCGGACATTTTTTAGGTTATGGTGCCATCGGACTCGCTTGGCTGCGGGCTTGGTGGATGACTCTATCCCATTCCAGATTCCTGTATGACGCTTTGTTAGCGCTTTTCGGGACAGCCCTGATTGCCAGCGTTGACGAGTTCAACCAAACCTTCCTCCCCAACCGCTCGGGATCACCCTGGGACGTCCTGCTCGACTGCTGTGGTGCCATAACCCTGCAATCGCTGGTCTATATCTTTATGCGCACATTCAGGCCCAAACGCCTGGCCAGAGCGGCCTAGACATTCAATTTGACATCGCATATCGCGGTCCGCCCACGGGGCACGCGAACCCCAAAGTTGCAGGTGTTAGGCGTTTACATAGACAATTCCGAAACACAAATACGGGCGCATCCCTTTAAGGGACGCGCCCGTGTGACCCTCCGAGCAAGGGAAAGAACCGCATGAGAGATACCGCCCTAGGCGGCGTCTACTTTGGTATCTTCCTTCTTCTGTTCTTCTAACTGCTTTTCCAACTCGGCCCGTTTCTTGGCCTTGGTGTCCTCGCGCTTCTGACGCTTGGCATCCAGTTGCTTCTCAGCGCCCAGCAGTTCGATGAAGGCCTTCTCACCACCGTCGCCTTGCCGGAAACCGGCGCGAACGATACGAAGATAACCGCCCTGACGATCGCCATAGCGCGGAGCTACAACCTCGAAAAGGCGGGTAACCGACGTGTCGGTCATGAGAAAGGAAAGAGCCTGACGACGCGAGTGGAGATCACCTTTCTTACCAAGAGTGATCATTTTTTCAATCAGCGGACGGACTGCCTTGGCCTTTGCCACAGTCGTCTGAACGCGATCCTCTATGATGACGGACGTAACCAAATTGCGCAGCAGAGCGCGACGGTGGCTGGTATTACGTCCGAGCTTGAATCCTGCATTGCGATGGCGCATGATGCAACTCTCTTTCGGAATTTTCTCTTACCGCTTGATTACTGCGGTGGAATGCGTGCTGGCATCGGGCAGGTGTATTGGCCGGCCCGACTATGCCTGGCTTTAGAAATTCTCGGTTTCAGTGGGCAACTGCAGATCCACCGAATCCAGCGGTTCATCTTCGTCGTCGTAGTGACCATAGCTAGCGGCCAAGGCGGTGGCGGGCGGAATGCTCGTCGGCCCGGGTACCGCGTTGCCGTTCTCGTCTATCTTCATGCCCAGCGAAAGACCCATCTGCGCGAGTATCTCTTTGATCTCGTTCAGGCTCTTCCGACCGAAGTTCTTCGTCTTCAGCATCTCGGCTTCAGTTTTCTGCACCAATTCGCCGATCGACTGAATGTTGGCATTCTTCAGGCAGTTGTAGCTACGGACTGAGAGTTCCAGCTCTTCTACCGAGCGGTTGAGGTTGTCGTTGCGGAGCAGAGTGCGACCTTCTTCGCCGCGTCCCTCGGCTTCGATTTCCTCTTCGAAGTTAATGAAGATGTTCATGTGGTCCTTCAGCAGCTTCGCGGCCAGGCCAACAGCATCAGCAGGCAACACGGCTCCGTTGGTCCACACTTCAAGCGTCAGCTTGTCATAGTCGGTAATCTGACCCAGACGAGCCGCTTCCACTACGTAGTTCACGCGCCTTACTGGCGAGTGAACCGAATCTACAGGAATGAAGCCCAGGCCGAGGTCGGCGTCGAAGTTCTTGTCGGCGGAGATATAGCCGCGCCCGCGCTTCAGGCGCATTTCCATATCCAGCTTGCCGCCTTCAGATAGCGTCGCCAGATAGATATTCTTGTCGAGAATTTCCACATCGCCATCGGCTTCGATCATACCCGAAGTCACAACGCCGGGCTGGTCCGCGCGCAAATAGAGGGCCTTCGGGCCTTCGCCCGACAGCTTGAAGGGAACCTGCTTCAGGTTCAAGATGATGTCGGTCGCGTCTTCAACCACGCCGGTGATCGACTGGAACTCGTGAAGTACGCCCTCGATGCGAATCGCAGTTACTGCCGCCCCCTCAATCGAACTCAGCAGAGTGCGGCGCAATGCGTTGCCAATTGTGGTGCCAAATCCGCGCTCAAACGGCTGGGCGCTGAACTTGCCAAATGTGTCGGTAAGCGTGTCGGCATCGACTGCCAGCCGCTTCGGCTTTTGAAATCCTCTCCAAAGCATATCTGTCTCTCGTTTCCCGCGCGGCATGTACGTCGCGATGCATTTTGCGGCGGCCGCGCAAGTTCTCCTTCGTTTGAAATGCAGTGAACACCGAACAGTAATCAGCGGTCAGAAATAAAACCCATCCGGGCAACTGCTGACCACTGTTATCTGTCCACTGCTCACTGTTACTTGCTGTACAGCTCCACGATCAACTGCTCGTTGATCGGCAGGTTGATGTCCTTGCGCTTCGGCAGAGAGAGCACGCGACCGGTTAGTGTCTCGAAATTCATTTCCAGCCAAACGGGCAGGGGGTTCTGCGAAGCGTACTGTGCGCCTTGCTCCACAATCAGCAGTTTCTTGGCGTTCTCACGGATGGCGATCTCATCTCCCGCGTTTACCTGGTAGGAAGGAATGTTCACCTTACGACCATTCACCGTGACGTGGCCGTGGCGAACCACCTGGCGAGCCTGGCGACGGGAGATAGCAAAGCCCAGACGGAAAGCTACGTTGTCCAGACGCCGCTCCAACTGCTGAATGAGCAATTCGCCGGTCACGCCCTGTGCGCGATTGGCCTTCTCGTAATACTCGCGGAACTGGCCTTCCAGCGTAAAGTACATACGCTTGGCCTTCTGCTTTTCGTGCAATTGCAGACCGTAACCAACAATCTTGGCCTTGCGGTCCTTGCCGTGCTGGCCGGGAGGAAAGTTGCGCTTCTCCAGCGGGCAGCGGTCGGATAAACATTTGGTGCCCTTCAAGAACAACTTGGTGCCTTCGCGACGGCAAAGGCGGCATACTGCTCCGGTATAACGTGCCATTTCTTCTCCTGATTTCGGATGACGGCCGGTTTACGTGTCTCGGAGGACATTTCGTCCCGGCCCGTGATTCAGCTCTAAGTTCTCAGCTCGCAGTTCTTAGTTATCTCGAGCAGAGGGCACTCGATGAACCAAGAACTGCGAACTAACGAATTTTCTTCTTAGACCCTACGCCGCTTTGGCGGACGGCAGCCGTTGTGCGGCACTGGCGTCACGTCGCGGATCGAACGCACTTCAATCCCGGCGGCGGCCAAGGCGCGAATCGCCGACTCACGGCCCGAACCCGGACCGGCAACCCTTACATCGACCGCACGCATGCCGTGATCGCGGGCCATGCTGGCGGCATTTGAGGCCGCCTGCTGCGCCGCGAAAGGCGTGCCCTTGCGCGATCCCCGGAAGCCTAGAGAGCCTGAACTCTTCCAACTCAGCGTGTTGCCCACTTGGTCGGTAATGGTAACGATAGTGTTGTTGAACGAGGCCTGAATGTGCGCAATACCAAACGGCACATTCTTGCGCTCGCGCTTTTTGAACTTCTTGTTCTTGCCGGCCTTGCCAGCTCCGCCCTTCTGCTCTGGTTTCGCCATTTAGGTTTTACCCGTCGCTTTCTTTTTGCCGGCAACTGTGCCCTTGCGCGGGCCCTTGCGGGTGCGGGCGTTGGTATGGGTGCGCTGACCGCGAACCGGCAGCGACCGCCGATGACGGTTGCCACGATAGCTTTGAATATCGATGAGGCGCTTGATGTGCATCTGGACGTCCTTGCGAAGGTCGCCCTCAACGTCACCCTGGTCCTCAATCACCTGACGGATGCGGTTTACCTCGTCTTCGCCCAGATCCTGGATCTTCTTGAAGGGGTCTACATTCGCCTTCTCCAGTATCTTCAACGCGCGCGGGTTGCCGATCCCGAAGATGTATGTGAGCGCGATCCGTGCCTGCTTGTTGCGAGGCAGATCCACGCCAGCAATGCGTGCCATTTGAATTCCTTTGCCGCTTCAGGTTGTGTGCCCCCGGCCTCAACCGGTTCGCACGGGTTATGCTTCCCGCCTCCTGGGGTTCATCGCAAGCCTTAACTCAGGCTAACTAGCCCCTTGCCGAAAACGGCTGTTGGAGGGTTCCGCCGGTGCCAAAGTGCTCTAACCTTGGCGCTGCTTGTGCTTTGCGTTTTCGCAGATCACCCTTACCACACCGTGGCGCGTGATGACTTTGCATTTCACGCAAATCTTCTTTACAGATGCTCGGACTTTCATTATTGCTGCCCTTCTCCGCGCCTAGAATCCAGACGCGGCTTCTTCAAAAATCACTTGTAGCGGTACACAATCCGTCCGCGGTTCAGGTCGTAGGGACTCAGCTCTACGGCCACGCGATCGCCGGGCAAGATGCGGATGAAGTTCTTTCGCATCCGCCCCGAAACATGGGTCAGCACCTCGTGATTGTTCTCGAGTTTGACCTTGAACATGGCATTCGGCAGAGTCTCAACTACTACTGCCATTACCTCAATCGCGTCTTCCTTCGACAAACCGCATCCCGCTTCTGCCGGACCTATGTACTAGCCTTCGTACCGGTACCAGCCTGTTAGCCCGAGCCTGCTACTCGGTTAATACTCTCGCCCCGGTGGCGGTCACCGCCACCGTGTGCTCAAAATGAGCACTCATGCTTCCGTCTTTGGCTACTGCCGTCCAGCCATCGTCCAACACCATCACATCGGGTTTGCCAGCATTGACCATTGGCTCGATGGCAATCACCATCCCCGCCCGCAGCTTCATGCCCCGGCCCACCTCACCAAAGTTGGGCACCTGCGGATCTTCGTGCATGCGGACACCAATACCGTGGCCCACAAAATCCCGCACCACCGAGAACCCTTCGCTCTCTACGACCCCTTGAACCGCGGCACCCACATCGCCCAACGTTGCTCCCGGTCGAACTGCGGCGATTCCAGCATGAAGAGACGCTTCTGTCACCTTCAGCAACCGCGCCGTTTCCTTATCGATTACGCCCACCGGTACCGTGATGGCAGCGTCGCCACAGTAGCCCTCAACGAACGCCCCGAAATCGAGCGAAACAATGTCCCCTTCTTTCAGAACCCGCTTCGTCGATGGAATGCCGTGCACCACTTCGCTATTGACCGAGGCACATAGCACGCAGGGATATCCGCCATAGCCCTTAAATGCCGCCTTCACACCCAACTCGTCAAGGCGGTTTGCAGCAGTTTGCTCCAGATCCATCGTCGTGACGCCCGGCTTCACCTGGCTACGCAGCAATTCCAGCACCTCGCGGACCACCCGGCCCGCGCGGCGCATCTTCTCGATCTCCTGTGACGACTTTAGGACTACTGCCAACCGAACCCAGCTTTCATTAATCGATTCTCAACGCACAAACCAGCCGCCCGGCTACGCTACTTGCGCAACCGCTCCACGGCGGCAACGATTCCGGCCGCGATCATCCCGATCGGCCGGTCTCCATCCACTTCCGCAAAACGCCCAAGTCCCCGGTAGTGCTCGACAACCGGCGCGGTGAGAGCCCCATAAGCGCGCATACGCTCCTTGAAGACCTCTTCCGTGTCATCAGCTCGCTGGGTCAGTGCCGTTCCCTCTACATCGCAAACCCCATCTTGCTTTGGCGGATTTACGTAGACGTTATAGATGGTCTGGCAGACGGGACAATTCCGGCGCCCCGTAATTCGACGCAATAGCTGATTATAGTTCACCTGAATGCTAACGGCAACAACGGGGAGCGTCCCCGCCTGAGCCGCCAGCCGCCCATCCAGCCACCCTGCCTGCCCCAGCGTCCGCGGAAACCCATCCAATATGTAGCCGTTAATCGTGTCAGGCTGCTGTAGCCGCACCGCAACCATTTCATTGACCAGCGAGTCGGGAACCAGCTCTCCGCGACCCATGATCTCTTTGGCTACCTGACCCAGCGAGGTACTTTGGGCCACATTGGCGCGCAACAGATCACCAGTAGAAATCTGCGGAATTCCCCACAGTTTCACCAGTTCCTTTGCCTGGGTACCTTTACCTACACCCGGCGCGCCTAACAAAAGGATTGGGCCGGGAGCGATTTTCGAATCCGCCTCCCGGCCATTTGCCACTGAACTTATAGATGAAGACATTACCAGGTTTTCCTTCCGCGAATGCGACCGGAGCGCGGGGAAAAGCCATCATAATGCCTCATGATCAGCTGCGATTCGATCTGGTTGACCGTATCCATGGCCACACCCACGACAATAAGAAGTGAGGTGCCGCCAAAGTAGAAGTTGACCCCCATACCGTGAATAGCCCAAGTTGGCAGGCTCTCAAAGGCACGCCCTACGAGCCACAATTTGTCGAAACGGATGCCCGAAATCAGGAAGGTGGGCACCAGTGAAATAACGATCAGATACAACGCACCCACCAGCGTAAGACGGGTGAGAATGTCGTTGATGAAATCCGACGTGCGCTTGCCAGGCCGGATGCCGGGAATGAACGAGCCCGACTTGCGGAAGTTGTCGGCAATATCGTCCGGTTTCATCACGATCGAGACATAAAAATAGGCGAAGAAGATAATCCCCAGCATATCCAGAAGCTCGTACCAGGGATAGCCCGGCGCAAGAGCCTGCATAATGGGCTGAAGGAAACGGCTATTCTGTACCCACTCCACCTGGCCGAACAGCATTGGAGCGGAGAGGATGGAACTGGCGAAGATGACTGGCATCACACCGCCGGAGTTAACCTTGAGGGGCAGATGGCTGGATTGGCCACCCATCATGCGGCGGCCAATGATGCGCCGCGCACTCTGGATGGGGATACGCCGCTCGCTCCGCTCCACGAAGACAATGAACGCCACTACGGCAATCATGCCCGCCGCCAGCAGCAACACGACCAGGAAGGTCATGGAGCCCCAGGCATCTGTCTGGATCTTCTGAACCAACTCAGCCACACCGCGGGGAAGGCCAGCTACGATGCCTGCAAAAATCAGCAGGCTCATGCCGTTGCCGATGCCACGATCTGTGATCTGTTCACCAAGCCACATGATGAAGGCCGTACCTGTTGTAAGGGTGAGCACCGTCATCAGGCTGAAACTGATACCTGGATTCAGAACCAATCCCTGCCGGGTAAGGATGGCGGCGATTCCGATAGACTGCAGCGCCCCTAGAACCACGGTCATGTAGCGCGTCCACTGGGTAATCTTGCGCCTGCCCAGTTCGCCTTCCTTCTGGATACGAGCCAGCGGCTCATAGACCACCGTGAGAAGCTGGAAGATGATCGAAGCTGTGATGTACGGCATGATACCCAAGGCAAAGATCGTCATGCGGCGGAGGTTACCGCCACCGAACAGATCCATAAGCCCCAGAGCCGAGCCGTTCTGCTGATTGAAAAGCAGTTCAAGTTGGTGAGTGTTCACGCCTGGTGTCGGAATGAACGCTCCTAGCCGATACACAGCCAGAATGCCCATCGTGAACAGAACCCGCTTGCGCAGGTCGGGAATCCGGAAGATATTGAGAAATTTCTCAAGCATTTTTGGTTTTCCGCTTCAGGCGTTTGCCGCCACTCGAATCATTGCCAAAGACCATCTTATGCGCGTGAGGCCGGGCACGTCGCCCTAAGCCGTCGCTGCCGCTGCTGCTTCGCCGCCCAACACGACTGCCTTGCCGCCCGCTTTTTCGATCTTGTCAACGGCCGACTTGGAAAACTTGTGCGCGTGGATGGTAATAGCGGCGGTAAGCTCGCCCGAACCCAGGATCTTGATCAGCGCTCTCTTGCTCGATGCCAAGCCCAGCTTCTTATAATCTTCCAGAGCAATCTCGGTGAGGTTAAGATTGGCGATCCGGTCGAGGTTCACAACCGTGTACTCGGTGCGGAAGATATTGGTGAAGCCGCGCTTCGGCAACCGGCGATGCAGCGGCATCTGGCCGCCCTCAAATCCGCGCATGAGGCTGAAGCCAGAGCGCGATCCTTGGCCCTTGTGGCCGCGGGTTGAGGTCTTGCCCATACCGGATCCCATGCCCCGGCCCACACGCTTACGCCCGGTATTGGCCTTCTTCGGCGCGCGTAAATTCGATAGATTCTTTGCCATGATTTCCTCGCTGTAACGCCGGGAGAGTTGACTCCACCGACTCGCGTTCGCTAAGTGGACAGTTAGAAATGACCAGGATTTGGTAGCCTAACGGCTCCTGCTCACGGCACACCGTGCACTGTTTACTCGTCTTCTAAAATCCGAACCAGGTGCGGAACGGCCTTCACCATGCCGCGCGTAGACTCTGTATCAACCCGCTCGACAATTTGATTGAGGCGCGTAAAGCCCAATCCCTTAACCACTGCCTTGTGCTTGGCGGGGGTCGAATTCTTCGAGCGGTAGTACTGGATGCGAATCATCTTGGTCTCAGCCATGGCCTACATCTCCTCCACGGTCTTGCCGCGCATGTTGGCTACTTCCGCCCTGTCACGCAATTGTGCCAGAGCGTCGAAGGTCGCCTTGACGACATTGTGTGGATTTGGAGAGCCAAGACTCTTGGTCAACACATTCTGCACGCCCGCTGATGTCATCACCGCGCGTACCGCTCCGCCAGCGATCACCCCTGTGCCCTCGGGGGCCGGCTTCAGCAGCACCTGTCCCGCGCCGAAACGGCCCAAGACCAAGTGCGGAATCGAAGTTTCCGTCAAATTCACTCGGACCAGGTTCTTTTTGGCCGCCTCAATTCCCTTGCGAATCGCCTGGGGGACTTCCTTGGCCTTGCCTGAACCGTGGCCCACCACACCTGCAGCGGCGTCGCCCACCACCACCAACGCGGCAAACGACATATTCTTGCCGCCCTTGACCACCTTGGTCACGCGATTGATGGCCACCACCTGATCCTTCAGGTTGTACTGGTTGGCATCGAGTTTCTTCTTCAAGATCGTCATTGCTCTCTCGTCTGTCCTTCCGGGCTGCTCATCCTCTGCGCGCGCCCTGGGGGAAAACCCTACTGATCAAAATTCTAAAAACAAATCCGCTCGAAAATGCGGTGCTTAGAACTCCAGCCCCGCCTCACGCGCAGCATCGGCCAACGCCTTGATGCGCCCGTGGTAAAGGAAGCCACCACGATCGAAGACCACCTTCTTGATCCCCTTTTCTACGGCTTTCTCAGCGACTGCCTTGCCTATCTCCTTGGCCGCAGCCAAGTTGCCGCCCGTCTTGAGCTTCAAAGCCAGCGTCGAGGCAGAAGCCAGAGTCTCGCCCTTCTGGTCGTCAACCACCTGCGCGTAAATGTGGTTCAACGAGCGGTAAACGCTCAACCGCGGCCGCTCCCCGGTGCCGGCCAGTTTGGCGCGTATGCGCGCGTGAATGCGCTGGCGAATTGCGTTTCTCTTGGTCTGCGTAATCATAGTCTCTCGTTCCTATCAGCGGAGCCGCCCAGCGACCCCGTTCGGCTGTGGTTGGCGGGAGCGGGAGGCTTTGCTACTCCCCTCTCCCTACTCCCTGTTTCGTTACTTCGAGCCAGTCTTGCCGGCCTTCTTCTTCAGTTTCTCATCCGAGTACCGCACACCCTTGTTCTTGTAGGGGTCGGGCTTGCGGAGCGAACGCATATCTGCAGCCACCTGGCCCACCTTCTGCCGGTCGATTCCCGAGATGCTCAGATGCGTCATCTTCGGATCGATCGCGACATCGATGCCCGAGGGGAGTGGAAATTCGATGGGGTGCGAGTAACCCAGCGTAAACACCACCATGCCCTTGCCCTTCAGTTCGGCGCGATATCCAATGCCCACAATATCCAACTCGCGGGTCCAGCCCTTGGTTACGCCCTGGACCGCGTTCGCGACCAGTGCACGAGTCAGGCCATGGACCGCAGCGTGCTTGTCAGTGTCGCGATTCACATGCAGAATCCCGTCCTTGGTCTCCAGTGAAATGCCCTCGGCAATTAAGGCTGAAACCTTGCCTTTGGGGCCCTCAACCAAAACCGTGTTGCCCTCTACTGTATACTTGACTCCCGCTGGCAGCGGGATGAGCTTTTTTCCTATCCGCGACATTGCTTCAATCCTTTTTCTGGCTTGCGAGTCCCGCCGAAGCTTCCTTGCTCCTTGCGTTCCACTGCAGCCTGGTAACCGCTACCTGCCTGCCGTTCTTACCATACTTCGCAGAGCAGTTCACCGCCTACGCCTTCTCGGCGCGCCTGACGGCCCGTCATCACACCCTTGGGAGTGGTCATGATCGATATGCCCAATCCACCCTGGACACGCTTGATCTCGTCGTGACCAATATAGACACGGCATCCGGGACGTGAAATGCGCGCCAAGTCGCGTATGGCCGCCTCGGTGCCGCCATACTTCAAATACACCCGCAGCACCAGCTTGCCGTCCTCTTCCTGGGTCTTGTAGTTCGAGATATACCCCTCCTCCTTGAGGATGCGGGCAATCTCGGTCTTCAGCTTAGAAGCTGGTACATCCAGCTTCTGATGACGCGCCCGGATCGCATTCCGGATCCGCGCCAGAAAATCCGCTACTGGGTCGGTCAGACTCATTCCTTCTCCTTCATTCCCCGTTCGCTCCCTGCTCAATCCTTCGAACCTTGGGAGAACCTGCAGGAATGCTCACTACAGTTATCAGTTGCCATCTGCCAGTCTTCAGTTTTCTTCCATCTGCTCGTCCCGATTGCCATTTAATGGCCACAGCACGAACAAACTGACAACTGACTACTGATCCATGACTACTATCTCTTCTTACCAGCTCGACTTCACGACGCCCGGAATCTCGCCCTTGAGAGCCAGCGACCGGAAACACAAGCGGCAGACGCCGAACTTGCGCAGAAATCCTCGTGGCCGTCCGCAGAGTTGGCACCGGTTGTGCTTGCGGCAGCTGAACTTCGGCTTCCGCGCGTCTTTCACCCTTTTTGCAGTGGTTGCCATAATCCTCTTATCCCGCCCTACGCGCCTTGCCTGAAGGGCATACCGAAGTGCCGCAGCAGCGCGCGCGCTCCGTTGTCGTCCTTGGCAGTGGTCACGATGGTGATGTTCATGCCCTTCAGCTTCTCGACCTTCGAATAATCGATTTCAGGGAAGATCAACTGATCACGCAGGCCGAGCGTGTAGTTGCCGCGCCCGTCAAAACTCTTTGTCGAAACGCCGCGGAAGTCGCGCACTCTGGGCAGCGCAGTAGAAATCAAGCGGTCCAGAAACTCGTACGCCTTATCAGAGCGCAGCGTTACCATGGCTCCAATCGACATGCCCTCCCGCACCTTGAATGCCGCAATAGACTTCTTAGCCTTCGTGGTCACTGGTTTCTGACCGGCAATCGCCGCTAGATCGGCCACCAATGGATCGAGCAGCTTGGTATTCTGTGTCGCTTCGCCCAAGCCCATGTTGATGACGACCTTCTTCAGCTCCGGAACAGCCATCGGGTTTTCAAGTCCTAGCTCCTTCTGTAGAGCCTGCTTGATCTCCTTATGGTATTTTTCCTTCAATCTTGCAGCCATGCTTCTTCACTCTCTTTCTTCCGGCGCCCGGGGTGGCCTTCGCAGGAAGGCCGTCTACCGTTGCGGAAGGGGTTGGCCGTTCGGTCAGGTTGCGCCCGAACAGGCTTGGGGTCCCTTTACTTCTTCGTAGGCAGCGTCTGCCCGCACTTCTTGCACGTCCGAAACTTCATGTCGCCTTCGAACTTGTGGCCCACGCGAGCTGGTCCGCAATTGGGGCAAACGAGCATCACGTTCGAGACGTTGATCGGCGACTCCTGCTCAGCGATTCCACCCTTGGTTCGCTGGCCCTGCTTGCTCGAGACCGTCTTCTTGACCACACGCACATGCTCGACCAGAACCGTCCTCTTGTCAGGGAAGACGCGCAGCACGCGCCCCGTCTTACCGCGGTCTGAGCCCGTGAGCACCTTGACCGTATCGTTACGATGAATATTCAGACTCTGCATCAATCTCTCCAAGTACAGTTCGTAGCTCTCAGCTCACAGTTATTGGTCTTCCGCGCAGCCGCCTTGAACTGCGAACAATATACTGCTTTACACCACTTCTGGCGCCAATGAAACAATCTTCAAGAACTTCTTTTCGCGCAACTCACGGGCCACCGGCCCAAACACACGCGTACCCACCGGCTCGTTGGCATCGTTAATTACTACCGCCGCGTTCTCGTCGAACCGTATATAGGTTCCGTCGCGTCTGCGATGCTCTTTGCGGGTGCGAACAATAACCGCCTTCACTACCTTGCCCTTCTTCACCGTGCCATCAGGAGAAGCTTCCTTTACCGCCGCCGTCACAACATCACCGAGGCCGGCCTTTTTGCCCAATCCACCCCCAAGGGGCAGAATCACTTGCAGCTTGCGCGCGCCGGAGTTGTCGGCCACCGCGAGCATGGTTCTCATTTGCACAGCCATGGGTTCTTCTCCTTCTTGCGTGCGCTAGCTCGCAGGCGTGATGGCGGTCTTGGCCGCAACGTCTTCGATCTGCCCTAGCGATGATCGCCGGACAATCTCTTCCAATGCCCACCGTTTCAACTTGCTCAAGGGCCGAGTTTCGCGGATCCGCACCACGTCACCCATCCGCGCCGAACTCAATTCGTCGTGGGCGTAAAACTTCTTGGTCGAGCGCACAATCCGCTTGTACTTCGGATGAGCCTTGCGCATTTCCACTTCAACCACAATAGTCTTCTGCATCTTGGTCGAGACTACCTGGCCAACCTTCTCGTTGCGCCGAGCGCCAATTGCCGTCGCATGCCCTGCATCTAAAGTCGCCGTCATTTAGCGGCCCCCTTCTTTGTTTCCGCCGGCTCCGAGGCATGGTCGGCTGAGCCGATAATGCCCAGCTCGCGCTCGCGGGCCACGGTCTTGATCTGTGCGATCTCCTTGCGTAATTGACGGAGCTTCTTCACTCCGTCATTCTGCCCTAGCGAGACCTGAAAGCGAAGCCGGAAAAGCTGCTCGGAGGTTGCCTTCTCCTGGTGCGCCAACTCTTCGTCGCTCAAAGTGCGAATCTTTGCGAGTTCCATCTCTGTTTCTCTCTCCGGCGCCTATTGCCCCATATCAGAACATGCAGCGCGTTCATCTTCCTCGGCAGCGACTACTTTGCCGCGGCTTCAACCCTAACGGCTCCTGGCCGCATCACGAACTTCGTCCTGAGCGGCAGCTTGTTCGAAGCCAAGCGCATCGCCTCTTCGGCGACATCCGGAGCCACCCCCTCCATCTCGAAGAGGATCTTGCCCGGCCGCACCACTGCTACCCAATGGTCCAGTGCGCCCTTGCCCGAGCCCATGCGTACTTCGGCCGGCTTCTTGGTAATTGGCTTATCTGGGAAAAGCCGCAGCCAGATCTTGCCGCCACGCTTGATGAAGCGGGTCATGGCGATACGGCTAGCTTCGATCTGCCGGTCGGTAATGTAACCGCACTCCAGCACCTTCAACCCGTATTCACCGAACGACAACGAAGAGCCGCGCCACGCCTTGCCACGGCGCTTGCCCTTCTGCTGCTTACGGAACTTCACCTTCTTTGGCATCAACATAGCGAAAACCTCGAGAACCAGCTACTAGCTGCTAGCTTTTTACCTTTTTCACATCAGCCCTACCCAATTGCGCCCAAACTGGGAGCAGGGGGGTTGAGCCTGCCTCTAGAAAACCGACGTCCCTACGGGCGGTGCCTGACGACGCTTCTGCTCGTAGATATCGCCGCGATAGATCCACGTCTTCACCCCGATTACGCCGTACGTTGTATGCGCCTCGGTAAATCCGTAGTCGATATCAGCCCTCAGCGTGTGCAGAGGCAACCGGCCCTGCAGATACCATTCTGAGCGAGCGATCTCGTTGCCGTTCAAGCGGCCCGAGACTCGAACCTTAATTCCCTTACAACCGAAGCGAAGAGCAGAATCCACGCTCTTGCGCATTGCCCTGCGGAAGCTAACACGCTTCTCCAACTGGAGCGCAATATTCTCAGAGACCAGCTGTGCGTCCAACTCCGGCTTGTTCACCTCGATGATATCGATGAACACGTCGCGGTTAGTCCGCTTGCCCAACTCTGTCTTGAGCTTCTCGATCTCGGCACCCTTGCGGCCAATCACGATGCCCGGACGGGCGGTGCGAATCAGGAAGCGCAGCTTGTTGCCTGGACGCTCGATCTCCACCGAGCTGACACCGGCAGCCTTCAGCTTCTCGCGCAACTCCGCCTTCAGCTTCACGTCCTCGACCAAGAGCTTGTCAAACTCGCGCTCGGAGAACCAGCGCGAACGCCACGGCTTGTTCACTCCCAGCCGAAATCCGTAAGGATGGACTTTCTGTCCCATATGCTTTTCCTCAAACCCTCTAGGCCTTCTTGCTGGCCCTTTTCACAGTTGTCTTGGCCGCCTTCGGCACTGCTGCTTTCGGATCTTCCGCCTTGGTAACTAGCCCCGTAGCAGACTCACGCTCCGCCACCGAAAGCACGATGTGAGTCAATCTGCGCTGGTAGCGGTAGGCGCGTCCCATGGGTGCCGGACGGATGCGCTTCATCCGCGGCCCATCATTTGCCAAAGCCAGCTTGACGTAGAGATTGTCCACGTCTAGGTCGATGCCCCGCTCGCCGGCAACATACTTGGCGTTATCCACCGCCGAGGTCAACAGCTTATGAATCACCGGAGCAATCCGCTTCTTGGTGAAGGCCGCGGTCTCCAGCGCCTCCTGGACTCCCCGGCCCTTGATCAGATCCAACACCAGCCGCGCCTTTTGCGGCGACACTCGCTGAAACTTGGCCTCGGCCCGGTATTCCTTTGTCTCGACTGCCATTGGTATGTCCTCAAATCAGCTACTAGCTTCTAGCTACTAGCTTCTCGCTTGTCCCACTTCCTAACAAGCCCTAGCTCCGGCGAGATTTAGCTGGAAGCTAAAAGCTGCTTTTCACTACCGAGGCTTGGCGCCTGCCTCGGCTGCCTTGCCGCTACCGCCGGTATGCCCTTTGAACGTGCGCGTTGGCGCAAACTCGCCCAACTTGTGACCTACCATGTTCTCTGTCACATACACAGGAACAAATTTCTTGCCGTTATGTACAGCGATCGTGTGCCCTACAAACTCTGGGAAGATAGTCGAACGCCGCGACCAGGTCTTGACCACCTTCTTGTCGTTGGCCAAGTTCAGCACCTCGATCTTCACGGTCAAGTGCGCATCCACGAACGGGCCCTTCTTTGTCGAACGTGCCATAAATCCTCAGCTCCTCTACTTCACCCGGCGGCTGACGATGAAGGCGTCGGTCCGCTTGTTGTTGCGTGTCTTGTAACCTCTCGTTGGCTGGCCCCACGGCGTGACCGGATGACGACCACCAGAGGTCTTTCCCTCGCCGCCGCCGTGCGGGTGATCCACAGGGTTCATTACGACGCCGCGATTGGCTGGGCGAATACCCTTCCACCGATTGCGTCCCGCCTTGCCGATTGACACGTTCTCATGATCCGTGTTGCCCACCTGGCCGATGGTCGCCAGACACTCGACCAATACCTTGCGAGTCTCGCCTGAAGGCAGCTTGAGCAGGGCGTAATCGCCCTCTTTTGCCACCAACTGCGCCTGAGTCCCAGCTGAACGGGCCATCTGCGCGCCCTTACCTGGACGCAGTTCGATAGCGTGCACCGTAGTACCCGAAGGAATGTTCTTGAGCGGAAGCGCGTTGCCTACCAAAATGTCGGCATCCGGCCCTGAGGTCACTGTTGCGCCTACCTTCAGGCCAACCGGTTGCAGGATGTAACGCTTCTCGCCGTCTGCGTAGTGCACCAGCGCAATGCGCGCCGAGCGGCCAGGATCGTACTCGATCGTCGCCACGCGTCCAGGCACTCCGTACTTGTCCCGCTTGAAATCAATCAGGCGCGTCTTCTGCTTGTGCCCGCCGCCGTGATGGCGGATGGTCAGATCGCCCGTATTGCGGCGCCCGCCGGTGCGCTTGCGGACCGTTAAGAGCGGCTTGTGCGGCTTATCCGTCGTCAGGTCATCGTTGACCAGCGAAGTCTTAAAGCGCAACGTCGGCGTTATCGGTCTGTATGTCTTGATTGCCATCGTCATTGTCCCGGAGTGCTGACACATGAACCTACGTGCCGCTCTCCCCGTTTCTCCGGACCCCACTCGTCGTTCCCGGGCTCCGATAGTCCTTCAGTTTGGCCGAATTCCGGCCGTGCAATCCTTAGAGGTTGCTCACGTACTCGGGCAATTTCTCGCCAGCCTTGAGTCTCACGTAAGCTTTCTTCCAATCTGGACGAAAGCCCGCGAACTTGCCACGGCGCCGTTCCTTGCCTACGACATTTGCCGTGCGCACCGCTGCCACCTTTACCTTAAACAGCGCCTCAACGGCCTGCTTGACTGCGGTCTTGGTGGCCTCGGGTGCCACGTCAAACACCAACGTGCCCTCGGTCTCCTTCACGCCCAAACCCTTTTCGGTGATCAGCGGACGGCGAATTACGTTATAGAGAGTCGGCATTACACGGCCTCCGTCTGCGCGGCGAGCTTGCGCTTCGACACGTTCTTCTCAAACATCTCAGTCAACTGCTCAATGGCGGCTGTGGAAAAGATAGCCCTCTCATAGCGCAGCAAATCGTAAGGATGCACCTCGTTGTTTAGCACCAGTTCAACGCCGTCAAGATTGCGAGCGCCCAGCACCAGTGCCTGGGTAAGCGTCTTGCCGTTCTCAACGAGAAGGGCCGTGCGCGTTACACTCAGCTTATCCAGCGCGGTACGGTAGAGTTTGGTCTTGGCTTCCTTGATCTCGAGCGAATCAACCACGGTCAGCTTGCCGTCAGCCAGTTTCGAGGCTAAAGCCGAGCGCAGAGCACCGAGCAGCTTCTTGCGTGGAAAAGCGTAATCATAGCTACGCGGCTGTGGTCCATGGACTGTGTAGCCATGACGCCAAAGAGGTGAGCGAACTGAGCCGATACGCGCTCGCCCCGTCCCCTTCTGCTTCCACAGCTTCTTGCCGGAACCGGAGACTTCGGTGCGGCTCTTGGTCTTATGCGTGCCCTGGCGCAATGAAGCACGATAATGCTTCACCGCCTCCCAAAGCAGGGCCTCATTCACCTGGTCCGGCCCGTAGAGGGCGTCAGACAGCTCCAGCACGCCTACTTTTTCGCCGTTTAGATTCAATACATCCACATTTGCCATCGTTATCTTCTTCTGCTAGCACAAGTCCTGCCAGCTCTGAATCTCTTGCGCCTATTAGGCGCGTCTACCGCAGCGCAGGTGCCTACTTGCGCTTGCCGCCGGCCTTCTTCGACGCCTTCAACGGATCGACCGTGCCTGATCCGGCAAAGCCACGACGCTCACGCGGCGGAGTCTTAGCCTTCGAGATCAGCACATACCCTTCGCGTGATCCAGGAACCGCACCCTCGACCATGAGCAGATTTTCTTCCAGGTCTATACCGCGAATGCGCAAATTTCGCACCGTTACCTGCTCGGCTCCCATGTGCCCTGGCATCCGCTGGCCGGGAAACACGCGAGACGGAAAACTGGAGGCGCCGATAGAACCCTGCACCTGGAACATATGTCCGTGCGACTTCGGTCCGCCGGCAAATCCGTGCCTGCGTACAACGCCAGCAAACCCACGGCCCTTCGATGTGCCGATCACATCCACGAACCGCGCCTCGGAAAAAATGTCCACCAGAACCCGGTCGCCCGCCCTGACCGCAACCACGCCTTCAGCATCCAACTCAAGCGCCACTTCCTTGATTACCTTCACTGGCGGTGCTTCTGTCTTTGCGAAATGCCCGGCCTGCGGCTTGGTCACATTCTTGGCCTTGACGAACTCCACTAGCCCGATCTGCGCGGCCTCGTAGCCATCATTTGCAAGCGTCTTCAGCTGGGTGATTACGCAGGGGCCTGCCTGCAACACCGTAATCGGGTGCACGTCGCCCTTTTCATCGAAGACCTGCGTCATGCCGATCTTTTTGCCCAAAATTCCTGTAACTGCCATGTCTTCCTCACCTCATCATGCGACTAACGTCCATCGCACTGCCGGAATGCCCGTTGAACCATCTTGCCCTTGCGCCTTAAGCGCTCAAGCCTCGACAGCTTGTCCCTACTTCTCGAAAGCCTTGATCTCGACATCAACTCCGGCAGGCAGATCCAGCTTCATGAGTGCGTCCACCGTCTGCTGCGTCGGTTCCAAAATATCGATCAGCCGCTTATGCGTACGAATCTCGAAAGCCTCGCGCGACTTCTTGTCTACGTGCGGCGAACGCAGCACGCAATACTTGTTCTTGATCGTCGGCAAGGGGATTGGACCAGCCACCGTTGCTCCAGTGCGCTTGGCCGTCTCTACTATCTCGCCGGTCGAGGTATCCAGCACACGATAGTCATATGCCTTCAGCCGGATTCGAATCCTCTGTCCTACCATGACTGCCCATCCTTGAACTACAGTGACCGGAGGTCGGTGGTCGGTGGCCAGTATCAATCCCGCTTAAGAACTGAAAACCGACCACTGACCCCTGTTCCCTTCTACTTAACAATCTCTGAAACCGTACCAGCGCCCACCGTGCGGCCGCCTTCGCGGATCGCGAACCGAAGGCCCTTTTCCAAGGCCACCGGCGTGATCAACTCGACTTCCAACTCCACGTTGTCGCCCGGCATCACCATCTCGACGCCCTCAGGAAGCTGCGCCACGCCAGTTACGTCCGTCGTGCGGAAGTAGAACTGCGGACGGTAGCCCTTGAAGAACGGTGTATGACGGCCGCCTTCTTCCTTGCTCAGCACGTAAACCGATCCCTTGAACACCGTGTGAGGCGTAATCGATCCCGGCTTCGCCAGAACCATGCCGCGCTCCACGTCTTCCTTCGGGATGCCGCGCAGAAGAAGTCCGGCGTTGTCGCCCGCCATGCCCTCATCCAGCTGCTTCTTGAACATTTCCACGCCCGTCACTACCGTCTTGCGGGTCTCGCGGAAGCCAACAATCTCTGTCTCCTCGCCAACCTTCACCTTGCCGCGCTCGATGCGGCCGGTAACTACCGTGCCGCGGCCAGAAATCGAGAAGATGTCTTCGATCGGCATCAGGAAGGGCAGATCCACCGCGCGATCGGGCCGGGGTACAAACGTGTCCACCGCCTCCATCAGCTCGTCAATCTTCGCTTCCCAGACCGGATCGCCGTTCAGCGCCAGAAGCGCAGAGCCGCGGATCACGGGAACATCGTCGCCCGGGAACTGGTACTTCGAAAGAAGTTCGCGAACTTCCATCTCGACCAGGTCGATCAGTTCAGGATCGTCAACCGCGTCGCACTTGTTCAAGAAAACCAGCACGCAGGGAACGCCCACCTGGCGGGCCAGCAGAACGTGCTCCTTGGTCTGCGGCATCGGGCCGTCGGTAGCCGCAACCACCAGAATCGCGCCGTCCATCTGTGCCGCGCCGGTGATCATGTTCTTGATGTAGTCGGCGTGACCAGGGCAGTCCACGTGCGCATAGTGACGGTTTTTGGTCTCGTACTCCACGTGCGCTGTCGCAATCGTAATGCCACGCTCCCGCTCTTCGGGCGCGTTGTCAATCGAATCGAACGAACGGAACTTGTTCTTCGGATTGTGCTTCTGCAATACCTTCGTAATCGCAGCCGTCAACGTCGTCTTGCCGTGATCGATATGCCCGATCGTACCCACGTTCACGTGCGGCTTCGAACGATCAAACTTTTCCTTGCCCATAAAAGTCCCAAATCCCTTTCGTGGCTTGTACTGCCTATTTCGACCCGGGGCGCCGGCCATCCGGCTCCAGCCCCAAAACCTTGCTTACAAATTGCCCTGCGCTACTTCCCCTGGGACCGCCCGATGATTTCATCGGCGATCATCCTGGGAGCCTCTTCGTAACGCGCGAACTGCATCGAATACGAAGCCCTGCCCTGCGTGGATGAGCGAATGTCATTCACGTAGCCAAACATTTCCTTCAGGGGCACGATCGCCTTGATCACCTGCGAACCGGCAGCATGCTCCATGCCCTCGATCCGCCCCCGTCGTGAGTTGATGTCGCCGATAATCGTCCCCATATGCTCCTCGGGGACCGTGACCTCGACCGCCATTACCGGCTCCAACAACACCGGCGAGGCTTTGCGAGCTGCTTCCTTGAACGCGATCGAGCCGGCAAACTTGAAGGCCATTTCGTTCGAGTCCACCTCGTGGTAGCTGCCGTCGTATAGCGTTACCTTAATGTCCACCAGCGGATAGCCAGCGAGAATGCCCAATTCGATTGCGCCCTGCACGCCTTGATCGATTGGCTTGATATATTCCTTGGGTACCGACCCAGCCTTGATGGCGTTGATAAACTCATAGCCCGCGCCAGGCGTATTGGGCTCGATGCGCAACTTGCAATGACCGTAGTTGCCTGAGCCGCCGGTCTGGCGGATGTATTTACCTTCAGCTTCGGACGACTTGCGGATGGTCTCGCGGTACGCGACCTTCGGCTCACCGACATTGGCCTCGACCTTATGTTCGCGCCGCATGCGGTCTACCAGAATCTCCAAATGCAACTCGCCCATGCCTTCGATAATGGTCTGCCC